>WNGI01000609.1_pt1 | contig 27805 bp, 26 predicted proteins | sample 5400621 | NCBI WGS metagenome assembly WNGI01 (sample SAMN13153374, study PRJNA577476) | soil metagenome | isolation source: 20 cm soil or saprolite under Garry oak tree replicate 1 | place: USA:California | collected 2016-06-15
TACATCGAAGCCGGCGTCGCACAGAGCATCCCGCCACGAATAATCGTCGAACCGGTGCGCGATCGAGAGCGCTGAGGGAAAGGTCGCGCCGTGGATGTAGAGAATCGGCCGCACCTGACCGTTCTGCCGAGTTAGCGGCGGCAGATAGCGCAGGAACAACTGCATTCCCTGGCGCGGGCTTTCGATCCAGTAATGCTGCTCGCGCGGATCGAGCTTTTGAGTGCTTTTGTGAATCATCAGTCTAAGATCAGGCTAACTCTCGGATGAGCGGAAACAAGTTCAGTTGTTTCGATCGCCATCGAAGGGTTGGGCGTTTTAGTGATCTCTTCCGGTAGGGGAACTGGAGGATTTCGGCTCTGGGGTAACAAGCCGTCGATGCCGTCGCTTGTGCGGGCTGTCAGAGGGAAAATGCCACGCCAGACCTTTACAAATTGACCATCTTTGGAAATCGGTGAAGTTGGAAATGTTTCCAAGAGATCATTTTGCCCAACGCTTTCTTGATCATCCCGCCCGCATCTTCGCGGGGCTCACTATCGGCCGATCAAGATCAGGATTCCCGCAAGCAGCGCGAGCATTCCCATGACCTTGTTCGGGATAACAAAGCGCACGATCAACGGTAGCCCCTGCAAAATTAGCCAGACTGCAAGCAATGTCATTCCGACAGACATGCTTTCCCTCCTTTTTTTGCTTTCCCTCCTTTTTTTGTTGGGACGAAACAAAAGCATGATCTCAAGGGACAAGGGGTCAAATCCGCTTTTAGCCTTTATTGCGCTCGTTAAGGCAAGAGAATCAAGAAGCATAAGGTTAGGCGTTAGGCGTCGTGGCTGAGCATGTCAACAATCTCGCGGCGGTTATTCCCAAATCGTATCGACCCAATCGCCATCTTGAATGAATTCATCGGCGGTGATGAGCGGAGAGCGAAGCTGTCGGGCCGTCGCAACGATGGCTCTGTCCGCCGGGTCGCGGATTGCCGCCAGCGACACCGATTCGAGCAAAACTTCCAACGTGTAAGCCTGGACTTGAAAGTTCGGGGAACGTTCGAGCTCTTCGGCCCAGCGACGAAACGGCACGTCCAAGCGAACAATTTTTCTTTCCACGAGTCGGTTGATTTCTTCCAGAACGACAATCGGCACGATGATGGAGTGTTTGCCCTGCTCCGTCTCTTGCAAGATTCGGCGCGCCCGGTTTCCCAGCCGTCGCTTACGGTTTGATGACCAGAAAACCAGCGGGTGCGTGTCGGTCACGTAAATCACTTGAGCGCCGCAATGACTCCTTGGAGGGACTGCTCCCTTTCTTTCTTAAGATCTCGGAGCGCTTCGTCCAGATCTCCCGTCAAAGTCATGCTGCCCCGCAGTTTCAACGGCGATTGCCTTGAGCGGCTTCGGTAGTGGGCGAGCTCTTCTTCGACCCTGCCATGCCACTCGGGATCGACGAGCAGCGCTTTGACCTTCGACCGTTGCGCAATCGCGATGGGCCCCTTTCCCTTGTCGACTTCCGCCACCAACGTACTCAGCTTGGCGCGAGCTTCGGTTAATGATAATTGCTTCATGAGCGGCTCCTCTTACTGTACATTTAAATGTACAGGAGCGGTCGCTCCCGGTCAATCGGTTACTGCCGTTTCGGCAGATTTATTTTCTGGTTTCGATGTTCAATAAAAGAATCTCACGGGTTCAAATCGTTCAAAAGTCTGCCCTGAGTCGATCGAAGGGATCAACTGCTTCGCTCCGTTCAAGCCGTCCAAGAGTCCAAAACCCGACATCTAACCGGAGTCTCTTCTAAAAACATCAGTCAACATCAGCCCCAGGCGTGCCCATGGTTATTTTCCCCATAGCGAAATGAAAAAGCCCTCGTTTATCAATTCCTGCACCAGGCTGTTGTCATAGAACTGCTCCAGCCTTGCTTGCTTGGCCTTGGGATTTTTCTTACCGATCTCATCCGCGGTCACCTGAAAGGCCTCGCGCTTGACCAGAGGTATCTTCTCAACGAAATCGTAGGCGTATTGCATGGTGCCCTCGAGCATTGCCGGATCGGTGACCTTGGTGTAGCGGGAAACAATCGCCTTCGACTCCTCTTTGCGGGTGTGCATGAAATGAACGGCCTTTCCGTAAGCGCGTACGAATGCTTTGGCTTGAGCCCTGCGTTCGCGCAGGAATTTACCCGTTGTCGTCAGGCCTTGATGCACAAAGGGGATCCCCTCCTTGGCTAAATTGGCCAGCATCTTCATCCCGGCCTGTTGCGCCACCAAGCCCATGGGATAGGACATGGCCGCGGCATAAATGGATTTATTCGACAAGCCTGCGGCCAACTCCGGCAATCCGCCGATCTGGATGATCGGCACGTCACGGACCGGCTCCAGACCGTATTTCTTCAGAAACATCTGCATCGCGAAATCCGTAGTCGCACCAAAGCGTGTCACTCCCACGGGCTTGCCTCTCAAGTCTTGAACGCTCTTAATCTCCGGGGCTGCGATCACGTACAAAGCGACGAAATTGACAATCGCGCCGACCGCCACGAGATCGCCGCCCTGAAGGCCAGAGTCTACGATCGCTTGACTGTTCGCCGTAGAGATCGCGACTTCTCCTGCCATCATCGCTTGCGCCATGGTCGATGAGGCGGCGATATAAACGAGAGTGGCGTCCAATCCCTCCTGCTTAAAGTAGCCAGCGTCCTTTATAATCCAGAAGGGGGCTTGTATCGCTGTGATTCCGGAATAGCCGACCACGAGCTTTTGCGCCTGAGACGCGCCGGGGAGAGCAAGAATCAGGACAAAGCCAAGAGCAACAACTTTGCAAGCCATTGCTTTCATGGTCTCCTCCAATAAAAGTTCAAAAGTTCAACCGTTCAAGGTTCAACGAAAAGATTCGTTCAAAGTTCAAGGTTCCAGATTCAAGGACGGAATTCCTACTCCTCAACTTTGAACCTTGAACCTGGAACTTTGAACTCTTCTTTCATGTACTCATCCGATGTTGAGTGCGCCGCCACCGTCAACGAGAAGCGCGACTCCGGTGATGAAGTTGGCCTCGTCGGAGGCGAGGAACAGCGCCGCATTGGCCACGTCCCAAGCCGTACCCATTTTGCGGCGTAGCGGTACGCGGGCATCGCGCTCCGCCGCGATCTCGGCGCGGCTCCTGCCGCTCACGCGGGCGCGCGTGTCGACCGCCATTGGCGTGTCGATCAGGCCGGGCAGGATCACGTTGGCGCGAATGCCAAATTCGGCGTTCTGGATGGCGACCTGCTTGGTAAACGCGATCAGTGCCGCCTTGGTCGCCTTGTAGGCGACCAAGGCATAGTTCTCCAGTGCGGCAAGCGAAGAGATCATGGTGATGGCGCCCGCGCGCTGCTGTCGCATGATCGGAATGACGTGCTTACAGGCCATGATGGCGCCGCGCAGATTGATAGCGCTGATGCGGTCGAAAGCCTCCTCGGTGAACTCGAGCAGCGGCGCATCGCCACCAGCGATGCTGACACCGACATTGTAATGCAGTATGTCGACGTGGCCCCAGTGCTGCTGCGCCGCCGCTATGGCAGCGGCAAGGGTCGATTCCTGAGTGACGTCGGCCTCGAAGGCGACGCATTCGCCACCGCTCTGCTTGACCATCGACGCGGTCTCCTCGGCGGATCGGAGCTCACGATCGACAGCCATGACTTTGGCGCCTTCCTGTGCAAATCGCAGCACCGTGGCACGCCCGTTGCCCATCCCTTCGCCCGGGCCTTGACCCGCGCCGATGACAACGGCGGTCTTTCCTTCTAGGCGCATGGGGAATCAGACTACATTGCGAACGTTCAAATCGTTCAAACTGTTCAACCGCTTCGCTCCGTTCAAGCCATCTAACGAAACGGTTCCAATGGTTTCAAGCGGTTTCATCGCTTCGCTGCGTTCCAATCGACTTATAAGTCTAATGGTTCAAATCGTTCAAGCGCTTCGCTCCGTTCAAGCCGTTGAAGCTGGTTTTCCCGAGCCGTCCGGCGCTCAGTTTCTGTCGTTTCATCCTAAAACTTGAATGTGGAACCTTGAACCGCGTTTGTCGAAACGCTTATTCGGTTTTTTCCGGGAACTGCCCGGCCTCCAGCGCGACGCCAGGGGAGTGCGGGCCGGTGGGATCCACTGAGCCCGCACATATCTGCGACGTTCCTGTAGCTAGCGACGATTACTGAAGCGGACTGGGAATCGGAATGTTGTAAAGTTGCGCGACGTTTTCCCGCACAAGTTTCGCACGTAACCCTGCCGGGAGGTCGCCTAGATCGCGGGCGACAACCTGTCGAGAATTGGGCCAGGTCGAGTTGCCGTGCGGGAAATCGTTGGACCACATGCAGTTGTCTTGTCCCCACCACGACAAGATATGACCGCCGACGGCGTCGTTGAAGAACGTCGTGTAGATCTGTTTGTGAAAGTATTCGCTAGGCGGTTTTGTTATAGCTAGGCCCTCGCGCTTGGTGCCATGGCGTTTGAAGTAGTAGTCCCACTGTTCCAGGACAAACGGAATCCAGCCAAGCTCATTCTCGACGAGGACAACCTTGAGCTTGGGAAAACGCTCGAGCACGCCGGAATAGATCAGATCGTAAAGACTATCGACCGACTGGAATAATTTCATGTTGACGCTATTGTGCTCCGCAGTCATGCCGGTTGCGGTATCTCCGAGGCCGAAGGAGCGGCTTCGGCTGTACCCGTGGCCGCTCAAGATGTGCAAGTTAACCGGCATGCCGAGGTCCTGAGAGGCTGCCCAAAACTTGTCGTAATGGGATGCGGAAAACGGTAGCTCTTGCGGTGGTACCTGCCAGATCACCGAGCCGCGCATGCCGGCTTTGCGGCAGCGCTCCAGTTCCTTCACGGCGCCGTCGATGTCGTACATCGACAGCATGGCGATACCGATAAGCCGTTCGGGCGCGGCGCTGCAGTAGTCGATGAGCCAGTCGTTGTAGACCCGCGTGCAAGCCGCCTCCAACTCGTGATCGTCGAGGCTCAAGCACTTCAAGCCATGGGTCGGATAGAGCACCTCGGCGCTGACGCCGTCGGCGGCCATCTCGGAAACCCGCTTGTTCTTGTCCTGGGCGCCACCGGGCGTATCGTTGGGCCTTTGCCCGCCAAAATCGGGGGCGCGGTCCTGAAAAGCTTTTGGCAGTTGTTTTTGCCAAAGCCCCGCGGGCTCGATGACGTGTGAGTCCGATGAAATCAACAATTCATCGGTGACGGCATTGGTCTCTTTACCATAGGTCCGTTCAAGAAAAGCCATCTTTTCGGCTCCTTTGTATTATGAAAATTATGCGAGTGGCTGTCGTGTCTCAAAGATCGCTCACGGCCATACTAGATGGAAATACTCCAAGCGGGGGTCAAGGTGCAAGCGAAAGATCGTGGACAATGTCGAATGTTCAAGCCGTTAAATCCAGCCTGGCTTTTGAGGTAATCACCCCGCGCGCATCTTGAGCAGCGTCGGAATATCCATTGTTTCTTGATACAGGCGTAGTTCTTTTTCTTTGCTCTGCACCGCGAGCATGGCCATGCGATCGGCGAGCTCGTTGCCTTCGGTACCGACGTGGCCGGCGACGTGGGTGAGGTGTAGTTCCTCTTTAATGCGTCGATAGATCGCGTAACAGTCCTGGATAATTTCCAGGTTCTTGATCTCGCCGCCGAGTCTTTTCCATCCTTTATTTTCCCAGCTCGGTGCCCAAGCGCGAATGCAGTTGATCGAGTACGCCGAGTCGCTGCACACCTCGACGGTGTTGCCGGTATCGATTTCCGCCTCGGCCATGCGCAAGGCGTGATAGAGCGCGTTCAGTTCGGCGGTGTTGTTGGTCCCTATGGGGTCGTACAGGCCATACCATAGTTGCGCAAGTTTGCCGGCTCGATACACCACGATGCCGGAACCGGCATGGCCGGGATTGGGTTCACAGGCACCATCGCAATAAATGCTCACGTCGAACTGATGAGCGGTATGCCTGGCAGCGCGTTCGCTGCGAGTTTTTTGCCCGCCAGCCGTTTTGGGCGCAATGCTCGTGTCCATGCCGCGCGCAAATGCCTTCTCTGCTTCTGCTCGGGTCGGAAAGGACTTGAAGCGCGCTCCGGCATACTTCTCCACCGCCCGCTGAGTGCTCGCCCAATCGGTGAATACGCCGGTCTGCCGCCCTGACCATACTACGTAAAATTTTTGCGCCATGCTGAGTCGATGTACCTCCTGCAACATTCAAGTGATCACAACCAGCGAAAACGAACGTCGGCTCTGGATCAGCGTGAAGTCATCTCGATTTCTGGTGTACAACGTCGCGCCGAGCGAGCGAGCGCACAAAGCCAGCAAACAGTCGTTTACCAACGCCGGTAGTTTACCTTTAAGGTCCGGTCTGTCGTGCAGAACCTTGGCCAAAATTCCTCCGGCCTCCTTCCAGTGATTGTGACCGGGAGTTACAACTCGACCGACTTTCTCAAAGGGACGGAATAATATTTCCACGCGCTTTCTCCCCGCAGGAGATCGAGCGCCGGCGAGCAATTCTTGAGCTACGATGGAGCTGAAGTAGATGCCTGGAGCGTCTTTATCGTAAAGTTCACGGATGAAAGGGCGCGTTGTTCCGCTTTGGATAAGGTCGATGTACAGATCCGTGTCGATCAGATGCTTGGCCACTAAAAAACCTTTTCCACACCACCCTTACCCGCTACTTTTTCCAATGACTTGAGAATTTCTTTTCTGAAAACTACCAGGTTCAAAGCAGCGTCAATCGCCTCGGTCTCGGTCTTCGCGCCCAGGATTGTCCTCACGCGACGAATCTTTTTCTCGTCAAGATAATAGTTTTTTCGTTTGAGATTTGTTTTCATAGCAACTCCCGTACAGATAATTGATTATTTTATACGTATCGCCTCAGAGTTCAAGCCTGAGTCCAACGGGAGCCTGTCGTTCTTTGCTCGGCTTCGCACGGGTCGGAAAGGACTTTAAGTGCGCGTCGTCTCACTGACTCGCATTACTCAGGTACCGCAGAAGGTTCGATAGCGCCCTCGCCCTTCCGGCGCAGGTTCAGTAAAGGCGGCAAACTCCGGCTGATCGTCGAAAGGGCGCGATAGGATTTTCAGCAGCGTGTCGAAAGGCGCGTAATCGCCGCGTTCCACCGCGGCGCTCAAGGCTTCCTCAACTCGATGGTTGCGCGGAATGAACGCCGGATTAACACGCCGCATCGCCTGCGCGCGCTCCAGCGGTGCCACCGTCTCGCGCGCAAGCCGCGCGCGCCACTGTTTGCTCCAGAGATCGTAAGCCGACGCATCGGCAAACAGCGCGCGGATCGGCCCCTCTTCACCCAAGACGGCGTCGGCGAGGTCACGGAACGCCAACGTGTAGTCGACGTTCTTGCCCTCCATCGCGGTGAGAAACCCCGCGGCGAGATTGAGATCGGCCTCGTCTTCAGTGACCAGTCCGAGCTTGGCGCGCATGCCTTTCAGCCAGTAGAGTTCGTATTGTACCGGAAAGGCATGGATCACTTCTGTGGCGTGCGCAATGGCGCGCTTTTCATCGGCATCGATCAGCGCCACAAGCGTCTCCGCCAGCCGCGCAAGGTTCCACTGCGCGATCTTTGGCTGATTGGCATAGGCATAGCGGCCTCGAGTGTCGATGGAGCTGAAGACTGTCGCTGGATCATAATGATCCATGAAGGCGCATGGGCCGTAATCGATTGTCTCACCGGAGATCGCCATATTGTCGGTGTTCATCACGCCATGGATGAAGCCCACATGCATCCAGCTGGCAATGAGCGCCGCTTGGCTGTCGCACACGCGCTCGAGCAATCCCAGGTAGGGGTTCGCGTGGTCTTTCAGCTCCCGATAGTGGCGCTCGATGACGTAATCGGCAAGCTGACGCACTTTAGCCTGCTCACCGCGGGCGGCGAAGAATTGGAAGGTGCCAACACGGATGTGGCTGGCGGCAACGCGGGTCAAAACCGCGCCCGGCAGCGCACCGTCTTCGCGAAAGACGGACTCGCCCGTGACAACTGCGGCAAGCGCCCGGGTCGTCGGAATACCCAGCGCGTGCATCGCTTCGCCGATCAGGTATTCACGCAAAACGGGACCGAGTGCCGCCCGGCCGTCGCCGGCGCGCGAAAAGGGAGTGCGGCCCGAGCCTTTGAGCTGAATGTCACGACGGCGTCCATTGTGATCGACCACCTCGCCCAAAAGTAGCGCTCGCCCGTCGCCAAGTTGGGGCACGAAGCCGCCGAACTGGTGGCCGGCATACGCTTGGGCCAGCGGCGCCGCTCCCTCGGGTGTCTCATTGCCGGCAAAGATCCTCGCGCCTTTCTCGGAATCGAGAGCACCAGCATCCAGCCCCAATTCGTCAGCCAACTCATGATTGAGCTTAACCAAGCTAGGCCGCGCCACCTGCGCCGCCTTGCCGGGCACGTAGAAGCCCTCGAGTTCGCGCGCATAGGTATTGTCGAAGGCGAATCGCGCGGCGGCAGAGGTGTTAGGGACATGCGTCATGTTGCTTCCTTCGCCATGGGGATTAGTCAATCCTCAGCTATCATTTTCCCGACATCAATAGAAATAACTATGCTGTCCAGCAGAGTGTGCTCGGGTAAGCTTTACGGGCTAAAGTTCTTGAAACCTTCTGCCCGCGCGCTAGACTTTTCCGAATCGTCGGGAACTTCATCATACGCTGTTGCCATGCCGTGAACTCATGGGTGGATATACATGGCTCTTCGATGCCGCAGCGCCAACCAGCCGCGAGCGATCCGGTAGATGACCCACAGGCCTGCCGTGATGAAAACTACTACCGCAAGTGGAATGCCTATGAAAGTCACAAATAAAAAGCCGCCGGGCAGACACCAGAGGAGGCCAAACCAAAACGTCCGAATCTGCCAGCGAAAGTGTGAGTGGAGAAAGGAGCCTCGTGCCTCTCCTCGCTTCAGGTAGTTGATGATGACGGCGATGATCGAGGGCATGCCAAAGACGAAGGCGCCGATAATCGTCGCAGCGGTGGTAATGCCGATCAGCAGACTCAGGGCGTGCAGGGCATAGACCAGGTGTGTGACGTTGACGAGGGAGCGGGCGGGGTTGGCGTCGATTGGAGTTTCTTCGGACATCAGCATTACCGAGACTCGCAAGCCACCACCCGCGAAAGTTTCTAAGGCTTCCAGCCCGCTTGGGTCAATTCGCTGTCCGCTTTCTTGGCAAAGCTGAAATCGTAGGCGCGCTCGATGGGCACTTCCTTGGTCACTTTGAGAACCTCGCGCACGATATCGAGGTCGTTTTTCTGGGTTTCTTCGTCGACCACGCCGTTGGTCGTAAAAGTTCCAATCATGCCGTCGTAGGTGCGCGCGGCTAATTCCCTGTCTAACTCGGAAAATTTCATCATCGCACCCATCGCGACCTCGCGGTTCTGTTTGACCAGACGCAGGGCCTTGAGCAGGGCGCGCATGAATCCGTGCATCAACTTGGGTTTCGTTTTGACGAATTGGTCGTTGGTCGCCACCGTGCCCCAGGAATTTTTCACTTCTTTGCCCAGGTACAAGATCTCCTTCATGCCTTGATCGAGGGCGGCAAAGCGTTCCTCCGAACTCAATAACCCCGCATCCACGACCCCCGTCTGCAGCGCGGCAAGGCGCTGGCCCGGCGGCAGCGCGAGAAACGTCAAATCCTTGTTGGCGTCGAGGCCGTACTTCGACGCAACTTTTTTTAACATAAACGTCGCCACTGCGGCGACGCCGGTCACAGCGACCTTTTTATTCTTCAGTTCTTTGAAAGCGCTGTACTGGGGCCGGACCATCAGCCACTGCAGCACTTGATCATTGACCGCCAGCACGGTTTTGAGCGGCGCATTGCTTTGAGCGACGGCGACCAAGGCGCTGCTCCCGGAACCGGTGAAATCCATTTCTCCGGCGAGCACGGCTTGCAGGCCGGGGGTGGATGCCATGACGACAATATTGAGATCGATGCCTTCCTCTTTCATATAACCCCGCTCCTTGGCGAGCGGAAAGATGATGAATTGAAACGACTTTGACGGCAGGGTGACGGTGACTTTATCCAGGGCGAACGCCGGTTTGCCGGGAAGCAAAAACACGCCGATCAGCAGCGACGAGATCATCGACGAGGTGATTTTTGTCATGGTTCAGTCCCTCCTGGAAACTAATAGCAAGCACCAAACCAGTCACGGCCACATTAGCGCCGGTGCGAGCAGTGGACGGGTTTTGACGATACGTAGATCGTCGGGCTTTATAGCTTGGTTCAAACCTTTGGACGCCTCGGAACTTCAACGAGAAGCGTTCTTACTGCTTTAGCTTCGGCAATACCTTCTCGCCAAATAAATCCAACTGGCGCGGATCCGGATCGGCCAAGCCAATGATCAGTGTATCGAGCCCTCGGGCTAAGAAGGCTTCGATTTTTTCTGCGACGGCTGTCGGCGAGCCGACCAAGGATGTGCTCGATAGATCGCCGCGCAGGCGACCGTAGTAGCGCATGACGTAGGCTTCAACCGTTTTCACGGCCTTAGCTTGGTTGTCGTCGATCGCCATGAAGGTGAGGCCGGCTTTCGTGATCTCATTCGGACTACGTCCCGCAGCGCGAGCGTACTGGGAGATCTTTTCCCAAGTTACGGAAAATTCCGGTATCGCCGAGCTGCCGCAGATAAAACCATTCGCCCACGTGCCCGCGCGTTTGAGCGCGGTCTCGGCGCTGCCGCCGGTCCAGATCGGCGGGTGTGGTTTTTGAATCGGCCGCGGACCGACGGTCAGATTCTCGACATTGAAAAACTTGCCGTTGTGCGTGACGTTTTCTTCGGTCCAGAGACGTTTCATCAATTGTACCTGCTCTACGGCTCGGCTACCGCGGTGCTCGTAGGGAATTTCAACCGCCTTGTAGTCGCTTTCGCGGCTGCCAAAACCGAGACCGAGCGTCACCCGGCCGTTCGAGATGAAGTCCAGGGTAGCGATGATCTTGGCTAGGTGCGCTGGGTGGCGCGTGTTGCCGAGCAAGACCGAGGTGCCCAATCTGATTCGCTGTGTAGCTCCGGCCGCGGCGGCGAGTAGGGTAAGGGGCTCAAGGTTGTCATAAGCGATCCGGTCGATTGTCCACATGGAGCGGCAACCCATCGCCTCGCATTTCTTGGCGAAGTTGACGACGTTTTCCGGTTTCGTTAATGGCGCCGGGTTGACCCAGGCGAGACCGATGTTGGCCATTATTTCTCCTTAGCTTGCGCGGTATGGCAGTTCAGATCATTCAAAACGTTCAAGCAGTTCAAGCCGTTCTGTCAGAGCAAAATAGACCAGCCATCGGCCTCTTTTCAAGTTTCGGGCTCTGGGATATACCGAACTCGATAAAGGAGGAAACAAAGATGGAAGCATCGACATTCAAACTCAAGACGCCGCATATCACCGGTGGACGCAGCCATATCCCTCTCGCGCAAACCGAGAACATGACGATCGGGCTCAATTACTATATTCCCGGCCGCAAAAACAAACTGCACACCCACCCGGGCGAAGATCATACTTTCGTCGTGATCGATGGCCAGGCGACTTTTTACAACAAGGATCACCAGCCGACGGTGCTCAACAAAGGCGAAGGTATCTTGCTGCCGGAAAATCATTATTATTATTTCGCCAGTACCGGTGATAAACCCCTCGCCTTGTTCCGCGTGAGCGCAAAGAAGGGCAACAAGCCGAAGGCGGTGCGCGTCGATACCGAGGGCAATAAGAGATCGGATGAAGAAGTTGATTTTATCGTTGTCGACGGTCAAGTGGTCGAGGGACAATACTGGGAGATGAAATAGGCCCCCGATGAAAATCACCGACGTTCAGACGATCCGATTGCGCGCGACGATACCCACCGACGGCCAGGTGTTCAGCCGTTCCGGCGTCAGAAACATGCGCTCAACGACACTGGTTCGGGTTGTCACTGATGAAGGAATTACCGGCATCGGTTCGTGCTCGGGCAACGGCGAATTGATCGAAGTGATCGTCGGCAAAGTTCTCAAACCGTTGCTCATCGGCATGGATCCGAGCGAGATCGATCAGATTTGGGACAAAGTTTACGTCCGGGGCGGCCACAAAGAGTTCGGCACGCGCGGTATCGGCGTCGTCGCATTGAGCGGCGTCGATATCGCATTATGGGATATCCTCGGTAAAGCCCGCGGTGTGCCGCTCTATGAGTTGCTCGGCGGCAAATGTCGCGACAAAGTTCCGGTATACGCGACGGCGCTTTATCCGGAAGAGCCTTCGAAGGTGGCGCAGCGGGCGCGAAAGTTTGCCGATCAAGGTTTTCACGGCGTGAAGATCAAAATCGGTTTCGATCTCGATCAAGATATTCGCATCGTGCGCGCGGTGCGCGAAGAATTGGGAAAAGACTTTGTCATCATGACCGACGCCAACCAGGGCTATAGCGTCGACGTCGCACTCGAAGCGTCCGATGCGTTTGCCGACTGCGGCGCGTTTTGGCTCGAAGAGCCTTTGTTTGTCGAAGACATCGAAGGGCACGCAATTCTCCGCGAGAAAGGTAGAACGCCGATCGCCGTCGGCGAGAACCTGCATACGCGCTACGCCTTCGAAAACTTCATCGCACGCGGCGCCGTCGATTTCATCCAACCGGACGTGGCGCGCGCCGGCGGCATCACGGAGATAACAAAAATCACGGCCCTGGCGGCGCGGCACAATGTTCCCGTGTCGTTTCACACCTGGGGCGACGGCGTCGCTCTCGCTGCCAGTGTTCATTTATCAGCGGCGCTCAAAGATTGCATCGTGATGGAGCTCGATTACACTTACAATCCGCTGCGCGAAGAATTGCTGCGCGAGCCGTTCAAAGTACAAGAGGGTTATTTGATTCCGCCAGAGAAGCCCGGCTTGGGTATTGAACTCGATCAAGACGCGCTGCAGAGATTTGCCTTTTCAGGTCAAGAAGATCTCACCATCCGACAAAAGACATTGGTAGTCGGCTGACCGCCACATTGCCACGTAGTCTTCCTGAGTTTCCGCGGGAGTTTCTTTTCTCGCGTGCTCGGCGTGCCGACGCGTGAACAGTTATGTCACGGGCGCCAGCCGTCCAGGCGCGGGCTGTTCTCCGATCGCTGATCTCGCAGGAAGTTTTAGTAGTTCGTACGCGGGTTTTTTTCGTCTTGCTGCTGGCATAACGCTTGCGCCGTTTCCTGCCGATTCGATTTAGGCTTGGGAGGCGGACATGCTTAGACGCTGTTTTCGTTTTTTGGCTGCGCGCACATCTTCGTTCCTTGCATTTATAACTTTAGCTACGTTTCTGGCGAGTTCGATTGTGCCGTCGTGGGCGATCAACTCTGTTCGGGGTGGCGCGCTGCCGCTACCGTTGCCGCTCTTTCCGGCTGATAATTGGTGGAATTTGGATATCAGCAGTTGGCCGGTGGATGCGAATTCCACAAACTACGTTGCTTTCATCAACAACGGTGGCACACGCCGACTTCATCCCGACTTCGGCGGTAACGCCGGCTCTGGATTTTCGATATACGGCATGCCCTACGCAGTAGTGACGAACGTTTCCAACGGCGATCTCAATGCGGTGCAGTTCCAATATTCCAGCGAAAGTGACGGCGTCGATCACGCGACCAACGCAAGTTTTCCTTTCTATCCGATTCCAGTCGAAGCGATTACCCAGCCGTATTGGCTTGAAGGTGGCGATCCAGGAAATATAGATTTGCGCAGCAGCCAAGACCGCCATTTATTGATCGTCGATAGAGACAGAAACTATCTCTATGAGCTTTACAACGTGTTCTACAATACGACACAGGGAAAGTGGTTCGCGGGTTCCGGCGCATTCTTTGACATGAACACGAATAACCGGCGGCCGGATACCTGGACGTCGGCGGATGCGGCGGGGTTGGCGATTCTTCCTGGGCTTGTGAGGTACGACGAAGTTTACGATCCGACGGTTACGGAGATTCACCATGCACTCCGTGTGACCGTGCGCGCCACCAACGGTTACGTTTATCCGGCGTCGCACCGCGCCGGTTTGACTGCCGGCGCCTTGCCGATGGGTGCGCGGCTGCGCTTGAAGTCGAGCGTCGATATTACTCAGCGCACGAGCGATCCGAATATGCAAAAAATCTTTCGTGCGATGCAGAAGTACGGTTTGATCGTGGCCGACAACGGCTCGGACATGTACATCACCGGCACCTATGACACACGCTGGAACAACGATATTCTCAATCCAGCGTTCAGTAGTCTGACAGCCAGCGATTTCGAGCTGATCCAATTGGGTTACAATTCGGCTCCAACCGCCCAGGCAAGCTTGAATGCGCTGGGCTTAAATCCTTCGACTGTGACCGGCGGACAAACGACAATGGGGACCGTTAGCTTGACCGGGCCCGCGCCATCGGGCGGCGCGCTTGTGAGTTTATCGAGCGCCAATCCTGCGGCTACAGTGCCGAGTTCTGTCCTTGTTCCGGCGAATACTTCGTCGATCAATTTCACAGTAAACACGACCTCGGTCAGCGCCACGAGCGCGGGAAACATCACGGCGACGTACGCAGGCGTGAGCAAGTCAGCAGCGCTGACGGTGAAGGCTCCCGCGCCTGCAGCGCTTTCATCTCTGACGCTCAATCCGTCGACGGTCGTTGGCGGTTCAACTTCGACGGGAACGGTAAATCTTACCAAGGCAGCGCCGACCGGCGGTGCGGTGGTGAATCTCGCGAGCAGCAGCTCGACACGGGCGAGCGTTCCGCCGAGCGTCACTGTCCCGGCTGGCGCGAGCTCAGTGACGTTTAACGTCGTAACGACCGCTTCGAACAAGAAAACCAACGTCAGTATTACGGCGGCGTACGGCGGCGTCAGCAAAAGCGCGACGCTCGCGATCATCAGACGATAATTTCGACGCGTCTCGGTGAAAACAGCGCTCGCGCGACTCATCGAAACGAGGCGCGGGGGTGCCGCTTTATTTCGTCGCGTCGCTAAGTTTAATGGCGATAGCGCGTCTATCGCAAACGGGATCGTTGTCGACATGCCAGAATAGATCACCACACAGCACACCGAATTACCTTCGCGGTTCTCTCTACCAATTGTTAGTCGTGTAATCGTAGCCGGCATTCGGCCGGAACCACGTCATGCTTGCTGCAGCGGTTTCACGCGATGCGATCATTGCCTTCGGCCTCGGAGCTGTTAAGATTACTCCGCTTCTATGTACCAAGAAGACACGATCGCCGCGATTGCCACGCCGCCGGGTGAAGGTAGCGTCGCAATTGTTCGCATCAGCGGTGTGGACTCAGAAAATATTGCGGCAAGAATTTTTCATCGCGCGCAGGGAAAAAGTGGCCAACTCAAGTCCCATCGCCTTTACCACGGCAAAATTTGCGATCCGAAAACCGCGCGCACACTGGATGAAGTCTTGCTCGCAATCATGCGCAAACCCCGGAGCTATACCGGAGAAGACGTCGTCGAGATCCATTGTCATGGTGGCGCATTCCTCGTAAGGCGGGTTCTCGAGCTCGCCCTAAGCGAAGGGGCGCGACAAGCCGAGCCGGGAGAGTTCACCAAGCGGGCGTTTCTTAACGGCCGGTTGGACCTTTCTCAGGCCGAGGCTGTACTTGATCTCATCCGTGCGCGAACCGAGAAAAGCGCCGGGCTCGCGCTCAATCAATCAGATGGCGCTTTATCACAGTGGGTTGGCGAATTGCGCGAAGAGCTGCTCGATATCCTGGTTCAGGTGGAGGCTGCCATCGACTTTCCCGAAGAAGAAATCGAGCTTCTCCGGCGTCACGAATTGACCGGCAAAATTGAGGCGCTAAATGACAAAATATCAATTATTTCAGCTACTTACGATTGGGGTAAGCTATTTAGAGAAGGCGCAAAGATATGTATATGTGGTCGCCCGAATGTGGGGAAATCGAGTTTGCTTAATGCCCTGCTCGGTGAAGAGCGCGTGATTGTCACGCCCGTCGCAGGCACCACCCGCGACGTGATCGAAGAATCGATCAATCTGAATGGTTTGCCTATCGTGCTCTCGGACACCGCTGGTATTCGCGAGACCAATGATCAAATCGAGCGGATGGGGGTGGATTTGGCTCGCGAGTATGTGGAGAAATCCGATGCGGTCTTGGTCGTACTTGATGGTTCTGTGCGGCTTACCACCGACGATAAGCAGCTGCTTGACTCCACACGCCAAGGGATTGCTTTGGTCGTAGTCAATAAAAGTGATTTGCCTCAGTCGCTGACGGAGCAGGAACTCGCGCGATTTATTTGCTCAAATAGAAATATTTGTCGAGTGTCAGCTAAAACGGGCGAAGGGATTTCCAGGCTGAAGGAAAAGCTAAGGGATATCGTTATCGGCTCGGAGATCGAGTCGCCGGTGGTGATTACCAACTTGCGCCATAGGAGCGCGCTGCAGAGGAGCGAAGAAGCGTTGAACCATGCTGTGGGATCGTTGAACGAAGGATATGCTTCGGAGTTCGTCGCCATTGATCTGAATGAAGCCCGCGAGGCGCTCGAAGAAATCACCGGCTTGATTAACAATGAGGATATTCTAGATAGAATTTTTGCGAATTTCTGCATCGGCAAATAAACTAAGATTTACATGGTCGCCAAACTGCCCTCAACGCTGCGATTGTTTCACGTGAAACGATGAGTGCGGAACAAATCTTCGATGTGATCGTCGTCGGCGCTGGGCACGCTGGAATAGAAGCATGTCTGGCGTCGGCACGGATGGGATGCAGCACGTTGATGCTGACGTTGAATCTCGATCACATCGGTCAGATGTCGTGCAATCCGGCAATCGGTGGAATCGGCAAAGGCCATCTCGTCAAGGAGATCGATGCGCTTGGCGGCGAAATGGGTCGGGCAATTGATGAGACTGGCATTCAGTTCCGGGTGCTCAACACTAGGAAAGGACCGGCTGTACGGGCATCCAGGGCACAGGCCGATAAGGCGCTCTACCGTCAAAGAATGAAACGCGTCTTGGAAAGTTGTCCCGGCATCATGCTGAGACAAGGGAGTGTCGAAGCTCTCATTGTGGAAAACGGTGAAGTTAAAGGGGTGGAAACGCAAATCGGTGAAAGATTCTATGGTCGCAAGGTTATTCTAACGACCGGCACTTTCCTGAAGGGGCTCGTTCACATCGGCGACCGGAATTATTCAGCGGGTCGGGCCGGCGACTTTGCAGTTCATGGCCTAAGCGAATCGTTGGTCAATTTAGGTTTTAAAGTCGGCAGATTAAAAACTGGAACCTGCCCTCGACTGGATGCTCGAAGCATCGATTTTTCCAAATTGGCTGTGCAGCATGGCGATGAGGACCCGTTGCCATTTTCGTTTTCGAGTTCCGGGATTACCCAGCGGCAGGTGCCCTGTCACATCACGTACACCAACAGTCGGACACACGAGATCATTCGCTCGGCGATTCATCGCTCGCCAATGTATTCTGGGCTGATTAAAAGCCGCGGGCCGCGTTACTGTCCCTCTATCGAGGATAAGATCCATCGCTTTGCGGACAAGAGCAGACATCAGATCTTTCTCGAGCCTGAAGGATTGGACACCGTCGAGATTTATCCGAACGGGCTTTCGACAAGCTTGCCTCTGGACGTCCAGATTGAAATGGTGCGGTCTATCGAGGGCTTGGAAAAAGCGGAAATTATGCGCCCCGGCTACGCGATCGAATATGACTACTTTGAACCGAAGCAGCTCTACCCGACATTGGAAACAAAGTTGATCCGGGGCCTTTATCATGCTGGACAAATCAATGGCACAACCGGCTACGAAGAAGCTGCGGCTCAGGGAATTATGGCGGGGATAAACGCCGTACTCAGCCTGCGCGGCGAGGCGCCCTTGGTTTTTTCGCGCGAGCAGGCCTACATCGCTGTGTTAATCGACGACCTGGTGACCAAGGGAACCGATAATGAGCCTTATCGGATGTTCACATCTCGGGCCGAATACCGCCTTTTGCTTCGCGAAGACAACGCTGATCTGCGGTTAACGGATGTCGGTCACAGAATTGGATTAGCGACGGATGCCGCATTCAAAAATACCAATGACAAGAGACGGGCGATCGCTGAACTGATCGATTATTTGGATCAGCAACAAGCTGTACCCGGTGCAGAGATCAACTCGCTATTGCAGTCGTTTGATTCGGCGCCGTTGCGTAATCCATCCACGTTAGCGCAGATCCTACGCCGCCCAGAGATTTCGATGACGCGACTCAAAGCTTTAAAACCCGACATACCAAGTCACGGTCAAGATATCGATGCCCAGGCGGAAATCCAACTCAAATACCAGGGATACGTGGATCGCCAGCTAGAAATCGTCGAGCGGTTTCAAAGAATGGAGCATGCGAAGTTACCGATCAACATCGACTATTCTAAGATTAGCGGGTTATCACGCGAGGTCTGTGAGAAGTTAACCCAGATCAAGCCGCAATCTCTCGGTCAGGCATCAAGGATCCCTGGTATTACGCCAGCGGCAATTTCTTTGCTTTCTTTTTACATCAAGAAAAAAACCGCTTAGAGATTCTTTTTATCCGTACTCCATTCTGTTCGCTTTCCATTGTTTCACGTGGAACGGAATAATTTTCTTTTAATTACTAATCGATTGTGATAGGAATGTAACTTAGAGCATATTATCATAAGTTATTGAACTAAAACGAGAATTTAAGTGGGTAGGATTATTGCGGTCGCAAATCAAAAGGGCGGAGTCGGCAAAACTACGACGACGATCAATCTCGCCGCTTCGCTAGCCCTCGAGTCGAAAAGAACCTTGTTGGTTGACATCGATCCACAGGGAAACAGCACGAACGGCCTTGGTATCGATCGATCCGCTCTGACTTCCAGCCTTTATCATGTGCTCGACGGTTCCCGCTTCGTCGGAGAAGTTTTGTGTCAAACCGAGTTGCCGCAGCTTTTCTTGATTCCCGCGACCAAAGATCTTGTTGGCGCTGAAGTCGAGCTCGTCAACGGTGACCGACGAGAGTATCGGCTCAAAGATGCTCTAGCAGCAATCACCGATCATTATGATTACGTCCTCTTGGATTGTCCGCCATCGCTGGGTCTGCTGACGCTCAACGCGCTAACCGTTGCCGACTCGCTGCTTATACCAATTCAAAGCGAATATTACGCCCTTGAAGGGCTTAGCTCGATTCTCGAAACCGTGGGTCTGGTGCAGAAAAGTTTCAATCCGGCGCTACGACTCGGAGGAATTGTGATTACGATGTTCGACAGTCGCAATCGCTTATCGCACCAGGTGGTGGAAGAAGTTCGCGCGCACTTTCCCGACAAACTGTTTCGAACCATCATTCGCCGAAACGTGCGCCTGAGCGAGAGCCCGAGCTATGGCAAGCCGATTTGCCTGTACGATGCTGCCTCAACCGGCGCGCAAGATTATGGTGATTTAGCCAAGGAGTTGATTAGCCGTGGAGAACACAATGCCGATGCAGAAAAAAGGTTTGGGTAGAGGCCTGAGCGCGCTGATCCCCAGCGCCGCGGAACCGAAAATCGAAGCGCGGAGCGAACAAGCGCCGTTTGAGATCGCCGTCGACCGAATTACCCCGAGTCCATTCCAACCGCGGCGCGCCTTCGACGAAGGCAAGATCGCAGAGCTGGCCGGGTCGATTCGCAACCAGGGCATCATTCAGCCTCTGATTGTGCGCCCCAAGGGTGACGGCTTTGAGCTGATTGCGGGCGAGCGGCGCTGGCGCGCCGCCATGAAGGCGGGCTTGAGTCGCGTGCCTGTGGTAGTGCGCGACGCAAGCGATCACGAAGCCCTGCAGCTCGCTCTGGTGGAAAATCTCCAGCGCGAAGATCTAAATCCCATCGAAGAAGCCAACGGCTACCGGCGCCTGCAGGAGGAGTGTCATTGGAGCCAGGAAGAAATGGCCGAGAAGGTTGCCAAGAGCAGACCGGCGGTTGCCAATGCGCTCCGGTTGCTCGGTCTCCCTACGGAAGTGCAACAGGAGGTTTCAGCCGGAAATCTGCCCGCCGGTCAGGCGCGCGCGCTTCTCGGACTGCAAACCGAAGCATTGATCATTTCGACCTGCCGGGAAATTATCGCCAAGGGACTCTCCACTCGGGACACCGAAAAGATGGTTCGGCAATTGGTCATGGGGCGGAAGCGACGGCGGCAGATGCCGGTTGGCGACCCTGATCTGAAGTCGATTATAGAAGAGCTGCAGCGCGCTCTCGGCACGCGCGTGCGATTGATTCCGAAAGCCAGAACCAGCAAGGGTAAGATCGAGATTGAATATTACACGCTCCCGGATCTCGAGCGGATCATTCAAACGATTACCAAGAGCGCGGCTCACGCCTAAAGTCGCACATCCCTGTCAGCGTCGTCGCCAACCAACTCATAACGACCTAAGGCATTCCTGTGAACTCAGGGTTCCAATAATGGCTTGAGCTCAGGCCAACTCGTCACCGGCGCAGAACACGTGAAATTGTGACAAACGTAAACTGTCGGCTGACTGTCGATCTGGGTTTTTCCTTGTAACAACGGAGAGATATCCTCTAGCGGCTGATCGGGTCCGACAAGCTGCAAGAGCTTGTTCGGCAAATAAAGCTGTCGAATGTCTTTTATTAGAGCCGTTGTGCGCGGATCATCTTGCCGCCCTAGGATGACGATTTCCTTGGCTGGCCGCAGGTATTGATCCATGGCACAGAGCATGTGAGCGAAACCAAACGGCTGGCTTTCCATTGCCTCATAGTACGAGCGCAAAACTGTTTCGGCGCGTGTGCGGTAATCGTGATTTCCGGTTAAGTGATAAAGCCGGAGTAGCGACTGAGTCGCCATGGCATTACCCGACGGAATTGACGCGTCAAATATCGGCTTGGCACGGCTGATAAGGTGTTCGTGTGTCTTTCCTGTATAGAAGAATCCGCCGTCGCGTTCGTCCCAAAACTCACCAAGCATAATCTCGGTCAATTGCATCGCGCGCTTTAAGAACAATCGATCAAACAGCGCCTCATAGAGATCAAGCAAGCCGATCGCGAGAAAGGCGTAATCATCCAAATATCCGAGGAGTTTGGCTTGATTGTCTTTGTAGACGTGGAGCAAAAAGCCCTCACGAAACAATCTGCCGAAGATAAAGTCGACGGTTCGATTGGCCGCCTCGACCCACGCCGGATGGTTGGAAATCTTTATCGCCTCAGCGAGCCCGGAAAGCATCAAGCCATTCCACGCGGTGATAATCTTTTCATCGCGGAATGGTTTTATACGTTTCTCTCGCGCTGCAAGAAGTTTTTCTTTCGCTCTTACCTTGAGCGCTTCGATCTCATCTTTCTCTTTCCGGAAAAACTTACTTGCTTGATCGCCGGTGAGGATCGGATGAAGAATGTTTTTTTCTTCGAAGTTGCCCTGCTCGCTGACGTCGTACATGCGGCAAAAGATTTCGCCGTCTTCCTCGCCGAGCAACCGGTTAATTTCATCCGGCTCCCAAACGAAAAATTTTCCTTCTTCGCCTTCGCTGTCAGCGTCCTGAGTCGAGTAAAATCCGCCGTCAGAGTGAAACATTTCGCGCACTAGATAGTGCGCGGTTTCCTCGACGACCGATTTAAAGAGCGGCTCCTGCGTGATCACATACGCCTGCGCATATATACGCAAGAGCTGGGCGTTGTCGTAAAGCATCTTCTCAAAGTGCGGCACCAGCCATTTGGCATCGACCGAATAGCGATGAAAGCCGCCGCCTAAATGATCGTAGATCCCGCCTTGCGCCATCTTGTGGAGCGTATGAACGACCATTTCCAAATAGCGTTGGCTCTTGGCGTGATGATAGTGGCGCAAAAAGAGTTCGTACACGCCGGCATTGGGAAATTTCGGCGCCTGCCCCAAGCCGCCGTTGTCCGGGTCGTAGGCGCGGGCGATCTTTTCGCAGCTTTCGCCGATGATATCCGGCGCAAAATCCTTTTTAGACGGGCTAGACTCTGACATGCGCTGGAGCGCCTCGAGAATTTGCAAGACACTTTTCTCGACGTCTGCCGGCCGCTCGCGATAGGCTTGCGCAACGCCCTGCAGAATTCTCGGGAACCCCGGCATGCCCTGGCGATCTTCCGGTGGAAAATAAGTCCCGCCATAAAAGGGTTTGCCCTCGGGCGTGAGAAACATGGTCATCGGCCAACCACCCCGGCCGGTGAGCATTTGCACGGCGTTCATGTAAATTTCATCCAAGTCGGGACGTTCTTCGCGATCGACTTTGATGCTGACGAAGGTTTCATTCATTAGCGCGGCGATTTTTTCATTTTCAAACGATTCACGCTCCATCACATGGCACCAATGGCACGCGGAATAGCCGATGCTTAGAAGAATCGGCTTGTTTTCACTCTTGGCTTTTTCAAAAGCTTCGTCACCCCACGGATACCAGTCGACCGGATTGTGGGCGTGCTGAAGCAGATACGGACTCGTTTCGTGAATCAACCGATTGGCGTGCTTCGCTTCCATCGAATCGCCTTCCTGAGACATAATTCCTGAGACATAAATTGACGCTAACATAAACCGATGGGAGCGCAAACCAGTGCAGGACAATCTTTACGCCGAAAAAGGTCTAGCGTAGAGATGCTCTTGGGGACCAAACTGCTGGAAGTCGATTCGTCATTCCGGGCAAGCTGGCGATAGCTAGCGCGACCCGGAATCCAATAATTTCAAATACCTCTGGATACCGGCTTGCGCCGGTATGACGGAAAAGAGGCGCGCGAGATATTTAACGAACTTCGGATACACGGCACTAGCGGACTTTCATGTCGAAGGCCACCGGGCCTTTTTCTCCTTTTCTGGTTTGAAACTGTACCGTGTCGCCTTCGTTGAGATCCTCTAGTTGACTGCGCGGCGCGAGGCTGCCGCGATGAAAAAAAACATCCTCGCTGCCGTCGTCGGGGGTGATAAAACCGAAGCCTTTTTGCCGCATGATCTTCTTTATGGTTCCCGTCATATTCTGTCGCTCCCCTCAAATCTCCGACTGCCACTGCTGTTTCTTGACATTTTTACGCTCGCTACCTACTTTGAGTTTCCAATTTCATATAACTAAAACCGGTTTGAGTCCAATTCTTTACTATATCACGGGTCATGGCTTCGGCCATGCGGTGCGCTCGAACGAGGTTATCCGGGCTCTGAAGCAAGCGGCACCCGAGTTGCGCATTTACGTTCGAACTACAGCTCCGGAGTGGCTGTTTCACCATCCGTTGACGCCAATCATTTATTCGAGAGGTGCGATAGACGTAGGAATAACACAAAAGAACAGCTTAGAGATGGATTTGAACGACACACTGCGCGCCTGTCGTTCTTTGCACAACCAGATGCCACGGCTGATAGCGGAAGAAATCGACTTCGTGAAACGGCATGGCATCCGCCTGATTCTTGGCGACATTCCGCCCGTTGGCTTCGAAATCGCCGCGCGCGCATCGATTCCTTCGGTCGCGATAACGAACTTTACCTGGAACTGGATCTACCGCGCCTACCTCGATGAATATCCGACATTTCTGCCGCTGATCGAAGAAATGGAGAGCTTCTACGCCAAGGCGACACTGGCTCTGGCGCTCCCCTATCCCTGTGAAATGGGCGTGTTCATGCAACGGGAAGCAATTCCATGGATCGCTCGGACTTCGTTGCTGAATCAGCAAGAGGCCAGAGCCAAATTCGCCTTGCCCGAGTCCGCAACCATTGTGCTTTTGAGTTTCGGTGGTTTGGGGCTCAAGCACTTGCCTTGGCAGCGGTTAAGGCAACTTCGGGAGTATTATTTCGTTGCCACCGGGGAATCGCAGCAGCAGGATGATAATTCTTCAATTTTGCCCGACGCGCAACGATCCTATCAGGATCTGGTGCGCGCAGCCGACGTGATCGTCACCAAACCCGGCTACGGCATCGTCGCCGACGCGATCGCCCATCAAAAACCCGTGCTCTACACCAACCGTGGCGAGTTTCCCGAGTACGTGCACCTCGTTCAGGCGCTCGATGAGTTAGCAGCGGCCGAATTCATTGCGCAGGACGATTTGTTCTCCGGCAATATCGAAACGCATATCGGCCGCTTGCTGGCCAAGGATCGAAACTGGCCGCCGGTGGCGTTGAACGGCGCAGCCGTGGCTGCTGAGAGAATTCTTGCGCTGCTCGCCACTCACTCGCGCTAAATTTAATCAAACGCTGCCGGCGTGGGCGCGAGCCGTGCGCCGAGTTGACACACTCACTTGATTCCTCCAAACTTGACCGAGATATGACAGTTGAAAAAGTGATATTAGCCAAGCCGCGCGGTTTTTGCGCCGGTGTGGAGATGGCGATTGAAACCGTGGAACGAGCGCTCCGACGTCACGGCGCGCCGATCTATGTTTTCCACGAAATTGTCCATAACTTGCACGTGGTCCGCGAGTTCACTAAGCGGGGCGTCCGCTTTGTTCAGTCGATCGACGAAGTTCCTGCGGGAGCAAAACTTATTTTTAGCGCCCACGGAATTTCTCCAACTATCTGGCAACAAGCGCGACAGAAACAGCTCAATATCATTATCGATGCGACCTGCCCTCTGGTAGAAAAAGTTCATCGCGAAGTGCGCAGGTTTGCGGCCATGGGTTATTCGATTATTCTCGTTGGCCACGAAAATCACGACGAGATTGTCGGTACTAGCGGCGAAGCGCCTGAGCACATCCAAATCGTTGCCAACGTTGACGAGGCGCAAAGGGCCGCTGTGCCAACCCCCGAGAAAGTTGTCGTGCTTACCCAGACCACGCTCAGCGTCGATGACACGCGCGAAATCATCGAAACCTTGAAAAGGAGATTTCCTCATCTGATCACGGCCGCCAAAGAAGATATCTGCTACGCCACGCAAAACCGCCAAGATGCGATGAAACAGCTTGCCGCCGCAGTGGACTTGGTGTTGGTGATCGGTTCGCGCAACAGCGAGAACTCCAATCAGCTCTGCAACGTTGCCAAGGCTCACGGAAAACCCGCTTATCTCATCGACGATTATCACGCCATTGATTCCGCTTGGCTCGATGGCATCAAACGAGTTGGGATTACTTCCGGTGCATCGGTGCCGGAGCGTTTGGTCGAAGAGGCGGCCGAATATTTCCGCAAAGGCGGCGCCGAGATTAGTCAGAACGGTTTCACCGAGGAAAACATTCATTTCGCACTGCCGACTGAAATCGCCGATGTTCCTTGATCGGCTGATTGTTACTGTGGTAGAGGACGTCAAGGGTCTTGATTAAAGGAGGCGCCATGGCTCGTATCGTTCACATCGCTTTGAAGGTCGACGATTTGGAGAAGGCCACGGAGTTTTACGAAAAGGGTTTTGGCTTCGTGGAGATGGAAACGGGTCAAGTGAGGGATCACACGTCACGCCATCTCACCGACGGAACCATCGACCTCGCGCTGATCAAGTACGACAGCGAAGACTCGGCTGAAGCCCGCGCCTCGGGAGCGGGGCCGTGTATCCACCACTTCGCCATCGAGGTTGACGACATGAAGAAATCCGCGGCCGACCTGCAAAAATTTGGCTGCGACATCATCAGCGCTCCCGGCGTGATTCCAATCAAATTTCGCGCTCCCGGCGGCACCGTGGCGGAGATAGTGCCGAAGGCGCGATACAAGAAACTCGAGGCCAAATCCTAAATCGGTGTAGCAGCGCCTCACCATTTTGCGGGTAGCCGCATGGACGTCCGGCGCGTCAGGGGGAAAATACGCCGCATTAACGCTGTCGGCTTCGACCGGCCGAATTTTAACGGCCGGCTCTTCGTCGTTAGCTCTTTCTTGTCTTCAATCTAACCTTCCGTCATAGGAAGTTGGATTGCCAAATCTTCAAGCTTTTTATGCTCGCTACACAAATCCTCGCGCGCTTCGCGCACGAACTGAATTACCGGCAGATTCCCACCGAAGTCATCGATCGAACCAAGGGTTGCATTCTAGATACTCTGGCCGTCTGCCTATACGGATCCACTAAGCCATGGAGCCAGACGGTTGTTGATTTCGTTCGGGACTCCGATGCGAGAGGCAATTCTACGGTTTTAGGAACGAAGTGGCGCACGCATGCAACACAAGCAACCTTTGCTAATGGTGTCATGGCGCACGCCTTTGAACTCGATAACGTGCGCCAGCCCGGCGCGGGAGTTCATCCGGGAGCAACTGCTTTCCTCCCCGCTTTTGCGATGGCGGAAGAGAAAAAGGTTGACGGCAAGTCATTGCTCACGGCATTCGTTGCCGCGTGCGAGGTCATGTCGCGCATCGGCGTTGCCGCGGGCAATTCACTCGAGCGCCGCGGATTTCATGCGCCGGGATTGACCGGCACTTTCGGCGCCGCGGTCGCCGCCGGCCGACTCCTCGGTTTAAATGAGAAAAAGATGGTCAATGCGCTCGGTATTGCCGGCTCATACTCCGGCGGGCTGATTGAATTTTCCCGGTGCCAAGAAGGCGCGATGGTCAAACGGCTACATCTGGGTAAAGCGGCCGAGGGAGGCGTCACGGCGGCACTGCTCGCCAGCCGCGGCTTCGCCGGACCGGAAAGCATTCTCGAAGGAAAGTTCGGTTTTTGCCGGACATTTTCCGATGCGCCGAAGCTCTCGTACCTCACCCATCGCTTGGGGCGCGAATTCGAGACCCTCAATATTTGTATCAAGCGTTGCGCTTGCCACATCAATGCCCATGCCCCAATTGAAGCGCTGCAGCAGCTTCGCGACCAAGTGAATTTTAAGCCCGAAGATATTCGTGAAATCCTCGTCGGCGGAATCGAAAAATTAGTTACCCATCACGCAATCTACCAACCAAAAGATTTGATGATGGCGCAATACAGCATTCCCTTTTGCGTTGCCCTGAGTCTTTATTTTGATCCGACTGATCCTGCGTCGTTCGATGAAACGAAGCTCAAGGATAAAAAAATCCTCGCCATGATGCGCAAGATTCGGCTTAAGGTCGATCGTGAGATCGAAGAAAAAGACTGGGACCGCGCGGCGCGAGTGACCGTTACGCTGGCAAACAAACAGCGGCAGTCGTCATTGGTTATCCATTTCAAAGGGGCGCCGAAAAATCCGCTGAGTCAGTCGGAAGTCGAAGACAAGGCGCGCCAGCTCACCCGCGCGATTTTGTCGGAGCGACAGCTTGAGCGTTTGGTCGAGGCTGTCGAGAATCTAGATAAGATCGATGACGTCTCGCGCGTCGGAGCATTGCTGCGAACTAAATGATGAAAATCGTCGCCATTGACACCTATCCGTTGGTGTTGCCGGTCAAAGAAGTTTACGGCGGCGCCGCCGGTTTCCTCGAAGACTGCAGGTCGTTGATCGTGCGGGTGGAAACAGAGAACGGCATCGAAGGCTGGGGCGAGGGCACGCAAGGGCGGCGGGGCAATACTTACGAGACGTTGGAAACAATGGAGATCCTGGCGCAAAAATATTTTGCGCCGGCGCTCATCGGCATGGATGTCGAAGAGACTGGCGCAGTTCTACTCAGACTGCACCGAGTGCGGTATGGTCATCCGATCACCAAGGCAGCTATCGAGACGGCGCTGTTCGATGCTTTAGGCAAATTGTATCGGCTGCCGCTTTGCCGGCTTTTCGGTGGCCCTTATCGACGCGAGATCGAGCTCGTGGGCGGCTTGGGCTTAGATATGGGTCCGGAAGCGATTGGCGTGCGAGCGCGTCAACTTAAGGAAGAGGGATTTCACACGTTCAAGATAAAAATCGGCCAGCAAGATCAGCACAAAGATATCGAGCGAGTCCGTGCTGTCCGCCAGGCAGTCAGTGACGACGCGTCGATACGGGTTGACGGCAATGCTTCTTATTCTTTCGTTGACGCTCGATCTATTTTGAGCGAACTCAGCCGATTTCGTATCACGGACGCCGAGCAGCCACTGGCGCGCGGCGATCTGCGAAGCCTTGCTGAACTGCGTCGTGCCGTCGGCATTCCCATCGCTGCGCAGGAAAGCGTGAGCTCTCCCGAAGATGCGCTAGCT
>WNGI01000574.1_pt1 | contig 27780 bp, 23 predicted proteins | sample 5400621 | NCBI WGS metagenome assembly WNGI01 (sample SAMN13153374, study PRJNA577476) | soil metagenome | isolation source: 20 cm soil or saprolite under Garry oak tree replicate 1 | place: USA:California | collected 2016-06-15
TCCGGGCTGGAGCCCGCGCCGCGGAATTCGGCGCCGCGGAGTCTGGATCCGGCGCCACGGCGTCGTCCAGCACCGACGCCGCGGCGCCGGTCGAGGCCTGAGGTGGTCGTCGTCGAGCCGCGATTCGGATCGTGACCAGCGGCACGGCCGGCAAGGCCGACGATCTCCTGGTCCTCGAGAGCGGCGACGCCCGGCTCGAGATCAGCCCTGCCGCGGGAGGCCGTATGGCCTCGCTGATCGTCGACGGGTCCGAGCTGCTCGCCCGAACCGGCAGCGGCCCGTTGTACTGGGGCTGCTATCCGATGGTTCCGTATCCCGGTCGGGTCCGCGACGGGACCTTCGAGTTCGACGGCCGGCGCATTGAGCTGCCGCGGAACCTGCCGCCGCACGCAATCCATGGCACCGTCTTCGAGCGGCCCTGGACGGTCGTCGACGACCGGACGCTGTCGATCGATCTCGGACCGGCCTGGCCGTTCGCCGGCCGTGTCACCCAGCGGTTCGACCTCGAGGCCGATGAGCTGCACGCGTCGTTGACCCTCGAAGCGGACGAGCCGATGCCGGGTGCGGTCGGCTGGCACCCGTGGTTCCCGCGGCGGCTGACCGGCAGCGCTGCCAGGCCGGCAGGTCCGTCGCCGGCCGCCGAGCTTAGCTTCGATGCCGCCCAAATGTTCGTCCGCGACGCCGCCGGGATCCCGACAGGCGAGCTCGTCGAGCCGACCGCCCGGCCGTGGGACGACTGCTTCACCGGCGTCCGCTCGGCGCCCCTCCTTACGTGGCCGGGCGTCCTCAGCCTCGAGCTGACCTCGTCGTGCGACTACTGGATCGTCTACGACGAGCCGGCCGACACGATCTGCGTCGAGCCGCAGTCGTCGCCACCGGACTTCGTCCATCTCGATCCCGTCGTTGTCACGCCCGGACAACCTTTGACCGCGACGATGACATGGCGCTGGCGGCGGGAAGTTGGGCGAAGCGACGGGCCGGATGTGATCCGCCCGTCGGGGACGTGATCCGCCGCTCGGTCGCCGCGTCGAGATCGACGATCATCGTGTCGGCCGTTTCGGCCGCGGTGCTGCTTCTCGTGCTGTTCCTTCCGGACCTGTCGAGGCCGGTTTCCGGGCCGTCCCTGATCACGGCCTACCACGGCCGCGTCGACGCCCTGCTCGATCCACACCGACCGGATCCCTCGGGTCTCGGCGGTGGATTCCTGCCGGACGCCCGGGTGGCTCTGCTCGAGGGCCCGCGAGCCGGCCAGGAGGTCGAGGCATACCTGGAAGGGCCCGGCGGCCAGCAGGACAGCAACGCCTACCGCGTCGGTGAGGACGTGGTGGTCACCTTCACCCGTACGGCGGACGGCTCCGAGATGGCGGCGGTCAGCGACCGCTGGCGTCTGCCGCAGCTCGCCTTGCTCAGCCTGGTATTCGTGGCGGCGGTCATCCTCGTCGGCGGCTGGCGAGGAGTTCGGGCGTTGCTCGCCCTGGCCCTCACCATCGCGATCATCCTCCGGATCCTCATCCCGCTGCTCGTGAACGGCGTGCCGCCGATCCCGGTCGCCATCGTCCTTGCAACGATGATCACCATCCTTGCCATCGTCCTCACGGAGGGGCTGACAGCTCCGAGCGTCGCCGCGATCCTGGGCACGGCCGGCGCGCTTGCGCTGACGGCGCTCCTGGCGGCTGTCGTCACCAGCGTCGCCGGGTTCACCAATACCCTTGGTTCGGATCTCGTCTTCCTCCAGCTGCCCGACGGCGGCGGTCTCGACCTGCGCGGGCTGCTTCTCGCCGCCTTCATGATCGGGGCGATCGGCGTCCTCGATGACGTGACCGTCACCCAGGCGGCGGCGGTCGAGCAACTGAGCGAGAGAGCGGGCCTGAGCGGTCGGCGGTTATACGCAAGTGCATTCGCCGTTGGCCGATCCCACATCGCAGCGACCATTAACACGTTGTTCCTCGCCTACGCGGGCGCCAGCCTGCCACTGCTCGTCCTCTTTGCCGTCGGTGGTCAGCCGACTGCGATGGTTCTCAACGGCGAGGCCGTCTCCATCGAGATCGTCCGGACCTTGGTCGGCAGTCTCGGGATCGTTGCCGCCGTCCCGTTGACGACAGTGATCGCGGTCTGGATGACAGCGAGCACCCCCGCGACCAATGCTGCCGACGGCGGCCGTGCGCCGAACCTGCGCCGCCCACCGATCACGCTTCTTGGCGGTCTCCTCGTGGTCGCGGCGGTAACGATCGTGGCGACACTTGCCGTATCACCCCTCCTCGGGTCGTCGCCCCGGCGGCCGCTCGCTCCGGACCAGTTCGGGGCCAACCCACTTGTCGCTTCGGCCTCCGCGAGCTCGGCTGCCGGCGCTGGGGCAAGCGCCAATGCGACTGCCGAGCCGTCCGGCAGCTCGGAGGCCCAGCCGATCTTCGCCGTTGGCGAGGCGATACCGCTTGTCGACGCAAACGGCACCTTGGGCACGGTGACTGTCGTCGGCAGCGATGCCCAAGCGGGGCCAAGTGGAACGGGCGTCGTGGTCCTCGTCCAATACCGCTACGCCGCCGTGCGAGACCTGGTCATCGATCCCACCGCGTGGGTCGCACTCCGCCTCGAAGGCGAGATCCAATCCAGTCCGCCGCCGGCGGACAAGCCGGCCCTCGTCGCCGGCGAGTTGAAGGCCGGGCAATCACGGACCGGTTGGCTTGCGTTCGACCTGCCCCAGCCGGCCGACACCCTGCTGCTGGAGTACCGCTTCTTCGGCACGACCCTGTTCGACGTCCAGCTCTACTGAGGTCCCAGTTGCGAAGGTGTGTCCCGCCGGCTAGGCCTCCGTCGACCGGACGGCCAGCCAGCAGGCGATGGCCGTCGTGATCGGGACGGCGAGCAGGATGCCGATGCTCCCGACAATGGTCCGAACGACCTCGACCGCGACGATCTCCTCGTTGACGCTCAACCCGACGGATTCGATCTGGAGAGCGAGCAGGACAAGGAGCGGAAGCGCGGCCCCGAGGTAGGCGAAGACGAGGGTGTTGACCGTCGCCGCGAGATGGGCAATCCCGACATTCATCGTCCTCGTGAACAGCTCTCGCCGGCTCATCGACGGGCTGACGGCGTGGAGCTCCTCGACGGTCGCCGCCTGGCTGATCGCGACGTCGTTCAGCACGCCGAGCCCGCCGAAGATGACGGCCGCCAGGAGCAGTCCGCTGAGGTCGAGCCGATCGCCGGCCAGCTGCTGGAGGTAGACGATCTGCTCGGATCCCTGGGCGGTCGTGAAGCGGGCGGCCTGCGTCGTGACGACCGCGAGGACACCGGTCGCCGCGAGGGCGATCGCGGTCCCGAGCACCGCGGCGAGGGTCGCCCGCGTGAAGCCCTGGGTCAGGAGTAGCGACGCGATCGTGATGAGTGTCCCGAGACTGATCGCCAAACCGACCGGGTTCCACCCGGCCAGCAACAGCGGGATGAGGAGCTTGACGGCAAGGACCAGCGTCAACGCGAGCGACACGAGGGCGCGTATGCCGCGCCAGCCGGCGACGATGATCGTGACGATGGCGAACGCTCCGACGAGGTATTCGAGCACGGGCAGCCGCCAGCGATCGATGACCGATGTGGTCTGGTTGCCGTCGGGGTCGGTGTCCAGGGCGACGATGACCTCGTCGCCCGCCTGGTAATCGGGCAGCTGGAGCTGGCCGCTCGGGCCCTCGACCTGGGCTTCGGTCCGCTGGCCGGCGCGCGATCCGTCGACGAAGACGATCACGGCGAGGGGCGGCGACTGGTCGGTCGCCGGGGTGATGGACTCGATCCGGGCGTGGGCCCGCTCCGAGACCAGCCCGTGGGCGCCACTCGGGGAGACGTCCGGGATGAAGGCGAGGAGCGCGAGGATGAGGAAGATGCCGGCGCCGATGATCAGGATCTGCCGGTCGGCGGCCGCCATCGTCGGGTCGGCTTCGCGCGTCATGCTCGCTTCATTTCCTGGCTCCATCCTGAAATGCGGATGTCATGCGCGGACCCGCGGCAACGTCGCATGAACGATGGCAATCGAGATATTCCAACGCGGTGCTCGACACCGCGAGGTGCCGACCGGGCCGAGCTGGGGGCATCGGCCGTTGGGACAATCCGGCAGATGATCGCCGGAATCTCGGAGGATGTGCGATGCCCAGCGTTCGTGCCATGGTCGGCGTGGTCGCGGTCGGTCGAGGCGCGACCGACTCTCGCGGCAGGGCTCTCACCATCGTGGCGACCCTGCTGCTCCTGGCGATGGCATCCATGCCCGCGGCCGACGCCGCGAAACCGCCCCCCGGCGGCGGTCCGTTCACGACGTTCAGCCTGGCCGGCACGCCGCCGGCGCCCGCGGGGACCGTCTGTCCCGGCAGCGGCAGCGCCTGCACGAATCTCGCCGCGGAGCCGGCGATCCGGGCGTCCCGCGACGGCTCGTTCTATGCGACCTCGGAGAACGGGCTCGGCGGCGGAACGCTCGCCTGGAAGTCGACTGACGGCGGTCTCCACTACGCATCTCTCCTGTCACCGAACGGTGGGTCGGCGAGCAACGATACGGGCTTCGCCCCCGGCGGTGGCGACACCGACCTCGCGGTTGCGACCGCGAAGAACGCCTCTGGTCAATACAACGTCTACGTCGCCAGCCTGACGCTTGCAAACATCGATGTGTCGACGAGCACCGACGGAGGTGCGACCTGGGCACTCAATCCGGTCACAACGCCGGAGACGATCGACGACCGCGAATGGATCGCCGCCGACGGCGCGTCGAAGGTCTGCATCAGCTATCACAACGCGCCGCAGGGGATCACCGTCGGCTGCTCTTCGAATGCGGGCACCCTGTTCACCCAGTTCAGCCCCGCGATCGACGTGGGCCATACCTATCAGACTGCCAACAACGCGATCGGCAACCTGGCGATCGATCCGGGGAGCCACACCATCTACCAGATCTACAGCGCGATCACGACGGCCGCGGAGACGGCCTGCGCGCCGCAGCTCGGGGTCATCGCGGGTACCTGCGATTACCACGGCGTCTACATGGCGGTGTCGACGGACGGTGGCGGGACCTTCGCGGATCGGCCGGTCTACATCAATCCGGACCCGCTCGCGAGCTACGGTCACCAGTTCACAAACGTGTCGGTCGATGCAACCGGGACCGTGTATGCGGTCTATGGCGACAACCACAACATCTTCTACTCGTGGTCGAAGGATCGGGGATCGACGTGGTCTGCACCGAAGCGGATCAACAGCGGGCCGTCGGCCACGGCGATCTTCCCGTGGAGCGTGGCCGGCGCAGGCGGCAAGCTCGACGTCGTGTGGTACGGCACGAGCTACTACGACGGCGTGAACGCACCCGACAACTACCCCGCCAGTGCCGCCTGGACCGTCTACTTCGCCCAGACCCTCAACGCGACGAGCGCACGCAGCTCGTTCAGCCAGGTGGCGGCTTCACCGGTCGTCCATACCGGCGGCGTCTGCGAGAGTGGGATCGCGTGCACCGGCAATCGCGATCTGTACGACGATTTCGGTGTGGCGGCGAACCCGCTCACGGGTCTTGCCTCGATCGTCTATTCCGACGACCAGTACCGCAACGACGCCTCGAACGCGTCCAGCTCCATCTGCACCCCGGCGGATTCGAGCACGTCGAGCTGCGATCACACCTCGATTGCCACCCAGGTATCTGGCAAGGGCATCTACTGAGGTCGACCTCGCGAGATGCGAGACCGACCTCGCCTGGGCCGGGCGTTGGGGGGCCGCCCGGCCTATTTCGCGCGCATCCGATTGTTCTTCGGGTCGTGGGTCAGCTCGGCGAGCCCCAGGGCCTCGAGCAGCGGCGGCATGTAGACGCCGAAGCGTCCACGGAGTCCCTTCTTGAGCCCGTACCAGCCGCCGACGGGATTGTCGGCCGAACGGCCCCAGGCCTCGACGGTGCCCTCCGGTGCGGGCTTCTGCTCGTCGGCACCGCCGAGTGGCAGCCAGTCGCCATGGGCCTTCAGCATCGCGTGGAGGTCGTCGATCGCTCGGGCGTCGTAGAGGAGCTTCGTGCCACCAACCTGGCAGACGATCGTCGGCGGGTCCGACGCATTGTCGCGCCACATCTGGTACTCCGAGGTGCCGGGCGGCGTCTTGAGCTGCCACGGATCCTCGCGAGTTCCGGTCCCCGTCGCCGTCGTCATCGGTCGAGCCTCCCCGTCTGCGTTCTGCGTCTCATTCCCTGCCGCGTCACGATACTGCGGCCGCGTCGACGAGGATGCTCGCCGCCCGGCGACATGCCGCGGGGTCGACGTCGAGATGGGTGACCGCGGAGCCTGGCGCCTCACCTGGAGCGCCGCCTCGATCTCGCGGGGACGCCGGGCGACAAACCCCTCCCCACCGATCGCCGCGGACCATCGCCGCCGTCCCAGTGGCGGCGATGGTCCGTCACCGCCTTCCCCCCGGGTGGCGGCTCAGGATCTCGTCAGGCTCGCGGGGCAGCGAGGGCCGCTCGGCCGAGCCGATCGCGCAACCCGACGCTCGTCGGGCGGGCGAGCCGGCCGCGGAGCCGCCGTGGGTCGAACTCGTTCGATTCGCTCCGAGCCGTCAGCGCAATGGCTTCGAGCCTGGTGCGAAACGCGAGCACTGTTGTCGGGTCCGGATCACTCCGGTGGCGTCTGAACATGTGGCCGAGGATGTCGTCCATGGTGCGCAGCCGCAACCCTTACGAATGGCAACCCGGAGACGCCATTCGTACTGCTGTCGCGAACGAATCAAGCGTCGCGATCGTGCCCGGGCTAGGCTGGCACGATGCCGACCGACCGGGCTCCCATCTTCGGCCGCGACGTAGCCGATGTCGCGTGGCGGCCCGGTCCGGAGCATCTCGCCGACAGCCGTCTCGCCCGGTTCGTCCGGAACACCGGGATGTCGGACGTGGCCGCGCTCCATGCCCGTGCAGTCGACGACCCGGGCTGGTTCTGGGGCGCCGCCGCCGACGACCTGGAGCTCTCCTGGCAGCACCGGCCGGCCGCCGTCATGGACACCTCGCGCGGGCCGGAATGGACGCGCTGGTGGACCGGCGGCGCGTTCAACTACGCCCGAGCGGCGACCGAACCCCGCGCCGCCCGCGACCCCGACGGCGAGGCCGTCGCGTGGGAGGGCGAAGACGGTGAGATCCGGCGGCTGACAAACGCGAAACTGGATCAAGCCGTGAGGGCGGCCGCGGCGATGCTCGCCGGTGAGGGCGTCGGGCCCGGAGACCGGGTCGGGATCTTCCTGCCGATGCTTCTCGAGACGGTCGTATCTACGCTGGCTCTCGGCCGGTTGGGGGCGATCTTCACGCCGATCTTCTCGGGGTACGCGGCTCCGGCCGTTGCGGCTCGGCTTCGGGACTGCGAAGCCTCGGTGCTGATCACCGCGGATGGGTTCCTGCGACGAGGCGGCGTCGTGGCGATGAAGGCAGTCGCCGACGAGGCCGTCACGCTGGCGCCAGGCGTCCGCCGTGTCATCGTGGTCCGGCGGCTCGGCGAGCGTGCGGCCGCGACACCCTGGAACCCGGATCGCGATCGCTGGTGGGACCAGGCGATCGCGTCGGTCGTCGGTGATCCTGGCGGCGGTCCAGCGCCTGACACAGGGCCGCCGGACGCCGACCAGGCGACCGACCCCGAGACCCCCTACATGCTCATCTACACCTCCGGTACGACCGGCCGGCCGAAGGGTGCGGTCCACGTCCACGGCGGCTTCCCGATCAAGGGCGCCCAGGATCTGGCGCACACGTTCGATCTGGGTCGCGGCGACGCCCTCTTCTGGTTCACCGATCTGGGCTGGATGATGGGCCCGTGGGCGATCTCCGGGTCGTTGCTGCTCGGCGCACGGCTCGTCCTGTACGAAGGCGCCCCGGACCACCCGGGCCCCGATCGGCTGTGGGCGATCGTCGCTCGCCATCGGGTGACGCACCTCGGGCTGTCGCCGACCGTCGTCCGAGCCCTCATCGGCCACGGCACCGACCCGGTCCGCGGCCACGACCTGGGCTCGCTGCGGGTCCTCGGCTCGACCGGCGAGCCGTGGGACCCCGAGTCGTGGTGGTGGTACTTCCGCGAGATCGGCGGCGGGCGGTTGCCGGTCGTCAACTACTCCGGCGGGACGGAGGTCTCCGGTGGGATCGTTGGCTGCAACCTCCTCACGCCGATCAAGCCGGCATCATTCAACGGACCGTGCCCCGGCACCGCCGCGGACGTCGTCGACGCGACGGGCCGGCCACTGCGCGGCACGGTCGGCGAGCTGGTCATCCGCCGGCCCCAGCCGGGCATGACCCGTGGCTTCTGGAACGATCCGGATCGCTACCTCGAGACCTACTGGAGCCGCCTGCCTGGCGTATGGGTTCACGGCGACTGGGCGATCGTCGACGGCGACGGCCACTGGTTCATCCGGGGTCGCTCGGACGACACGCTCAAGGTGGCCGGCAAGCGCGTCGGGCCGGCCGAGGTCGAGGCGGCGACGACCGCCCACCCGTCGGTTGTCGAGGCGGCCGCGATCGGCGTCCCCCACGCGATCAAGGGCGAGTCGATCGTCGTCGTGTGCACGCTCCGCAGCGGCGAGACGGACGACGACGAGCTGCGAGCGGCGATCAGCCGGCGGGTCGTCGCGGAGCTCGGCAAGACGCTCAAGCCGGAGGCAATCCTGGTCGTGCCGGCGCTGCCGAAGACCCGCTCGGGCAAGATCATGCGACGGGTGGTTCGGGCCGCCTATCTCGGGCTCGATCCGGGCGACCTGTCGGCGCTCGACGACCCGACGACGATCGAGGCGATCAGGCGAGCCGCGACCGGTTCGGGTGGCCGACTGTCCGGCTAGACTTGGGCCATGGTCGAGACCGCGATCGACAAGGACATCGTCACGTGGGACGCCCTCGCCGACATGGTGGCCGAGCTCGCGACGAGGGTCCGTGGTGACTACGACGTGATGCTGGCGATCACCCGCGGCGGCCTGGTCCCCGCCGGGATGCTTGCCTACCGCCTCGGGCTCCGGAACATCCTCGTCGCGGCAGTCGAGTATTACGACGACGAAGGGCGGCCCGGCCCGAAGCCGACGTTCCTCCAGTTCCCTGCCGATCCCCAGCTCCGCGGTCAGCGCGTCCTGATCGTCGACGAGGTCTGGGACTCGGGAACGACGATCCACGCGGTAACGGAGCGAGTTCGCCACGCCGGCGGCCTGCCGGTCACGGCGGTGCTCCACTACAAGCCGAGCCATTCGGTGGTCCCGGGCGCACCGGATCACCACGTCGCGACAACGGATCGCTGGGTCGTCTACCCATTCAAGGCCGGCAACTGAGGCCGCCGGATCGGGCACCGATGAGAATCCGTCCCGAGTGCCGTCAGAACGTTCAACCAGGCCGGACTCCACTGGAGGGACTCCCGTGACCCGAACGATGCTCCTCGTCGGCACCAGCAAAGGCGCGTTCATCCTCGACGGCGACGCCGACCGAGCCTCCTGGTCGATCCGCGGACCGCTCTGCGAGGGCTGGCCGATCCACGATCTCCAGTGGGACCCGGCAACGCGCTCGATCTACGCTGGCGGCGGTTCGATCTGGTACGGCCCGGCGGTCTTCCGGAGTGACGACCTCGGCGAGACGTGGAGCCACTCGTCGGAAGGGCTCACCTACGGCGACGACGGCCCGAAGGTCCCGACCGTCTGGAACGTGACCCCGGCTCACGGCGCCATCTTTGCGGGAGTCGAGCCCGCGGGGCTGTTCCGGAGCGACGACGGCGGCGCTAACTGGAGCCATGTCGCGGGTCTGCGCGAACACCCGAGCCGGCCCGGCTGGCAGCCGGGCGCCGGCGGTCTCATATGCCACACGATCGTCCCCCACCCCTCCGACGCCGAGAAGATGTGGGTGGCGATCAGCGCTGTCGGGACGTTCGCCACCGAGGACGGCGGCACGACCTGGGAGGCGCGCAACCGCGGCGTGCTGGCCTGCTTCGCGCCGGATCCGTACCCCGAGACGGGGCAGTGTGTCCACAAGCTCGTGATGGCGGCGGGCCAGCCCGACCGCTTCTACCAGCAGAACCATTGCGGCGTGTTCCGATCGACCGACGGCACGCAGAGCTGGGAGGACGTCAGCAAGGGCCTGAGCTCCGAGTTCGGGTTCGTGTTCGGGGCACACCCGCGAGACCCGAACACCGGCTGGGTGATCCCGCTCAGCCATCCCGAGGAAGGCCGATTTGCTCCGGGCGGATCGCTCGCTGTCTGGCGGACACGCGATGGGGCCGACAGCTGGGAGCGCCACGGCGACGGCCTCCCGCAGCAGGACGCATTCGTCGGTGTGTACCGCGAGGCGCTGGCGGTCGATCGGCTCGATCCGGTTGGGATCTTCTTCGGGACGAGCACGGGCCAGCTGTATGGCTCGACCGACGAGGGCGAGCGCTGGACCCGCCTCGCCGAGAACCTGCCGCCGATCTGGGGCGTCGAGGCCGTGGCTCTCGACTGAGGCACCACCGATGGCGACCGTGATCCTGCCCCGCTCCCTCGTGTCGCTGATCCCCGGCACCCAGCGCTCGACCGATGTCGAGGCGGCTACCGTCGCCGAGGCGATCGACCGCCTGGACGAGCAGACCCCGGGGATCCGCAATCGGCTCATCGATGCCGGGCCGATGATCCGCCAGCACATCAACGTCTATGTCGATTCCCAGCCGGCGGCGCTCGACACGCCGATCGGCCCGAATTCAACCGTGCACATCATCCCGGCCGTCTCCGGCGGTTAGGCGCCCGACTGGGGCGGCCCATGCGGGCGTTGGCCGGTCCGCTCCTCGCTCACGCACGTCCGAGTGCGCTCGCTCCGGTGCTCCCGGCCGCCTTCGCCTGAACCGCCCGAGCGCCGGCCCGTGCGCCGGCCGAGTGCTTCAGGTCAACGGGCGGTCGACGACGTCAGGAACGGATCGAACGTCTCCGTTCGCTCGGCGATGGCATCCACCGCGAAGCCACCGGTATCCAGGCGTCCCGGCCCCTCGCCGAGGACCGAGTCCCAGCCCTCGTTGGCGAGCCGCTCGAGCGTCGCCAGCGCCGCGGTCGCGCTCGCCCGAGCATGCTCCGCGCCCGGACCGATGAGGGTCCGCTCGACATAGGAGGATCCGAGCCCGGCCGTGACCGCGGCGGCCGCGCGACTGGCAGCGAGGCCCGGAGCCGCATCCGGAGTCGTCCGGCGCAGGATGATGCCCGTCGCAGGGCCGGCCGGGGCAACGGCGGCTACGATCGCCGACCATCTCTCGGTCGAGGTTCGGTCGTCCATCGACGGCTCCTCGAACAGGAGGCTCAGGTCGGGGAAGAGGGCGCGGCGGAGGGCGACCTCGGCAGCCGCCTGGATGATCGGCGACGGTTCGCCAATGAGCCACGCCGGCAGCGCCCCGAGGAGGAGCTGCTCCGGCGGCACGCCGTTGCCTCGCGCGAGCGCCACCGAGACGAGCTGGATTGCAAGGGCTCGACCGGCTCGCGTCGCGGGATCGGACGGAACGCCGCGGGCGAGGTCCGGGGCGACGACGAGCGGCCCGGCCGACAGGGCAACCGTAACGCCGGCTCGAGCGAGGAGGCCGTGGGCAAAGGCATGATCGGCGAGGGCACGATCCGGGGCGACTCGACCGCCGACGATCTCGGCGAGCGGGTCCGACTGGACGATGTCCAGGCGCTCGAAGGCCGCCACGACAGCAGATTCGGGCGCTCCGAGCGGCGGCGGCACGGCAGCGACCCGGACGTAGTGGCGGCGCTCGGCGGCGAGCTCGTCGAGGTTCCGACGGAGGATTCTCAGTGCTCGCTGACTGCCCGTCGGCATGAGCTCGCCGTCGGCCTCGAGGCCCGCCGACGACTCATCGCCGGGTTCCCAGACAGGGGCGTGGAGGCCGGCATCGCGGAGCCGCTCGACGAGCTCCCGCCCGATCGGGACCTGGATCTGGACGACCTCCGCACCGGCTCGGACGACGTGCCCGGCCGACATCAGCGCACCGGCGATCTCCAGGTCGCCGATCGTGGCCCCGAGCCACGGACGAGCAGACTCGCCGAGGACGGCCAACAATTCGCGGCGGGCGGTCCGGTTGGCATCGATCCGATCGATCGCCGCGGCGGCAAGCCTGCGAGCCTCCTCCTCGGCTAACGCGCGCCGGTCGGGCTCGTTGAGCAGATCGGCCTCGAGGCCGAGATCGACCGCACCCGAGGCGATGTCGAGCGCCAGCCGCTGTGGATCGATGTCGTACTCGACGAGACCCATTGCGAACGGCAGGAGGATCCCGCCGGCGAGCCTGCCACGCCCGCCGGCCATGTAGCGGTCGACGGCGGCCCAGGCGAGCGGCCGGTCGACCGCGTCGAGGCCACCGACACCAAACATCCTGAGGAGTGCCCGCTCGCGTCCCACCGTGGTCGACGCGCGGGCTCGCGCCGCCCATGCCCCGGCCAGCGTCTCCGCTCGTTCGGCCAGCCGATCGAGCGGCCCGAGGTCGCGGGGAGGCATCGTCATGCCCGCGAGTATGGCGCTAGTCTGTGGCCTCGTGCTCAGTCGACGATGCCGGCCAACCGGACGCCTGCCAGGAAGCCCCGATACGCCGTCACGGCGTCCGGCGCCTCGAATCGGACGCCGCGATCGCCGACCCGCTCGGCGCCTGGGACGATCGCGGCGTAGTCGGCGGCGATCGCGTTGCGATAGTCGACCTCGACGACCACCGGCCGATCCACGATGAGCGGCTGGAGCTCGCGCGCGGCCGCGCGCCGCACGGCCCGCTCAGCGCCGCTTCGAATGAGGTCGTGGGCGAACGTCGGATGGAACGACGCCGCGGCATTCCCGCCGGAGGCCGTCTTGACGATGATCCGCTCGGCCCACGGCAGCCACTCGGCAACCTCTCCGGCCAGGGCGTCGTCGCCGGCGACCAGCCCGACCGCGATCCCCCACGCTCCGAGAACCGACGCGTTGAGGCCCGTCTCGCCGACCGGCCGACCGTTCAGCTGCGTGAGCGTGGGGCGACCCGAGAAGGTGTGGGCGATCGTGCCCGTCGGGTGGCCGGCGCGGGCGTGGTAGCCGACGAAGAGGGCGACCTCGAAACCCGCTTCGGGTCCCGCACCGGCGACCATCGACCAGGCCTTCTGGCCCTGGAGGACACGGGCCGCCGGGTGGAGATCGGCCGGGCGCAGGTTGTACATCCCGCCATGGCTATCGTTCACGAGAATCTCGTCGGCACCCCCGGCGAGGGCGCCCTCGATCGCCGCATTCGCCTCACCGACCATCAGGTCGACCGCTGCCGCGTAGCCGCTGTCGGCGCGACCCGTCGGATTGGGATGGCTGATTCCGGCGACCCCTTCCATGTCAATGCTGATGTAGACCTTCATCGAGCCTCCTCGTCCCCGGCGACGGCCGGTTGCGGGCGGGGTGTCGCCGGGCCCTCCCGGGCGACCTCGCCGACCCAGACATGGCCGTCCGCGAAGTGCTCCGCCTTCCAGATCGGCGCCCGAGCCTTCGTCTCGTCGATCGCGTAGCGGGCTGCCTCGAACGCCGCGTCGCGGTGCGCCGACACGGCCACGATCGCGACGCTCGGCTCGCCGAGCGGCACCTCCCCAGTCCGATGGACGATCGCCAGGCGAACGACGTCGAATCGGTCGGCGATCTCGTCCGCGATCCGGTCGAGCATCGCGAGCGCCATCGGCTCGTGAGCCTCGTATCCGAGCGACTCCACAGCCCGACCAGTGTGGCGGGCGGCCTCTGCCTCCTGGCCTGGAGCCGGCGTTCCCGGCGTCTCGCGGGTTCGCCCGATGAAGCCGACGATCGCGCCGTCACCGTCGGTCGCGAGGGCGTCGCCGAGGTCGCTGAGGATGGTTGCGGCAAACGGCTCCGCGCGCAGCTCCAGGATCCGCCGGGCTCCGGCCTTGACGCCCGCGGCGGGCTCCCGGTCCCCCTCAACAACCGCGCCGGGTTCGGTCTCGGTCTCGGTCTCGTCTCCACCGCTGACCGGCGGGATGATCGCGAGCTCGTCGCCGTCGTCCAGTGCCGTTTCCGGATCGGTGTACTCCCCGTTGCGGGCGAAGCGGACGGCCGGGCGACCGGGGGCCAGGACCGGATGACGCTCGACGAGCGCCGTCCAGGCCCCCTCGACGGTCGCGCCTGGCGGCAGGTCGAGGGCAATCTCGCGCGCCCCGATGAGCTCGCGCTGGATGGCGAAGAGCCGGACACGGATGCGGTTCGGCATCAGACGAGGACCCCGGCCCCGAAGTAGAGACCGGCGGCCAGGATCGTGCCGGCGGCGATGGAACCGACGTTGATATAGAGCAGCCCGGTCGCCGACTCCATCGATCGGCTCCGGGCGGTCTTGACGGCCGCCCACGACACCACGAGCGGGAAGACGAGGCCGACGATGAGGCGGAGCCAGACGAACAGCGCCCATTGCCCGACGAGGACCCCGAACGGCGATGCACCCGCAGGGCCGGCGCCCGTCGCGACCCAGACCCCGAAGAGGAGCAGCTGAAGACCGACGACGGCGAGGAGCGAGCGGGCGATGAGGATGAGCGGCGCCTCCGGCAGTTTTGGTGTGACGAGATACCAGTGGCCGAGGATCATGGCCGCGAAGACGCCGCCCGTCGCCACGGCCAGGACGACGAGCTGGACCAGCAGCGGCACGGCTCCGAACGTCCCACCGCCCCAGGCGAGTGCGCCGCAGACGAGGACCGCGGCCGCGGCCGACAGGGCTCCCGCCGCGAGCGCCGGCGCACGACGTCGCCGGGCCAGGGCGACCGCGTAGGCAGCCGCCAGCACGACGAACGCGCCGAGCGCGACCCGCCGCGGCATGTCGAAGGCCCCATCGGTGATGATCGGCGACCCCCTGAGCGTGGCCGGGAGAGCCTGATCGGAAACGTAGGCGAGGATCGCCAGCACGACCGCGCATGCGGCGGTGAACACGAGGAACCCTCGGGTCGCGTCCGTCCGCAGGCGAGCGAGGACGACCGCCCCGAACGACCCGATCGCGAGGCTCGTCAGGACCGTCCAGTTGATGAAGGCGAGGTTCTCGGCGATCCGTTCGGCAGGCACCGACCGAGTGTAGTCGAGGTCACCGCGAGAACCGCCCCGCCTCTACGATGGACGAGACACGACGACGAGACACGACGACAAGCGGAGGTGCGCACGTGGGACTCGATCGAGACACGACCATCACCTGGTACGGCCACTCCTGCTGGGAGGTCACCACGCCCGGCGGCAAGACGATCCTGCTCGATCCGTGGTTCGGCAACCCGAGCAGCCCGAAGACCGCCGACCGGGTCGAGCGCTGCGATGTCATGCTCGTGACCCACGGACACTTCGATCACTTCGGCGATGCGTTGATGATCGCCAGCCGGACCCGGCCGGTGTGGCCGTGTATCCACGAGCTTAGCCTGTGGCTCGGCCGGAACTACGCCCACAAGGACGGGCTGATCGGGATGAACAAGGGCGGCACGGTCGAGGCCGCGGGGCTGAAGGTCACGATGGTCAGAGCGGATCACTCCGCGGGCGACATCTACGCCGGCGCGGAGGCACCGATCTATCTCGGCGAGCCTGTCGGCTTCATCGTCGAGCTCGAGAACGGCTTTCGCTTCTACTTCGCCGGCGACACTGACGTCTTCGGCGACATGCGGCTCATCGGCGAGCGATTCCGACCGGAGCTTGCCTTCCTGCCGATCGGCGGACACTTCACGATGGACCCGACCGCGGCTGCGCTGGCCGTCGAGCTGCTGGGCGTGAAGCATGTCCTGCCGATGCATTGCGGGACGTTCCCGGTCCTTGTTGGAACGCCGGCGCAGCTGCGGAACGAGCTGGCCGCGCGCGGCGTCGGCGGGGTCGAGGTCCACGAGATCCGCCCCGGGGACTCGATCACGTAGCACTGGCCCGGGGCTTGTCGGTCGAGGACGGCACGCCGTCGTCGCCTCATCTGGGTCAGTGAGGGCCGGACCGAAGAGGTCTGGTCCGGAAGGGTGAGGGACTCTGGGGCTGGCGACAAGTACCAAACCGCCATTGATCGGTGGCTGTCGCGGACCCATGGTTTCCCCAGCAGCGGTGCGCCGAGCCGATGGGTTCTGGCCGCCTTCGCTGCAGCCGCGAGCGTTCAGGGTGCCCGGCTCCATCAAACGCAAACCCGGGGCGACCCGGGGACGCAAAGCCACGGGACTGGCCTACGCGCCAGCCAGCCGGGTTGCTGGAGAAGACACATGTCCTTTTGGGATGGCGATCGCTGGAGCGACGCGGAACTCAGCCCGACGAGCGGCAGATCGCGTCGCGCAAACTGGGCGGCCACTGCGATCATGATCATCGGCGCCGCAGCGCTCCTCCTACCTCTTGCAGCTTCGTCCGCTGCCTCTCCGAAGAGCGCACCGAACCTCACGACCGGATGCAGCGCTGTCTGCGTCGTCGGTGGTTCGCTGACCGTCCGTGGGACTGGGTTCACCCCCAGCTCAGGCGGCCAGCAGGTGATCCTCTGGGTGGAGTATCCGGGCGACTATTGCGGCAACCTGGGATGCCACGGCTTCTACGTCGATCCGTCGGTGGGTTCGGACGGTTCGTTCACCACCTCGCTCGACAACGCTCTTCTCAAGGCTGGGACGGGCGGCGTGCAGGCCATCCAGTACAACGCGCGAACGGACAAGTGGGTCAAGGTCGCCTACGTCGACTACGTCGCCCGCTAGCAGGAAGCGCACTCTGGCATCGTCCGGATCGCAAACGCAAGAGGCGGCCCACAAGGGCCGCCTCTTCGTGTCCGTACACGTCGTCGAGTTGGCCGGAGGCCAGCCTCGAAACGCGGGGCAGCTCGCTATGGGTTGTTGATGTCGTTGTCGATGCTGAACGTCTCGACGCAGCTCGAGGTTGCGCTGTTGTTGTTGCCGTCACCGCTGTAGATGGCGAGCCAATGGTAGGTGCCCTCTGTCGTGGCCAGGTACATACCCAGTCCCGAGCCCGTGTTGCTGGTCGCCGCGTGGTTGTTGCCAACGAGCGCGACATCCTCTTGCGTGAACGCCGCACTGGCGATGTTGCCCAGAGCGCAATTGACGGTTGGTGCGAACAGATAGAAGTCGACCGATCCGCCGGCATCACTCGTTGCGCCGGAGATGGTGAGCGTGTCGTTCGGGATCAGGTTCTGGGCGGTCGCCGCCGACGGGCTGTTCTTCGCGATCACGACGGCTTCGGAGCCGCATAGCGAATCCGCCGAATTGTTGTTGTTGTCGCCGTCGTAGTGGGCCGTCCAGTTGTATGTTCCGGCCTGGGTCGTCGTGTATCCACCGGTCGTCGAGGCACTGCCACTGGTCAGTGACACGATCTGGGTGAACAGCACCGTGCCGGTGCATGTCGTGTCGCCCGGCCCATACAGGTTGAAGGTAACGGAGCCGGTCGGGTTGCTTCCGCCGGTGACCGTGGCGCTGTCGTTGAGGATGGCGCCAATCGAGCCGCTCGCGGGGCTCGGGGTGGTCGGCAGCGTCGGACTGTTCTTGGCGATCGTCACGGCTTCGGAGCCGCACCCTGAGTCGGCGGGCAGGTTGCCGTTGTCGCCGCTGTAGTGGGCGGTCCAGTTATAGGTTCCGGCGATGGTGGTCGTGTAGCCACCCGTCGTCGAAGCGCTTCCGCCGCTCACGCCGACGGTCTGGGTGAAGAGCACAGTGCCTGCGCAGGTCGTGTCACCCGGTCCATACAGGTTGAATGTCACGGTTCCCGTCGGGCTGTTTCCGCCGGTGATCGTTGCGGAGTCGTTCAGCACTGTGCCGATCGGACCGCTGGAGGGATTCGGCGTGGTCGGCAGCGTCGGCTGCAGGACGACCACGGCCGCAGCCGAAAGCGACCGGTCCTGGTTGCCCAGGCTGATAGGCGTCCCGTTGACAGTGATGTTCTTGATCCGCATGTGGTAGGGCGATCCGCTGATCCCCGTGGCGGACTGCGGCGCACCGACGCATCCCCAGTCAGCGGCGCGGGCAATGTGGCCGCCCCAGGCAAGAACAGGATTCGCGGCGTTGGCCGTGAACGTGACCGAGACCTGCTGCTCCTGGTCGCCGTTGCGATCGAGCAGGTTCGGGGTGGGACCGACGTACTGAATGGGGTTGCTGGCGGCCGGGGTGGCGTCGAAGAACTCCATCTGTTCGCCGCCGGCGCCCGCGATCGTGTTGTAGCTGGTAACCGGCTGCTGAACGGCGCCGCTGCCGGTCACCTCGCAGCCGTTGGCCAGTGTCTTGGTGGTATCGACCTGCACGTTGGTCGTCGGGGCCGGGATCGGCGCAAGCAGCCGATCCGCAGGGTCAACGCAACCCGTCACGCCGGAGCAGGGCTGATCCGGCGTGGCCGTGGCCGTGGTCTCCGGCGACTGCCAAAGGTTCTTGTCGGTCAGGAAATCGATGGCGTGATGGCCACCATGCACGACGTCGTAGCCCATGACGACGATGACCTGGTCATTCACCGCGAGGCCGGTGATCCTGGCGCGATAGGAAATCGATTCGCCTTCCGCGTAGTGGGCATTCGATGCGCCCGCGTTGCCGTTAACCCAGCCGGAATTTCCGGACCCCCCACCCGAACACTGGATGAACGTCTGGGTGCCGGACTTGACAAGGCCGCCGTTACGACACTGGTCGATGTTGACGGCGGGGCCAGCCGCGAATACGACCGCAATATTGGCGAACATGACGGTCCCGATCAGGACCGCACCGCTGATGGCGGCCAACAGCCGCCAACCCAATCGCCTGTTCCGTCGCTCCGTACCGAAGCTACTGATAGTCAACGCAGTTTCCTTTCCGTGTGCCCTTCATCGGGCCGCTTGCTGAAATGGCCACGCAAGTCCCTTGACCCCCTCGCATAGGCTCCCTCCCCACATAGTCGTATCGCCGCTGTGGATTCGTTTCGAGACGACGCGAGCCCGCTGCGTTCAGGGCGCAGCGGGCTCACATCCGGTCGCGTAGACCGCAAGCTGAGAAATGGGCGGACGGAATACAGCCGTCCCCGAACGACGCGCCGTCGAGCGGCAACCTGGAGTCCCCTTGTCCCCGGCGTGACAGTTCCCCCGGCACAACGTCGGTCCGGCCCAGGACCGTCGTCGAAGCGCTACCCCGGCTCCGACTGATACGTGGCCCCTGTGACAGACCGGACGAGCGCGCCCCCCCGGCGCTGCGATCGATCCGGTATAGAGGTGTGTAGTACTACCCCGATAGTACTGGCGTCAATCCCAATTACCGGTGTCGGGCGAACATTATGCGAATGTTGTCGGCGCGTTGACGCACCACCTGTCGCAAGGCCGACTCAACCACGCGTAGCGAATCGGCGATCTCGTCCCGCGAGGACGAAGGACGAGCGCGACCAGCGACAGTCGCAACCGGGCCGTGATGCGGCTACCGGCCGGCAGCACCCACCGACCGACGGACGACCCGGCTACTCGCCGACGACCAGCGGCGACGAGCTTGAATTACTCGCCGGCGACGAGCTCGAGTCCGACCTGGGTCGACCGGCGGGCCGCCGCGACCGCAGCCGCAGGGCGGGCCTCGAACTCGGCCGGCACGCGATTGCCGCGCCCGAACGACGAATAGATGAAGCCGGCCTCGACGAGCGCGTCGGCGTTGAGCGCGTTTCGGCCGTCCACGATGATCCGCCTGGCGACGAGCCGGGCAACGCTCGACCACGGAAGCGAGACGAACTCCGGCCACTCGGTGACGAGACCGACGGCATCTGCACCTGTGAGCGCGGCGATCACGTCGTCGACCACGATCAGCCCTTCGACCTCGATCTCGGCCCGCCGTCGCGCTGCCTCCATCGGGTCGTACGCGACCACGGTCGCGCCCATGGCGATGAGTGCGCGGGCGATGTCGAGCGATGGAGCGGCCCGCAGGTCGTCCGTGTTCGGCTTGAACGTCAGGCCGAGGAGGGCGACACGCTGACCGGCCGCGCCCCCGACCAGGCTGTCGATCCGGTCTGCGAAGGCCGAGCGCTGGCGGCTGTTGATCAATTCGACGGCCGCGAGGAGCGGCGTGTCCTGGCCGCGCGCCGTAGCGTCGCGAACGGTCATCGTGACCTGGTCCGGAAGGCACGAGCCACCAAATCCGATGCCGGCCTGGAGGAATGAGCCGCCGATCCGCGGGTCGTACGCCATCCCCTCGACGACACGCTCGACCTGTGAGCCGTACAGGTCGCACAGCGCAGCCAGCTCGTTGGCGAACGAGATCTTCGTGGCCAGGAACAGGTTTGCCCCGAGCTTCGAGAGGCTGGCGTCGATCGCGTCGAGGACGAGCACCGGCGTCGTCACGTGGGCATAGAACTCGCGCAGCAGGGCGACACCGCGGCCTCGCGGATCCGAGCCGATGCCGAGCACCACCCGGTCCGGCTGGAGGAAGTCGCGGACAGCCGTCCCTTCCTTGGTGAATTCCGGGTTCAGCATGACGGCGATCGCGTGGCGACCAGCCTGCTCACGGAGACTGTCGACGAAGGCGGGCAGCTGGGCGACGAACTCCGGTGGGCAGGTCGAACGAACCACGAGTGCGCCGTCGTCGGGTATGTGGGGGACGATGCCCGCGAGGGCCGCCCGGATCGTCTGGGTGTCCCAGCGCTGGCTTGGGTCGATCGTTCCGACCGCCACGAACGTGAGCTTCGATGACGCGGCGGCTTCGGCGCCGTCATCCGTGAATCTCAACGTGCCGCCGGCGAGGTGCTCCTCGATGAGGTCGGCGAGGCCGGGTTCGTGGAATGGCGCAAACCCGGACTGGAGGGCAAGCAGTCGCTCGCGGTTGACCTCGACGCCGGTGACCTCGTGCCCCCAGGCCGCGGCTCCTCCCGCGGTAACGAGTCCGACATAGCCTTGACCAAGGACAGTGATCTTCATGGCACAGCTCCCCCGCGTCCCCGAATGCGGCGTCTGAAAGCGCATCCAAAACACGGCCAAGCCGGCCGACGGCACGAGCGTCGAATTTCGTTATTGGCTAGGAAGAGATATTGAATAAGTCCGGTCTTGTATCCCCGAAAGTCCTACGCGCTCGTAGTCCAACTGTATGGCCTCGGACTGGTGACATCAATATCGAAACGGTTGCGAAGGGCACCAAACCGACCATCTTCGTTGCCTCCTCGCACCAATCTTTCTCGATTCGGCCCTCCGGTGGAGGCAATCACCATCCCGGAACCGTCGTTGGCGTGTCCGAGCGCAGCCACCTACCATTGCTCCCGCGCAGCCGCCGGCTGCCCCGGAGGAACCGTGCCCGGACTCTCATTCCCGATCATCGCTTTCGTCGTTTCGGCAACTCTGTTCGCACCATTGGCGAGCTGGCTCGCGCTCCAGCGCGCCCGGCCGTGGGCACTCTGGTTCCTGTTCGGCGTGGCACTCGGGCCGATCGCCCCTCTGCTGCTCATCCTGGCCCCACCGGGACGTTGCCCGGCCTGTGACACGCGCTCGATCGGTTGGCCACGAAGCTGCTCGAACTGCGGCCTCGTCTTCGGGACGGAGGAGGCAGAAACGGTGCGGTTCGTGGTTCGACGGAGATCGCCGGCAGTGGGCCCGACAACGGCGGGCATCCTCGGTCAGGCGGCTGCAGTCCCGGCCGCGCGCCCGACGCGAGGGTCGCGTCGAGCCGCGAGCGCATCTGCGGTCGCCACTGCCGCGGTGGGCGGCGAGCACGCAACGTCTTCTCGCCCGACACTGCAACGGCGAGCCGATGCCGGCGCCGAGGATCGGGGTCGGCGCTCTGCTACGAGGCTCGGGCGGCGGCCGTCTGGCGGGTCCCAGGCGACAGGCCCGCGCGCGCTCGAACCGGGGCCCGGGCCGGCCAACGAGGTGGCCAACCTCGGCAGCGGCGTCTTCGTCGGCGGGAGCGAATCGCTCCAGATCGGCAGCCGCTACCTACTTGACCGGGTGGGCTCGGAGCTCCATGTCCTTGGGCCGGTTCATGTCGATCCCGACAAGGTTGTCCTGCGGGTTCCGCTCGGCAACGTCGAGGCGACCGTACTCGGCGACCGTCTGGTCATCGCTCCAGGGCCGTCCGGCCGGGGTCCCGATCTCGCCTTCGGCGCCGTCTTCCTCGAGCGAAACATCGACCTCGGCCATGAGCTGCGTGAAGGCGGGCCACCCAGGACCGCGTCGAGGTGAAACCTGGCAGGCTGTCCGCGATCGTTTCGCCGGAAGCGATCGCGTCGATCCTCGTCGCCGTCATTGCCGTCGGCTTCATGGCCAACCAGGTGTTTGCCGGTCCGGCGAGGACGCCCGGCAGCGAAGCCTCGCCAGAGCCGAGCTCGTCGGTGTCCGAGTCGGCCCAGCCAACGTTCCCGCCACTCATCCGCTCGTCGCTTTCGACGCTGCTGGTCGTCAACCAGCGGCTCGCCCAACACGCCGATACGCTCGCCAAGACGATCGCCGTCAGGGCACCGGCAGCCGACGACATCGCGGCCATCCTGCGAAGCATCAACACCGAATTGGAGATCGGCAACCAGGCCGCGAACTGGCTGTTGACGATGCCGGACACCGTCGCGCTCGGCCAGGCCCTCGGGGCTTTTTACGACGCGGTGGCAGCACGCAACGCCGATACGCTCGGGACGAGCCTCGGGAACGTGTCCGCCTATGTCCAGGGCGCGACCAAGGTCATCAAGATCCTCGTCGGGCTCGGACCGCTGAACGAACGAATCCAGGCGGCACTCGAGGGCGCCGCCAGGACGCCGTCCCCGTCTATCGGGCCGGCCAGCCCTTCCCCTTCGACTGCCTCATTGGAAACGCCGCCAGCGACCGTTCGCCCCTCGACATCGCCGACCGTCGGCCAATCGGCCTCGCCGTCGAATGGACCGTCGGCGCCGGCCGGCTCGGGCGGCCCGTTCGACGAAGGGCTCGTCCAGAACGGCGGGTTCGAGGACGGTCTCACGGGATGGCAGCTCCTGGTCACCCAGCCCGCCAGTGCCACGGCAACGATCGACCCGAGCGGTGGTGTCGGGGGCACCGCGGCAGCACGAATCGACATCGCGGCGGCGAGCGACTCGAGGACCGGGGTCTCGCTCGTGAACGGCCCGATCGGGCTTGGGCAGGGTGCGCACTACACGATCTCCGTCGCCGTGCGCGCCGCGGAAACGCGGGAGATCAGGATCCGGGTGACCGGGACGGGCGATGTCACCTACGCCCCGCGGGTCTTCATCATCGGACCGACGTGGACCGTCGTGTCGTTCGACCTGTCGCAGATCGTGGACGATCCGGGCGGTGGGCTGGCCCTGGATCTCGGGCGATCGGCGGCAACCGTGTGGTTCGATAACGTCAGCCTGAAGGAATCACCGGGCTGAGGGCGACCGATCCAGGTCAGGGAACGTAGACGACCCGGGCTGCGAGATAATCCATCCTGAAGTCCTTGTTGTTCTGGTTCGTCGCGTCGGTCACTCGGACCCGGAAGTTCGACGTCGACAGCTGGCTCGCCGTCCATGTGTGGCCCCAGGTGTCGGCAATCCCGCCGGCGAGGTACGTGGCCTCGGCCGCGCCCGACAGGACGATCGTCTTGGCCGCCGTCCAGTTCGTCCCGCCGTCCCATGAGAGCTCGACGCACACGTTCGACGTTCCGCCGTTGTTGTTGAGGGCCTCGTCGATCCGGATCTCGATCCCGGAGACCAAAGTCACCGAGCCGGGCAGCCCGAAGGCGAAGCCCTGGAAGCGGTGGCGGTCGTTGGCCGCGTTCGCGCAGCTCGTCGAGTGCAGGGCAGTCCCGGAACTGGCATCGGTAGCAAAGGTCGAGTCGTCGGCGCAGAGGTTCGCCGTGGCCATCTCGTAGCCGTCACCGTCGCCGCCGGTGTCGGCGGCCGTCGTCACGCACGCCTTCTGGCCGGTATCGGTGGATGCACCCAGAACGGTGGCGCTGGCCTGGTTGCTGTCGAGGCTGCGCCAGTTCTGGAAATACGAGCGAAGGACGTAGTAATACGTTCCCGCGATCGGGCTGTCGGTCGCGCTGATCGCGCTGCGCGGCGTCGCCGAGCCCATGAGCGCGTAGCCGCTGCCGCTCGTCGTCGACCGCCAGATCTCGTAGCCGCTGGCGTACGCGTCGACAGTTGCGACCCAGGACAGGCCGATCGAAGCGCCGCCGGTCGCGGCGAGACTCGTCGGTGGATCGAGGGTGTCCGTCGAGATGCTCTGGGTCGAGATGGCCGTGTCGGCGAGGCGGGCAAGGGTCGTGGGTGGTGCCCCGGCCGCGACGCCGAGCATGGCCACGGCGAGGGCGCCGACAACCAGCCGCAGGCGCGCGCGATACGGGAAGGGGCTCATCTTCGCGATCGTCGCGATCAGGGCAGCGGGCGATGGTCGCGGCGCGGAAACGCGGAACTCCAGCGGGCGCGGCGATCCCGCGTCTCGCGCGAGCGGGCCACCTGCTCGGGGATCGTGGGTCTGGCTGCGAATCCAGCTCCGGCCGGACCTGTGACTGGCTTCGGCGCGGAAGGTCGGGAGGCGATCGGTTCGCCGGAGAACGGGCGGCCCGCAGGGAACGGTCGAGCCGTTCCCTTCGCGACCCGCTCCTGCTCGAGGGATTCGAGCAACCAGGCGCCTGCCATCAGGCTGGCAGCCAGTCCGATGAGGAAGAGCACGCCGGTCGGGATCGAGAGCAGGACGATGAGGTAGCCGGCGAGGGGAATGACTATCTCTGCCCGACCGACGATCGCGCTCGCGTGCACGAGGGTCGGATCCTGATCGGCGTTGGCATCGCCCTTGGTCTGGACCCAGCGGCCATCAGGGCGGTCGATGACGGCCACGATGCGATGCGTGTAGAGCGCGTTCTGCGGGCCGGCCTTGAGCGAGACGATGTCGCCGACGGTCAGCGCGCCCGCGTCGACCGGCTTGATGATCACCGCGGCGCCGAGCGGGACCGCCGGCTCCATCGATGCCCCGCCGATGACGATCGTCTGGCGACCGGTCAGGGGGACGAGCTTGCCGAGCACGACGCCGCCGAGGACGACGACGATGAGGGCGAGGAGCAGGGCGTCGAGGACTCGCCGGATGATGCCGGTCGCGCGACCGAGAGTCCTCTCCATGCCTGGCCCTCCTCGGCTAGCTGGAATGTGACCTGGCCGCGACCCGCCCCGAGGGACGGATCGCGGCCAGGGGTGCTGCGTGGTTGCGACTTATGGGTTGTTGGCGGTCTGCTCGGCGGCAAACGTGAACGTCGCCGTGGATGACACGCCCTGGAACGCGTTACCGGTCCCGATCGGCAGGCTGACCCGGAAGCAGAGGACCTCGCTGGCCCCGCCCGCGAGAACCCGGTCACCGGCCTGGGCACCCTGTGCCGGGTTGCCGATGGCCGCTCCGTTGAGCGTCGTGCCACCAGCCACGACGACGGCGCCGGTGAAGAGCGCGCAGCCGCCGCCGGCATCCTCAGCCCGAACCTCGAGCGTGAGCTGGCTGCCGAGCGCGTTCGTGGCCACGGTCGTCATCGCATAGCGGAAACTCGCGTTGCCGGCGTTCGCAATCGTCAGCGGGCTGGTCGCGTTGTCACCGGGCATCATCCCCGTGATCGCGGTCACCACCGCCGGGCTCGACGTGATGTCGATGGTCCCGGTGGTGAAGGCCCAGGTCGAGCTCGTGGAATCTGTGAACAGCGCGAGTGACACGGACCCGGCGCCGAACGTGAGCGCGGCAAGGGCGGTGAGCAGCGCGGCGATACCGCGTCGACGAGTGCGCCGGCGCCTCGTCAGGTCCTGGTCCATGTACTGATCCACGGGCGCGAACCCCTTCTCGAATGGCGGGCGCGGCTAAACCGCTGCCTCTTGTCTTCCCTACTGGGGCCAAAATGCGGGCGATGGGTATCGCACGCCCGAACGGGTGACGCCGTTCAGGTGCAGTAAGCGTCCATTCGACGTAGAGCACTACCGGACGACAGGACCACCCCGGGCAGTACGTTGGTCCCATTCAGTCAGCGGCGCCGGCTGGCGCGAGGGGCTCGCGTCAGCCCGATGGATCCCGGCCGTCGTTCGTTGGCGTCCGATCCCCAGCCAGGCGCTCGTCATAGCGTGCGTCGCGCCAGGCCAGCGCCGCCTTGAGTCCGTCCCGGCGAACGATCTCGTCGAAAGCCCGCGACGTCCCGGACATGTTCACGAACGATTGAAGGTCGAGGCCGGTCTGCACGGCGTCGCCGAACCCGGCCGCCTCCATCGCCCGGTTCAGCATGAGCTTCGTCGGGGCCATGACGTCGGGCGGAACACGGGCCAGTCGATCGGCCAGCCGATCGACCTCGGCGGCGAGCTCATCCGCGGCAACGACCCGATTGACGAGACCGATCCGCCTGGCCTCCTGGGCGTCCACCAGGTCGCCGGTCAGGAGGAGCTCGTTGGTCCGCTTCTGACCGATGAGGAACGGCATGAGCAGCGTGACCGGGGCGGACCCGAAGCGGATCTCCGGCTCGCCCAGCCGGGTGTCGTCGGCGGCGACGATCAGATCGCAGGCCATCGCCAGCTCGAGGCCGCCCGCCAGCGCATAGCCGTGGATCTGGGCAATGACCGGCTTCGGGCAGCGCCAAATCGCGAGCGTCGCCGCAACATCGGCGGCGAGCACCTCACGCCAGCCCCAGGCGTCGGTTGGCTGGCCCTCGGAGAGGTCGTAACCCGCGCAGAACGCGCGGCCGGCGCCGGCGATCGCGATGACCCTGACCCGCTCGTCGTCGATAGCGTCGGCTACGGCGGCCGACAGGGCCTCGCGCAGCTCGGCGTTGATCGCGTTGAGCTTGGCCGGCCGATTGAGGGTCAGCCGGACGCCCCACGGCGTCGGCTCGCGCAGAACGAGGTCGTCCGGCGGCATCGTCACGACGACACGACGAGTGCGTCGACCGCGATCGTGCCGGACGGGCCGCTGATCACCGGATTGACGTCGATGGCGACGATGTCGGGCCGCTCGATCCCAAGCCGGGCGATCGCCACGATGATTGCGCCGATCGCCGCCCGATCGGCAGCCGGACGGCCGCGGACGCCATCGAGCAGCCGCGCACCGCGGAGGTCGTCCAGCATCCCGTCGGCTTCCTCGGGCGTGACCGGCGCGAGACGGAGGACGACGTCGTCGAGGACCTCGGCAAGAACCCCGCCCAGGCCGACGACGACGAGGGGTCCGAAGTCGCGGTCGCGGATCAGCCCGACGATCAGCTCCAGCCCGGGGCTTGCCATCGGTTGGACGAGGAGACCCCGGACCATCAACCCGGTCGGGGCGAGCCTCCGCCCCAACGCCAGGAGTTGGTCGGCTGCTGCGGCCACCGCAGCATCATCGCCGAGCCCCAGTCGGACAGCTCCCGCGTCGCTCTTGTGGGCCAACCCGACCGCATCGAGCTTGAGGGCGACCGGCCCGCCGAATTCGCGCGCGGCGGCGGCCGCGGCTCGGGCGTCGGTCGCCTCGCGCAGCGCGGTGACAGGAATGCCCGCCGCCGCCAGGAGGCTGAGGCTCTCCCGCTCCGAGAGCGCCGTCGCCGTCGGGGTCGCTGTGATCGCCGCCGGAGGCTCGCCGCCCCACGCGGTCCGCTCGGCAGCGAGCGCCCTCCAAGCGGCTCGGCGCGGCCCGCCGGCCTCGCGTCGCACGTCACGTCGCGCCTCCCAGCGAGCGACCGCGGCGATCGCGGTGAACGCCTCCAGGGCGCCTCGCAGGATCGGCACCCCGCCGGCGGCGTCCAGCTGGGCTTTCGTCTCCGCGGGCGGCTCGCCCGATGTCAGCGAGATATAGACGGGCAGGAGCTCCGGGCGATTCTCGGTTGCCCGAAGGAGCTGGCCGGTAACCTCACTCGCCGTCTGGATCTCCGAGGGCAATGAGCGGTAGGGGAAATCGTGGACTATCGCGAGGACGTCGTAGGCACCGGACTCCGCGAATGCCCCGAACGCCGCAGCGTAGGCCGCCGCCGGCTCGGTCGCGC
>WNGI01000576.1_pt1 | contig 27767 bp, 29 predicted proteins | sample 5400621 | NCBI WGS metagenome assembly WNGI01 (sample SAMN13153374, study PRJNA577476) | soil metagenome | isolation source: 20 cm soil or saprolite under Garry oak tree replicate 1 | place: USA:California | collected 2016-06-15
TCAGCTTCTGTTATGAATCGCGACGTGAGCGTGTACGGCATCCTCGCCGACCTCCGGCGCGAGCACCCGACCCCCGCCACCACGGCGACGCTGGACATGGTCGTCGCCGAGCTGGGGCGAACACGCGACAACCTCAAGGAAGCCGTCGCCAACCTCGAGGGCAAAGCCCTGCCGGCCGGCGGCAAGCCGGTCCTGGAAGAGCTCGTCGCGCGGGCTCGTGAGGAAGGCGTGTACGACCTCGACTACGGACCTGACCCTTACGACAAGCCTCCCCCAGAACCCCTGGATGAAGCCACGGCCGGGATCGGCGCCATGCTCGCGATCTCGTCGCTGGTCGGCGTCGCCCTGGCTGTCGCGGCGTTCGTGGCAGGGTTCAACGCGATCATGCACAGCGGTGGCTGAGTACTCCTTCGACGTCGTTTCCGAGTTCAACCCCGCGGAGCTGACGAACGCAGTCGATCAGGCCCGCCGGGAAGTCGCGACTCGCTTCGACTTCAAAGACACCGCCACGAGCTATGACCATCAGGCAGATCTGATCCAGATCGAATCGGCGAGCGAGGACCGCGCCAGGGCTGCACTCCAGGTGCTGCGTGAGAAGGCCGCGCGCCGGCAGCTTTCGCCGAAGCTCTTCCAGGCGGGCGATCCGAAAACGGTGGGCAAGGGTCGCGGCCAGATCGACGTCCGCCTCAACGCGGGCATCAACGACGAGCTGGCGCGCGATCTGCGCAAGCGGATCCAGAACGTTTCCAACAAGCTGCAGGTCCGGATCCAGGGCGACCAGCTGCGCGTCGTGAGCAAGGACAAGGACACGCTCCAGGTGGTGATCAAGACGCTGCGCGACGCGGAGGACATCCCGGTCCCGCTCCAGTTCACGAACTACCGCTAACCGAAACGTCAGCGTGGACGTAATCCCGGCCATCGACATCCTCGGTGGGCGCTGCGTCCGCCTGACGCAAGGCAAATACGACAGCCCGACCGTCTACGCCGACGACCCCCTGGACGTGGCGCAGCGATTCGCCGCCACGGGAGCAAAGCGATTGCACGTCGTCGACCTGGACGCCGCTCGCGGCTCCGCCAGCAACCGAGCGGTCATTGCGCGAGTGCTCGAGGGGTCCGGCATCCAGCTGCAGGTGGCGGGCGGCGTGCGCAGCGAGGAGTCCGTGGCAGCTTTGTTGGACGGCGGTGCGCAATGGGTGGTGATGGCGACCGCCGCGGTGCGCGATCCCCATCTCTTCGAACGCTGTGCGTTCGGACATCCCGGCCGGATCCTGGCGGCGCTGGACGTCCGTGACAACAAGGCTGCCGTGAGCGGCTGGCTCGACACCGACCCGGTCGTGCTCAAGGCGCTGGTCGGCCGGTGGGCCGACCTCCCACTGGCGGGGGTGATCCTCACGTGCATCGACCGCGACGGCACCATGTCGGGCCCGGATCTGCAGACGCTTGCACGGGTGCGCAAGATGACAAACCTCGAGCTGCAGTACTCAGGCGGGGTGGCGTCGGTCGACGACCTCCGCCGCATCTCCGCGGCCGGCGCCCAGGCAGCCATCCTCGGAAAGGCGTTGTACGAAGGAAGGATCACCCTCGAGCAAGCCCTGTCGGCGTGAGGCTCGCGGCCTGTCTTATGGCGGCGCTGGTGCTGGCCGCTTGCGGCGGCCGCGAGACTGCCGACGACCAGGGCCTGCATCGAGATATCCAGAACAACAGCGCCGGAGCAGAAGTCACTTTCGATGCCACGGCACAAACCGACCCCGTGCAATCCGGCGATCACGAGCGGTTCGAGGTGCGTGCGTCGACTGGAGAGATGCTCGAGGTCGACCACAACACGAGCCTGGCCCAGTACGTGCCCGTTCATAGAGGTGACGGGCTCGTGATCCACGGCGAGCTCTACATCGACCCAGGTCCGCGCTACGGCGTGCACTGCACTCACGCGCACACGTCCAGCGGTTGTCCGAACCCGGGCTGGATCGAGTACAAGGACAACTATTACGAATGAAATCGCGGAAGAGGACTCCGTCCCCTTCCGCGGGCCATCCCCTGCGATGGGCGGCACCGATGGGGAGGCGTCTGGTGAGAACAACCTGGTGTCGGCCGGAATGAATCCGGCCTACCGGCACAGTCCGTCATTACCAACGCAACCAATTGGGTCACGACAATTGGGTCACGAATGAGTCGACGCCTACGTCCTTCGCCCTCCAGCTTCCTACGCAACCTCACGGCGGGGTCGTTTGGCCCCTTCCAACGCGTGCGTGTGGCCGTACGCAATATCCGCCGCAAGGCCGGTGGTCGAGGCTGCTGTGGCAATTACGGCGAGCCCGGTTGTTGAATGACGATGGATGAGGCCCGTGCGGCCGGTTTGATCGACTAGGAGGACTTGCGCCTGCCTTAAGTCTTCGCCGTGCGCCTGGGTTTGCGGGCCACCGTCGTGACGTTCGCTTGCGCGACCGGCCGGACGACAATCTCGTCGATGTCGACATGCGGTGGTCGCGTCACGGCGAACACGATGCAGTCGGCGATATCGTCCGCGGTCAGCGGTTTCAATCCCTCGTAGACGGTCCTTGCGGCCTTGCGGTCGCCGTGAAATCGCACCACGCTGAACTCGGTCTCGACCAGCCCAGGGGCGATTTCCGTGACGCGAATCGGCTCGCCGTTCAGCTCCAGCCGGAGCGTCTTCGTGATAGCTCGCACGGCGTGCTTGGCAGCCGTGTAGCCCGCGCCTCCTTTATATGTTTCGAAGCCGGCGATCGAACCGATGTTGACGATGTGGCCGTGCCTGGCTTTGCGCAACAACGGAAGACAGGCGCGGGTCATCCACATGAGGCCGAGCACGTTGGTCTTCCACATCCCGATCCACTCGTCGTCGACCGCCTGAGCCACGCTGTTCAAGCCGAGCGCGCCACCGGCGTTGTTGACGAGGACGTCGATATGGCCAAAGCGCCTGGCCACTTCGCGGACAAATTCCTTGACGCTCTGCTCGTCGGTCACGTCGAGACGGAGGGCAACTCCCTCTTCGCCCGCGACCCGCTGGAGCCGTTCGATCCGTCGCGCGCCGATCACGACCCTGTAGCCGTGACGGCCTAGCGCGATCGCTGTCGCCGCCCCGATCCCCGACGAAGCTCCGGTGATGACTGCGATGGGAGCCAAGCCTCAACCCCCCTGGTAAACGGTTGCAAAACCGACGCCTTCCAAGCGTAACCTAGGGAAAAATGCTGGACGCGATTGTTGCATTCGTAGTCGTCCTCCTGATCGGAGCCGGGATACTCGTCATGATCGGGCCCCGTTCGCTCGTCCAGCGACTCAGATCCGTGCCTCGCTTCAGCGGAGTCCCGTCGCTCTTTGAGCCCCGCCGCCCGCGCGAGATCGTGACGCCAACCCTCAACCCCAAGACACAGCGCGTGCTCGTCGCCGCGGCCCGCCTTGCCAACTGGATGCGCGCACACGGCCATGAAGACGTGGCGCGGGACATCCGCAGCGGGGCCGCGCGTATCGCAGGCAACGAACCGGCAGGGCTTTACGCGCTGCAGACCACGCTGCGGCGAATCCGCGTCGTGAACGTCACGGACACCACGTCGCAGGAACGTCTGAAGGCGCTCATCACCGAGCTCCGCACGGCGGTCCAGGATCGCTTCGAGCAGCTGGAGCTGCTCCCGTTCCGTCGACCCTGAACGACCGGAAGCGCGTCAGCTCGGGTTCGCCGTTCGAAAAGACGATCGGCTTCTGCCGCGCACTACGGGTAGGGGATCGAGTCCTCGTGTCCGGCACGGCGCCGGTCTGGCCGGACGGATCTGTCGACCCTGATCCGTATGTCCAGGCCAAGAGGTGTTTCGAGATCATCGGCATCGCGCTGGCGGAGCTAGGCGCAACGGCCGAGGACGTCGTGCGAACTCGGATGTTCGTCACCGAGGCGGCGTTCGGCGATGCCGTCGGCCGCGCTCACGGCGAGGCGATGGGCGCGGCTCGGCCGGCGGCGACGATGGTCGTCGTGAGGGGGCTGCTCGACGACCGCTGGAAGGTGGAGATCGAAGCCGAAGCGGTTACTTCCTAACGGCCGGACCTTTGCCGGATTCGATGTACCTCTTGAGCGCTTCCATGTTCTTGCGAATCCCCGCTGCGTACTGCGGGCTCAGCACACCGGTCGCGAAACGAAGCAGGCCACCGAGCTGGTAATCCATGTCATAGGTCAATCGAGTCGATCCATCTCTGCGCGGCGTGTACGTGTAGGACCAGGTTCCACTGAGCGGACCCCTGATGAACCTGCCAGAACATTTCTTGGGCTTTTGGAAAACGTCCTGCTCCACCTCGAGCTTTTCCTTGTGGCCGCCCAGGTTGAGGTGGTAGCGGTAGCGCGTCCCCCTTCCCGGCGGTCCACCGTCGAGCTTCTCCACCTTGTCGAGGTTGGACGACCATCTCGGCACGTTCCTCACGTCCTCCGCGACCACCGCCCAGACGCGCTCGACGGGCGCATCAATGTCGACCATCTCGTGGAGCTTGGCCACACTGCGATGATCGCATCAAGTGTCTGAAGTAGTTCCGGGCCGCATGTTGGGCGCGCTGCGGCATCGCAACTACCGGTTGTTCCTGGTCGGCCAGATCGTCTCGACGATCGGGACGTGGATGCAGACGGTCGCTCTGCCCTGGCTGGCGCTGGAGCTGACGCACAACGGACTTCTGGTCGGACTGGTGCTGGCGGCGCAGTTCCTTCCGGTGCTCGTCCTCAGCCCCTTTGCCGGTGAGATCGCGGATCGCTACCGCAAGCGAACCGTCCTTCTCGTGACGCAGACGTCTTTCGTGCTGCCTCCGTTTGTCCTGTTTGCGCTGACCGCGAGCGGCCACGCGCAGTACTGGATGGTTGTTCTGGCGGCGGTGGCGACGGGCACGATCAACGCCCTCGACGTCCCGACGCGTCAGGCGTTCCAGGTGGACATGGTCGGCAAGCAAGACCTCATGAACGCGATCGCACTCAACTCCTCGGTCTTCAACGCGTCGGCCGTCATCGGACCCTCGATCGCCGGCATCCTCATTGCGGTCGTCGGCGTCCCGATCTGCTTTCTGCTCAACTCGGCGAGCTACGCGGCCGCGATCGGCGCTCTGCTGTTGATGCGAAACCTGCCGGCCGTCGCGCGGCGGCACGAGGAGCAGCCGATGCTGACACGCATCGCGCAGGGCGCCTCCTACGCGCGGCGGGAGCCCGTGGTCGGGGTGCTGCTGCTCGTCGTCGCGGTGTTCTCGCTCTTCGCGATGAACCGCACGACCTTGATGCCCCTGTTCGCCGACCAGGTGCTTCATGTGGGAGCGCACGGTTTCGGCTTCTTGCTCGCGTCAATGGGCCTCGGCTCGCTGGCCGGCGCTCTGACGCTCGCGTTCTTTCCGAATCTCGGTGCTGATCCACGCCGCCAGCTGTGGATGGCGGCCATCTGGGTCGGCGCGCTGCTCGAGTTCTCGGTCTCTCGCGTCTTCTCCGTGTCGCTGGTCACGCTGTTCGTGGCGGGGTACTGCCAGATCTCGTTCGTCGCCGCGGCCAACACCCGCATCCAGACCATCACTCCCGACCACCTGCGCGGTCGTGTGATGGCCCTCTACGCGGAGGCCCTGATCGGCGTGGGTCCCCTCGGCGCGACCCAGGCAGGCGCGCTCGCGACGCTGCTCGGGGCGCCCTGGGCGATGGCGATCGGGGCATCGATCGCCGGCGCGGTCGTGCTACTGGTACGCCTGCTGCGGCCCGAGGTCTTCGGTCAGCCCAGGAACACTTCCAGCACCGCGGCCGCGGCCAACGCCGGCACGAGCCACCGCAGCGCGCGGACGTAGTCGGCCAGCGCCGCCAGCACCCGGGCGCTCCATCCGCCCCGCGCGTCCATGTGGATCGCCGCCGCACCGACCTGGATCGCGAGGCCGCCCGCGATGATCGCGGCGGGGATCTCGACGAATCCGTTGGGGACGATTCCGGTCAGCGCGATGCCCCAAGACGATAGGGCCGCGGCGAAACCAAGAATGAAGCCCGGGGCAAACGTGAGCAGGAAGCCGCTCACGCCGACGGTCAGGATCGCGAGCACCGCAACCAGGACGAAGGCGAGCAGGTTGTGTCCGAAGATCGTGAGCGCCTGCTCCACCGCTCCGCCATCTCCGGTGGACCGCACCAGGCTTGACAGCACGGGCCGCACCACGACCGCCGGGATGACGTTGGTCGAGCCGGCCAAGTAGCCGATCAAAGCGCCCACAGGAAAGCCGGCCGCGGCGATCAGCATCGGGATACGTCGCATCCAGACGAGACGGAAGAACGTAGGACGCCTTGCAAAGCTCGCCCGCACGGCACCGAGGGCCCGCCCAAACGGATTCTTCAGTCCCACCTCCCGCGCAAGTAGCGCTTCTCGCGAGAACCCGTTGAAGCCCATCCGTACGAGGACGATCGCCACGATCGTCATCAAGAGCGCGAAACCCCATAGGAATTCCGCACGGCCGAGCAGGATGAGGGCTGCCTCGACCTGCAGGACGACAGACATCGGCAGGATGATGAAAGAAGCCATCACGTTGGCGGCGCGCATGGTCCGGGCGTTGAGGCTGATGATCACCGCCCCGGCCACCATCGCCGCCACTTGGCAGATCGTGGACAGGGCCAGCGCCAGGAGGATGCCGACCGGAAAGTAGCCGAGGCCCGGAAACGTGAGCAGGCAGTAGACGAGCAATCCGCCGTAGCAGAGCCCAAGCGAAACGCTTAGCACCGCGGCCACCTTGCCCGCGTAGATCTCGGCCTCGCGCAGCGGCGTGGAGAGCAGGACCTCGAGCGTGGTCCGTTCGCGCTCACCGACGAATGATTCGAGGGCAAGCACCAGCGAAAAGCTGGCCGGGATGAAGACGACGAAAAACGCGCCGACGAGCGCCAGGCGGTTGACCACCGCGGTGCCGCCGCCGAACGCCGCGAGGGCGCGCACGCCAGACCCCGAAGCGATTGGAATCGCCAGGGTCAAGGCGACCATGGCCGCGATGAGGCGCAGCTCGCTTATCGCGTCGCGCAGGTCGCGGGCCGCGACGAGGGCAGCCTTACGCCGTTCGAGTTTCGGCCAACGCATAGTGGTTGCCCACAATCGCGAGGTAGATGTCCTGCAGCGTCGGGAGCTCGCGCACCTGCTTACGCTTTTTCAAACCTGAGCGGCGACGAAGCGCGGCCATGTTGCCAATGGCGAGCGCGCGGCCGGCCGACATGATTCCGATGTCTCCTGCAAGGTGCTCCGCCTCCTCCATGCTGTGAGTGCAGATCACCAGCGCGCAGCCTTCGCTCTTCAGATAGTTGAGGTAATCCCACGCGCGGCGCGCGCTATCCGGGTCGAGCGCCGATGTCGGCTCGTCGGCCAGCACCAGACGGGGACGATGCAACGTCGCGCGAATGAGCGCGACCTTCTGTCGCATGCCTTTCGAGAAGGTGCCGAGCCAGCGGTCACCGGCATCCGCGAGCTCAAAGAGTTCGAGCAGCTCGGAGATCCTCCGCTTGCGCAGGCCCGGCTCGATGTCGTAAATCGCTCCGAAATAGTCGAGATAGGCGCGGGCGGACATGCGCTCGTAGAGTCCGGGCACCTCCGGCATCAGGCCAACGCGAGCGCGTACCGCGGCAGGATCGTCGGCGGCGTCGATGCCGTCGACCTTGACGGTGCCAGCCGTGGGCAGCAGCACGCCGGCCATGCAGCGCAGCGCGGTCGTCTTACCCGCGCCGTTGCGACCGAGGAGGACGAGGCACTTCCCCCCCTCGACGCGGACGGTCAGGTCCTCGAGCGCGAGCACGTCGCCATAGCGCTTGGCGAGGTTGTCGACTTCCAGCACGGCTAGAGGATTGTGACTGCGGGGCGGGGCTAAGTTGGCGGTTTTGACGGGGAAGGAAATCTAGCCTCGAGGCCTGGGCTGAGCTGTTTCACCGAACGGCGGAGCCCGGCTACCATGCCGAGCGCAGCCAGTACAAACGCCGCCAGGCCGCACAGTAGGACCACGACTGGGGCCGCACCAAATCCGGCGGCTACCAGCCCACCGATGGCCGCGCCGACCGACGCAACGATCAGCGACAGCATCCCCGGCAGGGTCTGGAGGCCGTGGAACATTGACCCAAGTCGATCCGCGCCTACGGGATCGATGCCCAGGGTCTGCAGCGCTCCCCGCAGGTCGTCATAGGAGCTCGTGGTGAAGTGCGGCTCAAGCTCGGGATGAAGGTCGATGTAGGCGTTGCGGAGGCGATTCATCCCAAGGACCCAGCGGAAGTCGTCGCGGTTGAGGGCCTGAAGCCGCGCCACGGTGAATACACCCGTGAGAAACACGACCACGAGCATGAAGATCGCGATGGCGAAGAACGCCGGGCCGAAATGGTCGGCCTGGGCGACCAGCGCCAGCGCGATGACCGCGCCCGAGAGGATGGTCAGAAACATGTTCACTCGCCCAAGTGACTCCTGATAGGTCAGGGAGCGCGTCGCGAGCAGGCTCCAGTGCTCGGTCGCAAGGATCTGCAGCGCTTCTGACTCACGTGGACGGGGCGGGATTTCTGTCGCCATCGATTTCCCCTCTCTAGTCGCGTGGTAGGTAGCGCGGCAGATCGGCGAGCGAGGAGAGCCCGCGCGCCTCGAGAAATGCCGCGATGCCGTCATGAACTTCGGCGATCGCCCTCGGATTGACGAACGTGGCGGTTCCAACCTGGACGGCGCTGCATCCAGCGACCAGGAACTCCAAGGCGTCCTCTGCTCGCGCGATGCCTCCGATCCCGAGCACCGGGATGTGCACCGCCCTCGCGGCCTGGTGCGCGAGGTGGACGGCCAGCGGTCTGATCGCCGGCCCCGACAGACCTCCGGTGCGGAAGCTGAGCCGGGGCTTGTAGGCATTGAGGTCGATCGACATCCCGACGAAGGTGTTGATGGCACACAGAGCATCAGCACCGGCCGACTCGACCGCGCGAGCGATGACGCCGATGTCACTCACCATCGGCGTGAGCTTCACCCAGAGCGGCAGCTTGGTTCGCCTGCGCACGGCCTCGGTCACCGCGGCCGCCGCGCGCGGGTCGTTGCCGAAGTAAAGGCCGCCCTGTTCGACATTCGGGCACGAGATGTTGATCTCAAAGCCGGCGACGCCCGGAACACCGTCGAGCCGCGCCGTGAGCTCGCCGTACTCGGAGGCCGACTCGCCGTTGATGTTCACGAGCACCGGAAAGTCCCACCCCGCCCACTGCGGGGCGTAGTCGCGTACGAGCGCCTCGGCGCCCGGTCCCTGCAAACCGATCGCGTTGAGCATCCCGCTGGGCGTCTCCGCGATGCGCGGCGGCGCAGTGCCTTCGCGGGGGCGGAGGAAGATTCCCTTGGAAACTATCCCGCCAAGCGCTCGTCGCTCGAGCAGCGGAACCTCGGTGCCGTAGCCGAACGTGCCAGAGGCCGCCAGCACGGGACCGCGCAATCGCATCGTGCCGACCGCGACCGACATGTCGATGGTCAAGCGGTCACCGCATAAGAAAGGTGCGAAGGCAGAGCTGTCCAGTCGATATCGGCGGCGCGGTAGACGGGACCTTCCTTGCACGCCCGGTCGTAGCCACCGCGACGAAGTGGGACCGCGCACCCAAGACAGACACCGGTGCCGCAGCCCATGTAGGTCTCGACCGCGACCTGGGCGTCTGGCCAGCGCTCGGCTACAGCGCTCAGCATCCGGTTCGGACCGCAAGCAAGCACGACGTTTGCCTCAGGCGCGGCAGTTACCGCAGTGCCGCGGTGCCCTTGCGAGCCGTCGTCGGTGGTCCAGATCACGTCGTCGCCCTCCGCTTCGCGACACAGCTCCTCGGCGGTTCGGGCGCCGTGGACCCACACGACTCGCAGCCCGGCTGTCCTGGCATCCCTCGCGGCGAGAGGCATCGGCGCCACGCCCAGGCCGCCGCTGATGAGCACTGCGCTTCCAACACTCGAAGCGAAGTCATAGCCGTGGCCGAGCGGGCCGACGCAGCAGAGCCGCTCGCCGCGCTGCATCGCGAGCAGCTCCGCGGTACCCGCGCCGACTGCTTTCAACACGATCTCGATGTGCTCACCTTCGACCCGATAGACCGAGAACGGCCGCCGGAGCAGCGGGCCGCCAGACCATCCGAGGTTGACGAACTGACCGGCTCGCACGGCGGATGCGATCTGGGGTGCGTGCATGCCGATCACGAACATGCCGCGCGCAACTTCGCGACGGCCGGTTATCGGTGCATCAATCAGGAACATGCCGATTGACGCCCCTCACCCTGACCCTCTCCCCGAGGCTGAGAGGGAACCGCGCCACTCGTCGATGGTCCGCACTTCGACGTCGTCCGGCGCCGCTACCGCCGACTCGAGCAGCGCTGTCGCGGTGTCGAGGGAGGTCAGGCAGGGAATGCGGCGCTCGACGGCTGCGCGGCGGATCTCAAACCCGTCTTTGAACACCGGCGCGCCATCGCCGCGGTCCTCGTAGATGTTCGACATCGTATTGATGACCAGCTGAACCTCACCGCGCACTATCACGTCCACCACGGTCGGTCCCTCCTCGCCGATCTTGGCCACCACGCGCGGCGAGAACCCAGCCGCGCGCAGCGCCCTCGCCGTGCCGTCCGTCGCGACGAGCCGGCATCCCAGCTCGACCAGCCGCGACACGATCGGAAAGAGCTCCGGCTTGTCCGCGTCTGCGATCGTGAGCAAAGCGGCGCTGCCTCGCTCCACATGCATGCCAGAAGCCGCGAATGCTTTGCGCAGCGCTTCGTTGAGATTGCGCGCGATCCCGATCGCCTCCCCCGTGGACTTCATCTCAGGGCCCAGGTAGGAATCCACCGCGGCGAGCTTGTTCATGGAGAACACTGGCGCCTTGACCGCTATCAGTTCGCGCGATGCCACAAGTCCAGTCGCCCAACCCAAGTCGGCAAGCTTCTCGCCGAGCATGACGCGCGTCGCGAGCTTGACGATCGGCACGCCCGTGACCTTCGACAGGAAAGGGACCGTCCGCGAGGCGCGCGGGTTGACTTCGAGCACGTACACGTGGCCGCGGTGCACGACGTACTGGACGTTGACCAGGCCGCGCAATCGCAGGTGGCGAGCGATCCTCACGGTGTAGTCGACGATGTGGTCGAGCTCGGCACGCTCCAGGCCCTGGGCCGGATACACAGCGTACGAATCGCCCGAGTGCACGCCCGCGCGCTCGACGTGCTGCATCACTCCCGGGATGACGACGACCTCCCCATCCGAGATCGCGTCGACCTCGACCTCCATGCCCTGGAGATACTTGTCGACGAGGACCTGGCCGCGAGGCATGGCGCTGATCGCCCAGGCCATGTAGCGGCGGAGCTCGTCCCGGTTGCGCACGATCTCCATCGCGCGACCGCCCAGCACGTACGACGGGCGCACAAGCACGGGGTAGCCAGCGCGCTCAGCGATCGCCTCGGCCTCTTCGATCGTCGTCGTCGTGCCGCCCATGGGTTGCGGCACCCCAATCGCATCAAGCGATCGCGCGAAAGCGCGCCGGTCTTCGGCGAGGTCGATCGCCTCGACGCTCGAGCCGAGGATGGTGACCTGGTGCTCGTCGAGAGGCTGCGCGAGGTTGATTGCGGTCTGGCCGCCGAATTGGACAAGCGCCCCGCTGGCCTCTTCCGCGCGCGCCACATGGAGCGCGCCGTCGAGGTCGAGCGGCTCGAAGTACAGGCGGTCCGACGTGTCGAAGTCGGTGGAAACCGTCTCGGGGTTCGAGTTGACCATCACGGCGCGCACTCCAGCTTCGCGCAGCGCCCATGCGGCGTGCACCGAGCAGTAGTCGAACTCGATGCCCTGCCCGATCCGGATCGGACCTGAGCCGACCACCATCGCAGTTCGCTGCAAGTCGGCCCCATCCCCCGGCTTGTTACCCGAAGTCTTCGACGCCGCGGGGACCCCTGAGGCCGAGGACTTCGCCATCAATGGGGGAGAGTTTTCCAACTCTGTTTCGTCCTCTTCCTCCCAGCACGAGTAGTAGTAAGGCGTCGCCGCTTCGAACTCGCCGGCGCAGGTATCGACGAGCTTGTAGGTGGGCTGGGCGGGTTCGACCGTTTCGCCGCGGAGCGCCGTGATCATCGCGTCCGAAAACCCCGCCCGGCGAAGCTCGCGCATATCGCCTTCAAGCTCGATGCGCACGAGGCTGGCCATGCGATCGATGAACCAGCGGTCGATGCCGCTGCGCGCCGCCAGCGACCCAACATCCGCGCCATTGCGCAGCGCGTGAAGGAGCGCAAACAGCCGTCGATCGTTCGGCTGGTCGATGCTCTCGGGTCCCATGTCCCAGTCGGCCGGAGGTTTCTGCTCGAGCGAGCGAATGGCTTTCGTGAGCGCAGCTTCAAAAGTCCGCTCGACGGCCATCACCTCGCCGGTCGACGCCATCTGAGTGCCGAGCCGGCGATCGCCGGCGGGAAACTTGTCGAATGGCCACCTCGGGATCTTGACCACGCAGTAGTCCAGCGCGGGCTCGAAAGCGGCGAAGGTGCGCCCGGTGATCTCGTTGCGGATCTCCTCGAGCCGTCTGCCCACCGCGACTTTCGCGGCCACGCGGGCGATGGGGTAGCCGGTCGCTTTCGACGCCAGCGCCGACGAACGGCTGACTCGAGGGTTGACTTCGATCACGTAGTACTGCGAGCTCTTGGGATCAAGCGCGAACTGCACATTGCAACCGCCCTCGATGCCGAGCGCGCGGATGATCCGTATCGCGGATGACCGCAACATCTGGTGGTCCCGGTCGGAAAGCGTCTGCGCGGGCGCGACCACGATCGAGTCGCCGGTATGCACGCCCATCGGGTCGAGGTTTTCCATGTTGCAGACGGTGATGCATGTGTCAGCGCCGTCGCGCATCACCTCGTACTCGATCTCCTTCCATCCCCACAGGGAGCGCTCGATCAGGACCTGGTGGATCGGCGACGCGGCGAGGCCACGCAGGGCGACACGCTCGAGGTCGGTGTCGGTGGTCACGAACCCTCCGCCTGTCCCGCCGAGCGTGTACGCCGGGCGGATGACGAGCGGTAGGCCGTTCAGCCCCGCAAAGTCCTTGACCTCCTCGATCGACTCGCATACCCGCGAGACCGGGACGGGCTCGCCAATCGCCTCCAGCATCTCCTTGAAGGCCAGGCGGTCTTCGGCCTTGCGGATCGTGTCGATCGTGGCGCCGAGCATGCGCACCCCGTGCCGGTCGAGCACGCCTGCATTCGCGAGATCGGTCGCGAGGTTGAGGCCCGTCTGACCACCCAGGGTCGGCAGCAGCGCGTCGGGTCGCTCGCGCTCGATGATCCGCTCCACCGCCTCGACTGTCAGCGGCTCGAGATACACGCGGTCGGCGACTTCTTCGTCGGTCATGATCGTGGCGGGGTTCGAGTTGACGAGCACGGTCTCAATGCCCTCTTCGCGCAGTGCCTTGCACGCTTGCGTGCCGGCGTAGTCAAACTCGGCGGCCTGGCCGATCACGATCGGCCCCGAACCGAGGATCAGGACCTTGCGCGGCCGGACCGCCTCGGCCATCCCGGCCACCGCACGGGCTACCGGAGCCCGGCTGCGGACCATGTCGATGAAGCGGTCGTACAGGTGCTGGTTGTCCTGCGGTCCTGGACAGCCTTCGGGGTGGTACTGGACACTGAAGGCGGCCCGCGTGCGGTGGCCGAGGCCCTCGACCGAGCCGTCGTTCAGGTTGCGTTGCGAGACGTAGAGATCGCCGTCCGGAATCGATGCGGCGTCGACCTGGAACTCGTGGTTCTGACTCGTGATGTGGACTTGGCCTGTGTCGAGGTCTTTGACGGGGTGGTTCGCGCCGTGGTGGCCGTAAGGCAGCCGTGAAGTCGTGGCTCCGGCGGCGCGGCCCATGATCTGGTGGCCCAGGCAGATGCCGAACATCGGGATCTGGCCCAGCGCCTCGCGCGCGAGCTGCACCGGCCCATCGAGGACCGCGGGATCGCCGGGGCCGTTCGACAGCACCAGCCCGTCCGCGCCGCTCGCGCGCACGTCCGCCCAGGTCGCCGTGTGCGGAAGCACCAAGACCCGACATCTGCGCTCGCGCAGCGACCGCAGGATGTTGGCCTTCACGCCGTAGTCGATCACCGCGACCAGCAAGCCCTCGCCGTCGCTGTGCTTGCGAGCTCTCAGCTCCGGAGGCATGGGCTCGAGCCACTCTTCCCGGCTCGTCCGCGAAGTCTGCGCAACGAGGTCTTGCTCGGCCAGCGGCGTCACGCGCTTCGCCGCATAGGCAAGCTCGGCCAGCCTCGCCTCGGACGGCGCAACGCTCTCGTGCACGAGGACCGCGCGCTGGGTCCCGCGGATCCGAATGTGTCGGGTCAGCGCCCGGGTGTCAATGTCCATGATCCCTGGCACGCTCCACCGGCGCAGATACTCGTCGAGCGACGCCTCGCTCGAGTGATGGCTCGGCGACGGGCAAGCCCACCGCACCACGAGGGCTCGCGCCCAGGGTCGCGACGACTCCCCGTCTGCATCGCGGACGCCGTAGTTGCCCTGCAGCGGGTAGGTCATGCACACCATCTGCCCGGCATAGGACGGGTCGGTGAGGACCTCCTGGTAGCCGGTCATCGCGGTGTTGAAGACCACCTCGCCTTCGCCGATGACATCTGCGCCGAGAGACGCGCCGACGAACGCGCGGCCGTCTTCAAGGACCAATGCCGCGAACGATTTCCTATCCGGCAATGATCACCGCCTGGTCGATGCCGTCCTCTTCGGCGATCAAGACCTCGATGCGCTCTGCATCGGCGGTGGGCACGTTCTTGCCCACGTAGTCGGGCCGTATCGGCAGCTCACGGTGGCCGCGGTCGATGAGCACGGCGAGCTGAATCGCGCGAGGCCTCCCGAAATCCATGAGCGCGTCCATCGCCGCGCGCGCCGTGCGGCCGTGGTGGATGACATCGTCGATGAGAACCACCACCTTGCCGCCGATCTCAGGGACTTCGCTGGAAGGGCGGTGGCCATCAGGGGGCCTGAGGTGCAAGTCGTCGCGATGCTTGGTCACGTCGAGTCGACCAAACGGGACATCCCTGCCCTCGAGCGCCGTCAGCGTCGCGGCGAGGCGCCGCGCCAGGACGTCGCCCTTGCTCACCACACCGACAAGCACGACGTCCTCGACACCGCGGTTGCGCTCCACGATCTCGTGGGCGACGCGCGACAACGATCGCCGGATCTGGTCCGCGTCCATCACCGTCGCCTTCAGGCGACCCTGCGCGACGCTCACGCCGTGACCGGTCCGGCGGGGACAACGAGAGATTCGGTGTCCGGGCGGTCCAGATGCGAGGAGCCGACGAGCACCGCAGCAAACGCATACCTCCCGGGGTCCTCGCGCCGTGGTTGCGCGGGGGCGACGAGGAGCGCAGACCTGCTGGGGTCCCCATGCCGAAGGCATGGGGGCAGTGGGCTGCATGGGCGCCGAAGATCTGTTGGCCTCGACGGAGCGGTCACGTTAGCAGCCTGTCGAGGAGGGCCATGCGGACGTGCAGGCCGTTGCGAGCCTGGCGGAAGTAGGCCGATCGCGGGTCCGCGTCCACGTCGGGAGATATCTCGTCGACCCGAGGCAGCGGGTGCATGAGGATGGCGTACTTGCGCATCATCGCCATCGCGTCCTTGTCGATGTGGTAAACGCCCTTCACCGCGTCGTATACCTCGGGATCGGTGAAGCGCTCCTTCTGGATTCGCGTCATGTAGACGACGTCCACCTCGGGCAGCACCGCGTTGAGATCCTCGGTCTCGATCCATGGAACGTGGTGCTCGTCGAGGTGAGCTTTCAGGTCTTCGCGCATCGCGACCTGGGGCGGGGCGACGAACCAGACCTTGATGTCCTTGAACTTGCTCAGCAAGTAGGTCAGCGAGCGCACCGTACGGCCGTTGGCGAGGTCGCCGACCATCGCCACGCGCACCCCGTCGATGCGGCCGAGCTCGTTCCGCACCGTGTACAGATCGAGCAGTGCCTGCGTCGGATGCTGGCCCGGTCCGTCGCCGGCATTGATGATCGGGACCGACGCGACAGCGGCGGCGCGCCTGGCCGCTCCCTCTTCGTTGTGGCGCAAGACGATGACGTCGGCGTAGCCGCCGACGATCTGGATCGTGTCTTCAAGGGTCTCGCCCTTTGCCGCGGAGGAGAATTCCCGAGCGTTGTCGGTGCCCATCGTCTCGCCCCCCAGGCGCAGCATCGCGGCCTCGAACGACAGACGGGTTCTGGTCGATGGTTCGTAAAACAAGGCCGCCATCACCTGTCCGGCAAGGCGCCCAATAAAGTGGTGGGGCTCGCGCTTGATCTCTTCGGCGCGCGCGAAGAGGTCTTCGAGGATGGGTCGAGAGAATTGTTGACTCTCGATTACGTGCCGCAACCTGGACGTGACGGCCACGAAAAAATCTCCTTCCCGGGCTCTCTGTCCCGGACTTAAAGGCGAGCTCGCGAGAGTTTACCGTAACTTACGCATTCGATGAACAAGCGTCCTGGGCACGTCAAGGTCACAGTCGAGACCGGCTACTGCAACTTCTGCGGCCGCACCCGAAACCTGCGGCGCGAGGAGCACCAGCTCGGAACCCTCGTCCGCACCATCATCACCTGCGAGAGCTGCCACCGCACGCTGTTGAGCTCGGTTGGCGTGGCCCCGGTCGAGCCCGAGGTCGTCGAGGCTCCGGCCGAGACAGAGGCTCCGGTCCTGGCGGAGGCGCAGCCCACGACCACGGTTCCGGCCAAAGCCAAAGCGCCGGACAAATCACGGGTCGTCAAGCCCAAAACGGCAGCGGTCAAGAAACCGGCGGCCAAGCCCGCCGGACGAGCCGCCGCATCGACCGCGAAGGCGAAAACTCCCACCAGGCGAGCCCCGAGCAACAAAAAAGAGAAGTGATGGCAGCGGCGGTCAAGGTCGACCGCCTGGAGAAGACCCTCGGCTCGAACAAGGTGCTCCGGGGCATCTCCTTCGAAGCGCACTCGGGCGAGATCTTCGGGCTGCTGGGTCCCAACGGCGCCGGCAAGACGACCACGCTCCGGATCATCTGCACGTTGCTTGCTCCGGACGCAGGATCGGTCGACGTCCTCGGCTTCGACACCAGGAACGCACCGCAGGAGGTACGCCGCCGGGTCGGTGTCGTCACGGCGGAGATCGGGGTTTACCCGCGCCTGTCGGCGCGAGAGAACATCTCGTACTTCGCCGAGCTGAGCGGCCTGCTGGATGGTGATCTGGATCGGAGGGTAGACGCGGTCATCGCACGACTGGACATGGCGGCATTCGCAGGCCAGCGCGCGGAGAGTCTCTCGTCCGGGCAGAAGCAGAAGGTGGCGATCGCACGCGCGATCGTCCACGACCCGCCGGTGCTGATGTTCGACGAGCCCACCTCGAATCTCGACGTGCTCGCCTCGCGCGAGATCCGCCAGTTCATGGTCGAGTCGAAGCAGCGCGGCAAGTGCGTCATCTTCTCGACCCACGTCCTGCACGACGCAGAGCGCCTGTGCGACCGGGTGACGATCATCCACCAAGGCCGTGTCGTCGCCGATGGCGCGACCGCCGACGTGCGGCGGGGATACCAGGATCTCGAGGATTCATTTCTCACCCTGATCGAGTCCGCGACTTGAGAGACGTTCTGATCGTCTTCCGCAAAGAGCTCCGCGAGATCCTTCGCGACCGACGCACGCTGACGGCCATCGCTCTCGCGGTCGTGGCCACCCCGACGATCCTGTTCGTCATCTCCCAGGTCTCCGTCAAAACCGCCACCCAGACGTACACAGTCGGCTACTCAGGCCCGATTCCCGCCGGTCTCGAGGTGCTGTTCACGGCGACTGGACTCAAGCTGGAGCGGGTCGATGATCCCGCCGCGGCGGCCAAGGGCGAAGTGGATATCGGGCTGGCCTTCAGCGCATCCGGGGTCGACGAGTACTACGACCCGACACGCCAGTCGGCGCAGATCACGGATATCCGCGTCCAGACCATTCTCGGCCGCTACGACGCCGCCAAGATCGCCGCGACCCTGCAGGAGAAGGGCGTGGACCCTTCGATCCTGGATCCGCTTCCTTTGCGAAGCCACCCGCTCAGCTCGCCCACCCAGGCCGCCAGCAACTCGTTCCTGAGCTTCTTTCTGCCGTACATCCTGATCACGATGAGCCTGACCGGCGGCCTCTCCGCCGCGCTCGACACGTCGGCAGGTGAGCGCGAGCGGAAAACGCTGGAGAGCTTGCTCCTGACCCCCGCGCCCCGTGGCCGGCTTCTGATCGGCAAGATCCTCGCCGTGAGCACAATCAGCCTGCTGGCGGCGGTCGCCTCGATTGGTTCGATGCTCATCGCCCTGAGCCAGATTTCCTTCGGCGGCGGCGGCGCCCAGGGCGAGCACGTGAGCCTGAGCCCGCTTGCCGCTGGGGTCATGCTTTGGCTGGCGTTGCTCCTCGCCGCCTCGTTCAGCTCGTTGACGATCGCCCTCGGCACGCTGGCGCGCAACTTCCGCCAGGGTCAGGCCTACGCGACGCCGCTGTACTTCATCACCATCTTCCCCGCCTCGATCGTGCTGTTCATTCCGGACTTCAACCCGGGTGTCGCCTACTACCTGATTCCCATCCTCAACGCCGTGCTCGTGCTGCGAGACGCCATCGTGCACAACTCGATCGAGTGGAGCTCGCTGTCGGTTACCTCGGTGAGCCTGATCCTCACCGGGGCGCTGTGCTTCTACGCGGCGCTGAGGCTCTTCACCCGCGAGGCGCTTTTGGTTCGCTCGTAGGTAAGCGCCGGTGGCAAACTGTTGTCAGTAGCGATGCGACGCCGCCTGGAGTTGACGGAGCTTCGGAGCCTCGAGCGCCCGAGCATGTACTCGATCTTCCATCCTCTCGACCCGGAGGAGCGCCTGCCTCGGGAGCTGCTTCTCGAGGGCCGGCGGTACAGGGCAGTCGGCAGGCCCGAGCTTGCGGGCGCGCTATGGTTGCCGGCGCTCTGGTTGGTCCTCGCGTTCACGGGCTCGCTGGAGGGGAATGCACTCCTGCTGCTCGGCATGGTCGCGGTTCTCTACACGACCTTCTGTGCCTTCGCCTTCCTGCGCAAGTCGAGCTGACCCTGCGGGTCGGCGTATAACCGTGCCATGACAGATGCGGTGATCGTGGCGTATGGCCGCTCGCCGATTGGCCGGGCGCGCAAAGGCTCACTCGTCGACGTCCGCCCGGACGACCTTGCGGCGCACGTCGTGACCAAAGTCCTCGACAAGGTTCCCGCGCTCGACCCGACTCAGATCGAAGACCTCATCTGCGGGTGCGGCCTGCCCGGCGGCGAGCAGGGTCACAACATCGGCCGCGTGGTTTCGATCCTGGCGCGCCTGGACGTGCCCGGTGTGACCGTCAACCGGTACTGCTCTTCGTCGCTGATGACGACACGCATGGCCGCGCACTCCATCGAAGCGGACGAGGGCGATGTGTTTCTTTCCGTCGGCGTCGAGTGCGTATCGCGATACGGCAGCGGTTATCCGGATGCCCCCGACACCTACAACCCGAAGCTCGTCTCCGGCAACACCGAGGAATATCCCGATATCTACATCGCAATGGGACAGACCGCGGAGAACGTGGCCCGACGGGAGAAGATCAGCCGCGAAGAGCAGGATCGCTACGCGGTCAAGAGCCAGAACGCCGCCGTCAAGGCGCGCGACGACGGGTTCTTCGACCGCGAGATCATTCCTGTCCCACTTCCGAACGGCAGCATGTTCACCAAGGACGACGGGCCTCGTCCCGGCACGACGGTCGAGGTGCTGGCCGCATTGAAGCCGGTTTTCCGTGAGGACGGCACAGTTACCGCCGGCAATGCGTGTCCTTTGAACGACGGAGCAGCCGCGGTCGTGGTGATGTCAGAGCGCCGCGCCAAAGAGCTGGGCCTCAAGCCCATCGCGCGGGTGGTCGCTACCGGCCTTTCGGCGCTCGAGCCGGAGTTCATGGGCCTGGGCCCCATCGACGCCTCCCGTCAGGCCCTGAAGCGGGCCAAGATGACCATTGACGACATCGACATCGTCGAGATCAACGAGGCGTTCGCGGCACAGGTCATTCCGTCGGCTCGCGGCATCGGGGTCGACCCGTTCAGCGACAAGCTCAATCCACACGGCGGGGCAATCGCGCTTGGGCATCCCTTCGGCATGACCGGCGCCCGAATCTTGTGCACGCTGCTCAACGGCCTGGAGGAGAAGGACAAGACCTTCGGCCTGGAGACGATGTGCGTCGGCGGCGGCCAGGGTATGGCGATGATCCTGGAGCGCCTGAACTAAGACTTAGGCGCGCGTCTCCTGGAGCAGCGCGTCGAGCACGCGCTCGACAAGCTTGCTGAGCGTCTTGCGCTCTTCAGCCGAAAGCGGCGCGAGGATCTGATCCTCGAGGCTCTCCCTCGCCTTTTCCGCGCGTTCCAGGGCGCGGCGGCCCGATGCGGTCAGCTCGACGATGTGGCGTCGCCGATCCTGCGGATCGCGGCGCCGGACCGAGAACTGGGCCGCCTCGAGCTCGTTGAGGATCAACACCACTGTGTTGGCGTCCATGAACAGGCCGTTTTCGAGCTCCTGCTGCGTCGTTCCGGGATGGTCCCGGATGTAACCGAGCGTCATGTAAGGCTTCAGCCGCATGCCGAGGAGTTCGTCCGTCGACCGGCGATGGAGCGCCTTGGAAAGCTGAGTCACAAGCGAGACAAGGCCCCGATTCGAGCGATTCTCGCCTTGGTTCACGTCCATCGATTCTATCACTGATTATTAATGTTCCCTCCTTTCAGATAATCCATGCAATAAGGAGCGTGATGATCCTGTTATAGTGATCATCCTAGCTTCGGTGGTTTATTCGGGAGGAGTCTTATGAGTTTGGATTTTCGACGCTGGGCGGCCCTGGTCATCGTCTGCTTCGGGCAGCTCATGATCGTTCTGGACTCGACGATCGTGAACGTTGCGTTGCCGTCGATGCAGCGTGACCTCCACCTGGACCAGGCGGCCCTGACCTGGGTCGTCAACAGTTACCTGATCGCGTTTGGCAGCTTCCTTTTGGTCGCGGGTCGCGCGGGCGACCTCATTGGCCGGAGGAAGGTGTTCCTGGCGGGGATCTTCCTATTCACCGTGGCCTCGTTCGGCACCGGGATATCGGAAGGTGCGCAGAGCCTCATCGTGGGGCGGTTCCTCCAGGGTTTGGGCGGCTCGATGTCCGCCGGCGTGATCCTGGCCATCATCGTGACCAGCTTCACCAAGCCGGCCGAGCGCGCCCAGGCGATGTCGGTCTTCACCCTGGTCGCGGCGGGCGGCGGTTCGCTGGGCCTTCTCGCCGGCGGGGCGCTGACCCAGCTCGTGAACTGGCACTGGATTTTCTTTATCAACGTGCCGATCGGGATTGCGACGATCGTGGCCGGAGCGCTGCTGATCGAGGAGAACGAGGGTGCCGGTCTGACCCAGGGCATCGATGTGTTGGGCGCGCTCCTGATCACGGCCGCGATGATGCTCGGCGTCTACGCGATCGTCACCGCCGCGGACAACGGCTGGACGTCGCGGCACACCTTGGTGTTCGGGGGCGGCTCGCTCGCGCTCCTGGCGGCGTTCGTCGGCCTCGAATCGCGTCTCCGCAGCCCGCTCATGCCGCTGCGCATCCTGCGCTTGCGCTCGTTGACGGGAAGCAGCGCTGTCCGCGCGTTCCTCTTCGCCGGAATGTTCACCAACTTCTTCATCGGCTCCCTTTACCTGCAGCACATCAAGGGCCTGGACGCGATCGGCATCGGCCTCGCCTTCCTCCCCACGACGGTCACCCTGGCTGTGCTCTCGGGAGCCGGAATCACAGCCAGGCTAATGGCGCGCTATGGCGCGCGCAATCTGGCGATCGTCGGCCTCCTGATCATCACCTCGGCGCTCTTTGTCCTGTCGGGCGCAGACGAGAGCTCGAGCTACTTCCCGCGCATGCTGGTCGCCTACTTCCTCTTCGGGCTCGGCGCAGGCACGGCATTCCTGCCGCTGCTGAGCATCTCGATGTCCGAGGTCCCCGCGGCGGACGCGGGGCTGGCCACGGGGTTCGGAAATGTGGCGATGCAGATCGGGGCGGCCGTCGGACTTGCGGCTGTGGGCACCATCTCGACCGCCCGCACCAACGATCTCGTCGCGCAGGGAGACCCGTTGCAAGCAGCTCTGACGAGTGGCTACCAGCTGGCGTTCCTGCTGGCGGCAAGCAGCGTCGCGTTGGGAGTGCTGGTCGTTCTGGCCGTGCTGCGGCCCAGCCGAACAGCGCTGCGACATGCCCCTGCCCGCATCGCCGCGGAGGAGGCCGAGGCCGAGGCGGCCTAGCCGGAAATGAACCCGACGAGGCGGGCGATGTCCGCCTCGTCATTCCACCATCCGATCGACGCTCTCAGCCAGCCGTCCGGCAGGTTGCGGATCACGATCTGTCTTTCCTCGGCGGATTTGACTACCGCCGCTGGGTCGCCGGGAACGCGGAACGAGACCAGCGTGCCCTGCCCGGCCTCGGTCCGCACCTCCACCCCGGCGGCCACGAGCGCTTCTCGGCAGCGCGCGACCAGGCCCGCGGCGCGCTCGAATCCCCAATCCGGAAGGTCTTCTACAGCCGCCAGAAGACCCGCGACCATCGCCGGCGCGAGATGCACGAGCGCGAGGCGCCCGGCGTCGGTCCGGGCGGACGCCGCGTAGCTCTGGATCTGTGGCCGCAGCCGCCCTTGGTCGCCGACGTAGAGAGCGCCAGTCGTTTCCGGTCCGCAGAGCCACTTCTGGCCCGACACCGTGTACCAGTCCGCGACCGAAGCGCAGACCGGTATCGCACCCACAGACTGCGCGCCATCCACCAGGAGAGGCAGGTTCGTGGCGCGTTTGATCTCCCCGAGGGGAAGGACGTGGCCGTTGAGCCAAAGCACGTGTGAAAGCGCGACCAGGCGAGTTCGCGGAGTGACCTCGGACAGGATCGCCGCCAAGGCGTCGCCGGCCGGACGCTGCACCACCCCCGCTTGCTTGATTCGAGCCCCCGACGCCAGCAGAGGCATGAGAAGTCCGGGGTGCTCGCCGTCGGTGGTCACGACCTCGTCGTCGGGAGTCAGGCGCAAGGCGGTGACGACCAGGTTGCAACCCTCGGTGGTCGAGGTGGTCAAAACAATTGTCTCCGGTGCGACGTGGAGCAGTGCGGCGATCCGCTCCCGAAGCGCCGTCTCCGTTGCCGCCGCTCCCTCCCAGACCGACATCCGGGCCCGGCCGTTGTCCAGCGCGGACTTCTCAGCGGACTGCATCGCCTCGAACGTGCGTCGCGACAGCGGCCCGACCGACCCCGCGTTGAGGTAGGCGTACCGCTGGAGGACGGGGTAACCCGCACGCGCCTCGATCGGCGTCATCGCGCCCGCAAGTAGAAACGGCACGGCGGCGACTCCGCCGTCGTGTGGAAGTTCCAGTGCCGGCACCAGGCCGTGCCGTCGAACTTCCGGCAGGAGCCGCACGTGACCTTGGGAGCCTCGACGTGAGTCTTCTTCATGTGATGCTCCGGCCGCTCACCTGGAAATGAGTCCTTCACAGCTGTGAGCGGACCTCCCAGAGCTCGGGGTAGAACCGTTTGCCGAGCGTGCTGCGCAGGTACTGGGCGCCACTGCTGCCGCCCGTGCCGGTCTTGCTTCCGATCTGTCGCTCGACCATGAGCACGTGGCGCGCGCGCCAGTGGGCAAACGTTTCGTCGTGGTTGAGCAACCCTTCGCAGAGGTCGAAGAGGTCGCCGTATCGCTCGCGGTCGCGGAAGACATCGGTCAAGGACGGTGAGCCACGACGCTCCACGAGCGCGCGAAACGCGTCATCCAAAGTGGGCTCCTCAAGGCGCTTACGGAGCCGGCTCATCTCTTGTGCCGTGCCCTCGAGGCGGGCGAGATACTTCGGGTCTTTGAGTCCCGAGAGAAATTCGATCTCTCGAAACTGCACGGATTGAAACCCGCTCGCCGGCGCGAGCTTGGAGCGAAACGCGAGAAAGTCCTGCGGCGACATTGTCTCGAGGACGTCGATCTGCTCCACGAGCAGCCTCTCGATCACATGGACGCGATGAAGGTGGTGGCGAGCGAAGAAGATGTCGTCGGCGTCGATCCGGCCGCGCGCGGCCTCCAGCTCGAACAACACGACCTTGAACCAGAGCTCGTAAACCTGGTGGGCGACGATGAAGAGCAGCTCGTCGTGCTCCTTGCTCAGTCCATGCTGGAGCTGCAGCAGCTCCGCCACCTTGAGATAGCTGCCGTAAGAAAGCTCGCGCCCTTCTTCGCCGAAACGCCTACTCAAGTGCGCCCGCCTCAGTGCTTGAAATGGCGTTGGCCGGTCATGACCATAGCGATGCCCGCGTCATCCGCGGCGGCTATCACCTCCGCATCCTTGACCGAACCGCCTGGCTGGATGGCGGCTGTCACGCCGGCGCGGATGCCGGCCTCCAACCCGTCGGCAAACGGAAAGAAAGCATCGGAGGCCATCACCGAGCCGCGCGATCTCTCGCCTGCCCGTTGCACCGCGAGCTGGACCGCTTCGACGCGCGACATCTGACCCGCTCCCACTCCGACCGCCGAACCTTCCTTGAACAACACGATCGCGTTGGACTTGACGTGCTTGACCGCGGTCCAGGCCAGCCCGAGCTGGTTCCATTCCTCCTCGGTAGGCGCGCGCCGCGTGACAATCTTCGCCGTGGCGCGATCAAACCCCGCGCGGTCCCATTCCTGGACCAGCAGGCCGCCGGGTACCGAGCGCACATCGAGGTCGAACAGTCCGTTTCGCGCCGGCTGCGCAGCCAGGACGATCATGTTCTTGCGACGCGCAAGGACGTCGTGCGTCTCGTCGAGGACGTCCGGCGCCACGACCACGTGGGTCACGATCTGCACGATCTGTTCCGCCGTCGCCCGATCGAGCGGGCGGTTGACGGCCACGACGCCTCCAAACGCCGCGACCTTGTCGCACTCGTAGGCCATGCGGTATGCGATCGAGATTTCATCCGCCACGGCAAGGCCGCACGGGTTCATGTGCTTGATGATCGCGGCCGCCGGCTTTGCATAGTCCATCACCAGCTGGAGGGCTGCGGATGCGTCCTGGAGATTGTTGAATCCGGGAGGGCCGCCTTGCACCTGTCGGGCGCCTCCTATGCCGGCCGCATCAGGGCCGAGCCGGTAGAAGGCCGCTTTCTGGTGCTCGTTCTCGCCGTATTTGAGAGGTTCGGCGAGCAAGCCGGCAATCGAGATCTCGGGTGGGAATCCGTTGCGCTCGCCGCGCCTCAGGTAGGCCGCAATCCACGCGTCGTAGGCAGATGTATGGGCGAATGCCTCCGCCGCCAGCCGCCGGCGGGCATCGAGGTCAAGGGTCGCTTCATGCAGCGCGCCAAGGATCTCCGAGTAGCGCTGCGGCCGGACGATGACCACGACCGACTCGTGGTTTTTCGCCGCCGCGCGGATCATCGTGGGGCCGCCGATATCGATCTGTTCGACAGCTTCTTCGAAAGTGACGTCGGGCTTAAGCACCGTGTCGACGAACGGGTAGAGGTTGCAGCACACGAGGTCGATCTGGCGCAGACCGTGCTCGGCGAGCGCGGCGAGGTGTTCGGGCTTGTCGCGCCGGGCCAGGATGCCCGCGTGGACGCCCGGGTGAAGCGTCTTGATCCGGCCGTCCATCATCTCGGGGAAACCCGTCAGCTCGCTCACGGGACGGGCGTCGAGCGCCGCGTCCTCGATGACCTTCAGCGTGCTCCCGGTCGCGAACAGCTCGTAGCCGAGCCGGTGGAGTCCGCGCGCGAATGCGGCGAGACCTGTCTTGTCGCTAACGGACAGGAGAGCTGTTGGCAAGCCGTGCCTCCATGAGCCGCACAGCTCGCGGCAGGATCCGGTATTCCGCCTCGTGCACCCTCTCGCGCAGAGTCTGCACCGTGTCGCCGACACGGATCGGGACCGCCTCCTGGAGCAGGATGGGCCCGGCGTCGACGTCGGCGGTCACCAGGTGCACTGTCGCGCCAGTTTCCTCCGCGCCGCCGGCAAGGGCGCGCTCGATCGCGTCCAGGCCCCCGGCGAACACCGGCAGCAGCGACGGGTGAACGTTGATGAGGCGGTTTGCAAACGCATCAAGAAAGGGCCTCGTGTGGATGCGGTCGTATCCCGCGTCGACAACCAGCTCGACGCGATGGCCCAGGAAGAAATCGCGCATCGCCATGTCCCGAGCTTCCGCCGACTCGAACCCCTTCTGGGACAGCTCGCCCAGCGGAATGAGTTGTTCACGCGCGTAGGCAGCGCCACCGCACGAGGGACGGTTCGTGGCGACGGCGACGACGTTGATCCCCTGCTCGACGAGATTGCGGAGGTTGGTTCCCTGACCGGAGACGCAGACCCCGACGTTCAGTTGAATCGGACCCGGTCGGGGCCGGTCTGGCGGACGACCTGGCCCACCACCACGACGCCCGGTGGAACAGCATCGCGGGCGACAACCAGGATCATGCCCAGCCCCATGTTGAACGTCGCGTACATCTCATCGTCGGCAACGCGACCCCGTTCACGGATGAAGTCGAAGATCGGCGGGACCGTCCACGCCGCACGGTCCATGCGCGCGGCGATTCCGTCGGGCAGGCAGCGCGGTAAGTTGCCCAGGATGCCGCCCCCGGTGATGTGTGCGGCGCCCTTCCAGCGGATTCGCGCAAGGTCGCTCAGATAAGAAAGATGCGGGGCCATAAGCTGGTCCGCGAGCACACCGGTCAAAGGCACATTGGCAAACACTTTGCGGGCGAGCGAGTAACCATTCGTATGCAGGCCGGTCGACGGCAGCCCGACGAGTACATCGCCAACCTTGATCGGCTCGCGACGTGAACCCGGCTCGACCAGGCCGACGATGAAGCCCGCCAGGTCGTAGTCGCCCAGCGCGTAGACGCCGGGCATCTCCGCGGTCTCGCCGCCGAGCAAGGCGCATCCGGCCTCGCCGCACGCCGACGTCATGCCTTCGATCAGCTGCGCGAATACCTCAGGCTCAAGCTTTCCTGTGGCGAAGTAGTCAAGAAAGAAGAGCGGTCGCGCGCCCGCTGTCGCGATGTCGTTAACGCAGTGGTTCACGATGTCAGCGCCGATGACCCGGTGGTTGCCGGTGGCGATGGCCACCTTGATCTTGGTGCCGACGCCGTCGGTGCTGGCCGCGAGGTGTCCACCGCCGGGCAGGGCATAGAGGCCCGCGAACGGCCCGACGCCGACGGCTACCTCCTTACCCTGCGTGGCCGCGATCAGCGGCTTGACCCGCTCCAGCGCGCGCTCGTAAGCCCCGATGTCGACGCCGGCCGCGGCGTACGACAAGCCCTCGCCGCTCACGCTAGAGGTGTGGCCGGAGGGCCGGCCGAGAGATTCGGTGGATAGGTGGCTCAGATGCTAGGCGCGGGCGAGCCCCGCAGCGAGCGCATCCGTTGATGCGTGAGCGAGGAGCGGAGCCCGCAACGACGCAGATGAGTCGCATAGCCGCCGAAGCTCCGGTTGGCATCTCTGGCCGCACCTCTCAGATTTTCGCCAGCTGAGGCGACGGGGGTCCAGGAATGTGGTCCGACTTCAGCGGCATCTCGAACTGCATTTTGTCCATCTCGAGCTGCTGCGGGACGGGCACCGGGTACGAGCCGTCGAAGCAGGCGCGGCAAAACTCCTGCGCGGTCCCTCGCCCGATCGCCCGGATCAAGCCTGGGATCGAAAGATAGTGAAGCGAATCGGCGCCGATCTGGCGACGGACCTCGTCGACCGAGCGGCCGGCCGCGATGAGCTCCTTGGTGGAGCCGATGTCAACCCCCATGAAGCACGGATATCGCATTGGCGGGCTGGAGATACGCATGTGGATCTCGCTGGCCCCCGCGGCGCG
>WNGI01001136.1_pt1 | contig 27760 bp, 16 predicted proteins | sample 5400621 | NCBI WGS metagenome assembly WNGI01 (sample SAMN13153374, study PRJNA577476) | soil metagenome | isolation source: 20 cm soil or saprolite under Garry oak tree replicate 1 | place: USA:California | collected 2016-06-15
GAGAAGCGGCCGTTCTTCCTCGAGAATGCCGGCGTTTTCTCCGCCGGCACGCCGCAGGCGGTCGACCTGTTTTTCACCCGTCGCATCGGCATTGACACGCTCGGCCAGCCGGTCACCATCGTGGGTGGTGGACGGCTCAGTGGACGGGTCGGGCAATTTACGGTCGGTGGTTTGGAGATCTTCACGGAGCACCAGGGCTACTCGGTGTTGCGACTGCAGCACGAGCTTGCCGCCCGCTCGCGCATTGGCGCGATCGCCGTGCAGCGGCTGGCGACAGGTAACAGCGACGATTGGAACCGCGTGTACGGCGTCGACGGCCGGCTCGGCATCCACGACGCCTGGACGATCGACTGGTGGGGCGCGAGGTCGGCCGTACCCGGGCCCGACGGCGATGCATCCGCATTCAGCGCGCGCCTCGGCCAGGAGACCGGATCCTGGACCAATGTCGCGCGCATCATCCAGGTCGGGAGCGGCTTCGATCCGCAGGTCGGATTCCTCAACCGCCGCGGCGGCTATCGCTATTACGAGGCGGGCGTCCAGTGGAAGAAACGGCTCCCGAGTATCCCGATCGTCAAACAGTGGATTCCCCACGTGAACTACCGCGGGTACTACGGCCTGGACGGGTACTGGCAGGAAGGCCGCATCCACTTCGATCTGACGGAGGTGGAGCTCGCGAATGGCGGTCGGTTTGGTCCCGAGTTCAACGTCGAGCACCAGGGACTGCAGCAGCTGTTCGCGATCGCCCGCACGGTCACGCTGCCGGTCGGCTCGTACGATTATTCGTCGTTCGGCTTCGACCTGACGACGAACCCGAGCGCGCCGCTGTCGCTCGATCTGCGCCTCGACATCGGCGGGTTCTACAACGGAACACGTCGTGGGGGTGGCGCGACGGTGGCCCTGCGCCGCGGGAGCTCCCTCACGACGTCGGTGCGCGTCGAGTACAACGACGTGCGTCTGGACCAGGGCAACTTCACCCGCGTCCTAATCGCTCCGCGCGTTGCGTACTTCTTTACGCCCCGCATCATGTTCCAAACGTTGGTGCAATACAGCAATCAGGCGCGCGCGTGGACGGCGAACGCACGCTTCGGTTGGCTCAGCACGGCGGGCACCGGATTGTTCGTCGTCTTCAACGAGGGACAAGAAGCCGACGGCTTCTTCCGATGGAATCGGCCGCAAGCCCGATCATTGATTGTGAAGTACACGCGGCAGTTTGGACGGAGCGGTTAAAGTCCCGGCTGAGCTTTCGGATTCCACAGAGGGTGAAACTTCGGGTAGGGACCGGCGGTGATCGGATGGGCATACAGCTGCTGGTTTGACGCACGCCGCGCGGAGTACACGATGCGCTTGCCATCGGCTGACCACGTACCGTCACCAGCGGCATCAAAGAACTCGGTGAGTGGTGTGAGGCCAGTGCCATCCCAATTCACTCGTTCCAGGCGGTACTGGGGGTTATTGGGGACTCCAATCGCGGTCCCGATCACGAGCTGCGAACCGTCGGGCGACCACGCAGCGCTGTACGATACCTCATCGGGCGTGAGTCTCACTGGGGTGCCGCTCGGGAGTGGCGCTACCCAGAACGCTTGACCGCCGGCGAAGCTCTCAAATGCAAGACGGGTTCCATCCGGAGATGCGTCCGCGTTCTGCCCACCCACGGACGAGACTACTTTTCGCAGTCCGGTCCCGTCCGATGCCACCGCGCACAAATCCCAAGAGGCGCCAAACCGGTCGCAGCTGAACACGATCGTGTCGCCCCCCGCCCATGTTGCGTCGAAATCCATGTGCCCGAGGTCCAACAGCGCATGCTCCCCGGTCCCATCAGTGTTGACGATGTAAAGTGAAGCTTGAACCGACGTGGGAGTGTTGACGCGCTGGAATACGATGGATTTTCCGTCTGGCGAGACACTCGGCAGTTGGTCGTCCCACGGGTCGGTCGTCAGACGCTGGAGATCGGTTCCATCGATTTTAATGCTGTACAAATCGCCGGCGGTCGAGAGGCCGTTGGGACGGCTTTCGAAGATGACGCGCGTGCCATCCGGTGTCCAGTCTCGCAAGGATTCCGTGCCGGGTCCAAACGTCAGTTGAGTTGTCCTTCCATCTTCACCGAGGTAAAAGATCTTGTAGCCATTGCCCCCATCGGTTCCGTTGTAGGCGATGCCGCCAAAACAGGTCGCGAAGAGTTGTACGGAGCTTGTTTGCTGTGAGCTGATGATCACGCTCTGCGTATTGGTGTATGCGGTGTAGCACTGCGGGGCGACGTCATCGAGGCGTAGCGTGTACATGCCCGGTGGAAGACCGTCGACCGTTGCCGCCCCATTTGGCACGATGTGGACAGCGGGTGAGGTGCCAATGGTGAGGGAAAACCCGTCGGCATCGGTGCCATTGCCGGTTACGTTCATAACGACGGAGAGCGAACCGGGCGGCGGTGGCGGTGGCGGCGGAGGGTTTACAATTCTCTCCGTCGCGCACGCCGTTAGGAGGGTCGCAATGCTGGAAAGCGTAACCGGTGACCGGCCCAACATGACCATAACGATAGTGCAGGCACGCCAAAGGTGAAGGCCAGCTGAGCCACAACACACCAGTCTCCGCTGCTCCGGGCCTACGCCCGGTACGCCCGAATCCGCTCACCCGGTCCCGCGGCGCGCGCCTGGATGAGCGCCGCTCCCGCGTGCTCGATCAGACTCAGGGGCTCGATGGGCGTCTCATGCACGTTGGCCGCGGCGTCGTAGCCGGCGTGGACCAGTAGCGGCGGCACGCCGGCGGGCCGAGGTCCGGCCGTCTCGATCACTCGCGACAGCCGCCGCGCCATGCTCAGAGCGTGCTCTGGCGGCGTGGCAGGTGCGAGCACCGCGAAGGCTCCTTGTGTGAGATCCCCGATCGCGTCGGATGCGCGTGCGCTTGCTTGCAGGACGGTGGCGGCGTACGTGACGGCTCCGGGCGCGTCCTTAGGTGCTGGCTCGATGCCGAGCGCCACACAGGCGAGCGACGAGCGGCGCCGGAGCGCGTCCGCGGCGAGCTCGCGGGCGCGTCGCTTGAGCCCGCGACGTGTGTAGAGCCCGCTCGCCGGGTCCACGGGGCTGTGCTCGAGCGCGCGCTCCAGGTCGAGCTTGAGGCGGGCCATCGCGTCGAGCTTCAACGTCAGCTCCTCGGGACTCAGCACGATGCTCAAGTAATCCCAGGCGCCCGCCTCGAGCGCGGCGCGGCGGTGCCCCGCCGTCGCCGACAGCGACGTGATCATCATGACGGGCATGTCCCACGCCGCGCGATTCTGACGCAGCGTGCGGCACACGCGCACCGCGTCGAGATCCGGGAGCTCCATATCCAGCACGACGATGTCCGGTCGCACCGCCGGCGCCCGCTCCAGGAGTTCACGCCCGCTCGACGCGAAATGGACGCGATAGCCCTGCGGCTTGAGGAGGCTGGCAAGCGCCTGGCTGAGCCATGTGCCGGCCACCGCGGCCGCGAGCACCACGGGAGAACGGGAGAAGGGCGTGCGAGGAGCCATGGTGGGCAATGTGGCATTGGGGCCACACAGCGAGAAATCCGGGAAACCACTGGGCAACCCGGGGAAGACCCGGGTTGCAGCGTAATGCAACTCGGCTCACGGGGCAGCGCTAAGTCCTCAGTTCCAGGACGCCAGTCTCGGCCGCTCCAGGCCCGGACTCCGCGAACACTCGCGCGTCGCCTGCTATTTCGCGAACAATGCTCTCCGCTTCACTTGTCGCGAAGATCGCGACCGTCCCGCCGCTGCCGCCGCCGGTGATCTTCGCGCCGAACACGCCGTGGCGAGGACCCTTCGCGGCGACGAGCTCCACGAGACGATCCGTCGCGTCGCTGCCCAACCCGCAGGCCCCATAACTCTGGTGGGACCCATACATGAGGCGTCCCATCTCCTCCGCCGCGCTCGGCTCTTTGCCGAGCTGGCCGAGCAGTTCGGCAAAGCGGTCCACGCGCCGCTGTTCGTCGACGGGATGCTGTGTTGCGCGACGCACCGGATAGCGCCGCTCAGGGAGCACGGCGGTCGCCGTATCGCTGATGCCGCCATAGGAAGCGAGGAACTCGGCGCCTGACATCTCCTCCGGCAGGCACCGAGCGAACCGCGCGAACTCCGCCGGCGAAAGGTTCGTCAGATAGCCACCGCGCCACCCAGCCTCGGCGGTGATGATCCGATGTCCCATGAACGCCGCGGTGCGCACCGTCCCGTAGTCCGCACCCGAGACCGCATGGCTCACCCCGGAATCGATACCGTAGAATCGGAAGCCTGCGGGGATATCGTTGTAGCCTTCGATCGTGCCGGGCTGGCACAACAGCCGCAGCAGCCGATCCTGTTTGCCGCAGGCGCTGGTCATCTGGTCCATGATCCCGCATGGCGCGCCGACCACGTGATTCTCCACGGTCTGACACACGATCGCCAACTCTGTGGCACTGATCGCGATCCCGGCACACGCCGCGACCGCCGCGCCAACGGCGACTTCGAGCGCCGCCGACGAGGCAAGCCCGCTTCCTTCTGGGACTGTGGAATCGATGAGGACGCGGAGTCCCGCAGTTGTACTGCGGCGCGAGAGCAAGGCTTGTACGACGCCCGTCACGTAGCTCGCCCACCGATCGGTTTCGTGGTCGCGAAACCAAGTCGCCAGATCAAGGGGCGCGGCGAGCGGAAGCTCACTGCTGAAGAGATCCCACCGCTCCGCACGCCGAGTCGCAATGTCGCAGCGTGGCGTCTGCTGGTCAGGGGCCTGTACCAACGCGATCGTAGAGCACGCGAGCGGCAGCTCGAGGACGCGCGCGCCACTGTAGTCCGCGATCCCGCCCATGACGTCGAGTCGCCCCGGCGCCCGGGCGATGTATACCGGAAGATCGGGCGAGAAGAATGTCCTGAGCCGCGGATCCGGCTCGCGTGGCAGGGCCCGGAGGCGATCCAGGGCAGGCTGAAACCAAGCGAGATCCCCCGTTCCAGAGACGTCACGGAGGCGACGCACCGGGATCATGGCCGCAAGCCACGGCGCCGCAGCGCGCCTTGCAGCACCGGCTCGATCGCGCGGCGCAGGGCTTCGTTCGCGTAGCCGACCCAAGCCACGTCGGTGGTCAAGTCGAGCGGCGCGTCCAGCGCTGCTCCGGAGGGGTCGGTAATGATCACACCCGCTTCGCAGGCGATCAGCGCGGTACAGAGATCATAGGGGTGGCAGCACAGGGGAGGGCTCGCCGACTTCACTAGCGGACGCAGGTCGGCGATAAACCGATCGTGACCAGCCATGAGCTCGTACAGCTCGCCGCCCGTTGAGGCATACTGATCCTCGAAGCACGCGGCCCGACGCGGCTCGGGTTTCACCAGCGCCTGAACGACTTCGTCGTCAATTGCGGCCAGGGTCTCCCGCGCGCCGGGGAAGAAGCGCACGATCGTAGCGAAGCCGTGCGCGATGGTGGCGGCCTGCGAGCGTCGGAGCGTGAGGGACTCGGTCGTGCCCAAGATGCGATCGTGGCGTCGCGCCTCCATGCCCTTGCCGCGGAACGCCCACAGCTGATCGGACAGGTGTTGCTTCAGCAGCGGGATCTCGGTTTGCACGGCGAGCACGATGTCGGAGAGGCGCGTCGCGGGCCCTCTGTTCGGCGCGACACCGGTGAGGACCCAGGCGCTGCGTTTCTGATACATGAGGCCGCGCGTGCCATCGAGCGGATCGACCAACAATCGCCAGCGGCAATCCTGCTCTCGGGCGCCGCGCGGAAACACGAGAGACTCGGCGAGCCCTTCCGCGCTGAGGCAAACGGGCTCGTCACCCGGGAGGGTTGCGAGCCCGCGCACGAGCGCCTCTTCGCCCACGCGATCGATGGCATAGATCGTGTCGCCGGCATCGCCCGCTGTGGCCGCGAGCTGCTCCGTCGCCTGCCGCGCGCATGCCTCCACGACGGCATCGCGGATCGCGGCATGCAAGGACTGGATTGGCTCCAGCAAACGTTCCGCGCTCGTCATTTCAGCTCCCATCGCCGCCCCTTCGCCGCCGCCTCATCACGCCGCCGCTTCATCACGCCGCCGCTTCATCTCGCCGCCGCCTCATCACGCCGCCGCCTCATCGCGCCGCCGCCTCATCACGCCGCCCTTCGCCGCCGTTTGTATAGTGAGCGCTCGAGACCGCCTGCAGCTCGGCGGCTTTCTCTTCGGGCGCCGTGTCGTTCAGAAAATTCCCGCCCCCGATTTCTGGGCCGGCGAGATACTTGAGCAGTCCCGGCTTGCGCAGCGGCGGGTGAATCTCGATGTGAAACGATGTGAAAGTGGAAGCCCGGATACGGGCGATCGGTGGGCGCCTGGTGCAGTACCATCACATAGGGAAACGACATCCGCCAGAGATTGTCGAGCCGGATCAGCGTCTCGCGCAACACGATCGCAAAGTCGCTCAGCTCGGAGGCGCTGAGATGCGCAAGGCTCGCGCGGGTCTCGCGTGGCGCGACGTACGTCTCGTACGGGTAGCGTGCGAAGTACGGAATAAATGCTAGCGCCATCTCCCGCCGCGCTATCAGCCGTCTGCCGTCTGCTTCCTCGGCCTGAATAATCTCCTGAAACAGTGGCCGATCGTGTTCGGCCAGATAGGTCGCCTGCGCCTCCGCTTCGAGCTCGATCGTCTTGAACACAAAGTTGGTCGCGTAAATCTGGCAGTGCGGGTGCGGATTGCTCACGCCGACGACTTCCCCCTTGTTTTCGAATACCAGCACGTGGCGCACCCCCGCCCGGGCGCCGAGCTGGCGGTACTGCGCTTGCAGCGCTTGCAAGAGCCCGAGGACGTCGGCTTCCGGCAATTGGGCGAGTGTGAGATCGTGTCGCGGCGAGTAGCAGACGACGCGCGACACCCCGTGCGCAGGGCTGTTGCGGTAGATACCGTCTGGCGGAGCCGGGGGGGGGACCGGCGCGGTGAACGCAACACAGGGGTGATCGTTGTCGAACACATAAACGCCGTTGTATTGGTCGTTGCGTTTCCCCGAGCTGCGCTCGTTCCCGGGACAGAGGTAGCAATCCGCGACGTAACGCGGCAGGCCGGTGTGCGCGGAATCCGCCACGCGCTCGCCCTGCCAGGGCCGCTCGTTGCGATGCGAGGACACGATTACCCACTCGCGCCGCAGTGGATGCCAACGCTGTTCCCAGACCATGTCCCTCTCGGTTTGACAAGACGCCGGAGCGAGCCGAGTATCGCCGGGATGATACGACACGGCAAGGACGGCTATGAGCCGCGGCCGGAGCACCACTTCACATTTGGTCTCTGGACCGTCGGCAATCCCGGACGCGATCCATTCGGTGAACCGGTCAGGCCGGTGCTCGCGCCGACGGCGATCGTGCGCAAGCTCGCCGAGCTCGGCGCCTACGGCGTGAATCTGCACGACAACGATCTCGTCCCCTCGGGCGCCAGTGCGGCGGAGCGCGATAAGATCGTGCGCGAGTTCAAACAAGTGCTCGCCGATACGGGCATGAAAGTGCCGATGGCCACGACGAATCTCTTCTCGGACCCGGCGTTTCGCGACGGCGCGTTCACCAGCCGCGATCAGCGCGTGCGCGCCTACGCGTTACAGAAAACGATGGCGGCGATCGACCTCGGCGTTGAGCTTGGCGCTACCACCTATGTGTGCTGGGGCGGAAGAGAAGGCGTCGAAACCAACGCGGCCAAGGATCCGCGCACGGCACTCGCGTGGTACCGCGACGCCATCAACTACCTGTGCGAATACGTGCGGTCAAAGCGCTACGATCTGCGCCTCGCGCTCGAGGCAAAGCCGAATGAACCGCGGGGCGACATCTTCCTGCCGACCACCGGCCACATGCTCGCTTTCATCTATACGCTCGATCATCCCGAGATGGTGGGCGTCAACCCCGAAGTCGCCCACGAACGGATGGCGGGGCTCGATTTCTCCCACGCCGTCGCCCAGGCGCTCGAGGCCGGCAAGCTGTTTCACATCGATCTGAACGGGCAACAGGTTGGCCGCTACGACCAGGATCTTCGCTTTGGCAGCGACGACCCCAAGGGCGCGTTTTTCCTGGTCAAGCTGCTCGAGGACGCACAGTGGCCCGGCATGCGCCACTTCGATAGCCACGCTTACCGAACTGAGGATGAAGCGGGCGTGTGGGACTTTGCCGCCGGCAGTATGCGGACCTATCTGATCTTCAAGGACAAGGTCGCCCGCTTCCATGCGGATCCGGAAATCCAGCAACTGCTCGCCGAGGTTGACGGTGGCAAAGCCGGCGCGCGCGTCGCGTTCAATGAGCTTCGCAACACGAAGTTCGATCTCGCGGCGCTGCGCTCGCGGGGCTACGCGTACGAGCGACTCGATCAGCTCACCATGGAGCTCTTGTTGGGAGTGAGATAGGTGGCGGCGCCGGCTGATCTCTTTCTCGGCCTCGACATCGGTACCAGCAGCGTCAAATCCATTCTCATCAGTCTAGACGGCAGCGTCGCAGCCGTGGCGACCGCTCCACTGTCACTCGACACGCCAGAGCCCGGCTGGGCGGAGCAGGATCCCGAGGCCTGGTGGGATGCCGCCCGCGCGGCGATCCGGGACGCGCTGGCGCGGCGCGCCGGTACGCGTGTCGCGGGGATCGGGATCTCCGGCCAAATGCACTCGTCCGTCTTTCTCGACAAGCGCGGTGCGGTGATCAGGCCGGCGCTGCTGTGGTGCGACGGCAGAACCACGGCGGAGTGCCGAGAGATCGTGACGCGCGCCGGCGGCGAGACGCACCTGCGCGAGTGGGTGTGCAACCCCGCGCTGGAAGGCTTTACGCTGCCGAAGGTGTTGTGGCTGCGCAACCACGAACCCGCCGCGTTCGCGCGACTCGCCACCGTGCTGCTCGCCAAGGATTTCGTGCGGCTGCGCCTGACGGGCACAGTCGCCACCGAGCCCTCCGACGCGTCCGGCACGCTCATGTTCGATCCCGTCCACCTTCGTTGGAGCCGGGAGATGCTGGACGCGGTCGAGCTCGCGCCGTCATTGCTTCCCGAGGTAGCTGGATCATCGGCCGTGCTCGGCCACGTCACCAAGGAAGCTGCCGCCCTGACGGGGCTCGCGGCCGGCACGCCGGTGGTGGGGGGTGGAGCGGACAACGCGTGCGGTGCGGCAGGCGTGGGCGCGATCACTCCCGGCGAAGCGGTGTCGAGCTGGGGCACATCCGGAACCGTACTGGCTCCCACGGCGCAGCCTCGCGTGGATCCGAAGCTGCGGGCGCATACGTTCTGTCACGTCGTGCCCGATGTCTGGTACGTGATGGGCGTCGTCTTGTCGGCCGGCGGAGCGTTCGCCTGGTATCGTGATCAGTGCGCGCGCGATCTGCCGGATGGGGATCGAGACACGCAGCTCGTCGAGGAAGCGGCAACCGTACCCCCCGGGGCTGACGGTGTGACGTTCCTTCCCTACCTCCAGGGAGAGCGGACGCCGCATCGGGACGCGTCGTTGCGGGCCGCGTTTACGGGGCTCAGTCTGGCACACACCCGCAATCACATGACGCGCGCTGTACTGGAGGGCGTGTGCTTCGCACTGCGCGACTCACTCACCATTCTCCAGGAGCTTGGGCTTGCCCCAGGTCATCTCCTGCTGACGGGTGGAGGCGCGAAGAGCGCGTTTATTCGGCAGTTGCAGGCAGATGTTTTTGGTCTTCCCGTCACGACCGTCAATCGCGAAGAGGGCGGGGCGTACGGCGCGGCGCTGCTCGCGGCAGTGGGAACGGGAGCGTTTCCCGATCTCCAGACCGCGGCGCAGCGGACCCTCACGCGCCAGGCGCTCACGCCACCGAACCCAGAGATCCACAGAACGTATGAGGCCATCTATGACCGGTTCCGGGAACGCTTGGTTGCCGCGCGCTAGGCCCCGGGGCGTGCCCTCGGGGCTAGCCGCGCTCGTGTGTTTCGCGGCCCTGGCCGCGTGTCGCTCCGCGCAGACCGGGGACTATCAGAATCCCGACCTGCCGTTCGAGCATCGCGTGGCCGATCTCGTGGCCCGCATGACGGTCGAGGAAAAAGTCTCGCAGATGCAGGACGTCGCGCCGGCAATCAACCGGCTCGGCATTCCCCGATACAATTGGTGGAACGAGGCGCTGCACGGCGTCGCGCGCTCTGGGTTAGCGACATCGTTTCCGCAGGCGATTGGGCTCGCCGCCACCTGGGACGATTCGCTGATCTTCCGCATGGCGACTGTCATCTCGGACGAAGCTCGTGCGAAGCATCACGAGTACGTACGCCGTGGCTCACGCGAGCGCTATCAGGGACTCACCTTCTGGTCGCCGAACATCAATCTGTTCCGCGATCCGCGCTGGGGCCGCGGCCAGGAGACATACGGGGAGGACCCGTTCCTCACCGGCCGGCTCGCCGTGCAGTTCATCCGTGGGATGCAGGGCGATGACCCGAAATACCTGAAGACGGTCGCGACCGTGAAGCATTTCGCCGTGCACTCGGGGCCCGAGCCCGCGCGCCACACTTTCGACGCGATCGTCAGCGAGCGCGATCTGCGCGAGAGCTATCTGCCGCACTTCGCCGCCGGCATCCGGGAAGGCCACGCCTACTCGCTGATGTGCGCCTACAACCGCGTGGACGGGAGCCCCGCGTGCGGGAGCGATCTCCTGCTCAAAGACATCCTGCGAGGCGAGTGGGGCTTCTCGGGCTACGTCGTGTCGGACTGCGGCGCCATCAACGACATCTACGAGCGCCATAGGGTCGCACCGACGGCTGCCGCCGCGTCGGCTCTGGGTGCGAAAACGGGAACTGACCTCGAGTGTGGCAACGTCTACGCGAACCTCGTAGCCGCCGTGCGACAGGGACTGATCACCGAGCAGGCGATCGACACCGCGGTGCGCCGGCTGTTTCTGGCCCGCTTCCGGCTCGGCATGTTCGATCCGCCCGAGCGGGTGCGCTGGGCGCAGATCCCGATCGGCGTGCTTGACCAGCCGGCGCACCGCGCGCTCGCCCGTCAGGTGGCGCGCGAGTCCATCGTGCTCCTCAAGAATGCAGGCAATCTGCTGCCGCTCCGCAAAGACCTCGGGACCATCGCCGTCATCGGGCCGAACTGCGATGACCGGCGCATGCTGCTTGGCAACTACGAGGGAGCCCCCGCCGATTCGATCACGCCGCTACGCGGCATCCGCGAAGCTGTGTCGCCCGGCACGCGCGTGCTCTACGCCCGCGGCTCGGACCTGGTTGTTGCCGGCGACTCGGGGCTTGGCGAGGCGGTCCGCGTGGCTGAGCAAGCGGACGCGGTGGTGCTCTGCCTTGGCCTCAGTCCGCGGCTCGAGGGTGAGGAGATGCATGTAGAGATCCCCGGATTCCGTGGCGGCGATCGCACGCGCATCGACCTGCCCGACGCGCAGGAGCGGTTGCTCGAGCGCATCGTTGCCGTCGGCAAACCCACCGTGTTCGTCCTGATGAGCGGTAGCGCCGTCGCCGTGAACTGGGCGCAGGAGCACGTCCCCGCGATCATCGAAGCGTGGTACGGTGGCCAGGCGGCGGGGAGCGCGCTCGCCGACGTGCTATTCGGCGATTACAACCCGGCCGGGCGGCTGCCGGTGACGTTCTACAGGAGCGTGAACGACCTGCCGGCCTTTGACGACTATCGCATGGCAGGGGGTGGTCGCACCTACCGCTTTTTCAAAGGCACGCCACTCTACCCGTTCGGCTACGGCTTGAGCTACACCACCTTCGCATACAAGAACCTGCGCACGAGCGCGGCGACACTGCGCGCCTCCGACACGGCTGTAGTTCGGGTTGACGTGACGAACACTGGTCAGCGTACTGGGGACGAGGTCGCGCAGCTCTACGTGCGCCACCTCGGCTCGCGCGTGGAGCGACCGAATGAGGATCTGCGGGGCTACCGACGCATCACGCTCAAACCGGGCGAGACACGCACCGTGGAATTCTCCCTTCCGGCGGCCTCGTTGGCTTACTGGAATTCCGACTTACACCGGTGGGTGGTCGGGACGGAGCCCGTGGAGCTCGCCGTGGGCGCCTCGTCGGCCGGCATTCGCGTGCGCCGCAGAATTCAAGTGGCGAGCCGCTAGAGGCCGATCTCGAGCTTGGTGACCGACGCGGGCGGGAAGGTGTAGGCGAGCGTGCCCCCCCCGCCGCGCGCCGGCACGTCGGCTGACGTGGGCGCGACGACGTTCGGCGCGGTGAACGTGTTCACGTCGTGTACCGTGTGTGCGGCGAGAGTTGTGGCGCGCACAGACTGAGCTGCCCCACCACGCAACGCGATCTCCGTTTCGCGCGCCTCCGTGAGGGAGGGGTTCGTCACGGTGAGCGTGAGCGTCTTCTCCCGCAGCGACGCGGAGCCGTTCAGGCCCCACAGCCCCTGTGCGGCGCCTTGCTTGTCGGTCCACGACACCCGCGGGGCTGACCACAGCGTGCGCACCGACGTGGCCCCCTGGTGCGCGGCGTACATCGCGAACACATGGTAACTCGGCGTCACGACGAACTGCGCCTGGTGTGCGAAGAAGAGCGAGTGAATGCAGTTCACGAGCTGCGCCACGTTCGCCATCGCGACCTTGTCGGCATGGCGGTTGAACGTATCGAGCGTCAGTCCGGCGACGAGCGCGTCGCGGATCGTGGATTGCGACTCGAAGAGGTGCGACGGATCGACGAGCGGCGCCGTGCGGTGCCACGCGCCCCATTCGTCCACGACGAGCTTCACACGGTGCTCGCGGTCCGCTTGCCGCATGGCCTGCCAGTGGGCGGTGACGAGTCCCTCCATGCGGTCCGCACTCGCGAGCAGCTCGTACCAGCCGCGGTCGTCGAACGCCACCGCGTCGGCTCCGGCGTCGCCGGCGCTGCAATAGTGGTGCAGTGCCCAACCCCACACCCGATCCAGGGAGCCGCGCTCGGCCATCGCGGCGAAAAAGCGCCGCGTCCATTCGAGGTCCCCACCGTTCGGACCCGAGGCGACGAACCGTAGATCCACGCCGTATTGCGGCACCGCCCACGTCACGAAGCGACGGTACTCGGACGCGTACCCCTCAGGTGTGAAGTTGCCGCCGCACCCCCACGACTCGTTCCCCACACCCCAGTAGACGACGGCGAAGGGGTTGCGGTCTCCTCCCGCGGCGCGGACGTCCGCCCAGCTCGTGCTGCCCGCGGGCGAGTTGCAGTACTCGAGCCACTCCCAAAACGCGCGGGCGGGCAGCGACCGGACGTTGACCGCGAGATACGGCTGCGCGCCGACGAGGCGGCAGAAACGCAGGAACTCACTCGTGCCGAACTCGTTGGGGTCGTAAGTCGCGGGGACGATACCCAGATCCTTGTAGCGCGGGTCGTCGCTCCAGAAATTGGTGCGCCGCGGGCGCCGCGCCCGCGGGCCGACACCGTCCCGCCAGTCGTAGGAATCGGCGAAGCAGCCACCCGGCCAGCGGATCACGCTCGGCTTGATAACGCGCAGCGCCTCGGCGAGCGCGCGCCGCACGCCGCCTACGTTCGGGACTTTCGAGCCCTCTCCCACCCACACGCCGTCGTAGATCACGCCGCCCAGATGTTCGGTGAAATGCCCGTAGATCTCGGGCGCGATGGTGCCGATCGGCTCGTCCAGCAGGACTTCGACGTGGGCGTCAGGGAGGCGTGCGCGGCGCCGTGGAGTGAGTGGAGGACCCAGCACCGCAAGCCCGGTGGCCCCGGCCGTCCGGATAAACTCGCGCCGGCGCACTAGCGCAGCGCCTCGGCAGCCGTCTGCGACCAAGCGACCCATTCGAGCCCCGAGTGCCTGAGATCGCAGCGGCAGATCGGCTTGCGGAGTGGTCCCCGGATGTAAGGCCCGAGTTTCTCGCCCGTACTCGGGTTGACGTAACCGTAGTCGACGGGCGGACCGTGATCGATCTCAGCAAGGGTGGTGTCGAACAGGTACGAAAGACCGAAACTCAGGCAGCGATCCGCCCCTCCGATGTCGAGGCGCGGGGTGTACCCCACGTCAATCAAGCGCTCGTTGTACTCTCCAGCCGGCTCGAGCGTCAACTCGAAGCGAAAGTCCGGAACTGAGTCGCCGCACGAGAACTCGGCGAACGCGCCGCTCGGCCCGAGCTGTTGCGCCCGCGCCTGCAACATCTCGAGCTGCGCCCGCTGAAAAGCATTGCTGATGCTGTGCGTGAACCCTCCGCCCGGCCGGGTGCCCCGATCGCCAATTGTGATCTTCGGCTCGCTGCCGAGGTCGGGAAGCGCGCCGCTCAAGACGAACCACACGACGGTGGCTGTCACGGTCGTGGCGACGGTTCGCCACGGCGGTAGCCCGCTGTGCTTGGCGCGCCACCCCAGGGACCACACGAGCACCGCGCTCGCTGCGATGAAAATGATCATCCAAAAACCTGCATGCTGGGGTCCGACGTGGGTCCGGAGGGCTACCACGTTGAGAAGCCAGACCGTCAGCACGACGACAGCGGGGAGAAAGATCGCGCGGCGGCGCAGAGCGGGCGGCGAGAGCGGTGTCTGGCTATTCACGCAGGCAACAGTGCTGCACTCGAACGCAGCAGTCAACGGTTCAGCCGCTGGACGGCGTTCAGCGCACACGATAAGCTTTCTCCATCGATCCCCTCTCGCGTCGAGACTGGTTGAAGGTCGTCGGAGCGGCGGGCGCTGGTGCGATGATTCCTGTCCCCACCCGCCCCACCGCCCCCGTGCTGCCGCTCACGTCCACGAGCGAAGTCTTCGTGCCGCCGCGCGGGCGCGCATTCCAGAAGTTCAGCTTCGATTTCCCCGAGCCGTCGGTCGAGTTCAACGGCATGCGGTTCAGCGTGCTCGTCTTCACGCGCGAGAACGCGTACGGGCTCGACGCGAGCCAGATGACCGCGCAGGCGACGGATGCTGGTCTCGACCTGACCGCCGGCGGGCTCGTGTGGGCGGGCGGCCAAGAGCGCGCGCCCGGGCGCGTCACCGCGCGATTTCGAACTGAGGGCGACGCGATCCTGTGCGACGTCAGCGCCGAGATGGACCGGCCCATCAAGGCCGTGACGACCGTCGTGCGGGGCATTCCGCGCGGCAAGCTCTCGAGCGGCGGCGAGCCGTTCGATCCGCGAGACAACGAGATCCTGTGGGGCTACCCGTTCAGCGGCGGTGACCTCTTCGGCGGCAACACGGCCGGCGGCATGGGGACGCCGCTCGCCGTGGTGCAGAGCGGTGAGCAAAGCTTCCTCGCGCTCTCCTCGCTCGACGACCACGTACGGACCAAGCGCTTCTACTTCCAGCCGGGTGAGCAGGGGTACCGCGTCGAGCTGGTGCACGAGGTCGAGGGCTGGCTCGACCAGCCGCGGGTTCAGGTTCCCACGTGGCGCATCGGCCGCGCCACGACGCTCGACGCCGCGGTCGCCCCGCACTACGCGCACCTCGAGCGCGCGTATCACTTCCCGCGCTGGGAGACCCGTCCGGACGTGCCCGCGTGGCTGCGCCGCACGGCGCTCGTCGTCACGCTGCACGGGATGCACTACACCGGCTACGTCTTCAACGATTACGCCAAGATGCTCGAGATCCTGAAATGGACGGCGACTCAAATTCCCGCCGACCGGGTGCTCGCGTTCATCTCGGCGTGGGACGGGCGCTATTACTGGGACTATCCCGAGTATCGAGCCGCGGCCCGCCTGGGGGGCGAAGCCGGATTCCGTCGTCTGGTGAAAGAAGGGCAGCGGCTCGGCTTCCGCATCATGCCGATGTTCGGCGCCAATGCCGCGAACCGCCACCAGCCATCGTTCGCCGCCATGGCCGACGCGGCCACCGCCAAGGTGGACGGCGACACGATGGACCTGAACTGGGTGGACTGGGACAACGACCGCCACCAGGACGGGTGGCTCGCATACATGAACCTGGGCGTCGAATCCTGGCGGCGCTGGCTCACCGGCCGCATCGCCGACGCCATCGAGCGCTACGGCGTGGACGCCTACTTCCTCGACATCATCGGCGGCTGGACGAACAACACGCGCGGCGACATGCATGACGGTGCGCGCCGCCTTGTTGCGGAGCTGCGCCAGAAGTACCCGCAGGTGCTGTGCTGCGGCGAGTTCCTCTACGACGCGCTGCTCGAGTTCATCCCGCTCTACCACGTGTACTCGCCGCACGGCGTGCCGTACGCCCGCTTCTTCTCGCACCTCTCGGCGCCGGCGCCAGTGCGCGGCTCGAGCGGCGTGCACGAGTCGGGGTTTGGGCGCTGGAATGCGGAGACCCTGGGCTTGTCACAGCGTGACGGGCTGATCCCGACCCTGATGGTGGTGGACGACACCTTCACCAAATACCGCGACCAGATGGCCGCGGTGATTGCGAAAGCGAAGGCCTGGGCGCCGGCCTGATCAGCGCGGTGCGTCTCCCCGAATCATCCGCAAGCCAAACACAGTGGCGATCTGGCTCTGCGCCTTCGCTTCGAATCGCACGGTGACCTTGCTCTTGCCCCGCATGAGGCCCGCGGGCACGGCATACTCGATGTCGTAGAAATGAGGTGGATCGGCAAACGCAACATGCTGCGCGGCCACTTGCGTGCCATCTACGAGAATTGTGAAGTCCGCGGGTGTGCCGCGCCGGTCTCCGGAGTAATAGGTCGCGATCAGCGTCATCGGGTGCGCGGGTTCGACCGGAAGATCGTAAGAGAACCAAGTGCGGCCGGAACGTCCCGGCCGGCCCATCATGCGCTGCGGGAAGACATTGTCCCCCGCCTGATAATTGAACTGGCGCTCGAATACCGTCTCGCCCGGCTGGAGCCAGGCGATCGTCGCGGCCTCGAGCCGCCGCAGCCGCTCCGCCTCCGCGGCGTAGGCCGCCTTCTGGACTTCCCATTCCGCCGGGGTGAAGAGATCCCAGTAGGTCGAGTACGTGCGCCGGTGCAAGCGGTAGAACGACATCAGGTTCACAGTCCGCTGATGTCCTGTGCCGTCGGGCTCCCGGCCGGCATCTGTCGTGAAGTTGCCCGGCTCGCCCCCCCCAGTCGGCTTGACCCAATCCGCGACCGCGGCGCTGTCGGTGACGAACACGGGAACCGTGGGTGGCGGCTCGAGGGCCTCGCCTTCCACGCGACCGCGCCGCCGTTCCGGCCCGATGTCGCCCGCGAGGACAAGCGGCCCCCACATGATGGACGCGCGCTTGGGATTGTCGGGCAGCGGCTCGAGGCGCAGCGACTTGGGCAGCGTGACCTCGACGACGTCGCCGCTCTTCCATGTCCGCGCAATCTCGACGTAGGAGCCCACGGGGAAGGGCCACTCGTACGACCCGCGTCGTGGTTGGCCGCTGTCGATCGCAGCGGGCGCCGGCTGCGCGACTACCGTGCCGTTCACAGTGACCTGGTAGCCGTCCGTCACCCAATAGGGGCGGCGCATAGCCAGCGTGAACGCTTTAGGCGAACGCAAGGTGAGCGTCAGTTTCGCGCGCTCCCCGTCCGGGAAATCGGTGTCCATCGTAAGCCGCATGCCCGCGGCGCTCCACTCCGCCGTCGAGGGCGCGAACAGGTTTACCCACAGCCGGTCGCCCGCTTCGTAGTACTGGCCGAGACCGTGGAGTCCGGGGCTCTCCATGCCCGTCCCGACGTCGCACGTCCAGCTGTGATCCATGTCCTGATACTCGTGCGTCACGCCGCGTCCCACCGGGACCATGTAACACACGCGCCCGTCCTCGGGGTCTATCGACGCGAGGATGTGGTTGAACAGGGCGCGCTCGTGGTAATCGGCGTAGTGGACGTCCGGCTGGAACGAGAACAGGGTCCGCGTGAGCTTCAGCATGTTGTAGGTGTTGCAGGTCTCGCACGTGCGCCCGTCCACGCGGTCGTTCAGGCGATCTGGCGGCCCGAAATACTCGTCCGTGCCGTGACCCCCGCTCGAGAAGCTATGGTGCTGGGTAACGCGATCCCAGAAGAACGTGGCCGCGAGGAGATCGGCGGGCTGACCGGTGTAGCGGTAGCGCTCGGCGGAGCCGATGAGCTTGGGCACTTGGGTGTTGCCATGCTTGCCGGCGAGATCGTCCTGGTGGCGCTCGAGCGGCGTGATGAACGCGCGGTGCTCGAACGCGTACGACAGCTTGAGCCAGCGCTCGTCTCCCGTGTCGGCGTAGAGGTCCACGAGCACCTCGTTCATCCCGCCGAACTCGGTGTTCATCATGTGCTGGAGCTGCTCGTCGCTGAGCTTGGAGAGAACGCCCTCGGCCCATGCCGCGAACTTCGTTTCCACCTCGAGTGCCATGCGGTTGCCGGTGTGGCGGTAGGCGTCCCGCAGACCCGCATACGTTTTGTGCAGCGTGTACCACGGCGACCACAGGCCGTTCAGGTCGAAGGCCGCCGAGCGGATTTCGCCGCGCGCGAGCCGCCCAAACGCCTCGCGCCCGCCCTCGAGCGCGCTCAGGTAGCCATCGCCGTGCTTGTCCTGGACCTCCTTCAGCTCCCGTACGATGTAATCGGCTCTGGTCTTGAAGCGCGCGTCGCCCGTCGCCGCGAACATGAGACTCACGGCCGAGAGGTGATGGCCCGCGATGTGGCCGGTGAGATTGCGGCCGCCGCCGTCCCAGCCGTCGTACGGTTCGGCTTTGCGTGTGAGTCCCGCGCGCTCCCGGTAATAGGCGAGCATCCGATCTGCGTCGAGCCGCAAGAGGTACTGCGCCATCAAGTCCTGCGCGTGCTTGAGTGGTCCGCCCGCGAGCCGTACCGCCGACAGGGGGAGCGGCCGGGCGCGGACCGTGCCCGTCTCACCAGCCGCGCGCGGCGCGGCGGAGAGCGCCTCGGCGAGCCCCCGGCCCGGGAGGAGCGCCGACGCGCCGGCGCCGAGGCCGAGCTTCAGGGCGTTACGGCGAGACAGCGTCATGGACACCCTCCTGCGCCAGGTAGTATCGCCGTACGAACGGTTCCTGGTAGCTGTAGTTCCAATGAACATCGCGCAGCAAATCCGCTGCCTCGTCGACGCGCTCGCCTTGGAGAGCGCGAATCATCGCCTGGTGCTCTTCGATGGACGCGCGCTCCCACTCGGGCACGAATCCCGGCAGCCGGGGAAAATCATAGAGGCGTTGCTTCAGCGTGTGAATACGATGAAGCAGCTCCTCGTTGTGCGACAGATGGAGGTACGCACCGTGGAACGCCAGGTTGGCGTCGTAGAAGCGCGCGAAATCGCCCGCGTCGAGCGCCCGACGCATCTCCTGGTTCAGCTCGTCCATGCGCTCGACGGTCCTGGGGGTGACGTGCTCGGCCACGCTGCGCAGCGCCGTAGACTCGAGGCCGGCGAGAATCTCGTAGATGTCCCGAATGCGTTTCAACGTGAGCGGCGTGACCCGTACTCCGCGGCGGTTGTGGATCTCGACGAAGCCCTCGCACTCGAGCCGCAGCAGCGCGTCGCGCAGCGGCGTGCGGCTGATCCCGATGCTCGCCGCCAGCGCGTTCAGGTCCAGCTCGTCGCCGGGGCGGAGTCGCCTCTCGTGCATCAGGGCGCGGAGGTGCTCGTACACCTCCTCGCGCAGGGATCGGATGCGCGTAATCATCAGTCCCGCTTGGTCGTTATGAGAATCACGCCGTGGGCGCCGCGCGTGCCGTACACGGCCGTGGAGCTGACGTCCTTCAGGACCTCGATGTTCGCGATGTCGCGTGGCCGCAGGGCCCGGAGGGCGCGTGTCAGGTCCTGCGGCGTGAGCGGCATGCCGTCGAGGATCACGAGCGGCTCGCCCTCCTCGAGCAGCGAGTTCGTGCCGCGGATGCGGAGCGCGATGTCGCCGCTCGGGGCGTGGATCACCTCGAGGCCGGGCACGCGGCCCTGGAGCAAGTCCTCCACGCTGCCGACGTCCGCGCGGGCGAGCGTCGATTCGGGGAGTGACGCGACCGCACCTGTTGCATTGCCCGCCGCCGGCGGATCAGTGTGGCGAGTCCCCCGCCGAGCGCACGCCACTAGGGCGAGCGCGAACGTCGCGGCCGCCGCCGCGCGCCACATCGTCCGCTAGTACCCGGGATTCTGCCGCAACTTCGAGTTCGTGGTCATCGCGTTCTCTGGAATCGCGAACAGCGTGCGGTAGGTGCCGTTCGGCACGTGATTGAACCACGTCTTGGTCGTAAAGATCCCGAAGCGGATCATGTCCTGCCGGCGGTGGCCCTCGCCGGCGAATTCCCAGCCCAGCTCGTCCAGGAAGCGGCCGTACACCACGTCGTCCCCGCCGCCCGTGACGGGCGTCCCGCCCGGCCCGCTCTTCACGACGCCGTCGATGTCGGACCAGCCGTAGTCGTAGCGGCTGCTCATCATCAGCTCGGCTCCCGTGACTACGGCGCGCGCGGGATCGGTCGCGGCGAAGGCCCGCTGCCGCACCTGCGTGACGAGCGCGGCCGCGGCGTCGGCCTGGCCGGTCCGCAGCAGCGCCTCGGCGCGCATCATCAAGACTTCCGCGTAACGAATGATCGGGTAGTCCACGTCCGATGCGCCGGTCTCACCGGCATACACCTCGTACTTCCAGACGGGATAGCCGTTGTTGAACTGGGTCGAGTCGATCCGCGGGACGCGCTCGATGAAGTTGTAGCCGCGCCCCTGGGCGTCGAACTGCGGTCCCATGAGCCACGTGTCGTGGAGGCGCGTGTCGAGCGAGTCGTACGTGTCGATGAATTGCGGGTTCGACGCGCTGCCGCCCCAGGGTTGCGCCTGGAGGTTGAAGACAAAGCGGAGCTCCGGCTTCAGCGTCTTCATGTGAAAGTTGCTCTCGGTCGCGTTGATCGCATCGTACGGCACGGCCCAGATGATCTCGATGGACTTGTCGTTGTTGCGGGCGAAGGGCGCGCGATACTTCGCCTCGAGGGCGTAGCCCCCCGAATCCATGATCGCCTGGGTGGCGAGGAGCACGAGGTCGTAATGGGGCGTCCCCGTGTAGACCTCGGCGTTCAGATACACGCGGGCGAGGATTCCGTACGCGGCCCAGCGATTCATCCGGCCGTACATGGCCGTGCCCTTGGAGGGCGACAGATCCGGCAGCGTGCTCGTGAGCTCCTGCACGACGAAGTCGTACACCTGCTGCCGCGTGGCCTGGTCGGGGAGGCCCGTCGCCTTGAAGTCGGTGACGATCGGGACGTTGCCGAAATTGTCGAGCAGCAGCGAGTAGTTGTACGCGCGCAGCGCCCGCAGCTCCGCGATCAGGCGAGGCTTCGAGGTGTCGGGCACCGGCACGATGCCGGCCTGAATCTGATAAATGATACGGTTGACGTTGTTGATCCCTGAGAACGCGTTACCCCAGAGCGTCGCCGGTTGACCCTGCGTCGCGTCCCACAGGTGTTTGTGCAAGCTGATGTAGGTGCCACCGTCGTACCAGCCGTTGGGGCGGACGGGCGTGAGCAACTCGTCAGCCGTTTCTTCCTGGAAGTCCAGGTTACCATACCACCCCATCCACACGCGGCGCAGGGGGGTGTACGCGGGTGCGATGAGCGAGCCGATGGACGGCTTCACGTTCTTCTCGGTGACTTCGCCGTAGGGGACCTCGGTCAGGTCGGTGCACGCGACCAGCGCGAGCGTCAAACAGGCGAATGCGGTTCGCATGACGGTCGGCTCCTTTCGGTCCTCCTCAGAAAGTCAGACTCAGACCCACGCTCCACACGCGGGTGGTCGGGTACTTGTCGCGCAGGTCGTCGCCCGGCGACAGGCCGTCGGGGCCGCGCGTTGAGACTTCTGGGTCGAGGCCCTTGTAGCCCGTGATCGTGTAGAGGTTGCGGCCCGAGACGTACACGCGCGCGTTCGTGATCGCGTTCGACAAGACGCGCAGCTGGCCGAGCGTGTAGCCGAGGGTGACGTTGTCCACCTTCCAGTAGTCACCGTCCTCGATGTAATAGCTGACCAGCGCGAGGCTGTAGTTCACGGTGCGCTTGCCGTAGACGGGATCGAACGCGGAGCGCAGCATGTTGTACTGCAGGATCGTGGGATTCTCGTAGAACATCCGCTGGAAGTTGAGGATCTGGAATCCGAACGCGCCGCGCATGTTGACGGTGAGATCGGCCTTGTTCCAGCGGACGGTGTTGCTCCACGCCGCGTACTGCTTGGGCAGCCCGTTGCCGAGGACGCGGCGATCGGCGAGCGTGACGGACCGGATGGGAATGCGGTTGCCGTTGCGATCGAGGACGATCCACTCCCCGGCGGAATCGATGTCCACGGACTGGTAGCCGTAGAAGTTTCCGATGGGTCCACCGACGTCGATGCGGTGCGTCGGCAGCTGGATCGGCTCACCGGTGTAGCCCGCCGTGAACCAGTCGCTCGTGCGGTAGACGTCGTTCGACAGGCTGATGAGGCGATTCGAGTTGGTGGACCAATTGGCGCTCGTGGTCCAGCGCCAGGCCGGCGAGCGGATTATATCGTAGGTGAGCTGTGCCTCGATCCCCTTGTTGCGCATGTGGCCCACGTTCGCGAGGATCGAGCCGAACAGGTACGGCGGCACGGGGACGGAGTAGTTGTACAGCATGTCTTTCGTGTCGCGCTGGTACAGATCGAGACTGCCGGCGAGCCGGTAATCGAATAGGGAGAAGTCCGCGCCGAGGTTGATTTCTCCCTTGCGCTCCCAGCGCAGGTCGGGATTGGGATTGCGCGTGGGCGAGAGGCCCTGGACCCATTGGCCGTTGTACAGGAAGCGGCTGCCGTAGGTGTAACTCGTGAGCGAGAGATAGGAGTTCTGCGGCGCGATGCCCGTGACGCCGTAGCCGACGCGTAGCTTCAGGTCGTTCACGAACGGCGCGCCGCGCATGAAGCCCTCGCGCGAGACGCGCCAGCCGCCCGAGATCGCCGGGAAGAACCCCCACTTGTGGTTCGCACCGAACCTGGAGTTGCCCTCGTAGCGCAGGCTCCCCATCAGGAGGAGGCGGTTGTCCCAGTCGTAGTTCAAGCGCCCGAAGAAGCCGATCACCTTGTAGGACGACTTGAAGCTCTGGACGCCGGCCTTGCCCGCCGCCAACGCGTCGCCGCTTTGCAGGCGGTTCGTGCCGAAGAGATCAGTGGGGAAGTTATAGGTGTTGAACGAGAACCAGTCGTTCTCGAAGTCCTGGTAGCTGTAGCCGCCGAGCAGGTTGACGTTGTGGCGCTCGATCCGGTCGGCGTACGTGCCGGTCATCTCGAGAATCTTGGAGGCGTCCGAGCCGCTGTAGCGGTAAGCCGTCCCGTTCTGCCCGTTCTGGGTCGTGTTGACGTGCCGGAATGTCGTGGCGTCGCCCTGCTGTACGGAGCCGCGCTCCGTGCCGCCCATGATGGACAGGCGCAGCTTGCTCACCGGCACGAGCGTCAGCGTCCCGTGGAGCCGCAGGTTGCGGTTCTCGGTACTGCCGTTGTCTTCGTCAATCAGGCCCAGCGGATTCACGTAGAAGTAGGTGCCCCGCTCCTGCCACATACCCTGGTCGTCAAACACGCGGTCGGTCGGATTGCGGATCAGTGTCTGGCGCCACGCGTAGTTGTAATCGGGTCCGAAGAAGGAGGTCTCGACGCGCGTGAGCATGTTGAGGTCGGCGACCAGGCGCCCGTCGTACATGGTGTGCGCGACGTGCACGCGCCCGGTGAGCTGGTGGTCGTCGGAGCGCTGGAAGATCCCCTGACGGTTGTCGAAGGTGAGGGCCCCCGTGTAGTTCGTCGCCGCGTCGCCGCCCGAGATCGTCAAATTCTGCGTCGCGCTCGCGGGGGAGCGGAGCACGAGGTTCTGCCAGTCGGTCGAGTAGCCGAGGTCCTGGAACCCGTAGCCTTGCGGGATGAGCCGACGGTAGTCAGCCGCCGTGAGAAAGTCTGGCGAGCGAAATAGCGTTTGCTGGCTCGCGTAGGACTCGTAGCGAATCGTCGCCTTGCCGCCCGCGTTGCGCTTCGTGGTGATGAGGATGACGCCGTTGGATGCGCGGGAGCCGTAGATCGCGGCCGCCGAGCCGTCCTTCAGCACGTCGACGGACTCGATGTCTTGCGGGGCGACGGTGGACAAGTTGCCGGGGATGCCGTCCACCAGCACCAGCGGACTGCGCGGGCCCTGGATCGTCGGAGTGCCGCGGAGGGTGATCTCCGTACCGGCCGTCGGATTGCCGCTCGCGGTCGTGACGGCGAGCCCGGGGACCTTCCCAGCGATGAGCGAGGCGGCGTCGCGGGTGGGGGCTTCGACGAACTGGTCGGACGTGACGCTCGCCACGGCTCCCGTGATCGCGTCACGACGCTGCGTACCGTAGCCCACCACCACGACGCCCTCGAGCTCGACGGCCTGCGGCTGCAGCTCGAAGTCCGCCGTGGTCGCCTCACCCGTCGCGACGGACACCGCCTGCTCGCCCGAGCCGTAGCCGATCGTCCGTGCGCGCAGGGTGACCGTCCCGACCGGGATGCCGCTGAGGGCGAAGCCTCCGGCCGCGTCCGTGACGGCTACGAGGCGCGTCCCCAGGACGGTCACCTGCGCGCCCGCGAGCGGGGCGGCGGTCGTACGATCCTTCACAACGCCGGTGACTTTTCCCACGTCTTGAGCGCGGCAGAGTGCCAGCGGCAGAACAACGAGGAGCAACGCGACGAGCACGGATCTCATGGAAGGCCTCCGTCGAGGAGGGGCGGCACTGATATATCAGCCGCAAGCGTCATGCCGCCCGTTGCGGCTCGGGCTTTGCACAGTACGCCAGCGTAAGTCCTTTCTTTGCGCGCTCGACGCTTGACGCTCCGGCTGACACGGGGGTGGGTCGTGGCGTGAGCACTGCGGCACGCGCGCCCGCTGTGGCGGTCACGCGGCCACAAACGGGCCTTTCTTGACAGCGGTTCGGTGAGGTGTAGTCTCGGCGCGATGGCTGGCCTCGATTGGGTCATCATCGGATTGTATTTCGCCCTGCTGCTCGGCGTCGCCTGGTGGGTGGCGAGGCGCAACCGAGACACGGCGGATGACTACTTCCTGGCCGGCCGCAATCTCGGCTGGTTCCTGGTCGGGGCCTCCATCTTCGCGTCCAACATCGGTTCAGAGCATGTTGTCGGCCTGGCGGGCGCCGGCGCGACGAGCGGCGTCGCGCTCGCGCATTACGAGCTGCATGCCTGGTGCCTCCTCGTGCTCGGATGGCTCTTCGTCCCGTTCTATTCCCGCGCGCTGGTCTACACCATGCCCGAGTTTCTCGGCCGGCGCTTCTCACCCACCGCGCGCTGGGTGCTTTCCGTCATCACGCTCGTGGCGCACGTGTTCACGAAGTTCGCCGTCTCGATCTTCGCCGGCGGCGTCGTGTTCGCGACGCTGTTGCCCGAGGTCTCGCTCCGGCTGGGCGGCGCCACGTTCAACAGCTTCTGGATCGGATCGGTCGCCGTGCTGCTCCTCACCGGCCTCTATACCGTGCTCGGCGGAATGCGGGCCGTGGCGTACACGGATGCGCTGCAGACGTTCGTCCTGGTCGCGGGATCGGGATTGCTCACGCTGTTCGGGCTCGCGAAGCTCGGCGGCTGGCACGAGCTGCGCCACGCGTTGGATCCCGATCTGTTCAACCTGTGGAAACCGCTGGTCCCGGCAGGAATGGAGGGCACGTGGGCGCCGGTGAAGGAGACAGGCCGCATCGCGTGGTATTTCAACGGCAACTATCCCTGGCTCGGCATGCTGTTCTGTGCACCCATCATCGGCCTGTGGTATTGGTGCACCGATCAGTACATCGTGCAGCGGGCACTGGGAGCGAAGAATGAGGCGACGGCGCGGCGCGGGAGCATCTTTGCCGCCTATTTGAAGTTGTCGCCGGTGTTTCTCTTCATCATCCCCGGACTCATCGCGCTCGCCCTCGCGAAGACCGGCCGCGCCCCCGGTCTGGGTGCGATGGTGGATGCGCAAGGCAACGTGATCCCGCAAGCCGCGCAAGCCGCATTTCCGCTGATGGTGCGAAACCTGCTGCCGGAAGGGCTGCGTGGGATCGTGGTCGCCGGTCTCCTTGCCGCGCTGATGAGCTCCATGGCCGGTGCCTTCAACGCGTCTTCGACTCTGTTCACGATGGATCTCTACACGAAGTTCAGGCCCAACGCGTCACAGCACCAGCTCGTGTGGGTGGGTCGAGCCGCCACTGCGGCGATGGTCGTGATCAGTCTGTTGTGGATTCCGGTGATTCAGGGTGCGCGCGGGCTCTATGATTATCTCCAGGGTGTGCAAGGGTATCTCGCGCCGCCGATTTTCACGGTATTCGTGTTCGGCATTTTCAACCGGCGCCTGAACTCGAAAGGGTGCCTCGCCGCGCTGCTCGTCGGATTCGTGCTCGGGGTGTTCCGCCTTGCGGTGGATACACCCGTGAGCCTGCATCTGCCGGGATTTGCTGATGGCTACAACCCCGGCTCGTTCCTCTGGATCGTCAACAATCTCTACTTCCAGTACTACAGCCTCCTCATTTTCATCGTGTCGGTCATCGTCATGGTGGTTGTGAGCTACGCGACGGCGCCGCCACGACCCGAGCAGTTCGTCGGTCTGACGTACGGGACCGTCACGGTCGAGGATCGCGCCAGCTCTCGTGCCAGCTGGAGCGCTCGCGAGGTCATCGCCTCCGCCGTCGTGCTGGTGTTGATCCTCGCGGCGTATCTCTACTTCCGAGGCTAATCCGTGCTCGCGCTGCTCCTGGCACTCCTCGCCCAGCGTCAAACGCAGAACTTTGATCACGCCTGGCGCTTTCATCTCGGCGATGTCCCGGGTGCGCAGGAGACGGCATTTGACGACGCCGCTTGGCGCACCCTGGACCTGCCGCACGACTGGAGCATCGAAGGCGAGTTCAGCGAGCAGAACCCCGCCGGCGTGGCGGGCGGGGCGCTCCCGGGCGGCGTCGGGTGGTATCGCAAGACGTTCACCGTCCCCGCGCGGGACAGCGGCAAGGTCGTCTTCGTCGAATTCGACGGCGTGTATCGCAAGAGCGAAGTGTGGATCAACGGGCAGTACCTCGGCAAGCGGCCGTACGGCTACAGCTCGTTTCGCTATGAGCTGACGCCCAACGTTCGCTTCGGGGCGGGCCGCAACGTCATCGCCGTGCGCGTCGACAATTCCCAGCAGCCGAACTCACGCTGGTACTCCGGCTCCGGGATTTATCGCCACGTTCGGCTGGTCACGAGCGATCCGATGCACGTCGCTCAGTGGGGGACGTACATCACGACTCCGGTGGTGAGCGTCGATTCCAGCCACGTCACGATTCGAACGAGCCTCCGCAACGAACGGCAGGTCGAGCAGCCGATTGTGCTCAGCACGGTCGTGTACGATTCCGCCGGCAGGGAGGTGGCGGCCGTATCCACCATGGGCCGGATCCCAGGCGACTCGGTCGCCGAGCTGGTGCAAGATCTGACGGTCTCGCGGCCGGTCCTCTGGTCGGTCGAGCGGCCGTATCTCTATCGCGCCGTATCGCGCGTCAGGTGCGGGAACAGGCTGTGCGACACGTATACCACGCCATTCGGCGTGCGGTCGTTCGTCTTCAGAGCCGATTCAGGATTCTTCCTGAACGGGCGCCCCGTGAAGATTCGCGGCGTGTGCCTGCACCACGATCTCGGCGCTTTGGGTGCGGCCGTGAACACGCGCGCGATGGAGCGCCAGCTCCAGATCATGCGGGCGATGGGTGTGAACGCCCTCCGCACCTCGCACAACCCGCCCGCGCCCGAGCTGCTCGACCTGACGGACCGCATGGGCTTCGTCGTGATGGATGAAGCGTTCGACATGTGGAAGAAGGAAAAGACGCCGTACGACTACCACCTCGACTGGGACGCCTGGCACGTGCGCGATCTGTCGGACATGGTGCTGCGCGACCGCAATCATGCCAGCGTCTTCATCTGGAGTATCGGCAACGAGGTGATGGAGCAGTGGAACAACGGCGACTCGACTGCCGCGCCCATCGCGCGCGAGCTTGCCGGAATCGTGCGAGCGCTTGATCCGACTCGGCCGATCAC
>WNGI01003761.1_pt1 | contig 27757 bp, 30 predicted proteins | sample 5400621 | NCBI WGS metagenome assembly WNGI01 (sample SAMN13153374, study PRJNA577476) | soil metagenome | isolation source: 20 cm soil or saprolite under Garry oak tree replicate 1 | place: USA:California | collected 2016-06-15
ACCGTAGGCGATCGCGAGCATCGGCAGGCCGGTGCCGAGCGCGTAGCCAATCGCGACGGCAACTCGCTCGCCGCCGCCGAGCGTTGCCGCGTGTGTTGTGATCGCCGCTAGCACGAGCCCGCCGCAGGGCACGAAGACGAGCCCGAGCGCAAGGCCCAGCACGAAGCCGCCGCCGAGGTCGCCGCCGGGCCTGCGCGAGAAGCGCGCCAGCGGGCGTTCGAGGACTTCGCCGACCCGCGGGACAATGAGCGTCGCCGCGACGACGAAGAGCAGCGCGATCGACAGATTTCGCAGGAGATCCTGTGGCAGGTGCAGCTCTCGCAGCAGCCACGCGACCGCCAGCAACGAGCCCGTGAAGCCGACGACTACGCCGGCGATGATCGCGTACGGCCGCCGTCTGCCGCCGCCGGCGGCGCCGGCAAAGACGATCGGCAAGACGGGGAGCGCGCACGGCGAGACCGCCGTGATCAGACCGGCAAGAAAGGCGACCCCGAGCTCGAGGACGACGTCCATCGCTCTATGGTCCTTTCGTTCGGGCCGGCGTTACGGTTCTTTGACCGGCTGCGGCTCAGGCTGCTTCGGCGCTTCGGCGGGCTTCGAGCCGTCCGGCGAGGCCTGTGGCTGCTGCTGCCCGTTCTGCATCTGCTGCTGCGCAGCCTGCGACTTCTTCTTGCGCCGCCTGCGCCGGCGGCGGGAGCGGCCGCTCGGTTGCTTCGGCGCCGGCAGGTTCTCGGCGAGCCCGTGCGCGACCTCCTGCAGCGTGCCGAGCCGCTCGCGGGCGGCGTCGATCAGCTGGTTGGCGCGCGGCGTGTAGCCCTCGGCCGAGGCGAGCAGCGCTGCGCCGACCTCGAGCGGTTGCTCGCGCGCGGCGTTGACGAGCTTGGCGGCGTTCTCCTCGTGCCGGTGCCCGCGCGAGTTGGCGAGCGCGCCGAGGAGGCGCTTCGCCTCGGGGAACTCCGCACTCGCGCGGCGGTCCTGCACCTTTCGCGTCGCCCGGGCGAGGCGCCAGATCCAGCGGGCGAGGATCTGGTCGGGCGCGTCGGCCTTTCCCTCGCCGATCGCGCGCAGGAGGATGCGGACGCCCTGGACCCGGTCCTTGTCCCAGGTCGGTGCCTGCGTGACGAGCGTGACGAGATCGTCGAAGTCGGCGCGCTCGACCATCATCGAGACCCGGTCGGCGAGCGCGGTCATGCGCAGGCGCCGGTTCGGGTTCTCGGCGGCGCACGTGGCGAGGAAGGTCTCCAGCGCGCCCCTTGACGCACCGCCCTCGGTGAACTTCTTCGCGAACTCGACGCGCTCGTCGTAACGGACGTTGCGGCCGGCGATCGTTGCCCAGTAGCGCTGCTCGTCTTCGTCCAGGAAGCGTGGGTCGACGCGCTGCCACTCGCGGGTAATCACGCCGAGGCGACGCTTGACGTCCGCCGTCACCGGCACGAGCCACGGCGCCGGCGAGAGCTTGCGGCGGGCACGTCGCTGCTGGCGCCGCCGGGGCGCCGGCGTCACGCGCGCGCCTTCTCGGTAGAAGTCGGAGTCGAGCAGGCTGTGGAGCGAGACGACGCGTTCGTTGTGCGTGGCCGCTTTCGGCACGAAATCGACGACGACGCCGGCCTCCTTGCGCGGGTGCATGCGCATGATCCGGCCGATCCGCTGCTGGTAGACGCGCCTGCTCGCGGTCGGCGCCAGGTGCATGCACACGGTCGCGCGCGGCGAGTTCCAGCCCTCCGCGAGCAGCATCGCGTTGATCAGGACGTCGATCTCGCCGCGCTCGTAAGCGGCGAGGATCTCGGCCAGCTTGACCGGCGGTGTCCGACCGCTGACCGCCTCGGCTTTCAGCCCGGCCGCGCGAAACTCCTTGGCCAGGTTGTACGCGTGCTCGACCCCGGCCGCGTAGACGATGCCGGGCGTCGAGTCGAAGCGGTCGCGGTAGAGGCTCGCGGCGGCCTGGTTCAGGGCTTGGTGGTCGAGAGCCTGAGCCAGGGCGCGCTCCTCGAAGTCGCCGCCGACGATCGGCACAGTGTGGATCGCGGCCGCGGGCGGCACGCGCAGCGAACGCAGCGGCGCGATCAGGCCGCGCCGGGCGGCATCGGCAAGCGGTAGGTCGTCGACCGAGGCGGGAAAAACGTCCGAGACCTGCTTCGCGATCAGCTGCTCGGTCGCGGTCATGCCGATGTAAATCGGATTCGTGAAGCTGCGAATCGCCGCGCTCGTCTTCTCGCCCAGGGCCGTGTGGGCTTCGTCGGCGATCACGAGGTGGTAGGCGTCCGGGTTCAGATCGCGCCAGTGGCGCGCAAACCACGCATAGGTCTGGATCGTCAGCGGGTTCGGCTTCGGCGGCTCGTGGCCGCGCTCGATCGCGTCGACGATCCGGTCGCCGTAGCCCTCCGTGGTCAAGTCGCGGTTGAACTGCGAGACGAGCAGGCGGCGGTGGGTGAGGATCAGGACGCCGAGCGTGCGTGCCGCTTCCACGAACCCCGCCGCGGCGATCGTCTTGCCGGATGCGGTCGGATGCCGGAAGCGGAAGCGGCGGACGGCGCCGGGGTCTTCTTCCGGCGAGAGCGGCAGCGGCAGCTCATCCGCGTCGCCCGCGGCGGCGGGCGGCGGCTCGAGCTCGTCCTCTTCTTCCTCCTCCGCCTCGGCTTCCACGTCCGCGCCGTTGCCGTTGGCGGGCTCGGGCGCGGCCTGGGCCGCTGCGATCAGCTCGGTGAGCATCCCGGCGAGCGCGTCGATTTGATGCCGCCGAAGCTCGGTTCCAGAGGCGAGCCGCGGCGGGTGGTCGGTGAGCACGCGCTCGAGCCCGAGCATCAGCGCGTAACGGCGCTTCCACTCGTACGAGGGCGTGCTGCGCCCCGCCTCCAGCTCCTCGACCGCGTCGTCGAGTGCCAGTCTGCGCGCGGTGCCCGGCGCGAGTACGATCGCAGGGTCCTCGTCGGCCCGGAGAAATGGTTCTCCGGCCCAGTCTTGGGCGCGGGCGGCGGTCTCGCTGAGACCGTTCTCCGCCTCCGGCGCTAGCGTCGGCTGCTCGGTCGTCTCTTGCATCGACGCAGCACTTTCCAGTGCTGCAACCTCGTAATGAGAAGCGAGCCCGCGTCCAACCCCTGGCGAGCTTCGCGCTGCAGAGCATACCCGATTGGAGTCCAAGGCGCTCGCTTGCGACGCCGATCCAGAGGACGTCCGGGCTCTGCCCGGGCGGCCGTCTAATCCCGGGCCGCAAAGCCGGTGCCCGTTCGGCCTTCTGACACCGACGCTCTTAAAGTGGCGTGCCCGATCCCCCGAGGCCGCCAAATATCGCAAACGGGTTCTGCGGCAGGGTTTCGTAGACGAGCTCGCCGCTCGCTTCGGCTTCGCCGCGCAACCGTTTTGCAAGCTTGCGAGCCTCGTCTTCGGAGGCGGCGCCGACGAGGACGTAGGTGTGCCGGCGGACGACGGCGTAGCCCTCGGCGGCCAGCTTGTCCGCGAGCGCTTCCGCCTCGTGTGGAGAGTCGGCCTCGAGCCGCACTTCCCATGGGGAGAGGCCCTGCGCGAGGACATCCTGCTCGGCCTCGAATTCCTCCGGCGGTTCGTCGTCCCACCGGTCCTCGTCCGCGAGCCAGTGCTCGATTCGGCCGACGCGTGCCTCGGCGCCGAGCTCGCTGAGCTCGGCTTGAACGACGGCGTGGGCGCGCTCGGCCTCGGGCCTCGAACCGGTGTAGACGAACAGCGTGTCCTCGTCGCGTGAAACCGCGAGGCGCCGGCCTTCGAGCTCCTCGGCGAGGTTGCGGGCCTCGAAGCTGAGATCGAGGCCGAGCCGCTCGAGCATTCGCTCCGCACGGCCTTCCTCGAGCTCGACCCTGATCCGCCAGTCGTCGTTCACGAGGCCATTCTGGCCGAGATGCCCTCCTGCTCGAGGTGCTTGGTGATCCCGCCCAGCCAGAATGGGAAGCCGGCGCCGAGGATCAGGGCCGTGTCGACGTCGGCCGCCGCGGGCACGACTCCCTCCTCCAGCAGGTGCCGGATCTCGCCCGCGATCGCGGCCAGCGCCGTCTCGAGGATCTCCTCCTGGGAGAGCGGGGCGTGCTCGGCGGCCGCGATCTCCTCGCGGCCTTCGGCGTAGTTCGCGAGCGTCTGCGAGAGCGGGAAACGCTCCGGATACGCCTCGTGCAGGGTCTCGAGCACGTGCAGAGCCACTCCCGGGCCGACCATCTGCAGCAGCACCGACGGCGCCATCGGCAGGCCGAGCCGCAGGATCGCCTCGTCGGTCTCTTCGATCGAGTTACCGCGCTCGAGCGCGGTCAGGACGACCGACAGCAGCCGCGTCAGGATCCGGTTGACGACGAAGGCCGGCGCGTCCTTGACCAGGAGCGGACGCTTGCGGAGCTTCGTCGCGAGCACGAATGCGGTCGCGGCGGTCGCGTCGTCGGTTTGCTCGCCGCGAACGACCTCGACGAGCGGCAGGAGCGCGACCGGGTTGAAGAAGTGCATGCCGACCACGCGCCCGGGCTGTTCGAGCCCGGCGGCCATCCCGGTCACCGAGAGGGCGGACGTGTTCGTGGCGAGCACGCAGCTCGGGGCGACGGTCGCTTCGAGCTCCGCGAAGATGCTGCGCTTCAGTTCCAGCTCTTCGAAGACGGCCTCGAGCACGAGGTCGCAGTCGGCGAACTCGGCACGGCCTGTGGTCGTGCGGACGAGCGAGCCCAGGAAGCGGGCCTTTCCCTCGTCATAGCGGCCTTTGGCGACTAGCGCCGCGAGCTCGGCCTCGATCGCCCCGCGCGCCCGATCGAGGACCTGCTCGTCGACGTCCGCGATCACGAGCGGCAGCTCGAGGCGGCGTAAGAACAGCGTCGCGAGCTGCGTCGCCATCAGCCCCGCGCCGACAATGCCGACCGCGTTGACGGGACGCGGCCCGGCGTCGAAGGGGGGTCGCCTCTTCGCACGCCGCTCGATCAGGTCGAATGCGTAGAGCGAGGCCTGGGCTTGCGGGCCTGGCAACAGTTCGGCGGTCGCGTCCTCCTCCGCTCGATAGCCGTCTTCGAGGCTCCAGCCCGAAAGCGCGCCCTCGATCAGGTCGAGCGCGCGATACGGCGCCGGTGCGGCGCCGTGCACAGCGTCGTCGAGTCGGGCGCGGGCCTTACGGACCGTCTCCACAACGGACTCGTCCTGGGGTCTGTCCCCCGTTTCGCGGTTTGGTGCGGTCTCGGCGCTGTTTCGTGCGAGCTCGGTCGCAAGCGCCAGCGACTCGTCCACGAACTCGGCCGGTTCGAGCAGCCGGTCGGCGAAGCCGAGCTGGTGTGCCCGCCGCCCGTCGAGCATCCGGTTCTGGCGCAGCGGGTTCTCGACGATGAATTCGATCGCGGTCGTCGCGCCGACGAGACGCGGCACGAGCTGCGTCCCGCCCCAGCCCGGAACGATCCCCAGGAAGCACTCGGGACAGGCGAAATGACGAACCGCCGTCGAGATCGTGCGCGCGTCGCAGTGCAGCGCCAGCTCGACGCCGCCGCCGAGGCACGCCCCGTTGATCGCGGCCACGGTCGGATAGGGCAGAGAGCGAATCCGGCCGAAAAGGTCGTGCCCGGCCCTACTACCCTCGCGCGCCAGCTCGGGCGCCATGCGCGAGAACTCCTCGAGATCGGCTCCCGCCGAGAAGAAGTACGGCTTACCGGTGATCACGAGCGCCGCCCAGTCGCCCGTCTCGAGCTCGCCGAGCAAACGCTCGAGCGATTCGAACGCGGGCCGGCCGAAGACGGTCGGCTTGGTGTGGTCGGCGCCATTGTCGATCGTCACGAGCGCGACCGGCCGGGGCACCTCCGGTCGTGTTACCCGCGCGAGCTTGAACGCCGTTAGCGGCTCAGACACGCTCCCACACGAGCGCGGCGCCCATGCCCATCCCGACGCAGAGAGCCGTCAGCCCGTAGCGGGCGCTCGGTTGGTCGCGCATCGCGTAGGCGAGCTGGGCGACGAGCCGCACGCCGGTCGCCGCGAGTGGATGGCCGCACGCGATCGCGCCGCCGTAGGGATTCAGCCGCTCGTCGTCGGGCGAGACCCCCATCCCCTCACACCAAGTCAGCACCTGGACGGCGAACGGCTCGTTGAGCTCGAAGGCGTCGATCTCGTCGATCGTCAGTCTCGCCTGCTCGAGTGCCTTCGTCGTCGCCGGCACGGGACCCATGCCCATCAGCTCCGGCTCGACGCCGGCGAACGCGAACGAAACGAGCCGGAGCTTCGGCTCGAGGCCGAGTTCCTCGGCCGCCCGCTCAGAGGCAAGCAGCGACACGGTCGCGCCGTCGGTGAGACCCGCCGAGTTGCCCGCCGTCACCCTGCCGCCGGGGCGGAAAGGCGTCGGCAGGTCGCGAATCGCGTCGAGCGAGGTGTCGGGGCGCAGGAACTCGTCGCGGTCCGCCTGGCGCCAGCCCTCCTCGGTGAAGACGCTCATCGACACGACCGTTTCGCGCATTACCCCGTTCCGCCAGGCCCCGGCAAGGCGCTGGTGCGAACGGACCGCGTAGGCGTCGGCATCGTCTTTCGTGATCTGCGGGAAGCGGTCGTGCAGGTTTTCGGCGGTCTGGCCCATCGTTGCCGCCGAGGGGTCGATCAGGCCCTCGGCGACGAAGCGCGGGTTGTAGTCGACGTCTTCCAGCATCGGATGCCGTCCCATGTGCTCGACGCCGCCCGCGAGAATCGCATCCGCCGCCCCCATCGCGATCTCGCCGGCGCCGGTCGTGATCGCCGTCAATGCGCCCGCGCACATCCGATCGACCGCGAAACCGGGAACGGTCCGCGGCAGGCCCGCCAGCAAGGCGACGTCCCGCCCTAGCGTCAGCCCCTGGTCGCCGACCTGCGCGGTGGCGGCGAAGGCGACGTCGTCGATCCGCTCCGGTGGCAGCGAGTCGTTGCGGCGCAAGAGCTCGCGGACGAGCTTGACCGCCATGTCGTCGGCACGGGTCCGCCAGAAGACCCCCTGCGGTCCGGCCCGCCCGAAGGCGCTGCGGACGCCGTCGACGTAGTAGACCTCGCGAAGCTCGCGCACCGCAGCAAGGCTAGTAGACGCGGCCGGCCCCGCAGGCCGAGTGATCGGCACAGTTTCGGCGCAGTCTCGTTAACCACCCGTGCGCTGAACCTCGATACGCTCGACGCGGGGAGGAGGTTGGCTGTGCCTAAGCAAGGAACCGGAGCCGAAGCGCGCGAAAACTGGCAGGCCCACGTCGACCGCGAGGACGCGCGCTACCGGGACGGCGAGAGCCGCCTCCCCGACATCGCGGACGCCGATTCACGCCAGCGCCAGCTGACCCGGCTGGGCAACGCGGCTGCCGGCGCGGGGCTCGCGCTGCTGATGGCCGGCCGCCGGGAGGAAGCCGCGACCCGGCTTGTCCGCGCGGCCGAGCGCTACCGCGAGAGCTTCGGGGAAGCGCCGCCCGGAAGCTGGGGCCGTCCGATCGGGGCGATGAAGGCGCGGCTCCTTGCGGAGGATTGGGACGGCGCCACCGCAGACGCGCGTTGGACACTCGAGGCCGGTGCCGCCGTGGCCGACTCGCCGATCGGTCGCTACGCCGCTGCGCTCGCCCAGCTCGTGCTGGGCGACGACGAGCATGCGCGCGCCCACGCCGACGCGATCAGGACGCGCGCCGACTTCCCCGCCGAGGTCGGCGACGCGCTCGCCTTCCTCGCCGCCCATGACGTGCTCGGCTACACGCAGGCGGTCGAGGGAGTGCTCGAGTCGTTCGTGAACCGCGAGGAGTACCTCGAGGACGTTCCCGTCGCCGACACGGTGCTCGTCCTCCAGGCGCTCGGCGAGCGCCGCGGGATCACGGCCGAGCTCTCCTCGCCGCTCCTCCCGGACTGAGGATCCGTTTCAGAAGGACGAACCGGCCCGGCCGTTCCACCCGGATTAGGCGGACGCCCGGGCATAGCCCGGACATCTTCTCGGGCGGCGTCGCAAGCGAGCGCCTAGGCTAGTCCGTGCTCCCGGTGCGCACCGGGTGCACGAATGCCGTGACCACGAGCGGGTCGTCGTCGTCGGTTTCCTCGTCTCGCACCCGCTCGGCGATCTCTTCGATCAGCCGCAACGCTCGCTCGTGCGGGATGCGCACGGTGGTTTGCGTGATCCGGAACTTCCCCGAGGCGCCGAACGCGGCCCAGGCCCGCTGGAGGTCGTCGACCATCGACGCGCGCACGTCGGTGCCGAGGCCGGTCGAGACGAGCTCCGGCGCCACGCGCACGGTTCGCGCGACGGCGCGATAAGGCTTCTCCCGGCCGTGGCCCCCGTCGGCACGATCAATCAGGCCGGCTCGCAAGAGCATCCGCACGTGGAAGTGGAGGTGGCCGGGGTCGACGCCGAGGCGTTGGGCGAGCTCACGGTTCGTCAGCGATGTCTCCTGGCTCTGGCCGAGCATCTCGAGCACGCGCAGGCGCAGCGGATGGCCGAGGGCTTTCAGCTGCTCCGGACGATCGATGGTGAAGACGTCGAGCAGCGGCGGCTGCAGCTCGGGTGACGGCACCCTGCGTATATATACGGAAACGCCGTCCGGCGTCTAGTCGCCCAACCGCGAAGCCGCCTGTCGATCCAGGATCGCCAGTGTCTCGCCGTGCCCGGATCGGATCAGGCTGCCAGGCACGGCGGGGTCGGGAGGCCCGGCGAGCGCACCTGCAACCGCCTCGGCCTTTTGCTCGCCGGTGACCAGGAAGACGATCCGGCGAGCCCCACGCAGCGCCGGCGGTGTCAGCGTCACACGCTCGACGTAGGGGTCGAGTTGGGGCTCGGCCTCGATCACTAGCCGCTCGGTTTCCTCCAATCCCGGCGCATGCGGAAACAGCGACGCCACGTGCCCGTCGGGTCCGAGTCCGAGCAGGAGCAGGTCGAGCGTCGTTCCTTTCAGCTCCTGTTCGTACACCGCTGCGGCCGCGGGAGGCTCGTCCTCGCCGCGGATTCGGTGGACTCGCGCGGGAGGACCGTCGAGCCTGACGATCAGCTTCTCTTGCGCGAGCCGGAAGTTCGACCGTTCGTCGTCCGGGGCGACGCAGCGCTCGTCGCCCCACCAGATGCCCGCGCGGCCCCAGTTGGGCTCGAGCCGGGCGGCGAGCTCGTAGGCGCGACCAGGCGTCGAGCCGCCGGTGAGCGCGATCTCGCTTCCTTCGCGCGCAGCAGCGGCAAGCAAGTCGGCCACTCTTCGCGCGGCGGATTCCTCGTCGTCGGCAACGATCACTTCGACCCCACGGGGGTTCACGGGGCTCCGGCCGCGAGCTCGCGCGAGCGGTCCATCGCCGCCTGGATCGCGTTCAGGAAGGCGGCGCGGACTCCCGCTTGCTCCAGCTCCCGCACGGCTCGGATCGTCGTGCCGCCGGGAGACGTGACCCGCTCGCGCAGCTCTACCGGGTGCATGTGCTCGTCACGGAGGAGCTTCGCGGTCCCCAGCATCGTCTGGACGACGAGCTGCGTGGAGACGTCACGGCCGAGGCCGAGCAGGATGCCCGCCTCGATCATCGCCTCCGAGAGGAGCGCAAAGTACGCGGGACCGGAGCCGGAAACCGCCGTCACTGCGTCCATGTACGGCTCGGGCACGCGGACCACGGCGCCGAGATGCAAGAGCGCTTCCTCGGCGACGGCGAGGTGCGGCTCGTCGGCGTTGGCTCCCGCGCACATGCCTGCGATCCCCTCGTGCACGGTCGCCGGCGCATTGGGCATCGCGCGCACGACGGGAACGCCCTCGACGAGACGCTCCTCGATCGCCCTCGTCGGAATCGCCGCCGCGATCGAAAGGACCGTCTGCTCAGCGGTGACGACCGGGGCGATCTCGCCGAGCAGGTCGTCGAAATCCTGCGGTTTGACGGCGATCACCACGAGCGCCGCTCCGGCGACCGCGTCGGCGTTCGACAGCGTCGCCTCGACGCCCAGCTTCTCCCGGAGCTCTGCGATGCGTTCCTCGCGGCGGCCGGTCGCGACGATCTCGCCCGCCTCGCGCCAGCCGCCGCTCAGCAGGCCCGCGATCAAGGCTTCGCCGATCGTGCCGGCTCCGAGCACGGCGACGCGCCTTTCTTCGATCGTCATGCCGTGAATCTAAGCAGCGAGGCGCTCCGGGACGCCGAGCGTCCCCTGCTTGAGGCCGGCGAGCATGTACACGCTCGCCAGGCCCGCCCACTCGCCGTAGGGCTCCAGCAGCTCGGCGGTCTCCCAACCCTCGACCCGACGGCCGCGTAGCCGGGCAAGCAGCTTGACGAGTCCGAGGTCGCCGACGAGGCCGCGCTCGTAACGGCCGAGGCCCTCGAGGCAGACGACGCCGACCGACCATGGGCCGATTCGCGATTCGCGGACCAGTCTCGCGGCGGCTGCTTCGGTCGAGACCCCCCGCAAACGCTCGAGATCGAGCGTGCGGCACAGCCGCACGAGCGCGCTAGCCCGGGGGCCGCCGAGGCCCAGCGCGCGGAGTTCGGCCGGGGAGAAGCGTGCGAACGTGGCCGCCGTCGGCGCGGCGTGCAGGCCGTCCAGCGACGGCGTCGCGGCGCGGACGATCCGGCGCTCGATCTCGCGTGCCCGACGCGCCGTAATCAGCTGGCCACAGAGCGCCCTGAGCAGGGCCTGGGTGACCGTCGCGCAGCGAAGCGGTCGCAGCCCCTTGAGCCGCCGAACGGTGGGGCCGAGGAAGGGACTCGCTCGACCACCTCCTCACTCGGTCCGCGGATGAGCAGGGCCCCGTCGGCGCCCTGTCCCACCTCCGCGATCTCGAGCCGGCCGTCGATCTCGTAGACGGCGCGCAGTCGACCGTTCGCAGCGATCCGCGTCGCATCGCTGCCGAGGCGGATCGAGAGCCGGAGCGAGTAGGGGCCGCGCGCTCGGAGCGAGGCCTCGATCAACTCAGGCTTTGCGCCCGGGGGGATGAGCTGAGCTGCGCCGCGCGGTCGAGGACGTCGAGCGCCTCCGATTCGCGGCCGACCTTGCGGAGATAGCGGGCCCACGAGCGGTACGTGTCCGCCTTCTCGATTTGCCGACCATGCTGGTCGATGAGTTGGACGGCGCGTTCGAAGGTCTCGTCGGCCTCGGGGCTTCCCTGTTGCGCAAGCGCCTCCGCGAGGATCCCGAGAGCGACGCCGCGTTCTGCCGCATGGTCCTCGCCGAGGAGTTGAAGCGCTTCGCGCGCAAGCCGGCCGGCGTCCGCCGGCTGTTCGAGCAGGACGGCGCGCTTCGCCTGGTCGGAGCGAAGATTGGCGAGATCCAGCGGAGCCGGCGTCGGCCCGAGCATCCGCTCGGCCTCCGTGAACTGCTCGCCGGCTTCCTGCACCTTTCCCTGGGAAATCATGATCCCGGCTGGTCGCGAATCTCGTTCAGACGCGCCAGCGACCAGTACAGCCGAACGCGCGTATACGGGTCTGCCACCTCCTCGGCTCGAGCAAGCGCGTCCACGAGCACGTCCTCGGCCCGGCCGAGGTCGCCCAGGTCGCTGAGCGCGTAGCTGAGATACGTCGAAAACCGAACCTGATTCGTGGTGTCGTCGGGGCTCTCCTCCGCAACCCGGGCCAGGCAGTCTTCGAAGAGGGCGACTGCGCGCTGCGGTTGCCCAAGCGCTGCGTAGCACTGCCCGAGGGTTGCGTAGACGTCGGGGCGTTGAAGCGGCGACAGAAGCTGAGAACCGATCGCGGCCTCCAGCCGCTCCATCGCGGCGGCATTGTTTCCGGCGCTCGCCTCCGCCAGGCCGATCGCGATACGTGCGCGAAGCGCAGAGGTCGAGTCACCGGCGGCGATCGCGTCGTCGAGGATCTCGTGGACAACCCTCCGGGCCTTCTCGGTGTCTTCCGCCAGCCGAAGCTCGAGCTCCGCATCGGCGAGCCGGAGCTCGCGCTCGTCGACATCGCGAAGGTCCGATCCCGTCTCCAGGTACTCCACGGAAACGCCGAGCTTTCGAGCCAGCTGCCTGAGCGCCTTGACGGACGGGCGACGCGCACCCGCCTCGATTCGCGAGATGTAGGCGTATGAGACGCCCGGAGACGAAAGCTCGCGCTGGGAGAAGCCTCGTTCGACTCGTAGTCGGCGCAGACGCTCCCCGATCGACTCTGGTCCAGCCGTTTGCGGTTCGTCCATCGTTCCCGCGCATCTTGGTACCTGAGGCGGCTGGCGTCAAAACCCGTCTTAGGGAGACTTGACAACAAATGGCTACGGCGTTTGCGTACCGCTTCTCGCTCGTCAAGCCAAGAAATGAAGGGAGGTGGATTCATGTCCGGCCGCATGAAGGCACTGCTCGTCGCCCTCGGCGCTCTCGGTTTCGCGGCGATGAACGGGTCGCTGCCCTGGGGGCCGTAGGCCTCGACGCGGGCGGGAGCGCTTAACCGCGCTCCCGCCCGTAAGCTTGGTGCGTGGCCGAGACGATCGACCCGCGCGTGGACATCGGACACGTCCATCTGAAGGTCTCGGACATCGATCAGGCGCTCGGCTTCTACCGCGATGTCCTCGGCTTCGAGGTGACTCAGCGCTACGGCGAGGAGGCGGTCTTCCTGAGTGCGGGCGGATACCACCATCATCTTGGCCTCAACACCTGGGAAAGCCGTGGTGGCTCAGCGCCGCCTTCGGGAACGACGGGGCTCTACCACGTCGCGATCCGCTACCCCGACCGCGCCACGCTCGGCGACGCGCTACGCCGCGTCGTCGAAGCGAGAATCCCGATCAGCGGAGCGACCGATCACGGGGTCAGCGAGGCGATCTACCTCCGCGACCCGGATGGAAACGGGATCGAGCTCTACCGCGACCGGCCCCGCGAGGAATGGCCGCGCTCCGAGGACGGTGGGGGTGTGGCGATGTTCAACGCGCCGCTCGACCTGGAGGCGCTGCTCGCCGAGGCGGGTTCCCGCTAGGTGCCCGGCGAGACGGTGCGCTGCGTCTGCGGCTCTGCGACCTGGGTCTCCTGGACGACGGTGCGCCGAGAGAAGAGTCCGAGCGCGTAGCCGGCGAAGTAGAGGATCAGGCCGCCCGGACCGTAGAAGTGCCCGATCCAACGGAGCGCCTGCATTCCCTGCGAGCCGTATGGGTGAATCGTTCCGCTTGACCAGAGGGGGTAGAGGATCGGGCAGACGATCAGCCAGCCGCCCCCCGCGAAGGCCAGCAGCGCGCCGAGCGCGCCGCCGCCACGTGAGGGGGTCATCAGCATGAAACCCCCGACGAGGGCGACGATGCCCGGGATCAGCTGAGTCTCCCATTGCTTCGTCGAGAACTGCCAGCTCGTGTCGTTGAAGAAGCCGAAGTTGAAGAGCGCGCCGACGAGCGCCGCGGCGATCACCCAGCCGCCGAGCAGGGCGATCAGGAAGCCGAACGGAATCGTCTTCGGCGTCCAAGTCGTCGATCGTCGACGGGCCACGGTTTGGGTTATGCGCCGTTTCCGGAAATCGAAACGGTGTAGCGTTGCCCTCATGCCGCGCGGGTACATGGAAGGGCCTGCGGCCGAAGAGGCCGATCGCCGGCTCGAGGAGCTCGAGCGCGGCCCCGAGGCAGAGGAGGCGCAACGGCGCCTCGCCGTCTTCGGCTCGACCGAAGACGAGGCCGAGTCGCACTTCCTCGGCTGGCGCGACGAGGTCGATCCTGACGAGCTGTTCGAGAGCGGCCGCGCCTGGGGCCTGAAGGTCGTCCGGCGCAGCGCCGCGTAGCCGGCGACCAGCCCGGCGGCGGCCCGGAACGGTCAGGTCGGGTCCACCCCCATGGGGGGTGCAAAAAGCGCCCCTACCAGCACGCTAACGAGGATCGCGTGCCGTGTCTGTCACCGGTTTGCACCGACGCCGTGACAACGCGCTATACCTACGGCGATGGCCAAAGACACCAAGCCGGTCGAGCAGGTCGACAGTGTCATCGTCCGCTTCGCGGGCGACTCTGGCGACGGCATGCAGCTGACCGGCGGGCGCTTTACGAGCGAGACCGCCGTGCTCGGGAACGACCTCTCGACCTTCCCGGATTTCCCCGCCGAGATCCGGGCGCCGGCTGGCTCTCTGCCCGGCGTCTCCGGTTTTCAGGTCCACTTCGCCGACCACGACATCCTGACCCCGGGCGACGCGCCGAACGTGCTTGTCGCGATGAACCCGGCGGCGCTGAAGACAAACCTGCGCGACCTGCCGCGCGGCGGGACGCTGATCGTCGACCAGGACACCTTTACCGAGCGCAACCTCGCCAAAGCCGGTTACGACGCCAACCCGCTCGAGGACGGCTCGCTCGACGGGTACGACGTCCACGCAGTGCCGCTGACGTCGATGACGCTCGAGGCGACGAAGGAAGTCGAGGGCGTCACGAAGCGCGAGGCAGAGCGCGCGAAGAACATGTTCGCGCTCGGGCTGATGTCCTGGCTTTACCACCGCCCGACCGACAACACGGTTTCATTCCTCGAGCGCAAGTTCGCGAAGCGCCCTGAGATTGCCGAGGCGAACAAGCGCGCCTTCCACGCCGGCTACGCGTTCGGCGAGACGACCGAGGACTTCGCCGTCTCCTACCAGGTCAAGCCGGCGAAGCTGCGGCCCGGGACCTATCGCAACATCACCGGCAACCAGGCGCTCGCCTTCGGGCTGCTCGATCCTCGAGGAGCTCGCCCGCCACAAGAACTTCGGGGTTCGCACCTTCCAGGCGGAGGACGAGATCGCCGCGGTCGGCGCCGCGCTCGGCGCCAGCTTCGGCGGCTCGCTCGGCGTCTCCACCTCGGCCGGGCCCGGCGTCGTGCTCAAGAGCGAGACGGTCGGGCTCGCTGTCGCGCTCGAGTTGCCGCTGCTGATCCTCGACATCCAGCGGGCCGGTCCCTCGACGGGAATGCCCACGAAGCCCGAGCAGGCCGACCTGCTGATGGTGTTGTTCGGCCGCAACTCCGAGTCACCTGTGCCCGTGCTCGCGGCCTCGACGCCCGCGCAGTGCTTCGAGGCGGCGATCGAGGCGGCGCGAATCGCGCTCAAGTACCGGACGCCCGTCTATCTGCTCTCCGACGCCTACCTCGCGAACGGGTCCGAGCCATGGCTGTTACCCGAGGTCGATGCGATTCCGCTGGTCGAGGTCGACTTCACGACCGAAGGGCCGGCCGAGGGCGACTTCCAGCCGTACGCGCGCGATGACGAGACCCTCGCGCGCCCGTGGGCGATCCCCGGCACGCCCGGTCTCGAGCACCGGATCGGCGGGCTCGAGAAGCAGGACGTGACGGGCAACGTCGACTACGATCCCGAGAACCACGACCTGATGACCCGTCTGCGCGCGCAGAAGGTCGCCGGGATCGCCTCCGACATCCCCGAGCTCGAGGTCGATGACCCCGATGGCGCCGACTTGCTCGTCCTCTCCTGGGGCGGCACGTACGGGCCGGTCGCCGCCGGCGTGCGGCGGGTTCGCGGTGACGGCGGCAAGGTCGCCCACGCGCACCTGCACTACCTGAATCCATTCCCCCGCAACACCGGCGAGGTCGTCAGCGCCTACGAGCGGGTGCTGATCCCCGAGATCAACCTCGGCCAGCTCCGCAAGTTGGTCCGGGCCGAGTTCTTGGTCGACGCGGCTGGCTTCAACCTCGTCCGCGGCTTGCCGTTCCGGGCGAGCGAGGTGCAAGAAGCAATCGAGGCGATGCTGTGAGCGATAGGAGCGCGAGGAGGTAGCGATGTTCCGGAAGCTGCTGGAAAAGCTGCGTGGCAGCTCACGCGCGCCCGACGATCTCGCCCTCGGTACGACGCGGCCCGGCGACTTCGCCGACGATCCGGCAACGCCGGAACAAGAGGGCGAAGGTTTCGCTCCCAACCCGCACGACGAGCCGACGGCCGAATGAGCGAGCCCAACGGCAACGGCACCCAGCCCAAGCTGACGGCGAAGGCCTACAAGACCGACCAGGAGGTCCGCTGGTGCCCGGGCTGCGGCGACTACGCGATCCTGGCGGCGCTGCAGGGTTTCATGCCCGAGCTCGAGATCCCGAAGGAGCGGATCGTCTTCGTCTCCGGGATCGGCTGCGCGGCCCGCTTTCCGTACTACATGGAGACGTACGGAATGCACTCGATCCACGGACGCGCTCCGGCGATCGCCACCGGCCTCTCGGTCTCCCGCCCTGACCTGTCCGTCTGGGTCGTGACCGGCGACGGCGATGCGCTCTCGATCGGCGGCAACCACCTGATCCACGCGCTGCGGCGCAACGTGAACATCAAGATCCTGCTCTTCAACAACGAGATCTATGGTCTGACGAAGGGCCAGTACTCGCCGACGAGCCCCCGCGGGAAGGTGACGAAATCGACGCCGATGGGCTCCCTGGACTGGCCGTTCAATCCGATCTCGCTCGCGATCGGCGCCGAGGCGAGCTTCGTCGCGCGGGCGATCGATACCGACCGCGCCCAACTCACGGAGGTGCTCCGCGCCGCCGCCGCGCACAAGGGCAGCGCGTTCATCGAGATCTTCCAGAACTGCAACATCTTCAACGACAACGCCTTTGACTTCGTGCGCGAGGAGAAGGAAAACCGGATCAACCTCCAGCACGGCGAGCCGGTGCGGTTCGGGGCCGAGGGCGAGCGCGGGGTGCGCTTGCGCTCAGACGGCTCGGCCGAGGTTTTCGAGGGTGGCGGCGACCCGCTCGCCTGGGACGCGCACCACCCGGAGGCCTCGCCGGCCTTCGCGCTCTCCCGCCTGACGCGCGACACGGTCGGCGCGACGCCGATCGGGATCTTCCGCGACGTCGAGCGGCCGGTCTACGACGAGCTGATGGCCGAGCAGCTGGACGCGGCCCGCGAGCAGAAGGAAGGCGAGCTGGGCGCGCTCCTCGCCGGCGGCGACACGTGGACGATCTCGTAGTCCTCGAAGCGGTCCCGACCGAGACGGAAGCCGAGCTGATCTGCTCGATCCTGCGGAACGCCGGGATTCAGTGCCTGCAGCGGCAGACGAGCTTTTCCGCTGGGATGACCGATGGGCTGCCGGTCGGCGGTCCGCGCGAGATCGTGGTGCGCGGCGAGGACGCAGGCAAGGCGCGGGAGACGCTAGAGCTCCGGCGCCGCTCGTAGGTCGAGCCGCCAGTCGCTGCAGCGCAGCGGGTTTCCCGGCGGGAATTCGAAGTCGCACGCTTCGAGGAACGTGAAGCCCAGCTTGCGGCAGATCGCGTTCGACGGTGCGTTGTCGACGGACGGGAACGCGTGCATGAAGCGATGTTTGCCTTCTTCTCGCGCCAGTTCGATTGCATCCTCGGTCGCGTGGCCCGCGATCCCGCGGCCTTGGAATTCCGGCAGTACCGACCAGCCGATCTCGTAGACCTTCTGCCCGCGCCACTCGCGCTCCCAGAAGCCGACCGACCCGATCGCGTCGCCCGTCTCCTCGTCGACGATCTTGAACATGCCCGACCCCGGCCGCGCGTAGCGCGCCTGGCGCTCGGCCAGCTTCTCAGGGCTCTCCGGCCCGCCGAGATGCTCGGTCATCGCGGGGTCGCCCATCAGCCGCTCGACGAGCGACAAGTCGTCTTCGCCCCATGGCTCGAGCCGGATTGGAGCTCGCTCTCCCATCGCCCTCCTATTCACATTTGGTCAGCGTCGATGCGCGTTCTACTCTCGTTCAACCCACGTTAGGAGGACGGCATGCCCGATCGCCCCGACACGATCGTTCTGGTTCACGGACTTTGGCTGACCCCGCTCAGCTGGGAGAAGTGGATCGAGCATTACAAGGCGAAGGGCTTCAACGTGCTCGCCCCAGCCTGGCCCGGCATGGAAGGCGAGATCGACCAGGTTCGTCGCAACACGAGGCCGTACGAGAATCTCGGCGTCGGCGAGATCGCCGACCACTACGAGCGGATCATTCGTGCGCTCGACGAGCCGCCGATCATCATGGGCCACTCCTTCGGCGGCGCGATCACCGAGGTCCTGCTCGACCGCGGCCTCGGCGCCGCCGGCGTTGCGATCTCGCCCGCGCCGATCAAGGGGATCCTCGCGCTCCCGCCCTCGAGCCTCAAGGTCGCGTCGGTCGCGCTCAAGAATCCGGCCAACCGCCACAAGGCCGTGGCGCTGACGCCGAAGGAGTTCCACTACGGCTTCACCAACACGCTCAGCGACGACGAGTCGCGGCGCGCTTACGAGCGCTACGCGATCCCAGGGCCGGGACGCGTCCTCTTTCAGGCCGCCTTCTCGAACTTCACGCCGGGCTCGCCGTTGAAGATTCATCCTGAGAGCGGCAAGCGCGCCCCTCTGCTGTTGATGGCGAACGGCAAGGACCACACGGTCCCCGCGGCGGTGACGAAGAGCGCCTTCAAGATCCAGCGCAAGGCGAGCTCGCCGACCGAGATCAAGGAGTACCCCGATCGCTCGCACTACACCTTCGCGCTGGAGGGCTGGGAGCGCGTGGCCGACGACGCGCTCGAATGGGCGACGCAGCACGCGAGAGTGCCGGCGCCCGCTTAGATCAGGAGGGCCTACCGCTACTTCAACTCGACGAAGATGACGTGCGTTGGCGTCTCGCCGATGTTCTCGCCCGTGTGGCTGTGGGCGTCAAGCCAGCGCACGTCACCATGTTCGAGGCTGACATCCCTGCTCTGACCGCCGACCGTTAGGCGTCGGCGGAAGGCGGTCAGGGCGTACATCACGCTGTCCGGATGGTCGTGGGGATTGGTCTTGGCGCCGGGCTCGTCCTGGTACTCGAGCACCCGCACCCGCTCGTTCTCGAAGATGACCTTGTACTTGTCCGGATCCGTGATCGTGGGGTCAGGCATGGCTGCTCCTCTCCGCGGTTTGTCCCAGGTGGAGCCCTGGCGGGTCGTGATCATCTCGTAGGCCGGCGATGCGGCAGCGGGCTAAGCGCTAGTTAGGCCCAACTGCCGGTTTCGCCGAGACGGGCCAAGGTCGCGGAGTCCGCGCGGTCGTTGGCAAGGACGAGCGGGTCGTCGCGAGTTTCGGACTTGTCGGCCTTGAGCGCAGCGAGGGTGATGACGCGCGCGCGTACGCCCTGCAGTTCCGCGACGTCGTCCTCGAACGTCTCGGCCGGCCAGGCGCCGCGGCCGTCTCTCAGCGGCTGTACACGCCCCCGTCGTCGTCCGACTCGAGAAACGCGAGCTCGAGGCGGAGGGCGCCGCGTTCGTAGCCGGTGTACCCGTCCTCGCCGTCCTCGGGGGCGTGCTTCCACCGATCGTCGCGAGCAGTGCCGTAACCCGGTCGAGGTCTTGCAGCCAGACCGCCATGTCGAGATCGCCGTGTGCTCGCGTGACTGACCCGGCGTGGAAGTCGACGGCCCAGCCGCCGAACAGCCAGTACTCGATGCCGTGCCCTCCAGTAGCTCATGCAGCCAAGCCAGGGCGGCGAGTTGCTCGGCGTCGTTCATGTCATCAGTTCAGCAGCAATCGTCGAGATCGCAAGCCAGGTTATTGCCTTCGCTAGGTGATCGCGGCGCCTAGTTTGGCCGGGTCGGCAATCACGTCGATCTCGGCGATTCTGCCACCGGAGATCGTGAAACCGACCACTGCAATCGGCCTCTGGCCGGGCACGACGATCACGCCCGCGGTCCCGTTCACGATTGCCGGGCGCGCATGGGGGGCAAGCCTTCTTCCGCGCTGAAGCACCTGAGCTGCGACTGCTTCTGCGCCCTCGATCGGCGGGCGCGCTGCAGGGGCCACGCCGCCGACGTCGATCCGGAAGACGACGTCCGGGTCGAGCACCTCGAGCAGCGCTTCGAAGTCGCCCGCGCGCGAGGCGGCCAGGAAGGCGTCGACCACTCGGCGTTGCTCGCGCAGATCCGGGTCGGTGGTCGGCGCCGCTCCCCGAACTCGCCGCCGGGCTCTACTCGCGAGCTGGCGGGTCGCGGCCTCCGAGCGGTCGACGATTGGGGCGATCTCGTCGAACGGCATCCCGAACATGTCATGGAGCACGAACGCGAGGCGCTCGGCCGGGGTCAGCGTGTCCAGCACGACCAAGAGGGCGAGGCCAACGGAATCAGCCAGGACAGCTTCGTCCTCAGGTCCGTTCTCGATGGTCACGATCGGCTCGGGGAGCCAGCTGCCGGCGTAGTCCTCGCGGCGCGCTCGGCGTGAGCGCAGCAGGTCCAGGGCGACGCGCGCGACCACCGTCGTCAACCAGCCGGCGAGGTTCTCCACCGCCTCGGTGTCCGAGCGCGAGAGCCGGAGCCAAGCTTCCTGCACCGCGTCCTCCGCCTCGCTTCTCGAGCCGAGCATCCGGTAGGCGACCGACTCGAGGTGCTGCCGGTGACGCTCGAACTCTTCGGTTTGCCAGTCGCTTCGGGTCACGTCACATCTCCGCGTTCGAATCCGTCATCTCACTGACGAACGAAACGCGGCGGCTGTGACTGCCCGAAGGGAGCGACATGAACGCAATCGAAGTGAGGAAGCTCAGCAAGACCTATCCGGGCGGCGTCGAGGCCGTGAAGGGCATCGACTTCGAGGTCGCCGCCGGCGAGGTCTTCGGACTGCTCGGCCCGAACGGTGCCGGGAAGTCGACCACGGTCGGGATGCTGACGACGACGATCGCGCCGACCGCCGGCACCGCACGGCTCGCCGGCTTCGACGTCGTGGAGGAGCCTCTGGCCGCGCGGCGGGCGAGCAGCGTCGTCTTCCAGGAGCCGGTGGTCGACCGCTCGCTGACCGGCCGGCGGAACCTCGAGATCCACGCGCGCCTCTGGGGCGTCGAACCGCGCGAGGCCGAAGGACGCATCGACGAGCTCGCCGCCACGCTCGGGCTGACCGACCTCGGCGACCGTGCCGCAGGCACCTTGAGCGGCGGCGAGCGCCGTCGGCTGGAGATCGCCCGCGCGCTCGTCTCGCGCCCGCGCGTGCTCTTCCTCGACGAGCCGACCGTCGGACTCGACCCGCGGATCCGCGCCGAGCTGCTCGAGGTGATCGCGAGCCTGCGCAGCCGGACGGAGATGACCGTCCTGCTGACCACGCATTACCTCGACGAGGCCGAGCGCCTCTGCGACCGCGTCGCCATCATCCATGCCGGCCGGATCGTCGGGCTCGATACGCCGCAAGCGCTGCTCGCGCAACTCGGGCGGGAACTCGTGGAGCTGCACGTCGACGGCGACGTCACCGGCGCACTCGTCGCGTTGCGCGAACGCGGCGTCGCAGGCGGCGACGCCTTCGCCGTGGGTTCGCGCCTGACAGTGCCGCTGCACGAGCACAGCTCGGGCGACGCCATCGCCGCCATCCACAAGCTCGGGCTCGCCGGCGCGATCAGCGCCCGGCAGCCGACCCTCGACGATGTCTACCTGCGGCTGACCGGCGACTCCCTCGCCGCGGCGGCCTGAAAGGAGAACCAATGTCCACCGCTGAAATCGCAATCCCCGCAGTACAGACACGGCCCCGCGCGCTCAGTCCGCTAGCGACGCTCGCACGCCGCCGCTTCCAGCTCACCGCGCGAACCCCCCGCGAGCTGTTCGTGCCGCTGCTGACACCGATCATGTTCGCGCTCGTGATCGCGCCGGCGCTGAAGACGGCGTTGCACACCGACGCGAGCTACGAGTCCTTCGTCGCGATCGGCACCGTCGGCCTGCTGATCCCGCTGAACACGATGTTCTCCGGGCTCGGCGTGATCGTCGACCGCGTCAGCGGCGCCCAGCGTGAGCTGCTGACGGCGCCGATTCCGCGGGGCCTGCTCGTGCTCGGCAATCTCGCCGTCGCCCTCGCGATCACGGCGCTGCAGGTCGGCGTGCTGATCGCGGTAGCGGTCGCGCGCGGCATCCACTTCCACGCGACCGGCACCGGGATTCTCTGGTTCGCGGCCGCCGGCGTGCTCTTCACGATCGGCATGTACGGGATGGCGGAGATCCTCGCCAACCGCGTGCCGAGGCAGGAGGAGTACATCGCGCGCGTGCCGGCGATCGCGATCCTGCCGTGGTTTCTCGCCGGCGCGCTCTTCCCGATCACGGCGCTGCCGGGCTTCCTGACCTGGGTCGCGAAGTTCCTGCCGCTGACGCATGGGCTGGCGCTGATGCGCTACGGCCTCCGCGGCGACGGCACCGGCCTGCACGCGATCTGGGGCCTTAGCGACCCGACCGCGATGGCCGCGCTCAGCCTCGCCGTCGTCGGCGGCTTCGCGCTGCTGCTCACCGCCGCATCGATCCGCGTCTTCAGCCGGTCTGCCGTGCGGTGAGCGCTCAGGCAGGCCGACGGCGCCTGCACGCGGTTCCGCTTGTCACATCAGCTGAGCCGCGGTGCCGAGTCGGCGTGGTGCTTCAGATACGCAGTCCGGAGCTCGCGCGCGCGCTCCTCGAGTCCCGCGAGGAGTGAGCGCGCCTCCTCGAGCTCCTCACCGAGGGCGTCGACCCGGCGGATCTCCTCCGCCATCTCGGCCAGCGGGCTCGCCGGATCGGCGTTCAGCTTCCCAAGACGCGCATCGGCCGCCCGGAGCTGCGCCTCCGTCGCGCGCGCCCACCCGCCGGCCTGGTCGGCCAGAGCCCGGAGCTCGCTTTCGGTCGTCGCCTTGCCGCCGACGACCACCTCGCGCAAGCGGATGACCAAGGCGAGATCGAGTTTGTCTGGCAAGCGGCTCACTGGGCGGCAAGCGGAGACTGCCACATAGCGTTACCCGGCGCGGGACGGGATCTCGAGATCCGCGTAGACGCCGAAGTGATCGCTCGCCCAGACGCCGTCGTGGGGCTGGTCGAAGATCCGCTCGCAGGCGGTGATCTCGAGCGTCGGCCCGCCGTGCAGCCCGCAGCGGACGAAGACGTAGTCGAGCCGGCGAAACGGCCAGTCCCAATCGAAGAGGAGCGGATTGGCGGGCGTGAAGGTCTCACCCGGCTCGCCGGGATGAATGCTTTCCCAGGCGTCGCGGTAGCAGACGCTCGTTCCGTCCAACGATTGTCGTCCGGAGATGAAGCGGACGTTCGCGGCGTCCGGGTCCGACGTGAAGTCGCCGGCAAGCACGACGTGGACGTCTCGATCGCCGGCGAGCTCCTCGATGAACCGCGCCGCCGCGAGCGCCTGCAGCTCCCGCTCGCGCTCGAAGTGCAACTGCCAATTTGGGACGTGGTTTGCGAAGACGAGCGGAGCGAACGGCCCTCGCGCCTGGATCTCGGCGATAAGCGTCGTGCACGCGAAGTCGACCGTCCGCGGCGTGACCTTCAGGTCGACCTCGTGGACATCGCCGATCGGCCAGTGGCTCGCGATCGATGCACCCTGGCCGTCGGGCTCGCGGGCCTGCTGGTGCGCGACATGAAAGTCGGGCCCGAGCAGATCGACGACCTGGTCGTATTCATCCGTCTTGATCGCCTCGACGAAAGCGACAAGATCGGGCTGGAGCTCGCGAAAACCGTCAATCAGGACCGCGCGACGGGCTTCCCAGTCGCCGCGGATTCCCCAGAGGTTCTGCGTGACGACTCGCATCAGTCCGACGCTTCAGCCGCCACCACGAGCCGCTCGCGCGTCGGCGTCACGAGCACCGCGACACCGACGCCGATCAGCGCAGCAGCCCCGGCAATCGCGAACGCAACCTCATAGCCCCGGACACCCGGCACGTTCGTCCCGGGAATCAGGTGCGCGGTCAGAATCGCCGCGCCGACTTCGCCCCCGATGACGCCGCCGACGGTGCGCATGACCGTGTTCATGCCGGTCGCGATCCCGGTCTCACTCGGGCTCACCGCCTCCGTGATCAGCGTCGCCATCGCCGCGAACGCGAAGCCGACGCCGGTGCCGAGAACCGGCATCGCGACGAGCACCTGCCACGGCTCGTCGTGCCAGAGCGCCAGCATTACCGCCGAGCTTCCCGAGAGCAGCATTCCGGCGGCGAGCGGCCACTTCGATCCGGTGCGCCGGCCAATCAAGCCGGCCGCAGGACCGGCGAAGAGCAGCGCGAAGGAGCTCGGCACCAGGTACAAGCCGGCCTTCGTCGCGGTGGCGCCGAAGCCGTAGTTCACGAGCCGCGCCGCGTCGGCGCCGAGGCCGCGCGGCGCCTCGACGAAGTTCGGGATCAGGACGAACGTCCCGAACATCGCGAAGCCCGTGATCAAAGCGCAGATGTTGGTGAACAGCACCTGACGCCGAACGAAGACGCGCATGTCGACCATGGGCTCGGGCACGCGCAGCTCGGCGCCGACCCAAAGCGCAAGAAACACCGCCGCCGCGGCGAAGAGGCCGCCGATGCGCGCGGAGGTCCAGCCCCAGCTCTCACCTTCGGTCAGCGCGAGCAGCAGGCAGATCAGGCCCGCGGATAGGAGCACCCCGCCGAGGAAATCCACCCGCGACGGCGTCTTGATCGGCGACTCTGGCACGAACCGATGCACGAGCACGGCTGCGATCGCGACCGGGATCGCGCCGAAGATGAAGAGCCAGCGCCAGGAGAGATGGTCGACGATCAGGCCCGAGAAGACGATCCCGAAGCCGCCGCCGACGCCGAAGACGGCCGAGATCAGACCGATTCCGACGCCGACCTTCTCGCGCGGGAACTCGTCGCGGATGATCCCGAAGCTCAGCGGGAAAACCGCCGCCCCCAGACCCTGGAAGGCGCGGAAGAAGATCAGGGCCCAGATGTTCCACGCCGCCGCCGCGCCGACGCAGCCGACGAAGAAGAGCGCGAGCGAGATCACGAGCAGGCGCTCCTTGCCGTACTGGTCGCCGAGCTTGCCGAAGATCGGGGTCGCGACTGAAGCGACGAGCAGGAGCACCGTCAGCACCCAGGTCACCCAGGTCGTCGTCGTGTGCAGCTCGCGCTGCAATGTGGGCAGCGCCGGGATCACCATCGTCTGCTGCAGCGCGTACGCCGAGCCGGCGACCGTCAGGATCGCGAGCGTGACGTTGTAATGTTGCCGCTCGGCCTCCGCCACCAGGCGCAGGCTAGCGATGGGGAGAAAAGGGAGAAGGAGATGAAAGCGATTCGCTTGATCGTCCTGCCGGCGGTCGTCTGCGTCTCGCTCGTTGCGGCAAGCACTGCGGCGGGGACGACGCTGACCCCGGTGATGACGGGCCTCGACAACCCGCGAGGGATCACGTTCGGGCCCGAAGGTGCGCTCTACGTGGCAGAAGCGGGGCGAGGCGGAACAGGGCCATCCATCGTCCTACGCGGACAGGCGCAGTTCTACGGGCCGAGCGGACGGATTTCGAGGTGGTGGCACGGCGTACAGTCGGTAGTCGCGACTGGCCTGCCGTCGACGATCAGTCCGGCGGGCGAAGCGACCGGCCCCCACGACATCTCGATGCTCGGCCAGGGTAACGCGTACGTCACGATCGGCTGGGGTGGCGACCCCGCGTTGCGTGCGACGGCGGCGAGCTCCGTGTGGCAGCAGTTCGGCCATCTCGCGCGGTTGCCCGCCAGTGGCAAGTGGCGGCTAGCGGACGATGTCTCCACGTACGAAGGCGCTGCGAACCCGGACAACGGGATAGTGGACTCCAATCCGTACGGCGACCTCGTGCTCCCGGGCGCGACCTTGGTCACCGATGCCGGTGGCAATGACCTTCTGCAGGTGCGGAAGGACGGCGATATCTCCAAGCTGGCCGTCTTCGCGTCCCGGTCGACAACGCCGCCGCATTCGGGCTGCGCACCGCCGCCGCCCGGCTTTCCGGTCACCGACTCGGTCCCGACCTCGGTCGCGGTCGGCCCGGACGGCGCGTACTACGTCGGCGAGCTGACGGGTGCGCCGTTCTGCAGCGGAAACGCAAGTGTCTACCGGGTTCCGCCCGAGATGCCGCCGGGGGTCGTCACCACGCCGTACTGCTCGGGCTTCACCACGATTATCGACCTGGCGTGGGGCCCGGACGGCTATCTCTACGTGCTCGAGCACTCGACGGGACCGGTGTTCTTCGGGATGCCGGGCGACGTCGTCCGCGTCGGGCCGGGTTGCGCCAAGACGCAGCTGGTAAGCGGACTGAACCGGCCCGGTTCCCTCGCCTTCGGGCGCGACGGCAAGCTCTACATCTCGATCAACTCCACCTCGGTCGGAACCGGCGAGGTGGTGCGCGTCGATCCATAGTTCGTACGAATCAGCCTCTGGAAAGACGAAGCCCGCCTGAAGCGGGCTTCGTCGTGGGAGGAGCGTCCGGAGCGAGAGCTAGTGGTCGTCCTCCTCGGACTGCGTGTGCGTGACGCTCACGTTCAGGACGACCTCGCAGTTCTTGTACGTGTCCTGCTTCTCGGCGACGTTGACCCAGACCTTGTCGTAGCCGGGGCCGCAGTCGGCGGAATCGGGCTGGTTGTCGTTGGCCAGCATGAACAGGCGGTCGTTGCCGTCGCCGCCCTGCAGCGTGTCGGCGCCGTAGCCGCCGTGGATGATGTCTGCACCGGCCCCGCCGTCGAGCGAGTCATCGCCGTGGCGGCCGCGCAGACGGTCGTTGCCGTTCCCGCCGAGGATTGTGTCGTTCCCCGGCCCGCCGCGGGCACGGTCATTGCCTCCGCCGAGGTCGATCGAATCGTTGCCGGCGGCGCCGAAGACGTGATCGTTGCCGTCGAGCGTGCTGACCTGGTCGTCGCCGGCGCGGGCGAAGACGATGTCGTTGGCGGGCGTCCCCGTCAGGGTGTCGTTGCCGTTCGTGCCCTGGATCACGACGGCGCGCGCCGCAAAGGACATCGCCGTCAACGTGAGCGCCGCGAGGGCCGCGAGGAGAATCACCTTGAGCTTCACCTGAGAACCTCCTGGTCGGATTCAGCGCCCGCATCCTCCCCGGCCTGAGTCAGGTCTCGGTTCGCCGCGCGTAAGCCGTCCGTAAAACCGAGGCCGTCGGCGTCGGGGAGGCGAACCGTGAATTTCGTCCCGCGACCCGAGGTCGTCTCCACATCGACCGAGCCGCCCATGCCCTGAATCAGCTCCTTGACGATCGAGAGGCCGAGCCCGGTGCCGACCGGTCGGTCGGACGAGTAACGGGAGTAGAGGTAGAAGCGCTCGAAGGCGCGCGGCAGGTCCTCCGCGCTCAAGCCCGGGCCGGTGTCCTCGACGACGAGCGCCCCCGGCTCGGCGGAGACGCGAACTACTCCGCCGCGCGGGGTCAGCCGGAGCGCGTTCTCGACCAGGTTGGACGTCACCTGCAGGACGCGGTCGGAGTCGCCGACCGCGGGCGAGGGCGCGGGCGCGAAGGCCTCGAGCGTGACTCCGAAGTCGCGGGCCTGCGCCTCGTAACGGTGGACGGCCTCGTGCGCGATCGCGCCGAGGTCGACGCGCTCGCGGTGGATCGAGAAGTCCGTGCGGTTCATCCGCGCGAGGTCGAGCAGGTCGCCGACGAGGCGCTCGAGCCGTGCGGCTTCGAGCGAGATCGTCGCCACCGCTTCGTCCATATCGAACGTTCCGTCCGCGACGCCCTCGGCGTAACCGCGGATCGCAGTCAGAGGTGTCTTCAGCTCGTGGCTGACGGAGAGCAGGAACTGCTTCTCGGCGGCGCGCGCCCGCGCGAGCTGTTCCGCCATTTCGTTGAAGGCATGCGCGAGGCTGGCGATCTCGTACGCCCCCTCGATCGGAACGAGCTCGGGATCGCGTTCCTCGGCTAGATGGCGCGTTGCGTCGACCACCCGCCGGACCGGCCGGGCGATCCGCCGCGCGAGCAGGAACGCGGTGAGCGCTGCCAACGCGATCCCTGCCCCCGCGGCGATCAGCAGACCCACCAGAAAGGGGTAGAAAGCAGTGTTTCCGAGGCTCTTCGGGCGCAGCAGAACGAGCTCGAGGTGGCTACTTGCGGGCCGGGCAGCGTAGAAGTAATCGGTGCTCCCGACGCGGATCGTTCCGTTGAGGCGCTTCTTCGCCCGGACGGTCTTGTAGAGATCGCCCGGCAGGTACTTCGACGGGCGATTCAGGGGCACACACGCCGGGATCTCGTGCTGGCGCGAGAAGTAAGGTCGAATGTCATTGAGCCGCGCACACGGGAAGATCGCGGCTCGCTCCCTGGCCGCCAGCAGATCTGCCTGGTGGGCGACGTCCTTC
>WNGI01000737.1_pt1 | contig 27737 bp, 25 predicted proteins | sample 5400621 | NCBI WGS metagenome assembly WNGI01 (sample SAMN13153374, study PRJNA577476) | soil metagenome | isolation source: 20 cm soil or saprolite under Garry oak tree replicate 1 | place: USA:California | collected 2016-06-15
TCCGGCGAGCGATACAGCTCGAACGCGAGCCCAGTAGAGTCCTGTCGGTAACGCCAATTGTTCAGACCGACCGCTATCAAACCCTCACGCACAACAGGGCGGCCGCCCATCCTAACTGCTGGCCGTCCCGGCTCACGAAGTGCGAAGCAGCCCGCTTCTGGATGATCAAAAGGCAGGTCAGTGGCCCAGCTAGCGGCACTGGTGTAGGCGAAATACTCCCTTTGCGAGTCTGGTACCACGATCCGGACCGAATCAAGCACCAGAAGCCCGCGAATAACAGCTGCTGCCGAGTCGCCCATCTGGCACAGATTCTTACAGAACACGATCTCGTATGTGCCAACTGCTGAACTGTCAGGAATTCCGATAAACGGAATCGCCGCCTTCCCGCAACCCGAGGCGATTGCATTTATTGCAAATATGCAGACGAATCTTGAATACGTAGGGGACGCTCGTTCAGAAGGTGCGATGAGGAGTTGCCGCCGCCTAACGAGAATTCGACTGAACTGTATAACGGATTTGATTGGTCAGTCTAATCTAGATATTACGGCTCGGGAGCCAAGAGTCCATGCAAGAAGGCGCGTCCGGTTTTTGGGAGCCGATCAAGGACCTCAGGATCTCCCTTTAGCGGTTAGTTTAGGCCCATGCGCGTCGGTATCGGCTATGACTCCCACCCGTTTGCCACTGGCCGAAAGCTGATTCTCGGCGGTGTAGAAATCCCCAATGCCAAAGGCCTCGCAGGCCATTCCGACGCCGACGCCGTCGCGCACGCGGTCACCGACGCCATCCTGGGCGCCGCCGGCCTGGGCGACATCGGCCGGATGTTTCCCAACGACGATCCGCAGTGGAAGAACGCCAGCTCGATCGAGCTGCTCAACAAGGCGTTCCTCAAGGTCGCAGAGGCTGGCTTCCACTTCGTGCACGCCGACGTCACGGTGATCCTGGAGAAGCCCAAACTGGCACCGCACCTCGACGCGATGCAGGAACGGCTCGCGGCGGCGTTGCTCGCGGGCCCGGCGAACGTGTCGGTGAAGGCGAAGACGAACGAAGGAATGGGCTGGATCGGCCGTGGCGAGGGCGTCGCCGTCATGGCCGTCGCCACGCTCGCCGAGTCCAACGCACCCCGCACGAGCGGAGGCTTCTCCCGCACCTGACGGACTTCCTCGCCTTTCTCGAGCAGCTCCCCGCCGGGCCGCTGTACGCGTTGATCACCCTGCTGGCCGCTGTCGAAAACATCTTCCCGCCCGTGCCGGCCGATCTCGGCGTGGCGCTCGGCGCCTTTCTCTCGGGGCGCGGCGTCATGAACGCCTGGGCGGTCTTCGCGCTCACCTGGAGCGCCAATGTCGGGTCGGGCGCGGCGGTGTACGCCCTGGCGCGCCGCCACGGCGCGCTCGTGACGCGCGGTTTTCTCGGCCGTCACGTCTTCACGCCAAAAACCGTGGCGCACATCGAGGAGCAATATCGCCGCCACGGCAGCTACGGGATCTTCGTCTCGCGGATGCTTCCGATCTGGCGGGCGGTGGTCATGCCCTTCGCCGGCATTGCGCGTGTCTCCCCGGCAAAGGCCCTGATCCCGATGGCGCTGGCAGCGGCGGTCTACTACGGCGCGCTGACCTATCTCATCCACCGGCTGGGCACGGACCTCGAGGCGGTGCTCGCGCTGCTGCGCCAAATCAACAGCGTGCTCGCTCTTGTCGCCGGTGCGCTCGTCCTAATAATTGTCGGATGGATCGTACGGCGCCGCCTCAGGAAGTAGCCAGGGCTTTTCAGCTCGAGCGCTTCAGCGACTATCTGGCGCTCGAAGCGGGCAACAGCCGTCACACCGTCGAGAACTACCTCCGCGACATCACGCGGCTCGCCGAGTACGCCACGAGCCGCGGCGTGAAATCGCCGGAGCAGCTCTCGGCCGCGCAGCTGCGCGACTTCATTTACTTCCTCAAAGACCTGGGGCTCGCGCCGACCACGATCCGCCGGCAGATCTCGGCGATCCGCACCTACTTCAAGTTCTTGATCGGAGAGGGGATCGCGGCTCGCGACCCGAGCGAGCGAATCGAGTCGCCCAAACGGTGGCGGACACTCCCCGCCGTGTTGAGCGTCCCCGAAATGAAGAAGCTCCTCGAAGCGCCGAATCCCGATCAACCGCTGGCGATTCGCGATCACGCGCTGCTGGAGTTCGCCTATGCCACGGGCGTCCGCGTGTCGGAGCTCGTCGGGGTAAAGCTCCAGGATCTGTTCTTCAAGGAAGGCGTCGCGCGTGTTTTCGGCAAAGGGCGCAAGGAGCGGCTCGTGCCCGTCGGGCGGCGCGCGATTGGAGAGGTTTCGATGTACGTGGAACGCGTGCGCCCGGATCTGGACCGCGGCAACAGCCGCGGCTTCCTGTTCCTCAATGCGCGCGGCACGCCGCTGTCGCGCGTGGGCGCGTGGGGGATCATCAAGGCCAACGCGAGGCGTGCCGGGCTCACCAAGCGAGTGACGCCCCACACGCTCCGCCACACATTCGCGACGCACCTGCTGGAGGGCGGCGCCGATCTCCGCGCGGTGCAGGAGATGCTGGGCCACGCCGATCTCTCCACGACGCAGCTGTACACGCATGTCGATCGGGATTACCTGCGTACCGTCCATAAGAGTTTCCACCCCCGCGCCTGAATAGATTTTTCCACGCCTATACACGGAGCAACCTGTGGCACCGAAACGACCGGCAGCTGAGCTATCGCGGCGCGCCTTCCTGGCCCTCACGGGCGGCGTTGGAGTCTTGTACGTCCTGCCCCCCCCCTCCGGACTCAGCTCTCCTCCTCGCGCCGAGGACCTTCTTATCCCACCACTGCCAATCGACCCGGATTCCGGTCCGGCGTGGCGCATGCTGGGCCCGTTCCGCGGCGGACGGGTCGACGCGGCGACGGGCGTGCCGGGCCGCCCCAACGAGTTCTACTTCGGCGCGGTGAACGGCGGCGTGTGGAAGACCATTGATGGTGGCCGGGTGTGGAAGCCGGTCTTCGACTCACAGCCCGTTGCGTCCATCGGCGCCATCGCGGTCGCCCCCTCGGCGCCGGATGTGCTGTACGTGGGAAGCGGCGAATCGACCTTGCGCGACTCGGTGGGCTACGGCAACGGCATGTACAAGTCCACCGACGGGGGCAGGACCTGGACGCACATCGGGCTCGACGACACGCAGCACATCGGAAAAATTGCCATCGATCCGACCAATCCCGACATCGTCTTCGTCGCCGCAATCGGCCACTTGTACGCCGCGAATCCTGATCGCGGCGTATTTCGGTCGAAGGATGGCGGGAAGAGTTGGCAGAAAGTCCTCTTCAAGAACGACGACGTCGGCGCGGTCGAAGTAGTGATCGACCCCACGAACCCGCGCATTGTGTACGCGGGCCTGTGGAATACGCGTCGGCCGCCGTGGTTCACGTACGCGCCAACCAACGGGCCAGGTGGCGGGATCTACAAGTCCACGGACGGCGGCGACACGTGGAAGCAACTCACCGCCGGCCTGCCGAAGGACGGCATTGGCCGGACGGGAATCGCGGTGGCGCCGAGTCACCCGCAGCGCGTGTACGCGGTCGTCGATTGTTTACTGGCGGAACCCGGAGCGCCGGTCCAGGCGCCGGCGCCGGGAACGTTTGGCCGCGACCGCACACCACGGCAGGGAGGAGTTTTCCGCTCGGACGACGGCGGCGAGAACTGGACTCGGGCTTCGTCGGACTCCGCGCTGTGGGGACGCGGGTGGTATTTCGAGAAGCTCGTCGTCGATCCCACCGATCCGGACGTCGTGTACGTACCGAACGTCGCGGTCTCACGCTCGCTCGACGGCGGCAAGAGCTGGGTGGTGCTGCGCGGCTCGCCCGGTGGTGACGACTACCATCAGGCCTGGATCTCGCGCGACGATCCCAACACGATGGTCGTGGCGAGCGACCAGGGGTGCATCATCACGCGCAACGCCAAAGCGGCGGACCCACGCGAGGTGACATGGAGCTCGTGGCTCAACCAGCCCACGGCCCAGATCTATCACCTCTCGGTCGATTATCGCTTCCCATACTGGGTAACCGGCGCGCAGCAGGACAGCGGCGCGGTCGCCGTGTGCTCGCGCGGCAAGTTCGCGGCGATCACCACGCGAGACTGGGAGCCCATTGGGGCAGGCGGGGAAAGCGGCTACACGGCCGGCGATCCGCTCCACCCGGGCATCGTCTACGGCGGCACTGGAAGCCGCTTCAACCTCGAGCAGAACCGGTTTCTGCCGGGCACCGTTGCACCGAAAGGCCCCGAAGCGGCGCGCGGCGACTGGACGCAGCCCCTGGTCCTGTCACCCGCCGATCCCCACGCGCTCTATTACGCCAATCAGTTCCTGTTCAAGACCACCGATGGCGCGAAGAGCTGGAAAGTCATCAGCCCCGACCTCACGCGGCCCGATCCCGGGGTTCCACCCAACCTCGACGCGGCGGCGGCCGCGCAAGTGGATCGCAACGCCAAGCGCGGCGTCATTTACACGATCGCGCCATCTCCCAAGATCGCCGCGCTCATCTGGATCGGCACCGACGACGGGCTCATCCAACTCACGACGGATGACGGCAAGACCTGGCGCGACGTCACCCCCGCGGTACTCACGCCGTGGAGTCGGGTGACCATGCTGGAGGCCTCGCGCCACGATGCGAACACGGCTTATGTCAGTGTCGATCGGCACCAGCTCCAGGATTTCGATCCGTACATCTATCGCACGCGCGACATGGGCAAGACATGGCAGCGCATCACCACCGGGCTGCCCGACGGCGTGTACGCCCACGTCGTCAAGGAAGATCCGCTCCGGCCGGGACTGTTGTTCGCCGGCACGGAGCGCGGCGCCTACGTCTCGTTCGATGCCGGCGACAGCTGGCAGCCGCTGCAGCTCAACCTGCCGGTCACGTCGGTGCGTGACTTTCAGGTCTACGGCAACGACTTGATCGTCGCGACGCATGGGCGCGGGTTCTGGGTGATCGACGACATCAGCCCGCTGCGCCAGGTCGACGCCACGATCCTGGCAGAGGACGCCCATCTATTCAAACCGGCCGACGCGATCAACTTCGTCCAAGGCGGCGACGATGGTACGCCCTATCAAAAGGACGAGCCGTGGGCCGAGAATCCAGCTGACGGCGCAGTCATCGATTACTTCCTCAAAGCCGCAGCCGCAGGGCCGGTGACGATCGAGATTCTCGACCAAAAGGGGGCGACAATCGAAACGCTGAGCAGCGTGGCCCGACGGGTAGCCGCTGACTCAACGGCGCCGACGGGCATCCCCAGCGTGTCCCCGTTGTGGCAGCCAGCCCCGAAGCTCTTGGCCACAACTGCCGGAATGCACCGCGCGGTTTGGCGTCCTGTCGTACGTGAACGGCCCGCCCCCGGGGCAGGGGGGGGCGGGGGGGGCGGGGGTGAGGGACGCGGTCAGACAAGGCTGCTGACGGGGACGTTCACCGCAAGGCTGACGGTCAACGGCCGGAGCTACACGCAGCCGTTCACCGTCAAGCCCGATCCGCGGACCTAGCGGCTCCCCCCGCCGCCCGCGGCGCTCGCGCGCTCGCCGCTGATGAACGCGGCAATCGCGCTCGCTTCGACGTCGCTCAAGCCGAGGTCCGGCATTACCTGTGACGAGGGTTTCTTCACCTTCTGAAAGACGTACGCGCGCGCCAAATGCCGGCCGCCCAGGGCTGGGCCCACGGTCATGGCGTTGTTGTCGGGCCGATCCGCAAGGTCCGTGTTGACATGGCAGGTGTTGCACCCCTTGGCGACAAACAGCACCTGGCCGCGGTCCCTGGCGTCCATCGCGGGACGTGAGGTCCCGGCTGCAATGACCGGCTGCGGGTAGAGACGCAGCTCGTTGTTCATGAAGCCGCTCTTGATCGTGAGAAATACCTGCGGGCCGGCGGGAGCGGTAAATGTGACGGCATAGGTCCCATCGGAGGGCCGGGCCACGGCGTCGATCGTGGTTTCGCCCTTCCCGTTGCTCATCACGAGGCTCGGACGGAGATCGTTGAGCAGGTTCCGGCCATGCTGTCGCACCTGAAACTCGATTGTGTATTGCTGTCCCGCGACGAAGTACTCCGGCAGGTCCTTGACGGTGACTACCGCCCATCCACCCATCGTCACGAACCCCGCGACCAGTACTGCTGTCAACTTCAGCATGTTGTGGCCTCCTTCTTCCCTGTGGTGTATCGTCAAACCGACCTTCTTTAGGATGCCGGCAGGCGTCCCGCGGTTTACCCCCACAAAGGACCCGTCCATGCCCTTCTGCGGCTCGGACGTTACGGGAAGAGGTTAGAATTCCGCATGCTGTTCGTGCTCGACAACTACGACTCGTTCACCTACAACCTGGTGCAGTACCTCGGCGAGCTGGGCGAGGACCCGGTTGTCTACCGGAACGACGCGCTCAGCGTCGCTGACGTGCAGGCGCTGAAGCCCACGGCGATCGTGCTTTCGCCGGGTCCCAGGACGCCGGCCGAGGCGGGGATTCTGGTTCCGCTGGTCCGCGCGCTGGCCGACGACGTGCCCATCTTGGGCGTCTGTCTGGGCCACCAGGCGATCGGCGAAGCCTTCGGTGGGAAGATCGTGCGCGCGCAGCGCCTGATGCACGGCAAGACCTGCCCGATCGTACACAGCGACGACGAGTTGTTCGACGGCATTCCGAGCCCGTTTACGGCCATGCGGTACCATTCTCTCGTCGTCGAACCGGCGTCATTGCCGCCGACGCTGGTCGTCACCGCCATGAGCGCTGACCGCCATGGCACCGGCGACGCCGCGGAGATCATGGCAATGAAGCACCGCGATCACCCGACGTACGGCGTACAGTTCCACCCGGAGTCGATCGGCACGGAGCACGGCAAGCGGATTCTCGAGAACTTCCTGCGAGTGGTAAGGTCAACCGGAGCACTGGCATAGCCCCGGGCTAGACGCCGCGGCACAGATTTTGTATGTTCCCCCGTGCCCGTCCTTGGCGTGATTCCTGCACGGCTGGGCTCGACCCGGCTGCCCCGCAAGCCACTCCTGCCGCTGGCTGGCGAGCCCCTCATCCTCCTCGTCACTCGCCGCGTTGCTGAACTCCAGATCTGTGATCGTTTAGTCGTCGCAACGGATTCGCGCGAGATCGCGACGGTGGTAGGGGCGGGCGGTTTCGAGGCGGTCATGACGTCGCCGGATCATACGTCGGGCACGGAGCGCGTGGCGGAAGTCGTTGCGAAACCGTCGTTTAGCGACTTCACCTTCATTCTCAACGTTCAAGGCGACGAACCCTTCGTGGCTGGCGCGGCGGTCCGCGGCGCGTTGGCGTGCCTCGAGGGCGGCGATCCGCTCGGTACGGCCGCCGGCTCGCTCGACGCGAAGCTGGTCAACGATCCCAGCCGGGTGAAAGTCGTCGTCGATGCACGCGGCCGGGCGGTCTACTTCTCACGTGCGCCGATTCCATTCGATCGCGATGGCAAGGGCGACGTGGTCTACCACCAGCACGTCGGCGTGTACGCGTATACGCGGGAAGCGTTGGAGGCGTGGGTGCGGCTCCCCCCCGTCCCCGAAGAGCAGTGGGAGCGTCTCGAGCAGCTCAGGCCGTTGCTGCATGGCATCCCGATGGGTGTGACGCTTTTCGACGGACCGGCAGCGCCAGGCATCGATACGCCGGCCGATCTGAAGTGGGCCGAAGCGGAGATCACTCGACACCTCAGAGAGGTGAGCCCGTGAGCTCGACCAAGTACATCTTCGTGACCGGAGGCGTGGTGAGTTCCCTGGGGAAGGGAATCGCCGCCGCATCGCTCGGGCGCCTGCTCGCCGAGCGGGGACTGAAGGTCACGATCCAAAAGTTCGACCCCTACATCAACGTCGATCCCGGCACGATGTCGCCGTTCCAGCACGGCGAAGTGTACGTGACCGACGACGGCGCCGAGACCGACCTCGACCTCGGCCACTACGAGCGATTCATCGATCGCTCGCTCTCGCAGGTCAACAACGTGACGACCGGCCGGATCTACCTCTCCGTCATCACGAAAGAGCGCCGCGGCGAGTACCTCGGCTCGACGGTGCAGGTGATTCCGCATATCACCGATGAGATCAAAGGCGCGATTCGCCGGCTCGCACCCGATCATGATGTAGTGATCACCGAAATCGGCGGCACGGTCGGCGACATCGAATCGCTGCCGTTCCTCGAGGCGATCCGCCAATTCCGCCAGGAAGTCGGCCGCGACAACACGCTGTTCATTCATCTGACGCTCGTGCCGTTCATTGCCGCGACGGCGGAGCTGAAGACCAAGCCGACGCAGCACTCCGTGCGCGAGCTGATGCAGATCGGAATCCAACCCGACATCCTCGTCTGCCGCACCGAGCGGCCGCTGACGGAAGACCTGAAGCGCAAGATCGCGCAGTTCTGTAACGTCGACTTCGGCTGCGTGGTCGAGAGTCCCGACGTGAAATCGATCTACCAGATCCCGCTCAAGCTCCACGAGCAGGGACTCGATCGAGAGGTCTGCCGGCGGCTGCACCTCGAGACGAAAGAGCCCGACTTGCGCGCCTGGGCCGGGATGGTGGACAAGATCCTCCATCCGCCGCAGCAGGTGCGGATCGCCGTGGTGGGCAAGTACACCGAGCTCGCCGACAGCTACAAGAGCGTGCATGAGGCGCTGGTCCACGGCGGGATCGCGAACGACACCGGTGTGCAGATCCAATGGATCGCGTCCGACCGCTTCACCGACCAGGAAACCACCGCCGAGCTGCTCGCCGGGTACGATGGGCTGCTCGTTCCAGGCGGATTTGGCGTTCGTGGCATCGAAGGCATGCTCGAAGCAATTCGCTGGTCGCGCGAGCACAAGCTGCCGTTCTTCGGGATCTGCCTCGGTCTCCAGACCGCGATCATCGAGTTCGCGCGCGACGTCTGCAAGCTGCCCGATACGAACTCGAGCGAGTTCGCACCAGAATGCGAGAATCCCGTGATCGCGCTGATGCGCTCACAGGAAGGGATTCAGGAGATGGGCGGCACCATGCGGCTCGGCGCGTATCCCTGCCGGCTGCGGCCTGGCTCGCGCGTGGCGCAGGCGTACAACGCAACGGAAGTGAGCGAGCGGCATCGCCACCGCTACGAAGTCTCGAACGCGTACCGCGACGTGCTGGCCGAGTACGGGCTGCGCGCGTCCGGGTTGTCGCCCGACGGCTCGCTGGTCGAGATGATCGAGCTGCCGGAGCATCCCTGGTTCATCGGCTGCCAGTTCCATCCCGAGCTGAAATCGCGTCCGATGCACCCGCATCCGCTGTTTGCGGGCTTCGTCGGCGCCGCACTCACGTATAACAAGCTCCAGCGGCGCGCCGAGCCGTCGCGGGAGTTGGCCGGGCTCACGGACTGATGGCGCCGCGGTTCGGAGGGGAGAGCAGCCCGTTTCTCATCGCGGGCCCCTGCGTCGTCGAATCCGACGACCTCAACGTGCGCGTCGGTGAAGCGCTCGCCGAGCTGGCGGTCAAGCTCGGCATCAGCGTCATCTACAAGGCGTCCTACGACAAGGCGAATCGCTCCCGCCTGAACGCGCCGCGCGGCCCCGGCATGGAAACGGGACTCCGCGCGCTCGAAAAGGTTCGCGCCGCCACGGGCCTGCCGATTCTCACGGACGTGCACGAGCCCGGGCACGTGCCGGTCGCGGCTCGGATCGCCGACGTGCTTCAGATCCCCGCCTTTCTCTGCCGCCAAACCGATCTGCTCGTCGCGGCCGGCAAGGCCGGTCGCCCGGTGAACATCAAGAAGGGCCAGTGGATGTCGCCCGAAGAGATGCGCGGTGCGGTCGAGAAGGTCCGCGCCGGCGGTGCGCCGGAGGTCGCCGTCACCGAGCGGGGCACGTTTTTCGGCTACGGCGATCTCGTCGTAGACATGCGCTCGTTCCCGCGCCTGCGTGCCGCCTGCAACGCGCCGGTGATCTTCGACGCGACGCACTCCGTGCAGCAACCGGGGCAGGGACGGGACGGATCGAGCGGCGGCGACCGTGCCTTCATTCCCCCGCTCCTCTATGCCGCAGCGGCCGCCGGAGCCGACGGGTTCTTCCTCGAAACCCACCCCGATCCCGCCAGCGCTCCCTCCGATGGGCCGAACATGGTGCCGCTCGATCAACTCGCCGGCATTGTCGGCCTGGCGGTCGATGTCTGGCACCGCGTCCGCGAGGCCGTCCGTGCATAAACCGGCCCGCGCGTCCAAACCGCCGGTGGCGAGCGGGGGGGGGCGCCAAACAGCTCGTCGATCGCGGCAAGCGCGTGCTGGCGCTCGAGGCCGCGGCCGTGCAGCGGCTCGCCGAGACTCTCGGCCCCGCGTTCGCGCGCGCCATCGAAATCCTCGCCGGCGCGAAAGGCCGCGTGATCGTCTCAGGCCTCGGCAAGTCGGGGCTGATCGCGCGCAAGATCGCCGCGACGTTCACGTCCACGGGCACGCCCGCCACGTTCCTCCATCCGGTCGACTCGCTGCACGGCGATCTCGGCATCGTCAGCCGGGACGACGTCGCGGTCGTTCTGTCGAAGAGCGGCGCGTCCGACGAGGTGTTCGGCCTCGTCAGCCAGCTCAAGCGTCTCGGTGTACCGATCATCGCGTTGACCGGCGACGCCGACTCGCCGCTGGGCCGGCAGGCGACCGTGGTGCTCGATGCCTCGGTGGCCGAGGAGGCCTGTCCGGAAACACTCGCGCCGACGGCGAGTACCACCGTCGCGCTGGCGTTGGGCGACGCGCTCGCGGTCACGCTGCTCGAGGTCAAGGGCTTCCGGCGCGAGGACTTTGCCGCCTTGCATCCGAGCGGCGCGCTGGGCCGCAAGCTGCTGCTGCGCGTCGCGGATGTGATGCTGACGCAGGACCTGCCGCTGCTCACGCCCGACCGGCCGATGCGCGAATGCATCGTGCTGCTGGCGGGGAAGCGGGGCACCGTTGTCGTCGTGGCAACCAAAGACAGGCCTGCCCTCGCCGGCGTCGTGACCGCGGGCGATTTGACGCGACTCATGGAGCGCACCGACACGTTCCTCGATGTGCCGGTCGGCGACGTCATGACGAAGACGCCGAAGTCCACGACGACGGACGAGCTCGCGAGCGCGGCGGTGAGCGTGATGGAGCGTCACGGCATCATGGCGCTGCCGGTGCTCGACGCGGACCGAAAGGTTGTGGGCATTGTACACCTCCATGATCTCATGAAGGCCGGAGCGGTATGAGAAGGATTCTGGAGTCAGGATTCTGGAATCGGGCAGTCAGGGCAGGTCTTCTCGGACTCCTGGCTCCCAGCTCCTGGCTCCTCAGCAGTTGTAAGTCCAGCACCCCCGTCACCGCGACCCAGGCCGTGCTCGACAGCGCCGATCAGGTGCTGCTCGGCATGAGCCACTACGTCACCGAGCTGGGCGTGCTGCGCGCGCGCGTGCGCGCCGACACCGCGTACTTCTTCTCGAACTCGCAGCGGGCCGAGTTGCGCAACGTGCACGTGACGTTCTACGACCTGACCGGCCGGCCCACCTCGACACTGACGTCCAAAGAGGGGACCCACAACTGGCGCACCGGCGACATGCAAGCGCGCGGCAACGTCGTCGTGGTTCGTGACAAGGACGGCGCGACGCTGCGCACCGAAGTCATGGACTACAGCCAGGTGAAGAACGAGGTGAGCTCGGACAAGTCCTTCGTCTGGGACGAGCCGGGACGTCACGTGGAAGGTGACGGGTTCACGTCGGATCCCGAGTTCAAGAAGATCGCCGCCAAGCGGCCGCACGGCACCGGCGGGAAGTTCATCCTCCCGAGTCAATGACGCCGCTGGTCGCAATCGTGGTCCTCATCCAGGGTGTCCCCACCCCTCCGCCGGCTCCCCCCCCGCTCCCACAGGATACGGCGGCGGGGCGGCCTTGCCGTGTCGCGGTCGACTCGATGGGGCACTACGCGGAGATCCCCAACGGCGACGGAACGAAAACGATCCACGGTGGGGGCGGCGTGCTCGCGCACTGCGACGGGACCAACACGACGGTCTCGGCAGACAGCTTTGCGCACTACCCGGCGCTGGGACGGCTCGACCTCATCGGTCGCGTCGCGATTCGAGATACGGGACTCGCGCTCGACGCGAAATTCGCGTCGTACTTCCTGCGCGAGGAACGGCTGGAGGCGCACAACAATGTCGTGGCCGTGAACCGCCGCACGGGGTCGGTGTTGCGCGGGCCCAACCTCAAGTACTGGCGGGCCGTCAGGGGCATCCGTGATACCGTCGAGATGTACGCCACGCAGCGCCCGACCGTCGAGTACCGGCAAGGCGGGGCGGCCGACACGACCCAGGCAGAACCGTACATCATCGTGGGCGACCGGCTGCACTTCAAAGGCGACGACCGGATGTGGGCGGGCGGCAAAGTGACGATCGACCGCAGTGACTTCGCCGCGCGCGGCGATTCCATGATGCTCGACCAGACGACTGGGTTCGGCGTGCTCGTGGGGACGCCGAGTGTCGAGGGTCGCTCGGGAGGATTGGGGATTTCGCGCGCGAGCTACACGCTGGTGGGCACGCGGATCGAGCTGGGCCTCGCGCAACGCGATATCCGCAAGGTGAAGGCCCTGGGACACGGAAAAGCGACCGGCGCCGACTGGGTGCTGACCGCCGACACCATCGACCTGCGCGTCGCCGACCGGAAGCTGCAACAGACGTTCGCCTGGGGCGACAGCCTGCGGCCGCACGCGATTTCGGTGCTCTACACGATTCAGGCCGATTCGCTCGCCATCGATTCGCCCGGTGAGATCCTGACCGAGTCGCGCGCCTTCGGGAACTCGTTCTCCACGGCCAAACGCGACTCCACCACGCCGCCGGCCGAGACCGACTGGATCTCAGGCGACTCGCTCACGATTCGCTTCGCCCAGGAACAGGATTCCGGCGCCAGTCGGCCGCGTTCGCGGCTGCGGCAGCTGGTGTCGCGCGGCACGCCGGCCAAGGCGTTGACGCATCATCCGAACGACCGCGACACCACGAATGCCGGTCCCGCGATCAACTACTCGCGAGGGACCATGATCACGCTGACTATGCGGCGGGGTCGGCTCGATCAGGTCGTGGTGGCGGGCAAGTCCGATGGTGTGCACCTCGTGCCCCGTCCCCTGGTCGCGGACAGTGCAAAGGCCGACAGCGCAAAGGCCGACAGTGCCAAGGCTCCTCGGCCGGTGACGCCATGAGTCTGGACCGCGTCGGCGCCGTTCTTGCGGCCAAGGACTCCTCGCTCGCGCTGGCAGCGGGTGCGCTCGCGCGCGTCGCCGATCCGCAGGGCAGCGCGCCATTTACCGAGCTCGCCGTCGCCTACCGCGAGGAGTTCCTGAAGCTCCGCGCCCACGCCAAGGGCGCGGCAGAGCCGCAGGACGCCGGCAGCCTGTCGGTGGACGACGCGCGCTCCTACCTGGCGACGTCGGTCCTGCCGCGACTCGCGATGCTGAAGGTGATCGTGCTTCCCATGGGCGCGCTGTGGGGCGACGTCCCGATTGCGTTCGCGCCCGAGGTGTGGGCCGACATGTCCGCCGACCGGCCGGCGGCGTCGCAGTACTTCCTCGCGCTCGCCGAAGAGACCTTGGCGCGCAGCGAGTCCGTGAGCGGCGACCACGCGGTGTTTACGGGTGGCAGCCGGCTCGAGGCCCAACATCTGGTCAAGGCGTATAAGGGCCGCCGTGTCGTGAACAACGTTTCGCTCGATCTCGCGCAGGGAGAGATCGTCGGGCTGCTGGGACCCAACGGGGCGGGGAAGACGACGTCGTTCTACATGATCACCGGCCTGATTCGACCCGACGAGGGCCGCATCATGCTCGACGGCCGCGACATCACGGCTCTGCCGATGTACCAGCGCGCGCACTCCGGCATCGGGTATCTCGCGCAGGAGCCGTCGATCTTCCGCAAGCTCACGGTGGAAGAGAACGTCCTCGCGATTCTCGAGACGCTCGACCAGCAGCCGGCCGAGCGGTCGCGGCGGCTCGAGACGCTGCTCGACGAGCTGGGCATCAAACCGCTGCGGCGGCAGAAGGCGTATCAGCTGTCCGGCGGCGAGCGCCGCCGGCTCGAGATCACGCGGGCACTGGTCACCGAGCCGAAGTTTCTGCTGCTCGACGAGCCCTTTGCCGGCGTGGATCCGATCGCGGTCAACGACATTCAAACAATCGTCGCCGGGCTCCGCCACCGCGGCATCGGTGTCCTGATCACCGACCACAATGTCGAGCAGACCCTCGATATCGTCGATCGGGCCTACATCATGTTCGAGGGCAAGGTGCAGGTGGCCGGCACGGTCCGCGAGCTGGTGTTCGACGACCGCGTTGCCTCGCTCTACCTCGGGCCCACCCTGACCACGCGGCTGCGCGCGCGCCTCGCGCCGGTGACGGCATGAAGACCGGCCTGCATCAACACGCCGCGCTGCGGCAGGACCTGCGGATCAATCCGCGCCTGTATCAGGCGATGGACCTGCTGTACATGCCGCTGCTCGATCTCGAGCAACATCTCAAACAGGAGCTGCTCGGCAATCCGTTCCTCGAGATGATCGAGCCTGAGGAGGAGGTCCAGGCCACCGCGGCCGATCAGCAGCCGAAGCAGGAGAAAGAGGCAAAAGCGGAAGACGAGCCGGATTGGGAGAGCATCCTGCTCGACGATCGCACCGAGCACAGCGTCCCCAGCGGCAGCTACAGCGATGCCCGCGAGTATGTCGAGCCGGTCACGGTCGAGGGCAAAGACCTGATCGATCACCTGCGCGAGCAGGTCCGGCTGCTCGACCTCACGCCACGCCAGCAGCTGCTCGCCGAGGAGTTTCTCGGCAACATCGGGGAAGACAGCTATCTGCAGCACGGCGTGGACGAGATCCTCAGGGGCGCGAACCAGCTGCTCGAGGAGCACGAGGCCGAGGCCGAGGAGGAGCTGAACGTCCCGGCGTACACGATGGCCGAAGTCGAGGAGATGCTCCGCATCATCCAGCAGCTCGATCCGCCGGGCACCGGCGCGCGCAATCTTCGCGAGTGCCTGATGCTGCAGCTCGAGAACCAGAAGCGGACCGATTCGCTGGTGTACCGGCTGGTGAAGGAAGCGTATGACGATCTGATCGCGCACCGCTGGAGCGACCTGGGCAAGCGCTTCGGGCTGGCCCCCGAAGAGGTCCAGCGCGCCGCGGACGAGCTGGCGCGGCTCGACCCCAAGCCCGGCCTCCAGTACTCGGCGGGCAACGATGCCTACATCATCCCCGACCTGATCGTCGAGAAGATCGACGACAAGTACCACGTCTTCCTGAACGACAGCGGGTTGCCACGGCTCCGCATTTCGAGGACATATCAGGAAATCGCCCGCGACAAGAAGAAGTACGACAGCGAGAGCAAGGAGTTCATCAACCAGCGCCTGAACAGCGCGCACTGGATGATCCAGGCGATCGAGCAGCGCCGCCAGACGATGCTGAAGGTGATGAACTTCATCGTCGACCGGCAGCGCGAGTTCTTCGAGAAGGGCATCGACCACTTGAAGCCGCTGACGTTGCGCGAGGTCGCCGACGTCATCAGCATGCACGAGAGCACCGTAAGCCGGGTGACGAACGAGAAATACGTGCAGACGCCACGCGGGCTGCTCCCGCTTAAATTCTTTTTCTCGAGCGGCCTGTCGACGACGACCGGCGAAGACGCGAGCGCGCGGTCCATCAAGTCACAGATTCAAAAAATGGTGGACGACGAGCCGGCCAAGAACCCGCTCACCGACCAGCAGATCGTGGAGCTGTTCGACCGGAAGGGCGTGAAGATCGCCCGCCGCACCGTTGCGAAGTACCGCGACCAGCTCGGTATCCTTCCCGCGCGGATGCGCAAGCGCCTGTGAGCCTCGCCACGAATTCCACGCAGCCGGACGTCAGCGTCCTGGTGCCCGCCAAGGACGAGGCTGACAATCTCGCCGAGTTCGTACGACTCACCCGCGAGGCGCTGCTGCCGCTGCCGTATGCGTGTGAGCTGGTGATCATCAACGACGGCAGCCATGATGCGACGCCGCGGGTGCTCGAGGAGTTGACGGCCAAGCACCCATTCGTCCGCGTCGTCACGCATCGCACTCAGCGCGGCATCGCCGACGCGCTGAAGTCTGGTGCCGATCTCGCCCGCGGCCGCGTGCTCGTCTACTATCCAGCCGACCTGCAATACCTGCCGTCAGACATCCCCGCGCTCGTTGGGCCGATCCTCGACGGGCAGGCCGACGTCGTGACCGGCACCAAGCAGGGGCAGTACAGCAAGCGCTTCGTTTCGGGCATCTACAACACGCTGTGTCGCTGGCTGTTCGGGGTGCGGGTGAAGGATCTCAATTCCGTCAAAGCGTACCGGCGCGAAATCATGGACGTGGTGCCGATGCGGCCCGACTGGCACCGCTTCATGGTCGTCATCGCGGCGTCCCAGGGATTCCGGCTGGCCGAGCGTCCGGTGCCGGTCCATCCGCGGCGGGCGGGCAGCTCGAAATTCGGCGTTGGCCGCATTCCGGTCGGTGTGCTCGACCTCATGTCGGTGTGGTTCCAGCTGCGGTTTGCGCGCAAGCCAATGTTGTTCTTCGGCGTCATCGGAGCCATGCTGTTCCTGCTCGGCCTGGTTGTCGGCCTCGTGGCGCTCTACCTGCGCTTTGGTCCCCCGCACCGCGGTTTCCGCCCTCTCCTCGACCTGATCATCGTGCTCGTGATCTCGGGAGTTGCGCTGTTCGGCTTTGGCTTCATCGGCGAGATGGTGGCGGGGATGCGTGAAGAGATGCGGGCGATCGAGCGCGAGATGCGGAGACCGCGAAGCGAGTAACACCTCAATCCTAGACTATGACTTTTAGGGCGGTTTTGCTTGCGGCGCCAACGTCGTCGCTGCATGCTAGGCATTAATCCATAACCTCAACATGCCGCCACTCGCGCTCGGTTCTCTGCTGGAAGGTGCATTGCCGTGGCTATCCCCCGATGGCCGCGCCGTCCTCAATTTGCTCGTCTGCAGCAACGGCCGCGTCGGCTCGGCCCAGACACTCTGCCAACGGATTGGACTGCGCAGCCGCTTCCAGTTGAACCGCTTGCTTCGTCGCGAGGGGCTTCCTGCCTACGAGGAGCTCTCGGGCTGGGTCTGCGTCCTGCACTGGATGCTGCAGGCCGATGCCGGCGTCGGTCGCGGGTCGCTGCTGCCGCTGGCGCGCGAGGCCCCCATGGAACCGGCGACCTCGTATCGGCTGGTCCGGCGCGTCACGAATCACAGCTGGAAAGATCTGCGACGCGCCGGCACGGCAGAGGTTCTTCGCTGGTTTCAGCAGCGCGTGCATCCCACGCAACGTCAGGATGAGCTCCGACCGGTCGTGCGATCGTTTGCCGAAACGCCAAGCCCCACGTGGGATTCCGGCCGCCGCTCGACTTGATCATGGTGCTCGCGATCTCGGGCGTTGTGCTGTTCGGCTTTGGATCCAGCGCAAGGGTGACCGGTAGCCAGGTCTTGTGGAGCAAACTGCAACGCCGTAGGTATTAATACCAAGATATGCCCCCGTTGCAGCTCACAAACCTGTTGCACTCGAGCCTCCCGCACGTCTCTCAGAAGGGTCGCGCGCTGCTCAGCGCGTTGGCGTGCGTCAACGGACATCCCGAATCGAGCACTGAGCTGGCCCACTGGCTGGGCTTTCATGACCGCTACCAGCTCGCGCGGGCGCTGAAGCGCGAACGCCTGCCACCCGTCGGAACGCTGAGCGCGTGGACCCACACGCTCTACTGGATCATCGAATCGCAGGCGACCGGCGCCACGCTGCGGGAGCTCGCGCGACGGGAGAAGATGGATCCCGCCGTCGCCTACAAACTGATCCGGCGCGTCACCGGGCGGCGCTGGTCCGAAGTCCGGCGGGAGGGCTTGACGGGAGCGGTCCTCGGTTTTCGCGACCGGTGCCGCAGCGTGACCGCCGCACCGCCCGTCCCCGCGTTCGCGATGGAGTACGCGTCCCCGAGTCGTCCGCACGTCGTCCGGCCGCTGGCATCCGCCGGCGGCGACCAGGCCCGGAGCCGGCCGCGCGCGCGGTTAACGGGCGTCCTTGGAGAGCGCGTGGCAATTGCCGGGGCACCGTTCGACGTCGCGCTGGGGGCGACCAATAAGGCCCTGGTGACCCGCGGACATGCGGCGGCCGTGGATGTCTTGGCGCTCGATGGCACACCGCGGGTGTCGCGGACGATTGCCGTCGGGCCCGTGCCCACCCGTGTCGTGCCGAGCGCACGGGCCGACTGGGCTTGCGTGACGAGCCAATTCTCCGAGGCGGTTGACATCATCGACCTGGAGCAGGAGCGCCTGGCTGCGACGATCCCGGTCCCGGGTCACCCGTTGGGCGCCGTCTTGTCGTGGGACGGTCAGACGCTGTACGTGTCCACCAATCGCGATCGTCTCGTGGCGATCGCGCTCGCACGGCGAGCGGTGGTCGTAGACATCGCGATCCCGCACGGCAGCCCGCATTTGTGCCGCCACCCTTCCGGGCATCGCCTCTACGCGTCCGGATGGCGCGCCGGCGTCGTCGCGGAAATCGATGTGCCGGCGATGCGCCTGGTCCGCGCCTTCAAGCTCGGCGGCATCGTGCAGGAGGTGGCGGTAAGCGCGGACGGCCAGAATCTCTATGCAGCCAACGAGGCGGGCTGGCTCGATGTGGTGCACCTGCCGACGGGGAAGCGCACCGGGACGCTGAAGCTCGGGACCGCCGCGCTGGGCATGGCGCTGAGCGCCGACGAAGCCGATATCGTCGTCGGTCTGTTGCACGCCGGAGTCGTGCTGGTCGTCGATCGGCACACGCTGGAAATCCGTCACACGCTGCGCACCGGCGGCAAGCCGCGCGTCGTGGCCTCCCATCCGAAGGGGCCCGTGCTCGTGGCGAACGAAGCTGGTTGGGTGGATTTCATCATCTAGTTATGACTTTTCGGGCGGCACACCTGTTCTGCCGCCGGCCTTTCAATCTATTTCTGAGTTCAGCCGTCATATGCGTTCGACCATCGTAACTCGCTTCGCGCTGCTATCAGCGGTCGTGCTGGGACTCGCCTGTGGAGATACCACGGGCCCCGGCATCAGCCTCGACGTTGCCCCCGATCCCGTGCAGCTGGTCCGTCATGACAGCGCGCAGTTGTCGGTCAACGCGCTGAATTCCCACGGCCAGCTCGTCACCGGCATCGCCGTGTCGTTTACGTCTGACGATACCACGATCGTGACGGTCACACCCGTTGGCGTCGTTCATTCCGGTAGCACGACCGGCCAGGCGACGGTTCGTGTGCGCGGTGGCGGGGCCTCTACCGATGTCCCCGTGACGGTGACCGGCATTCCGTCGAGCATCCATGTCGTGCCCGCCGACACGACGATTCGCACGACCGGGAGCATCCAGTACCACGCGGTGGTGCTGGACGAAACCAGCGACACGATGCGCGGCCTGGCGGTGACGTGGGAAGTCTACGACACGAGCATCGCCACGATCACCGTGAGTGGGCTCGCACGGGCGAAGTCCAAAGCGGGCGCGACCTATGTCGTCGCCGAGTACGCCGGTCGCGAGGGTATCGCGATTCTCCGCGTTGCCGTCCCCGGCGTGGCGACCGGGGTGACCGTGACCCCGCCGGACACGTCGATTCCCATCGGCGCGACGGTGCAGCTGTCGGCAACGGCACGCGACGGGCTGGGCAATCCCGTTCCCGGCGGCCCCTTCCAATGGGCGTCCTCGGACCCCACGATCGCCACGGTGTCGAGCACCGGCCTGGTTCATTCCGCCGGTCCAGCCGGTGACGTCACGATCACCGCGACCAGCGGCGTCGGAACCGGCGCGTCGCTGGTCGCCGTGCTGGACTCGATGATTCTTACGCGGACCAGGTTACCGGGCCGGCCGCAGGGCGCCGCGGTCTTCGGAAACGTCGTATACGTCACCCAGCTCGATCTCGCACGCGTATCCCGCGCGAATCTGCCGTCCCACGCGTTCACGGCCTCCGTCACTGTCGGCAATACCCCAACGGGAATCGTCTTCAACTCGACCGGTGCGCGGGCGTACGTCACGAATCAATACAGCAGTTCGGTGAGTGTCGTGAACGTTGCAACGAACACTGTCGTCGACGCCATCCTCGTCGGGAACCGCCCCTTCGAAGTGCTGGTCGCTCCGGGCGACTCGATCCTCTACGTGGCCAAGATCGACAGCGTGTACGGCATTCGCCTCTCGACCAAGGCCATCATCGCGAGCTTCCCCATTCCGGACGCCGGCAACGGGATGGTGATCGCACGGGATACCCTGCTGTACGTGAGTACGCACAGCGGAGGAACGGTCGTCGAGTTCAATCTCCGGACGCGGACGCTCGGCCGCACGTTCGGGGTCGGCGGCGTGCCGCAGAAGATGGTGGTGTCCCCGGATGGGAGTGAGCTCTACATCGCGAATGAGTCTGGCTACGTCCAGTTCTGGAATATCGACACGGGTCTCCAGGTCGGCTCAAACCTCGTCCTCCCGTCCGCGGGATACGGAATGTGGCGCCGTCCGTCCAACGGATTGCTCTATGTGACGAGCGCGTACTACGGCGGTGGATACATCTACGTCGTCGATCCCACCTCGCGCACGCTGTTGCATTCCGCAATCGTGGGCGGCGGAACTCGCCATGTCGTGTTCACCGCCAACGGCAGCATCGGCATCGTCGCCAATGAAGGTGGCTGGGTGGACTTCCTCCGCTAGAACAACACCGCCGGTCATATGTCGTTTGGTGCGTCGTCTCTTGCAGCCGCAAGTGACGTGGTTTGTATCGTTCGCTGATTCGCAGGCATTTGTCGTTTCTCTGCAAATCACCGTAGAGGAGGCGCAGAACATGAGTCCACGCATCTGCAGTGCCGTCGCGACCATCTGCCTAGTGCTGGTCGCATGCGGCCGATCCGAACCGACTGAAGTCACGACGCTCATCGCAAGCAATCCACCGCCACCGCCTCAGGTCGTCGCGCATCTCCCGCTGGGGGGTTCGCCGTTCGGCTCCGCCGTTTCCTCGGCGGGAATTGGCTGGATCGGCCAACCGGACGCCGGTCAGGTCACTCGACTCGATATCGCGGCCGGTTCATTCACGGGCAGTGTCAGCCCGGGTCCCCGCCCGGTGCAAATCTCCGCGAATCAGAATGGCAGCCGCATTTACGTGCCGAGCTTCTTCGGTAACGGCCAGGTGGCCTCGGTCAATACGGCGACACTGACCGTCGTGAACACCGTAAACGCCACTTCGGACCCCCAGGACGCCTATGGCGTGACCAATACGCCGCGGGGCGACACCGTCTTTATGGGCATCACGAATGGTCCAATTTTCAAGATCGCCATGCAGAGCGGAGTCGTCGTGGGCACGCTGAATCTGCCTGTGGCAGCCGGGTACCACTTCGAGTGGAATAAGAACCGCACGCGCCTCTATGCCTCGCAGCGGGCGTTCGACGGCGGCCGCGTGTTCGAGATCGATCCAAATACGTTCACGCTGCTGCGGACCTTCGAGACAGGGGGATCCGCACAGGGCATTCAGCTTTCAGCCGACGGTAAGCAACTGTTTGTCGCCGCGCAGGACGGTGGTGTCATCGTTTGGGATATCGCCAGTAATTCGCTCGTCACGACATACGCGACCCCCGGGTGCAACGGCTACGGACTGCTGCGCACCCCGGACAACGCGTTCCTCGTGGTTGGTTGCGTGTTGAATGGCCTGGTCGAGGTGCTCGATCCCAAGACCGGAGCGTTGATCGAAACGTTGAATGTGGGCGGGCGCCCGCGCGAGCTGTCGTATGACGCCAACACGCACAGCATTCTCGTCCCCAACGAATCGGGGTGGGTGGACATTCTCCGGTAGTCCTTACCGGCGCACGGAACACCACGGGGGGCCAGGACTGGCCCCCCGTATTATTCTTCCCACCCATGCCCAACCTCAGTGCCGGCGACGTCAAGACCTGGTACAACCAGCACTACGCCGCGAAGGGACTGCAGACGATGCGTCCCGCCGCGGCGTATCCCGTCTTTCTGGATCTCCTCGAGGCATCGGCCGGCAGCCGCTTGCTCGACGTCAGCTGTGGCGCCGGCTCGTTGCTGGCGGCGGCGCACGATCGCGGCGTGGAGTCCGTCGGCGTCGATCTCTCCGATGAGGCGGTCCGCCTCGCGAAGCAGGTCGCGCCCACCGCGCAGGTCGCGGTCGGGGCAGGGGAGGCGCTCGCCTTCCGCGCTGGGACGTTCGACTACGTCACCTGCCTGGGCTCGCTGGAGCACTTCCTCGACATGGGGCAGGGACTGGACGAGATGAAGCGCGTCGCCAAGCCGAACGCGCGCTTCTGCATCATGGTGCCCAACCAGGACTTCATCGGATGGAAGGTGCTCGGGCATCAGGGCACCGCGCAGCAGGACATCAACGAGAATCTGTTACCGCTTTCAGCATGGCAGCGGCTGTTCGAACAGCACGGTCTTTCGATCGTGCGCGCCGCTCCCGACCGCTGGCACGCCGTGCGATGGCGAGCTCCCGGCGCACGCGGCCTCAAGCGCCTCCTGCTTGGTCCGGTTCTCGAGATTGCCTGGCGTCTGATCCCGCTGCGCTGGCAGTATCAGTTCGTATTTGTGCTCGAGCGGCGAGATCAGGCGTCGCGTGCCAGCCGAATTCCGTAACGTCCGAGGTACAGCGCCAGCTCTTCGGTGAGCGGCGCGCCGTCGCGGCTGCGCGTCTTCCCGTCCAGGTCGAGCCAGTGCACGCCGCGCGCGCGGAACGCTGTGAGCGCCGACTCTGACAGCGCAGACTCGGCCAAGACCGTGTCCCCCCGTCGCAGCGCGTCGTCGGCAGGTGAGGCCTTCCCGCGAAGCCAGAGGAGACGCCCCCGCTTTCCACCGACTCGATACAGGCGAAATGGCGGTTCCTCGCCGATGGTCCCGCCATGATATCGGACGAATGCATCGAACTCTGTGATGAGCTTCGCTACGAGGCCCGCCCGTTGCTCGTCACTCAGGCGGCGCGGAAAATCGGGCGCTGAGCGAATCACCTTGGCGGGAGATCCGACGGCGAGACTCGACGGCGGGATATTTCCCGACACCAGGGAATTGGCGCCGATGACCGTGCCGTCGCCAATCGTCGTCCCCGGCATCACGAACACGCGCCACGGCAACCACACGCTCTTGCCCAGGGTGACGGGCTCGTAGTTCACGGGATATCCGTCGAGCGCGTTGAGCCACACGCCATGCGTGAAGATCAGGCAATGGCCGCCGATCCCCGTGTCGTCACCGATGACGACTGGCTTGGTTGGATTGATGAACGCGAGCTGCAGAATGATCGTGCGGCTGCCGAGCTGGAAGCGCGAGTCAGGGAGCTGCGGACCGCCCACGTACACCTGCTCGCGGATCTTGGCGTCTTCGCCAATCTGGATCGTTTCGCACGAGACGTAGCTCATGGTGCCGACGCTGGAATGCCGCCCGATCGTGATATTGCGACCCTGCACGATCGCCAGCAGGCCGATCTCGACATAGTCGCCGAGCTCGACCGACCTGCCGACCACGACGCCGCCGAAGCTGAACTTCACGCCCTTGCCGATGCGATATCCCAAGAACCACCGGTAGGCGAGACGTTTGAGCGGGCTGGGTAACCACCCGAAGAGCAGCATGTGCCGCAGCGGGATTCGATCTTTCGCAATCAGCGAGGCGCTCATGATGCGGTAACATAAGGCGTCGTGAGTCGGCTGTATATTCGACGAACTCGTGATCACGCTCCCCAACCGCGACGCGCTGCAGCCGCTGGAACGCTTCGGTCTCGACGTCCTCGTCGACCTGTCGTGCTGCCCGCCAGTCGAGGACGCGAGCGCGGGCGTCGTGCGCGTCGATCTCAGCGAGCGTCAGCTCGATGTCAGCGACCTCCGCGCTTGCAGCGCGCAACAGTGGTACATCGGGCGAGGTGATGGCGTGGTCAGCATGCCGCGCGCGGTCCTCGGGCGGCTCGGGGAAATCGCGGCCGGGACGGCCGAACAGCGGTCGACGGCTCGGGATCGCTTCGGCCGGGTGCCGTCGAGCGAGAACGCGCTGGTACAGCAGAACATCGCCGGCGAGCCTGTGGTCGCGCGCGCGGCACTGCAGCTGCGCGCAGCCGTGAAAGCCAGCGCCGGCCGGCGGCCGGTGGCATTCCTTGCGCCGTGGCCCGACGGCAAGCGGTGGGCGGCAGCGATCACACACGACCTCGATGTCGTCGATCTGTGGCCGGTCTTCACCGCGCTCCGTCTTGCGGAATTGGCGCGCAAGGGCCAGCTCGGACGCATCGCGCGCGTGCTCGGATCCGCCGCGCTCTCGGTCGGGAGAAACCCGGTTCAGCACGGGCTCGAGCAGCTGCTCAGCGCCGAGCGCGCGCGGAGCATTGTGTCGACCTGGTTCGTACTGTGCGGGACGCCGACCTTCGGCACGATGCGCGCGGGCGATCTCACGTATCGCCCGGAAGGACATGGCGCGCGCAGGGCGTTGCGCGACCTCCGCGAGCGCGGCTGCGAAATCAATCTGCACGGCAGCTTCGAGACGAGCGACCGGCACGCGCTGTTCGCCGAACAACGCCGGCGGCTCGCGGCGCTCACCGAGAGCCCGGTGCTCGGCGTGCGCCAGCACTTCCTGCGCATGCGGCCCGGCCAAACGATGCGCGGCATGGCCGAAGCGGGATTTCGCTACGACACGACCTGGGGATTTCCCGACCGCAACGGATTTCGCCTCGGCGTGGGCGATGTGATCCCGGCGTGGGATGGGGCGGGGGAGCGCGCGCTCGACATCCAGGAGGCGCCGGTGATCTGGATGGATCGCGCATTGAGCAAATATTCGGGAGTCGAGGATCCCGAGGCCTGGATCAGCGATGGTGTGGCGTTGGCCGAGGCGTGCCGCGAGGTCGCAGGCCTGTGGGTCGGCGTATGGCACCCGAATCTGACACCGGCGCTCGGATTCCCGGGCGCGCCGGAGGCGTTCGCGGTGTTGCTCGAACGCCTGCTCGCGCAGGAGCCGTATGTGGCGCCGCTGGGAAAATTGGTCGACTGGCGGATCGCGCGCCGCGGCGTTCGCGTGCGCGGGATTTTACCGGACGGCCGGCCCGACGCCTACGCCTCGAGTCCCGCGAGCGACGCGCTCACGCTCGAGGATTCGGCTGGCGGGCGGCGGCATAACATTCCTGCCACGCGGCGATGATCGCGTCCCATCCAAAGCGCTCGCGCACGCGCTGGCTGCCCGCGAGCGCGAGCCGCTCCGCAAGCGCGGGATCGGTCGCGATCCGCTCGATCGCGGCCGCAATCGCCGCGGGGTCTTCGGGCGGGACGAGCAAGCCGGTTTTGCCGTCGCTGATGATGTCGGTGATCCCGCCGATCGCGCTCCCGATCACGGGAATGCGATACGCCATTGCCTCGATCAGCACGACGCCGAGGCCCTCCGTGTCGCCGCGTTTGTCGACGATCGACGGCAGGACGAGGACGTTCGCTTCGTGGAACGCGCGATGCAGATCAGGCTCGGGGACGCGGCCCGGCATGACGACGCGGCCGTTGAGACCCAGCTGTCGCACCTGCAGCTCGAGCGTGGGGCGATCCGTACCCTCACCGAGGATGAGGAGCCTCGCAGGAATTGTCGGTGGCAGACGATGCAACGCGTCGATCAGGAATCGCACGCCTTTGCGCGGGATCAAGTTGCCGACGTAAAGGATGAGGAATGAGCCAGAACCCGAGGCCGTAGGGAATCACGCGGACGGTGACATGGACCAGGTCGGCGATTTCCCGCGCCGTGTACGACGAGATCGCCACCACCTGATCCGACGTCTTGAGCGCCCACTTGAGGAACTGCTTTAACCAGGGCAGTCGGCTTTTGACCCAGCGCAGCTCGATGCCGTACCACAATGTGACGAGTCGAGTGAGGCCTGTGCTGCCGCGGCGCACGGCCCAGCCGAATAGCGCGTGCGGCACGGGCCAGTGCACGTGCACGATGTCGAACTGCCGGCGCCGCCCGAGACGCCAGGCCGCGCGCATCCCCGCCAGCACGTAGAACGGCGCCATCAGCTTGTAGCGGATCGAGTGACCGACGCGGTCCACCGTTCCCTGATCGTGGGTCAGATCCTCCCACCGCCCGGGGAAATAGCGGAACCGATGAACGGGAATGCCCTCGAATTCGGAGTTGCCGCCGCCGCGGTACGCCGGGGCAAACACCTCGACCTCGAGTCCGGCCGCCCGCTGGCGCCGTATCAGCTCGATGAGCCATGGTGCGATGATATCCCCGGGGGCGCGCGGAAATGCCGTAACCACATGGAGAATGCGCATTAAGAGTGCTGTACTATAGCCGTGGCGTGGGTATTTTGGAGGCTCATTGGGCAGAGCATGGTGGTTTCGGGTGCTGCAGGCGGTCGTGCTCGCCGGTGCAGCCTATTATCTGTATCGAGTTGCTGCGCCCCATTGGTCTGCCATCCGCGCGCGCAGCCTCGCGTGGCGTCCCCTCGCTTTGGCGGCCAGCGCCACCCTCATCGTCGCGAATCTCGCGTGGATGATCGCCATCTGGAATATGAGCCTGCGCTGGTGCGCCGCGCGGTTGCGCTACTGGGACGCCGCCCGCATCTGGTTCACCGCCAACCTCGCGCGCTTTCTGCCCGGTGCGGTCCTCCAGTTCGCCAGTCTGGCCCTGATGGCCTCGCGCTACGGCGTGCGGCCGACCGCGGCCACCGCAACCGTGTTGCTCCAGCAGGTCGTCTTACTGTTGACCGGACTTGTCATCATCGCCGGATTCACCCCGATCGTCCTGCACCAGGGATGGTGGCAGGCCGCGTTCGTCGTCGCGCTCATCCTCGGCGCGGCCGTGTTGCTGCTGCTGCCGAGACTCACGAAGCGGCTCCCCAGCCTCGCGCTGCTCTGGTCGCAGGTGCGGCCGCATCAACTGCCGGGCTACGCGGTCCTGCTCTCGATCCAGTGGCTCCTGTACGGCATGGCGTTCCGGCTCCTTGCGATCGGGATCCTGGGGGACACCGCGGCAACGGGGTCCTGGGGGTTCTACATCACGGCATTCACGGAGAGTTACCTCGCGGGCGTGATTGCCGTGTTCGCTCCAGCGGGGTTGCTCGTTCGGGAAGCGGCGTTGATCAGTGTGCTGACGCCGGTGCTGGGCGGTGCCGACGCGGTGATCCTCGCGGTGGCGGCGCGCATCTGGCACACCGCGCTCGAGCTGCTGGCGGGAGCGCTGGTGCTCACGATTCCAATGCCGCCGGCTCCGGCCGGCGCTCCCTCACCCTGAGCCACTCATGAGCCCCACGGCCGTTTCGGCCGCTCCGCCGGTTACCTACACACCACGGCGTCCGCATCTCATCGCCCTCGGTGTCGTGTCGATCTTCATCATCATCCTGTCGCTGCCGATGCTGAAGGGGCGCTGGCTCGCGTCGCCGGACGGCGACCAATACTCGAGCGGCTACGCGGTGAAGGAGTGGGCCAGAGACGCGGAGCGTCAGACCGGCCATTTCCCGCTGTGGAATCCGATGATCATGGGTGGGCTGCCGTACATCGACGTCGTCACACACGGCGACGCGGTGTATCCTCCTACCGCGGCCTTGCGCGAAGTCATGCCGGCCTACGAAGCGATGAACATCGGCTTCTTCCTCCACTATATCCTGCTCGGATTCCTGATGTATCTCTTTCTGCGGCGGCTCGGGGCGTCGTGGATCGGCGCGGTCACCGGCGGCATCGCGTATCAGCTGTCAGGTCTTATCATCTCCTACGTGCACCCCGGGCACGACGGCAAGCTCTTCGTTTCGACGATGCTGCCGCTCGCCTTTCTGGCACTCCTTGCGGCCCTGCGGGACAGGCGAAC
>WNGI01000647.1_pt1 | contig 27728 bp, 25 predicted proteins | sample 5400621 | NCBI WGS metagenome assembly WNGI01 (sample SAMN13153374, study PRJNA577476) | soil metagenome | isolation source: 20 cm soil or saprolite under Garry oak tree replicate 1 | place: USA:California | collected 2016-06-15
CCGGCGATTTCCGTTTTTATCACTCGAAACTTTACTGGGCACAGGTGCAGGCCGCTGGGTCGTGGACGGATAGCCTGGGCAATCGGCGGAAGGGAGCCGTTTACCAGGCAGACTGGGATCGCACTGGCAGGGCATGGGGCTTTCACTACGCTCTCAGATCGCTCGACCCCGGATTCAACGCCGCTGCGGGTTTCGTGAATCGTACCGGAATTATCGAGGCACGGGTAATCAACCGAACGAGTTTTTACGGAGCTCCGGGCGCGCTGGTGCAGACCTACGGCGCGTTTTATCTGGTGGATCGAATCTGGAACAATGTCGGAGCGGGACATGGCCTCGCCGAGAGCAACGAGTCGATCCAGCCAAGCGCAACGATTCGTGGCGGATGGCAGCTGAGTGGAGCCCTCGGTCACAGCCATTTCGCTTTCGATCCATCACTTTATACTGGGTTGACGGTGCAACGATCCGTCGGAACGGTCATCGATACTGCGGCGTTCGTTGTGCCGCCGCCTGAGAACAATGAATGGAGCGGATCGTTCAGAGCGACGACGCCCACTTTCCGATTCTTCACCGGCACGGCGGGCATCACCAAGGGCCAGGTCCCGATTTTCCGGGAGGCCGCGCCTGGCAGGAGTTCACGGATGGATGCGACGCTCGACGTCCGCCCGACTACGGCGATTCGAAGCTCACTTCAGTTCTCGCGGCTGACGATTGCGCGGAAGTCCGATGGTTCACGGTTCTCGTCGGAGACTATTCCGCGCATAAAAGTGGAATACCAGGTGAGTCCGCCCATCTTCCTGCGGCTGGTTGGTCAATACGCCGCGCGATCTCGCTCGCCGCTCCAGGATCGAACCGGGAATCCTATCCTGGTGAATGGAGTGCTCGACGCCGGGAGCACTACAAACGAGTTCTCCACGGACTGGTTGTTCAGCTATCGGCCGGTGCCGGGGACGCTTCTTTATCTGGGATACGGGTCGACCCTCGAGGAGTCACGTGAGTTCAGGTTCCAGAATCTGCGACGTACGCGAGACGGATTCTTTGGAAAGTTCAGCTATTTGTTTCGGTTCTGAGTACGGCGAAGCGGGAAGCGGGAAGCGGGAAGCGGGAAGCGGGACATCGCTGCTGATTTAACAGAGCTAGTGTCGCACGTTGTGGCGCCGGGCGTAGTGCATCGACGTGTGGTGGTGAATAGCGGTCCATGGCACGTCAACGTTCTCGAGGTGAATCTCCGGCAGCCCGGAGTGGTCGTTCGCGGCGTGCGCGCGCATGACTCCTTTGTTGGCAGAGAGACGGTCAGCTCCATGGCAAAACGATACAACGGCCCCGGCAAAGTCGTCGGCGCCGTCAACGCGGACTTCTTCAACATCAGGGCGACCGGGGAGAGCGAGAACAACGTCGTGATCGACGGACAGTTATGGAAGGGAATCAGGATCACGGACTCGCCGTACGACGCCTTCAACACCGTTCACTCGCAATTCGGGCTGGACTCGCAGAATCATCCACTGATCGAGCGTTTCACGTTTCTCGGACGCGTGATCGGGCCGCGCAAGCAGACAGCTGATCTGAGTGCTCTCAACTTCTGGCCTGACAGCGGTGCTCTGGTTTTATATACGGCAGCCTTCGGTGACTCGACTCCCTCAGACTCGACTGGAAGGCATTTGCTGATAGTCCCTCTTCGTTCTAATGGCAGGAGAGGGGACACACTCATTTTTCAGCGGGCGGGAAAAGAGAGACAAGGCTGGTCGCTTCCTCTTGCGGCTGGTGGAGCACTGGCAGCAGGTGGCAAACGACGATCAGAGCTTCGAGCACTGGTGGCCGCTCCAGGTCCGGTAAAGGTTCTGGCCAGTCTTATCCCGAACCGCGGACGACTCCGTAGCGTAGTCGGAGGCTGGCCGCGATTGATCGTGCACGGACAGAGCGTAGCGACTCGAGCTGATAGCCTCGAAGGAACATTTCCCCGCTTCTCCAGCACGCGACATCCGAGAACCGCGGTTGGATTCTCCGCCGACAGCAGCAAGCTGTTTCTGCTCACCGTCGACGGACGGCGCGAATCGGATTCCGGAATGACGCTCGTCGAGCTGGCGCAGCTGATGCTTGATCTTGGCGTTTACGAGGGAATGAATTTCGACGGTGGCGGTTCGACGACCATGGTAGTTAACGGCCAGGTCGTGAACTCCCCATCGGACAAGACCGGTGAGCGCGCCGTGGGAAGCGCACTGCTGGTCGTTGTCGATGATCCTCGCAACTAGAGATTGACCGTCTTCATCCCGCCTTCGGCATACCGATCTCCGGCCGCGACTCCTCTGGGCGCTACGAGATCGATCCGCCGCAGATCGTTTTCAGACAGAACGACGTTCAGCGCTCCGACATTTTCTTCAACCCGCTCCGGATGTCTGGTGCCGGGAATCGGTACAATGTCGTCTCCCTGAGCGAGCACCCACGCCAATGCGAGCTGCGCCGGGGTGCATTTGTGCTCTCTGGCAATCTCCTCGACTTTGGCAACAAGCTCGAGATTCTTGTTGAAGTTCTCGCCCTGGAAGCGCGGGTTCTGGCGTCGGAAATCATCTTCAGCCAAATCCTCAATTTTCTTGATCTGACCGGTCAGGAATCCGCGGCCGAGCGGACTGTAGGCGACGAAGCCGATGTCGAGTAGCCGCAGGGCGTCGAGCAGGCCTTCTTCAGGATCACGGGTCCATAGGGAGTACTCGGTCTGGACGGCGGTGATCGGGTGGACCTTGTGGGCGCGACGAATCGTCGTCACTGATGCTTCGGACAATCCTATGTAGCGCACCTTTCCTTTGCGAACGAGCTCCGACATCGCGCCAACGGTATCCTCGATTGGAGTGTTTCTGTCGACGCGGTGTTGGTAATACAAATCGATGGTATCGACGCCAAGTCGCTTGAGCGACGCCTCGCATGCCTGGCGCACGTACTCGGGAGTTCCGTTCACGCCGAGGAACGCACGGGTCTTTGGATCGCGTACGTTCCCGAACTTGGTGGCAATGATGACGCTGTCCCGCTTGCCCTTAATGGCGCGTCCAACCAACTCCTCATTCGTGAATGGGCCGTAGATGTCCGCCGTATCAAGGAAATTGACGCCCAGGTCGATCGCGCGGTGAATCGTGGCGATTGATTGCTGCTCGTTGCTCGGCCCATAGAAGTCGGACATGCCCATGCAGCCGAGCCCAATGGCGGACGTGTGCAGACCTTGCGAGCCTAGGCGACGGATCTTGATGGTGGCGGGACTCATATGAATTCCTGAAAGCGGTGCAAGCGCGGAGCGATCACCGAACAGATACTGCGAAACAGTCGGAGCGCAAGCTCGTAATGATATGTGTCGGGGAGGTAGCGCATGGAGCTGAGAACCTGGCTGATACGCGGCTCTTTGTTCGGACTGGTCGTGCTTGGCATTGGCGGACGTCTGCTGATGCGGGTGATCGCGCACATGGAAGGAAGGACGCCGATTTTCAGCCCGGGAGGAACTACTACCGTGGTGTTTGCCGGGACTGTGGCAGGGGCCGCGTCGGGACTGATCTATTATTTCCTGCGCCGATTCGTGCGCCAGCCTTGGATGCGGACCATCTCATTCATTGTGATCTGCGAGCTGATCACATGGCGCGGTGTACACGGCCTGCTTCCTGTACCACAACTGATGTTCATGGCTCTGTCGCTGGTCTTTCTCGTGATCATTGATACAATGGGCCGGCGTCGCTCGATCGTTCAGCAGGAGTCGCTCGCAGCAACCACATAGCGGTTTCGGCATGTAACTGTCAGTGTTAGGTGCATGCCAACCACGCTTGCTGCGCGTAACGTGTCGCACCGCTTCGGCAACGTCGTCGCCCTGGACGATGTGAGCCTGGAGGTTCCAGCGGGACGCGCGACAGCGCTCGTCGGGGAAAGTGGATCCGGCAAGACGACGCTCCTCCGTTGCTTCAACAGGCTCGTCGAACCAGTGCGTGGCCAGGTGATGGTCGGCGACAAAGATGTGCGAATACAGTCGCCGGTCCTGCTACGACGCGGAATCGGGTATATGCAGCAGCACGGCGGCCTGCTTCCACACTGGCGAGTGCTGCGCAACGTCGCGCTGGTGCCAAATCTTCAAAGTATGCCGGATGCCGCAGAGGCAGCGCGGCAGGCGCTCGATCTGGTTGGACTACCGTCAGCGCAGTTTGGCTCTCGCTTTCCCCACGAGCTGTCGGGGGGTCAGCGTCAACGAGCTGCCCTCGCGCGCAGCATCGCTGCCAGGCCCGGTGTGATCTTGCTCGATGAGCCGTTCGGGGCGCTCGACGCGATCTCGCGCGCCGAGCTCCAGGAAAGCTTCGACCAACTTCGTCGCGATCTCACCGTCACGACTTTACTGGTAACGCACGACCTGGCAGAAGCAGGACGCCTGGCGGAAGAAGTAGTGGTGATGAGAAAGGGCAGAATCGAGCAGCGTGGCAGGATGCAGGATCTTGTTCGCGCACCGGCGACGGAATACGTCGCGCGGCTGATCGAGAGAGCGCGAGCGGGCCTCGAGGCGCTGCGCTCATGAAGCTGCGCACGATAAACCGAGTACTTCGCGGCAAAAAGGTCAAGTCGATCCATCACGCTTTGCTCGGCGACTCGTGGCGGGCTTCGATGATATTCATGGCCGCGATAAGCGCGGCCACGATACCGATCGAGCTTCGCGGCCAGGATGCGAGGCCGGTCGTTGTAGCGTCGAAACCCTTTGGCGAATCGTACCTGCTGGCCGAGATGTTCTCGCAGCTGCTCGAGTCCCGCGGCATCAGCGTGGAGCGCAGACCCGGACTCGGTGCAACCGAGATCGCGTTCGGCGCACTCCGCACCAACGCGATTGATGTCTATCCCGAGTACACGGGCACCGGGTTAATCGCGATCCTGCACGACACTCTACCGGATTCGGTAGCAGCAGATTCGCGAGCCGTGTTCGCGCATGTTGCCAGTCGTTTTGCGGATCTGTATCACGTGCGCTGGCTCCCGCCACTCGGCTTTCAGAACACGTACGCCATCGCGGTGACACGAGCGACGGCAACCCGTTACCATCTGCGGACGCTGAGCGATCTCGCGCGCGAGAGCTCGCATCTCACTGCCGGATTCACTGCCGACTTCATCGGACGAAGCGATGGACTTGTCGGTTTATCACGGGTTTACGGATTGAAACCGCGTGGTGTGAGACCGCTCGCGCCGGCAGTGAAGTATCAGGCGCTGGTATCGGGGGCGGTGGATGTCATTGATGGCTACTCGACCGACGGGCTGCTCGCGCGCTACGATCTGGTTACACTCGTCGACGACAAGCACTTCTTTCCTCCATATGAAGCCGCTGCGCTCGTGTCCAGCCGGCTCGACGCCCAGGCACCCAAGGCGATTGCAGCCCTCACGCTTTTGAGCGGGCGACTCGATGAGCGCACAATGCGCCAGCTCAATCGCCGAGTGGAAGTGGATCGCGAGGACGTGCGGAGAGTGGCGCGTGACAAGCTGAGTGACCTCGGACTCGTCGGCGCGCGACCCGAGACACAGACCGCACCATCGCAGCAGCAGTCGGGATTCTGGCGCTATTTGTGGGATCGACGAGCGACACTGGCGCAGCTCACGGCGCGGCACCTGGTGCTCGTCGCACTTGCTCTCCTGGCAGCCGTGATTGTCGCAGTGCCGTTGGGGCTGGGACTCGAGCGAACGCGGCGAATTGCCGAGCCGACAATTGGGGCGCTGGGAGTGCTGCAAACAATTCCGAGTATAGCCCTGCTTGCTTTTATGATTCCGCTGCTTGGCGTGGGTGTGGTGCCAGCGCTGGTGGCCCTCTGGCTCTACGCACTCTATCCGATTGCGCGTGGAACTTTTACGGGAGTGCGCGATGCCGATCCCGAGGCGGTCGCCGCCGCCGAAGCGCTTGGCACTACGCCAGCGCAGCGACTGATATGGGTGCGGCTGCCTCTCGCAGCACCCGTGATCATGGCCGGAATTCGTACTGCTGCAGTGATCACTGTCGGAGCAGCGACGCTCGCCGCCTTCATCGGTGCTGGCGGTTTGGGTGAGCCAATTGTCGCCGGACTGGCACTCGCTGACACGCGAATGATTCTTTCCGGAGCTTTGCCTGCTGCGGCACTGGCGCTCGCGGTGGATGGCGTTCTCGCAATCGTGGAGCGGCTCGTCGCTCCGGCGCACCGACGGAAACGATTCTGGCGTAGGCGAACGGAAGATTCAGAACGAGCGAGTTCACTGAGGAGTCCGTCCGTCTAGCTTTGGGCGACCTCGCGCGTGGCTGACATCGCAGACCTGATAAAGTCGCGCACCTGCGACTCCTGAGTCGCGGGAGCGCCAAGTCGAGACGCCGGAAGAACGGCACCGATCCATCCGTTGGTATACCAGCTGCCATTTCCGGACAACGACCGCGACCGAACGTCTGATGGAATCGGCGGGGGACTTATGGTGGTGTAGAAGTATGGCTCGGCGTAGTAGTTGTCGCCTGGCTCCATACCTACACCGATCGTATGCTCGGGCGGCACGTCGAGCGACGTCGCAATGTCGAAATTATGGGGCCAGCATCGGACTTGACTGGCGCCAGGCGTTGAGCGAACCAGATCGCTCAGAATCACCGCGCCGTTGCTGAACCATTTCGACAGCTCCTCGAACTGAACTCTTTCAGTGACATCGAAAGCTCCGCCGCTCGCTAACGGGTGGTAAGGAATCTCATACGGCCGCTTGAGCGTGTACCGCTCGGCGTCCGCGCCCTGCGACTCGATTTGGGAGCGGAGCCAACTCGTAGTCTCCGCGAGAGTGCAGCGGTTCAACTGCGACTCAGCGATCGTAGTGCGTGGCTCGGGAACTACCAGCAGTGCCAGCTCGACGAAACGAACGCCGACGCGAAAAGGCTTCTTGGCGGGAATGAGACGCGAAAACAAACCGGCGAACTCCGGAAGCCATTCGAGATTCGTGTGGCTGTCATCCGGCTCCGGCGGGAGGAACGAAATGCCGGCGGCGGCAGCGAACTGCGCTGCGTAGTGCACCTGTAGGCGTGCATCCGAAAGTTTACTCGCCAACTCGGGCCTTACAGATTGCCAGGTCCGAATGCCGGGACGGCGAGTCTCCGACGAGGGTTGGGGAGTGAGCTCCACGCTATTGATCGGTTCGGGAAACTTCATCAGCATACGAGAGTTTGGCCGGGCTGACAAGGCAAAGGGCGCGACATCGGATCACCATCCGTTTGTCGTGCCGTTCCGGTTTGATCTCCGCAGGCCATATTCATTCGCAAATGAGCTCCGTTCGTGTGCTGATAGGTGTGTCTTTTTGCGCGGTGATGATCAGCTGCGCGCCCACCTCGCGCGAGCCGGAAGTCCCGTCGCGCCCCACCAGGTCTTACTTCATGGGCTTCTCCGTCATTCCACCAAAACCAGATATCAAGGTGGCGGTGCAATCGATGGAGATCTGGACGAAGCGGGCGGACGCCGCGATCATGCACCTCGATGTCCCGTGGGCTCTTCTCCTCGCTGGGACCTCTCCGGAGGACGCGCTTCGCAAGGACGGCGTCGATCTCGAGCATTACTACCGGTCGAAGCAGCTACGCCTTGTCATAACCATCGATGTAACAAACGGATTAGCTCGCGAAAGTGAAGCACCCGCACTCGTCGCGGCGAATCGGAGTATTACGGAGCCAGCGGTCCAGCGCCTGTACCGCAATTACGTGGGCGCTCTCGTCGAGATGCTGCATCCGGATTTTCTGGGACTGGCGGCCGAGACGAATCTCATTCGCGCAGCTGCGCCGCGACCCGTCTACAACGCTGTGGTCCGAATGGCTAACGACGCAGCAATGGACATTCGGCGCTCGCGATCCGCCCGCGCGCTACCGCTCTACGTCAGTGTGCAGGTTGAGACGGCGTGGGGTAAGCTTGGCCGGCAGACTGCGTATGTTGGAATCGATCAGGACCTGCGCGATTTCCCGTTCGTCAACCTCCTCGGTCTCTCCTCGTATCCCTACCTTGGTGGATTCAAGGATCCGGATCAAATTCCACTGGACTATTACGTGAGAGTACGAGGCTCACGTGCACTGCCGATGATGGTTGTAGAAGGTGGCTGGCCGTCGGCTTCAGTGCGTGGTGCGTTCTCGTCGTCGGCGGACATGCAGGCAAGGTACATTGCGCGCCAATCCCAGCTGCTGGATGAGGCTAATGCGATCGGAGTCTTTCAGCTTTCTTTCGCCGATCTCGATCTCGGCCGCTTTCCGAAACCGGTTCCTGCGATTCTTCCTCTGTTCGCCACGTTGGGACTCGTCGACGCGAATCTCAAACCCAAACCCGCGCTCAGCACCTGGGACAAGATTTTCGCGCGACGTTTATTGCGTTAGGCGACGTCTGGTATTGGCTGGCCTCGGACCGTCGCGGCGCGAATTCTTCCGTATCCGAAGTAGATCGCCAAACCGATCGCCAACCAGACGAACAGTCTGATCCAGGTCGGCAGCGGGAGTCCGGACATCAGATAGAAGCAGATAAGAGTTCCGACTACGGGGACCCATGGCATTCCCGGAGTCTTGAACGGCCGCGGAGTACTCGGAGATATTTTGCGGAGCATGAGAACTCCCGTGCAGACGATTGCGAACGCCAGCAGAGTTCCCATGCTCACCAACTGGCCGAGGACGCCGATAGGAAACAAACCGGAAGCGATGGCGACGACGAACCCGGTGATCGCAGTCGTCACGTGGGGTGTCCGGTACCGGGGGTGAAGTCTGGCGAAGAGCGGCGGCAATAATCCGTCGCGGCTCATCGAATAAAAAATCCGGGATTGCGCCAGCATGTTCACCAGAATCACGCTGGATATTCCGCAAATCGCTCCAATGTTGATGATTGGGGCGAGCCATTTGAGTCCCGTCGCCTGGACAGCCAGAGCGATGGGCGAAGGGACACCGAGTTTGGGGTACGGGACCAGCCCGGTCATCACTAATCCGACAGCGATATAGATGACCGTGCAGATCGCCAACGACACGAGAATTCCGATCGGGATGTCCCGGCCCGGATTCTTTGCTTCCTGGGACGCGGTCGAGACCGCGTCAAATCCGATGTAGGCGAAGAAGATCACTCCCGCGCCGCGAAGAATCCCGCTCCAGCCGAATGATCCGAAGGTCCCCGTGTTCGGTGGAATGAAGGGATGCAGATTCGCCGGTTTGATGTACTGCACGCCGATTGCGACGAACAGTACGAGCACCACAACCTTGATGATGACGATGGTGGTGTTCACTCGGGCCGATTCCCGAATACCAAGCACGAGCAGCCAAGTAAGCGCCAGGCAGATCAAGATCGCTGGAAGATTGAACAGGGCGACAACATGGGTTCCGTCCGGCAGGCAGACGTGAGTCCCTGGAGCCCCGGTAAGACGTGGCGGAATCGTTATCCCCATTTCACTCATAAGAGTGACGGCGTAAGACGACCATCCCACCGCCACTGTCGAAGAGCTAAGTGAGTACTCGAGGACGAGATCCCAGCCGATGATCCAGGCGATCAACTCGCCCATCGTAGCGTAGGCGTACGTATAAGCGCTGCCGGCGACGGGAATCATGCTCGCCAGCTCGGCGTAGCAGAGACCTGCGAACGCGCAGGCGATTCCGGCGAGGACCATCGATAGAGTGAGCGCAGGGCCGGCGTTCTGGGAGGCGACGTTCCCGGTGAGGACGAAGATGCCCGCTCCGATGACGGCTCCGATTCCAAGAGTGATGAGCGCCACCGGTCCCAGCTCGCGTCGCAGCGTTCCCGCGCCAGCCTCGGCCAGGAGCGAACCGATGTCCTTCCGAACGAAGAGCGACATATCTCCTCCGCGATTTGGATGCGTATTTGTATACAATAATCGCGCCTAGCATAACGTCCGCCCGCGCGGAAATGCAAGGAGCTACGCCGGCTGGACGGCTTTTCTCGGCTTATGGCGTTGCGGGAAAAGGCGGAATGCGGAGTTATATTGGCGACATTGTGCCGAGACGAGCTGCTACAGGTTCACGCACCCCGGCGGGGCAGGGCCGGCGTAGCGCCGGCGCCACCGAACGGGCGAACCGGCTCTACGATTCCCTCCGAAATCTGATTGTCCGTGGACAGCTGGCGCCCGGGGCCCGAATCGTAGAGACCGAAGTTGCCGAACGCTTTGGCGTGAGCCGTACCCCTGTTCGCGCCGCGTTTCAGCGACTCGAACGGGAGGGTTACGTCATCGCGTCGGCTACCCATCAGGCGCGGATGACTGTGGCGCCGCTCACCCGCGAAGATGTCGGGGAGTTGCTCGAGATCGTGGGGGAGCTCGAGGGGCTGGCGGCGCGAAGCGCGGCGCGACTGACTGAAACCGAGCGCGAAAAGTTGGCGAAGGATCTTGCCACGCTCAACGCTGACTTCAGACGCGCCGCCTCGGCGAAGGGCGCACAACCGGGGAAATTGTACGAGCTCGACGAACGGTTTCACCGACGTTATGTGGAAGCTGGCGCCGGGCCTCGGTTGCGCTCCCTACACGAGGCGGTAAAGCCCCAGGCGGAACGTTACATCCGGATGTACATCGCCCTTCTGCTCGATACGGTTCCGACCGCGGGAACGGAGCACGACGCGATCGTCGAAGCAATACGGACAGGCAACGCCAACGCCGCACAGCGCGCTGTTCAAACCAATTGGCGACACGCCGCCGACCGCCTGGTGCGCGCGATCGAGGTCATGGGAGAGCAGGGGAACTGGTAAGGCGGGTTAGCGTTTTCTCCGCGCGTATGCCAGCACTTTCTCCAGGAACGGATGACGACCGCTTTCGGTTGACGAATGTCGAGTCTTGCGGAAATCCGCCGGGATCGCAGGATATGGGACAGCGGGGCTAAACGACTAGCGTCCTACTTGCTTCACTCCGAAGGAGGTTGTTGTGGTCGAAAAGAAAAAGACCGGCACCAAGGCTGACAAAAAGAAGACCGACGACAAGAGGACCGATAACAAGAGGACCGACAACAAGAAGATCATTGCGGTGGTCGGGGCTACTGGTTCTCAGGGTGGAGGGCTTGTCCGCGCCATACTGAATGACAAGAATGGTCCCTTCGCGGCGCGCGCGATAACTAGAGACCCCAATTCCGAGAAGGCAAAAGCGCTGGCGGATGCGGGCGCGGAAGTGGTTGCGGGCGATGTCGATGATGTGAAGAGTCTCAGAAAGGCGTTCGACGGAGCTCACGGCGCGTTTTGCGTCACCTTTTTCTGGGCGCACTTGAAGCCGGAGAAAGAGCTGTCCAATGCGCGCAACATGGCGCAGGCAGCAAAGGACGCTGGTGTTCACCACGTCATCTGGTCGACGCTCGAGGATACCCGGAAATCCGTTCCTCTCTCGGACGATCGCATGCCGACGCTCATGGGGAAGTACAAAGTCCCGCACTTCGACGCCAAGGGCGAAGCCGACGACATTTTCAGAGAGCTCGGAGTTCCTACGACTTTTCTGCTGACGTCTTTCTACTGGGACAATTTCATCTACTTCGGTATGGGTCCCAAGAAAGGAGCGGACGGTAAGCTCGCGATCACGCTACCAATGGGAACGAAGAAGATGGCGAGCATCGCGGCGGAGGACATCGGGAAAACCGCATACGCAATCTTCGAAAAAGGCGACGAGATGATCGGTAAGACGGTGGGAATCGCCGGCGGACATTTGACAGGCGCTCAACTGGCGAAAGCGTTGTCCAAGGCGCTGGGACAGGAGGTTGTCTACAATCCAGTCTCGCCGGCTACGTTCCGATCGTTCGGGTTCACCGGTGCTGACGACCTCGGTAACATGTTTCAGTTTTACAGCGAGTTCGAGCAGGATTGCTGTGACGCTCGCAGCATCAGCGAGACCAAGAGTCTCAATCCGGAGCTTCAAACCTTCGATCGCTGGCTAAGTCAGAACAAGGATCGGATTCCGCTCGGCTAGGGAAGGCGCTCGGGCGTTTTTGCCGGCTTCCGTTCGATTGGTTGGGCCGCGGCCGGGCCTATAGCTCGCGCGCTTTCTCCCTCGGTGAAAAGCCGAGTGAGAAAGCGCTGGCCTTCGCCGATCCGCTCCACTTCCACGGCGGTCGCCTCGAGCGCATTCTCCATCCGCTGCAATCGCTCCGCTATCTCGCGCGGGAATGACGTCACGACTGCTGCACCGCGACGCCAGATCCTGCGCGTGAACGCAATTGAAAGAGGAAGTAGCACCGCAAACAAGAAAAGCATTCCGACCATCGCTTCTACTGGCGGCCCCTCCCGTACGACTCGTACGGGGCGCTGTTCGACTACCGCACCTGGAACGCTAGCGGCCTGCGACAACTGCGCGGCGTTGCCGGCGATCATTTGGTCGACAGTTGAGATTCTCGAGTCGATGTCTTTCATCCGGGCTTCGAGCGCAGTTCGGTCGGCTGACCCCGACGGCAGCTCCTCGAGCTGGTTCGAGATATCTCTCCGAGTACTCTCGAGCTCCTCGAGCTGGTTGCTCAATTCGCGGCGCTGTGCTCTGAACCCCTCGTAGATAGCGTTCGGAGTAGGCGCGGTCCGCGCACCAGGTGCGGGAGTCGCTGCAATGGCTGGAGCGGCGGGAGGAGTGGAAGCTTGCTGGGGTCGGGCCTGGATCAATCGGTCCTCGGCTTACGCGGGAGCAGTAAGGTAGATAGGTGTGTAAATCTACGAGTTAAGGTCCGGAAATTCTTCAATCTGGTCCGGGCCAACCGGCTTCAGATAGGTTTCTCCGCACCATGCCAACGGTGTTGAAACGGTGAAGGAACTAAGACTGGAGACTGAACGCCTCATTCTGCGCACGTATCGCCTGAGTGACTTCGAGGATCACTACAAGCTGTGCGCCGATCCCGACGTCATGAGATATCTCATTGGTGGAGAACCAATGTCGAGATTCGAAGCATGGCGACACATGGCTTTTCTGGTGGGGCACTGGGAGTTACTCGGATATGGATACTTCGCGGCGGAGGAGAAAGCCTCAGGCCAGTTCGTGGGGAGAATCGGGTTTACCAATCCTGAAGGTTGGCCGGGTTTCGAAGTCGGCTGGACGATCGCGCCGCAATTTCAGGGAAGAGGATTCGCAACCGAGGGTGGAAGATTCCTGCTGCAATACGCTTTCAACGAGATGGGCAGGGACCATGTCATCAGCGTGATCCATCCCGAAAACAAGCCGTCGATCAGAGTTGCGGAGCGGCTCGGTGAAAAGCTGGAGGGAAGGACTGAAGTTGGTGGAATGCCGGCACTTATCTACGGAATAGACCGACAATGAGACCACTGCCCTTTGTCTGGCCATATGCTCTCGTGTTTTGGGGAGTCAATATCTGGGCGTTCATGCCGGAGATGAAGATCGTCCAGCGCGGTCTCGAGGCAGCTAAACGTCAGGGCTCTCAGGACAGCGGCTCGGTGAAAGTTCTGCTTTCCGGCATGTGGATAGCAATGGCTCTCGCGTATCCGTTGGCTTTCGTACGCGCATGGGCGTTTCCGCGTAGAGTGCAGCTGCCGATGTTCGCGGCAGGGATATCGCTTATTCTGCTCGGCAGTTTGCTGCGACGTTACTGCTGGCGTACCCTCGGCGAGTATTTCACTGGCGAAGTGCGCGCGCGCCCCGATCAACCGGTGATTAGCTCAGGGCCGTATCGTCTGGTGCGGCATCCGTCGTATACCGCTGGAATGATGATGTTCATCGGGATCGGGCTCGCACTCGGGAGCTGGTTCAGCCTGGCCCTTATCACGGTTGCGACGATCGCAACCTACAGCTATCGAGTAGCGATCGAGGAGCGAGCGCTGCTCGACACAATCGGCGAACCCTACGAATCGTACATGAAGCAGCGAAAGCGCTTCATTCCCTACATCGTGTAAGCGGTATCAGAAAAGCGGACGTGATCCCCAATCATCACAGGGAGTATCGCGCGTCTCAGCCTGGATTTCTGCGGCCGGAGGCTTGCAGCCGGACGGAACTTGTTGCACTAACCGAATGGCTCCATCGAGGAGAATAGTGATGAGATATCCTTCGATTGCCTTGCTGATGGCGATTGCATTCGCGTCTCCCCTGTCGTCACAAACCAGCGCTGCAGCAGCGTCGCCGTCTCCTTCGGCAACTCGCTCGCGACCGATTCAGGGGTCGGCTGCTGCTACACTTCCGCCGATAAAGCTTGAGGATCAATGGACCACTGCGCTGGTACGGCGCGACACGCGTACCTTCGAGCGTTTGCTGGCCCCGACCTTTGTCTACACCGAGAACGCGTCGGTCATGAATCGCAATGATGTGATCAAGAGCGTGACTGGCTCCGATCGCGTGGAATGGGCCAGAAACGAGGGGATGAGAGTTCACGATTTTGGAGGTGTGCAGGTGATCACGGGCGTGCTTCATCTCAGAGGAAGGGGCAAGGATGGCGCATTCGATCGACGCTACCAGTTCACCGATACCTGGCAGCGGCGTAGCGGACGCTGGCAGGTAATTGCAGCACAGGATTACCTGATTCCGAAATGACCGCTGAGCACTGAACAGGGAAAATCGAATGAGGCAAATGTGGCGCGAGCGTGCTGCGATTTTGTTGCTAAGTGCGGTCGCGGGTTGTAGCGGTGGGAAGTCAAACGCGACTGCCGACAGCGCCGGGACCTCGACTCCGGCGGTGATGTCAACTGCTGCAACAGGGAGTGCGTCCGTTTCTGGCGCGCGCATCGCCGTCCCGCACGCCGGACCACCAGGCGAATGGCAGATGCCAGCTGGTGACTACGCCAACTCGCGCTACAGCGAGCTCACATCGATTACGCCACAAAACGTGGTGAACCTGAAAGTAGCGTGGGCTTTCTCGACTGGCGTCCTGCGCGGTCACGAGGGCCAGCCCCTCGTGATCGGCAATACGATGTACGTCGTCACACCATATCCCAACGTTTCGTACGCGATCGACCTGGCTCAGACCGGACAGCCACTAAAGTGGAAGTTCCGTCCGCAAAACGCGCAGCAAGCCATTGGGAGAGCGTGCTGCGACGTGGTGAATCGTGGCGCGGCGTACGCCGATGGAAAAATCTTCTACAATTTGCTCGACGGGCACACCATTGCTGTCGACGCCGCCACCGGGAGCCAGGTGTGGCGTACGAGGATGGGCGATCTCTCTCGTGGCGAGACGATCACAATGGCGCCGATAGTAGTGAAAGGAAAAGTCATCGTCGGCTCGAGTGGTGGTGAGATGGGGGTGCGCGGCTGGATCGCCGCGCTCGATGCCGCGAGTGGCAAGGAGGTCTGGCGGGCCTACAACATCGGTCCCGACAAGGATGTGAAAGCCGGCGCGAGGTTCAAGCCGTTTTACGCGCACGACAGCGGAGCAAATCTCGGTGTTTCAACCTGGCCGGCCGACACCTGGAAAACGGGCGGCGGTGCGGTGTGGGGCTGGATCTCGTACGATCCGGCGCTCAACCTGATCTATCATGGCACTAGCAACCCGGGACCGTGGAACGAGAATCAGCGTACCGGCGACAACAAGTGGACGGCGGCAATTCTGGCGCGAGATGGCGACACGGGGGAGATGGTCTGGGCGTTCCAGGTCACGCCGCACGACATGTGGGACTACGATGCCGTCAACGAGAACATTCTCGTCGATCTGCCGATCAAGGGCCAGATGCGAAAGGCGCTGGTGCATTTCGATCGCAACGGCTTCGGTTACACCATCGATCGTGCTACCGGTGAAGTAATTCTGGCCGAGCCGTTCGTGCCGATGAACTGGTCGACGGGTATCGATCTTACGACGGGCCGGCCGAAGGTAGTCGAGTCGAAGAAGACAGCCCAGGACAAGAACGTGAAGGATATCTGTCCCAGTCTCGAGGGCGGAAAGAATCAGCAGCCAGCGGCGTTTTCACCGCAGACCGGGCTTTTCTACGTTCCGACGAATAATCTCTGCATGGATTTTCAGGCGCGAGCAGTGACCTACATCGCGGGGACTCCGTTCATCGGCGGCAATGCACCGGAGAAAGGAGGACCAGGCGGCTATCGTGGCGAGTTCATCGCCTGGGATGCGACGACTGGTAAAAAGATGTGGGGGATCAAGGAGCCGTATCCGGTCTGGGGCGGCGCTCTCGCGACTGCTGGCGGTGTGGTTTTCTATGGGACGCTCGACGGCTGGTTCAAGGCAGTTGACGCTCGCAGCGGCAAGGTACTGTGGCAGTTCAAGGTTGGATCCGGTGTCGTGGGGAATCCGGTCACGTATACTGGGCCTGATGGGAAACAGTATGTCGCGATTTATGCAGGCATTGGTGGTGATATGGGTTTGCTGATCGCCGGGGACGTTGCGTCGAATCTCCCTTACGATGTGCGGGAAAGGGGGACGACGTTGCCAGACATCAGTAGATGGACCAGCTGGGGAGGCGAGCTCTTCGTATTTTCGCTTTGAGGCTACTGCGGACTGCGGACCAACGGCATTGCGGACTGCTGACTAACTGCGGATTGGGACACTAACTGCGAACTGCGGACTAACTGACCCAAGAGATAAATCGTGATTGCACGTTGGATGGACGGCTGCTTCCTCAGTTGCACTTTTATCGCGCTCGCGTGTCGCGGCGACGCGAGCGGCGCCCGTGATACATCAGCTGTATCAGCGTCCTCTACTACGTCGCAACAGAATGTCAGCTATCTCGCCGTAGCGGGCGACAGTTTGCGCTTCATTCAGCACGATGAGAATCTTCCGGCTGGATTTCCGGCCAGCATCAAACCAATCGCCGTCAAAAATCCCTATGAGGGTGACAAGAAGGCGATTAGCACGGGTAGCCAACTTTTCGTTGCCTACAATTGCCTCGATTGCCATGGAGCCGAAGGATCAGGCGCAATGGGGCCGAGCTTTCAGGATGGGCGGTGGCATTTTGGCGGATCGCCGGGCGAAGTGTTTGAATCGATCTATCAGGGAAGGCCCGATGGGATGCCGGCGTGGGGCGGACGTATCACCAACGATCAGATCTGGATGCTGACCGCGTACGTGCGATCATTATCGTCCAAAGACCTGAGCACCGAGAATTTCACCGGTAAGACTGTAGAGCGTACCGGTCACTGAGGTACGAAATGCGCAGTGCAAGTGTGGAAGGACAGCGAGGAACATCGTATGATCAGCAGAATCTGGCACGGCTGGACATCAATCGAAGACGCGGGCAAATACGAGACGCTCCTCCGGGCAGACGTTCTCCCGGGAATCCATCGAATCAGAGGCTACACCGGCGCCTACCTCATGAGGCGCGAAGCGGCCAACCACGAAATGGAGTTCGTCACGATTACTCAGTTCACCGACATCAACGCGGTGAAAGCATTCGCCGGTAAGGACTATGAGCGCGCGGTGATCGCGCCTGGAGCGGGAAAGCTCCTCACTCATTACGACGAACGCTCGGCTCACTACGAGACGCTGCTTACCCCTTCGGATGTGAGAGCGCTGGCCGCACGCATTAGTGGAAGAAACCGGGTAATCTAGATCGCTACTGGGAAGCCGGCGCCGGCGGCACTCCTCCAAATGCATTGATGATCGTCAGCCCCATGTTGGCGAGCGTGAGCTGAGGCTCGTTGTCAAGGATCCAGCGCTGATCCTTGTTCTCCTTCGTCATGACGCAAACCACGACCCGGTTGCGAAGGTACCAGAGCGTACACTCGGTTCGCACTGCATCGGTCTCACCATCCTTGTGAGCTGCGCGCGCACCGCCGGCGTAACGCTGAAGCATGAAGTCCGTCCCGTTGTGCTCCAGAATGTCGAGCATCGTGGAATCAGCGGTGGGATTCACTGCTTTGCCCTGCGCCATCAGCTCGAACAGATGCGCCATCTCGTTGGGCGTAGTTACGCCGAGTCCGTATTTCACTGAGCTATCCATCGCGACGCTCGAGTTGCGAAGGAAACTCTTCGAGTGAACCCGGGTGTGCTGGAGACCGAGTGAATCCATTTTGGCCCACACCCGCCTGATGATGATCCGGTCGAGCAACAGATTGGTGGCGGTGTTGTCGCTGATCGTGGACATCAGCCACACTGCGTCATGGACCGTCAGCACCGTTCCGTTGTGAAGGAATTGCACAATCCCCGAGCCTGGCACCTGATCGATCTTGAGCACCGTAAGCGGGTCGTCGAGCGAGAGCTGACCTTTCGCCACCAGATCGTACACTGTCACCAGTATCGCGACTTTGATCAGACTGGCAGTCGGAAACGTCTCGTCGCCTCGTCTGCTGATGCGTGCTCCGCTCTCGAGATCGATGACGCTGTAGCCGACGATGCCGTGATGCGCATCAGCAATCGAGTCGAGCTTCTTGCGCAGGGCCGCCGTGTCTGCGTGAACGATTTGTAGACGGCTACCCACCGACTGGCCTGCGCGGCTCGCAGCGCAAGCGATCACACCAGCGAGAAGGATTGCCGCCGAGCTCACGATCAGGCGCAACGCACGGGAATTACTCATAATCGACGTGCGTTGCTTCTAGTTGGATGTCGAAGTGGCCGTAGCCACCGATCCTTCCGGATCCAAAGTCTTCAGGACATCGCGCCAGGCGAACTTCTTCCCGCTTCCTCGCACCCAGTAATCCATCCACGCCATTTCGGCGACCGACTTGAGAAGCTGATTGCGGGGATCAGGAATTCCGTGGGTGCTGCCAGGATAAACGTACAGCTCGGTCGGCACGCCAAGGCGCTTGAGCGCCATGAACAGCTCCTCCGACTGTGGGCGCGGAACGCGCGGATCGCCCTCGACTACGTGAATCATCGTCGGGGTCCTGGCGTTCTTGATGTACTTGAGCGGTGACTGGTTCCAGTAGGCGTCGAAATCGTCGTAGGGGAGCTTGTTGCCCATGTAGAACTGCCGATTTCGCTGTATGTCACTTTCCGCGTACATCGAGATCCAGTTCGACGTTCCCGCGCCCGTGCTGATTGCCTTGAACCGGTTGGTGTGGGTGAGAATCCAGTTCGACCAGTGACCGCCGGCGCTCCAGCCAAGTACTCCCATTTTGGTGCTGTCGACGATTCCTTGTGAGATCAGGTAGTCGACGCCGGTCATAATGTCTTCGTAGCCCTTCTGGAAATAGTTGCCGACGATGTCGGTCTTATGCTTCTCGCCGTAATTGCTGGAGCCGCGATAGTTCGGCATGAGCACCGCATAACCAGCCCCGGCGTACGTCTGCGCGCCGTAGCCGCCATTGAACCCAAGCACGTCGGCGGCAGCGGGTCCGCCGTGAATCGCAACGATCAGCGGATAACGAGTTCCCGGCTGGTAGCCAACTGGCTTGATGAGAATCCCACCGACGGTCTTTCCATCGGTCGACTTCCAGCTGATTTCTTCTTCATCGCCGAGTGCGAAATTGTGGATCTGCGGATTGGCGTCGGTCAGCTGGCGCCACGTGGTGCGGACGGGGATCTGATCCACGGACGCGACTGTGAACAGCGTTGTAGGAGTGTGAGGGTCGGCGTAGTTCAGCAGCAGCAGCTTCGAATCATCGTCCTGGCTTACGTTGAGCGCCGCGCGGACGTTCGACACCTGTCGCACCGTGTTCTTGTCGACGTCGAGCGCCATCAACTGGGTCGATGCTTTGATGCCCTCGTTGAAGTAGATGGTCTTGCCATCCTTCGACCAGAAGCCAATGTCGACGTCACCGTCAAAATTGGCACCCAGCTGTTTGAACATTCCACCTCTGTTATCGACGCGTCGCAGATAGACGCGCTGGTTGCCCATGCTGTATTGCGTCAGATCGGCCGGTCCGGAGAAGGCGATCCACTTGCTGTCGGGCGAGAACTCGAGATCGCTCTCGCCGACCTCGCTGTTGTTCGTAAGTCGCTCGATGTTCCCTGTCGCTGTTTCGAGGAGATACAGATCGGCGTAAATACCCTGCTCGGTGATGTTTCGCATGTAGCGACTGGCGGCCGTACCGTGGTAGCCGATCCAGCGCCCGTCGTCCGAGATGTTGAAATCGGTGACGGTGATGGCAGTGTCTCGTGTGAGCCTCGTCGCTTTCCTGGTGTCGAGATCGAGCGCCCACAGGCTCGATAACGGAGTAACCATGTTCCGAATGGCGACGTTGAACTTCTTCTCCATGCGGAGCTTTTCGTCCTTGTCGAGGGTGTCGGCGGTGACGAAGTAGATGCGCCTGCTGTCGGGCGACCATTTCCAGAGTCCCACCCCTGCCTGCTGACGAGTCAGCTGTACCGGCTTTGCTGAATCGATTCCGGCAACCGGCAATGAATACAGCTGCTCCTCGTCGGCCTTTCCACTGCGGTACACAAGCCATTTTCCGTCCTTGCTGAAGGCGAGCGTCGACACGCCCTCTTTCGCGTCGGTGATCTTGCGCGCCTCGCCACCGTCGGGACGCATGACGTAGATCTGGTTCTGGCTCGATGCGTTTCCGCCGGCTGATCCTGTCGCTGCTCCGGTCGTGGTGGACTGCGCGTCTCTGTTCGAGAGAAAAACGAAGAACTTTCCATCGCGGGACCAGCGGGGCGATGTCTCGTTCTTGTCTTTCGTGAATGTCATCTGCTTGGTCGAGGGGACACCTTCCTTTACCGAGACCAGGTAAATGTCCGTCTGCCGCTTTCCCTGATCCCAATCCGGCGCTGACAGTGTGTAGAGAAGCCACTTTCCATCCGGACTCGTCGTCGGTGATCCGACATCACGCTGGAGCTGTCTGTCCAGAAAAGTGATGGGCCGGGAGGAGGGGGAGGTGGAGGGCACCCTGGTCTGCGCGAATGCGATTGCAGGTACCAGTGTGGCGATCAGACTAGGATGGATGCGCATGGCCGCGGTCGAGAAAAGGGTCTGAGCGAGGAGTTTGAAAGGGTCCCGACAGGTCCGTCGAGACAGGCTGGAATATTTAATATAGGAATCAACCGCAACTGATGACTACCGACCGGCGACGATTGCCTCAAAACGGTAGTGCGTACGGTTTTTGCCAAGTTCTCCATCAACACGACAATCGCCGCCTCGATTATCGTACCGTTTTTTTCTGACCCATGCCGAGTAAGGGAGGGATTGGCACAATGTTGATGAATGGATCGGGATCCAGGCTGACTGCGCTCGCGATCGCGACGATGGCGATTGTCGCGTGCAGCAAGAAGGAGAACTACGCGGACACGACGGCCGCATCGAGCACCGCCGCCAGCGACACGTCAGCAATGGCAGCGGGCGCGCCCGCGCCGTCTGGCAACTGGACCGACGCCAACATCGTGGCGTTTCTCGATGAAGCGAACATGGCCGACAGTGCGGCCGGTGCTGTGGCGGCGACCAAGGGGACTGCTTCCGCCGTTCGCGACTTCGGCAGACGAATGATGCGCGACCACCATCAGCTTCGCTCACAAGGTCAGGCGCTGGCGAAAAAACTGAAGATCACGCCGGCTGCGGCGTCAGACGACCAGACTATCTCCGATGCGCAAAAGAACCTGGACAACCTCAACTCCACGGCCAAAGGCAAGGACTTCGACAAGGCCTACATCGACGCCGAGGTAGATGCGCACAAGAAGGTTCTGGAGAAAGCGACAAGCGCAGCAAACCAGACGCAGAACGCCGAGCTGAAGAACCTGATCCAGAAAGCGGCGCCCGTAATAAAGGGACACCTCGACCTGGCTGAATCGATTCAGAAGAATCTGAAATAGCCTTTTGCTCGAAGGCGTAATCTTCGACATTGACGGCACGCTCGTAGACAGCAACGACGCCCACGCCCGGTCGTGGGTGGATACGTTCGCGGAGGCGGGCTACGATGTGTCGTTCAGTGTCGTGAGACCTCTTATCGGCATGGGAGCGGACAAGCTCCTGCCGCGCACGATCGGCGTCAATCACGACAGCGACGAAGGAAAGAAACTGACCAAGCGCCGGTCGGAAATTTTCCGCGAGCGATATCTGCCGCAACTCAAGCCATTCGAGGGATCCCGCCAGCTCGTATTGCGCGTACGCGACGATGGTCTGAAGCCAATCGTTGCGACATCGGCGAAAGATCAGGAGCTCAAGGGTCTGCTCAAGGCGGCGCAGGTCGAGGATCTCATGGAGGAGAAGGCGACGGCCAGCGATGCGAAGAGATCGAAGCCTGACCCGGACATCGTGCACGCCGCCATCGAGGAGAGTAGCATCTCACCAAAGCATCTGATCATGATTGGCGACACACCCTATGACGTTGAGGCCGCGAGCAAGGCGCGTGTCCGCACTATTGCCTTCCGATGCGGCGGATGGACGGATGACGCGCTCAAAGGAGCAGTTGAGATCTACGACGGGCCGGCGGATCTGCTCGAGCATTACGAGTCATCCCTGATCGGGAAAGAGCGTAGGTGATAATCGAAGCGTTTTTCCAGCTGCTTCAGTTCGTCGGCTATTTCATGACCATCGGCGCGGTTGGATTTCGATTCGGAATAGTCAGGCGGATTCCTGGAATGTCCGACGAGGCGCGGATTATTCTCAACGCTGACAACGCCGCTCTGTTTGGCGTCGTCGGCGTCATTCTTCTCGCGTTATCCTATCTCGGCGGGCCCTACATCGAATCGTTTACGCACGACAAGACCTTTATCGCATCGCTGCCAAAAAATCTTCCGGCGTTCGAATTCAAGATGGCGATGCTCGGCCTTGCTATGGCTGGGTTCCTCGTCGTCCGTGTCGCATCGTTGATCGGCTGGACGCTGGCGGCTATCGCAATCCTCGTAGCGGTGCTGCAGCCCGTCTACACTGGCCGCCTGGCCGGCAAGGTGAACGCCGTTCACATCCTCGCCGCCTCCAGCTGGCTCGGTACACTGCTGGTGCTCACAGTGATCGGAATTCGCGGCGTGATAAGCAGTGGCAGCACGGGAACACAGCGCGCGGAACTCGTTGCCAATCTGGTCAATTCCTTTTCGCCGCTGGCGCTCACAGCAGCTACCATCGTCGGTATCACTGGCCTTACCACCGCCTGGCTACATCTCAAGCGACTTTCGTCCATCTGGACGACGAGCTATGGAATGACGCTCGTCGTCAAGCTTTGTCTGGTGCTCGTCGTCGTAATGATGGGCGCCTGGAACTGGCGTCGCGTCCGTCCCTCGCTCGGCGGCGAAGGGTCGGAAGAAACGATCCGTCGATCAGCGACGCTGGAGCTTACCTTCGCCGCGCTGGTCCTGCTTGTTACTTCGGTGCTGGTGATCCTGCCGTCGCCGAAGTAGCGGGTCTCGGGCCCGCATTCTTGACGTACTTGTCCAGCCAGTTGATGTACTCCCACAGCAGGTGGCGCTGCGTCTCGACTGAGGTATAGCCGTGCGGCTCGAGCGGAAGCTGAATGTAGCGAACGTTACCGCCATTCCCCTTGATTGCAGCGAAGAGACGCTCCGACTGAATCGGGAAGGTTCCAGAGTTGTCGTCGCGCTGACCGTGAATGAGCAGGACGGGCTCATTGATCTTGTTCGCGTAGTTGAATGGCGACATCGCGTTGTAGACTTCGGGCGCCTCCCAGTAGGTGCGCGGCTCCGCCTGGAATCCGAAAGGCGTTAGAGTGCGGTTGTAGGCGCCGCTTTCGGCGATTCCCGTCCGAAAAATGTCGGAGTGTGCGAGAAGATTGACGGTCATGAAGGCGCCGTATGAGTGTCCGCCAATTCCAATACGGTCGCGATCTGCGACGCCCATTTCCACGATCTTGTCGACGGCGGCCTGCGCGCTGGCAACCAGCTGCTCGACGTAAGTGTCGTTCGGTTCTTTGCCATTCGCGCCAACGATCGGCATGGTCGGTCCGTCGAGAACGCCATATCCGTGCATCAGCAGCATCAAGTAGTTCTGACGGGCGGGTCGCTTGAACTGGTACGGAGATCCAGTGAGTTGAGAAGCAGCATCAGACGACTGAAACTCCCGCGGATACGCCCAGAAAAAGAAGGGCAGGGGTCCTTGCGACTTGTTGTATCCCGGCGGCAGATAAAGTGTCGCGGACAACTTGACGCCATCGGGCCGTGTGTAGGTGATCAGCTGGCTCTTTACGCCAGCGAAGTATGGTGCGGGGTCGCCGAGTTTCGTGATTGGAGTGAGCGACTTGTCGCGCAGATCGCGGACGAAGATGTTCGGCGGCTCCGTCGGTGACTCGCGTTGAGTAATGATGCGATTTCCATCGTGGTCGACTACCTGCAGGACCTGCTCGTAATACGGCGTAGCCGATTGCCAAAGCCTTTCCGTCTTACCCGTGGTGAGATCGAAGCGGTCTATAAAGGGTCGATCGCCTTCGGGTGACCCGCCGTTCCCCCTCAGATAGAGATATCTGCCATCGGTCGAACGCAGCGGAACGAAACGGTCAGTCACCGGATCAAGTACCAGTACCCACGTGCCCGGATCGGAATAACGATCCTCGGCGCTCCGATCCCAAATGAGTTTCGGACTGCCACCATTCGGCGCCGAAGGATCGATCATCCAGACGCGCTGTTTTGCGCCGCGCGAGAGTCTGTCGACGAGGAACGCGGTGTTGGGAGAGACCCAGGTGATGCCGCCGTATCGGTACTCCGTTTGAACGAACGGCGTTGCGGGTCCGGTGAACGGCGCTGATAGCAGAGATACCTGATCGCGCTTTGGAACAGTGGTGCGCGGATTTCCCTTGTCCAGCGCTTCCACCATCACCAGCGTCGCCGGAACATCGGGACGCCAGTTTACGATTCTGATTCCCGGCAGAACGGCATCGCGAGCACTTGGTGCTTCTTCCGCCACATGCGAGTTGCGGATCTCGCGGAGGACTTTGCCACTCAGGTTCCAGACTTCGGTGCGCGACGGAAAGACATCGAGCGGTACCTGGTACGAGTACGGACGCTGCACCGTCTCGACGAGCAGATAGCTTCCGTCCGGAGAAGGCGTCACGCGAGTGTGAATTCCTGGCTGCCCAATGGGAGTGATTTTCCCATCGAGTCCGACGAGCGAGATCTGATCGGTGAAGTAGTAGTCGAAGAGCGCTTCGTCGGCTGGGCCTTGTAGCAGATACTCGTAGGTGCGCGCTGGAGCCGAACGTCCATAGGACTCCTGCACCACGACGCCTGCTGGTACATCCACCATTTTTGGCAGAACGCCGCGATTGGTTTGCCAGAGTCTGCAAACGAGTGGCGCCTTTCCGTTCAGCCAATTGCAGCCCGCATCGTCTACGATGTTTCCCCGAGCGACGGTGAAGTTGATCGTCGCAGGAGTGAGGCGTCTTGCTACGCCACTTTTCGTGTCGGCGACCCAAAGAGCAGTGCCAGCCGGTGTCGTCGCGGTGAATGCGAGATTCCTCCCATCACGCGACCAGTCGAGGTCGCGAATTCGTCCCGACAGAGCGGGCGCGCTGACGCGTTGGATGCGTCCCGTCGCGGGATCGAGTATTTGCACGGACATCGCACCGTTGGCGATGGTCGTGTAAGCAAGCTGATCTCCGTTCGTCGACCACGCGGTCGCTGCAACGCGTCCACCAGCTGGCACCTGCAAGATTCGCTGGATCTTGCCGTCGATACTGCTCACCGTTCCAGAGCGTACGCCGATGTTGTCGACGCGATAGTCGGGATTAGCCCTGATCTTGCTTCCGGCCAGGTAATACGCAGAGTCCGCCATCTCCCGGATCGTGACCGTGCGTGGATCGCTGATTGTGACCAGAACCCACTGCCGGTCAGGACTGATCGAAGTGACTGGATTCGCGGGCGCCTCGAGGATCTTCACCAAATCCGTCGGCGGCGACTGATACATCTGCTGGGAGCGAACGGTGAGGAACGGCGCGAGCAGCAGGCACGCCGTCAACAGAATGCGACGATACGAGGAGATCATCATGAATTGGAGTGGGTGAACGGGATCCATGTCGGGAGGGGCTAGGTCACTTCTATATAAATACTGGTGGTGTATCTGCAGTGTTGGTCAACTATCTGGTTTCTCCTGAATTGTGGGAATGAGTCCACTGAGATTCAAGCCAACGGATGGTGGCGCTGCTGACGGCGGAGCTGAGCGCAATCGTTGCGGTCACATCGCTCGTCCAGTGCTGATCTTCGTAAATCCTATCCCACGCGACAAGCGCGACGAATGTGCCCGTGAGCGTGGTGATCGTCGCCGAGTGTGCCTGCATCGAGACTGCCTGAGCTATAGCTGTTATGTGCGCGATGTGTGCAGAGGGCAACGAATGCCAGTCGCCGTTCGCTGTAAATGGGTGGAAGCGATGTGAGTTCCCTTCGATGTGCGGTCGCTCGCGACCGATCAACGGTTTGAGCGCGGACTCTGCGAGATCAGAGACGACGTAAGCTGCGGCAGCGTTGAGAGTGCCCTTTGCAAGCGATTCGTGGTGTGTCAGAGAGGCGCCAACGTAGGTTAAAGCCATAGTGGGGATGAGCCGCCGGGCAGTTCCGAGGGGATTTACCAACTTCGCGAGCCGATCCAGCGAGCGAGTATGCTGGTGAAGAGTCCATTCACGCACTTCCGGATCGAAGGCAGAAGACGCCGCGATTCCGATTGGCACGATCCACGCGCGATTAAGACCGTACCAGTGAGCAGATTGTTCGACGGAATCTTTCTGAGCCGCGGCGGTGTTAGAGATCAGAAGAAACTCGCAAATCGCCACTACAAAGAAATTCGCGCGCATGAATCAGTGTAGAGAACGGAAAGTTGGCTGGCAAGGATCGTCCGTACAGCGGTCGATTGCTGTACTGGCTACGCTCCTGGTTGTTGCCTGTACGGAGCACGGAATTACCAACCCCAATCCGATTCCGACGCCGGCCAACAATCATCCTGGATTCGATACGAGCATCTATCCAGGTGACGCCGCGATGAGCGCCTGGCTCAAACCGTCGTCACCCTATGAGTGGGTCGGCTACTATCTGCAGGCGCCGTGTCATCGTGATCCGTCCTGGATGGGCAAGCGCTCGGCACTGACGGCGATGGGCTGGGGGCTCGCGGTGCTGTTCGTCGGACAGCAGACGTTCGACGGTTTGCCGGACGTCCAGCCGTCGCAGTCACTAGAGCGCGCAGCGCCCGCGCGCCTCGATTCGCTGCCGCTCGCACGAGCCGGGATTATGGTTCCTCCGACCGTAGCGGAGGTGCAGTCAGGTGCGGTCACCTGCTCGCGCACTTTACTCACTACGGAAAACGGTAGCGCCGATGCGATCGACGCGGTGACGAAGACTGCATCGGAAGGATTTCCTCTCGGAACCGTGATCTTTCTCGATATCGAGCACATGGATGCAATTCCAGCATCGATGGATGCCTATTATCGCGCCTGGGTGCAGCAGGTTCTGGCCGACGGCAGATTCCGGCCGGGAATCTACGTTCACAAAGCGAACGCGCCGGCTATTTACGAAGGGGTGCGGCGAGCCTACGCCGACATGAATGCGACCGGCTCGGCGGTGTTCTGGATCACAACCTCGTCCGGATTCTCGATCGACAAGGCACCGCAGGATGTGGGTTTCTCCTGGGCCAGTGTCTGGCAGGGCATGTACGAGGTTACGCAGACGTGGAACGGAGCGACGATCAACATAGATGTAGATGTTGCGGTAATGGCGTCGCCGTCGAGTCCATAAACGCACTTCAACGAACGGACTTAGTGCATCGATGTCCCCTGCAGCAGTTGGCAAAATCTGCAGTTGGGAATGAGATTATCCGGTCCCTACATACCTAGACAATGCCGTCCTCGTTCTCGCGCTCCGTTCTCGCGATCGCCGTCGTCGCGTCTTTTCCCGCCGCCCTTCTCGCGCAGGCAACACCTACCGCCAAGACGACACCGGTTGTGTTCGACGCTGATTCGGCACGACTCGCCGAATTACCTTGGCGGTCCATTGGCCCCGCGGTCACGAGCGGACGCGTCGTCGACTTCGCTGTGCCCGAAGGACCTAAATCTCAGATAGGAGAGCGGCTGGGTGA
>WNGI01000580.1_pt1 | contig 27689 bp, 26 predicted proteins | sample 5400621 | NCBI WGS metagenome assembly WNGI01 (sample SAMN13153374, study PRJNA577476) | soil metagenome | isolation source: 20 cm soil or saprolite under Garry oak tree replicate 1 | place: USA:California | collected 2016-06-15
GGGGGGGGGGGGGAGGGGAGGGGGCCGCTCATCGTTTTGGCGCTCTCCGCTCGGGCTCGGTCACGAGCCAGCAGCGCGCCGTGTGGCCTGGAGTTTCGGTCTCGAGGAGGGGCGGTTCCTGCGCGGCGCACTTTTCCCACGCGTAGGGGCAGCGGGGATGAAACCGGCAGCCGGTCGGCCAGGCGGTCGCCGCGGGGACTTGGCCGGGGATCGCGTGCAGCCTGCTCCGCGGTGCATCGATGCGCGGCACGGCGGCGAGCAACCCTTCCGTGTACGGATGCATGGGCCGCGCGAAGAGCGCATCCGTCGGCGCGGTCTCCACGACGCGTCCGGCATACATCACCACGACGCGATCGGCATGGCCTGCCACGACGCCGAGGTCGTGTGTGATGAGCAGGACGGCCATCCCGAGCTCTCGTTGCAGGCGATCGAGCAGCTCCAGGATCTGCGCCTGAATCGTGACGTCGAGCGCCGTCGTTGGCTCGTCGGCAATCAACACCTTGGGGTGGCAGACCAGCGCCATGGCGATCATGACGCGTTGCCGCATGCCGCCGGACAGCTGGTGCGGATAATGGTCGACGCGCTCGTCCGGATCGGGGATGCCGACGAGCCGCAGCATTTCGATCGCGCGCGCGCGGGCGGCGCCGCGCGAAAGATGCTGATGAATAATCGCTGCCTCGGCGATCTGATCTCCCACCGTGAAGACGGGGTTGAGCGAGGTCATTGGCTCCTGGAAGATCATCGCGATCTGATTGCCGCGGACGGCACGCAACTGGGGCAAGGGCAGCGCGAGCAGATTGTTGCCGTCGAATTCGATCAAGCTGCCCGGCAGGATGTGGCCCGGCGGCTCGGGAATCAGACGTAAGATCGAGAGCGACGTGACGGTCTTACCGCAGCCCGATTCGCCGACGATGCCGAGCGTCTCACCCGCGTACAGATCGAAGGAGACATCATCGACCGCCCGCGCCGTACCCTTGCCCTGCTCGGTCACGAAGTACGTCTTGAGGTCCCGCACGCGCAGGAGCACCGCGGCGTTTGGCGCTGGGGGGGAGGTCAAGCCGGCTCCCGTTCGCGAGGATCGAGCGCGTCCTGCACTCCGTCCGCGACCGCGTTCAACGACATCACGACCAGGGAAATAGCCAACCCCGGCACGACTGTCGACCACGGTGCCGTGTAGATGCTCGGTGCGTTATCGGCGATCATGTTGCCCCAGGTCGGATCCGGTGGTTTGATGCCGATGCCGAGGAACGACAGGGACGCTTCGAGCAGCAAGACGTTCCCGACGCCCAGCGCCGCGGAGACGATGATCGGGGCCGCGGCGTTCGGCAGCACGTGGCGAAAGATAATCCGTCCGGTCTGTGCGCCGAGCGCGCGGGCGGCGACGACGAAATCCTGCTCCCGCAGTGACATCACTTCCGCCCGCACGAGCCGGCTCGTCCCGAACCACGACGTCAGGCCGATCGCGATGACGAGCGCTGCGAAGGGCAGTCCGTCCCACAGCGCGACCGCCATCAGCAGGATGAAAATGCGGGGGAGCGCGAGGCCCACGTCGACGCCCCGCATCAGGACGGCGTCCACCCAGCGCTGATAGTAGCCCGCGATCGCGCCGACGAGCGTGCCCAGGGAGACGGCCATCAGCGCGCCCAGCGCGCCGATCCCCAGCGACACGCGGGCGCCGTAGACCGCGCGACTCCACACGTCGCGGCTCAACACGTCCGTGCCGAGCAAGAACGTCCATGACGGCGGATGGTTTTTGAGATACACGATGTCGAGCTGCCGGTTTGGATCGAACGGCGCGATCAACGGTGCGGCCACCGCCACGAGGGCCAGAAACATGAGGATGCCGAGTCCCCACGAGGTGGTGCGGTGGCGGAAGAAGCGGCGCCAGCGTTCCTGCCGCAGGCCGCGCTGGCGCAGCGCGCGCACGCACTCCGCCGCGAGCACCACGGCCAGAGCAAGCGCGAGCCACGTGCCCAGCGTCATGCGGTGACGATGTCCGGCTCTCGAGCGGCGCGGACCCGGAGCCGGGGATCGGCGACGCCGAGGAGCAGGTCCGCCACGAGACTGCCGGTGACGACCAGGGTGCTCGCGATCAGCGCCGTTGCGGTGACGAGCAGGTAGTCCCGCGTCAGAATGGCCTCGAACGCGAGCCGGCCCATGCCGGGCCAGGCGAAGATGGTCTCGATCAGCACGGCGCCAGTGAGCAGGAACGGCAAGGCCAGCCCGAAGCGCGTTATAGAGGAAAGCAGAGCGTTGCGGAGCTGGTGCCGCAGGACCACGCGCCGCTCGGGCACGCCCTTCGCACGCGCCGTGCGAATGTAGTCCTGGCTCGCGACCGCGAGCATCGCGGCGCGCTGGAAGCGTGCGGTGCCTGCGGCTCCGACCAACCCGAGTGTCGTCGCGGGCAGGGCCAGGTGCCAGAGGCGGTCGGCGATGCAGTAGACGGAATCGACCACGGGGCAGAAGATCGGGTCGCTGGGGCCGCCGACCGGAAACCACGCAAGCTTCTCGCCGAAGACGAGCAACAGTAGCAGCGCGAGCCAGAAAGTCGGCAGCGAATAGACGAACAGCGTCAGATTACCGAGGATGATGTCGGGAAGCCGGTTGGCCCGGCGCGCCTGGTAGATCCCCAGCGACAGGCCCAGCAGAAAGTCGAGCAGCAGCGCGGCGCCGGCCAGCTGCAGGGTGAACGGAATCGTTTCGATGATTGCGTCTCGCACCGGCCGGCGGAGCGAGTACGAGTAGCCGAAATCGCCGTGCGCCAGCGCCACGAGATAGCGCCTGTACTGCTCCGCGATCGGTCGATCGAGGCCGAGCTGCGTGCTCACCCGCGCGCAGACGGCGGGATCCACGATCTCGTCCTGGCCGAGGCATGGCTTGCCCGGCGCGAGATGGACGAGAATGAAGACGAACGTGATGACGGCGACGATGATGGCGACGGACGCGACAAGGCGTCGCAGGAGCCACGTCGCCACCGTCACTTAACGCTCCACGCGATCTCGATCGATGAGCCGGTCAGGCGGTATGCGCCAGGTGCGGAGCAGCGCGGCCCACGAATCGGGGCGGAGCTGCACGTTCTCCACCCGTTTGTGCACGGCGGCCACGTTGTCGAGGGCGTAGAGGAAGATCGCCGGCGCGTCGGCGTTCAGCGTCTCGATCGCGCTCCGCCACAGGGAGCGCGCCCGATCGCGGCTGGTGGCCGTGACCGCGAGGTCCACGATGCGCTCGAACTCCGGACTGTAATAGCGACCGAAGTTGGAGGCGCCAGCGGCGCGCGTCCAGTTCTGCGCGATGCCCGAGCTGGGGGAAGGATCATTGCTCCGCGACAGGATGGCCGTGTCGTACTTCCCGGTGCTGACCCGCTGGCCAACGACCGCCGGCTCGAGCTCATCGATCTCGACGCGCACACCCACCGCGGAGAATTGCGCCTGGAGCAGCCGCGCGTACTGCCGGCGCAGCACGCTGGATGTCGGGACGAGGATATGGAACGCGAGCGGCTGCCCGTCCTTGTCGCGGATGCCGTCCCCGTCGTGATCGCGCCACCCCAGCGCGTTCAGGCGTCGCCCCGCCTGCGCGGTATCGTAGGGCAGCTGCCGGATATCGGGATCCCAGATCCACAGCAGCTCGGACATCGGTCCGGGCGGCACTTTGGCCAGATCTCCGAGCTCGCTCTTGAGGAGCGTGGCGCGGTCGACCGCCATGCTCAGCGCACGTCGCAGATCGCGGTCCGCGAAGAGCGGATGCGGCTTGGTGGTATCGTCGGGCGAGCGCTGGTTGAACGTCAGATACGTGTAGGTGTTGCCGCGATAGGTGTACACGGCGAGCTGTTGCGCGGCACGCGCGCGCGCGACGTTGTCCGGCGTCACCAGCTGCTCACGCACGTCCGCCTGATCGGCGATCACCTGCTGGACCGCGACCTGTAGATTGGGCGTGAACCTCCAGATCAGGCGCCGAATTCCCGGCCGGCCGAGGAAAAAGGTCGAGTCGGCCACCAGCTCGATCGATTGGGCCGGCAGCCACTGGACGAACCGGTAGGGACCGGAGCCCACCGGCTGGCGACCGAACGGCGCGGTTCGCCACTGATCACGCGGCACCGGCCGCAACAGATGCGCCGGCAGGATCCGCATGTGGTACACCGCGTCGTAGAACATCTCCGGGTAGCGCTCTTTGAACCGAAACACCGTGGTGAGCGAGTCCCGCTGAGTGACGCTCGCGATGCGCAGGAGCTTGGGACGGAACGGCGACCCCACCGCCGAGTCGGTGTAGGCGTTGAACGTGAATTCGACATCCGCCGCCGTGACCCGCGGCCCGTCCTGCCAGCGCGCGCGGGGGTCGATGTGGAACACGAGCGTCAGCGGCCCGTCCCATTCCCACTTTTGCGCGAGCAGCGGTTGAAAGTCTTCATCGCCGATGGTGTTCTCGGACGGGCCGACGTCGGCCAGCTTCAGAAACAGCTGCTCGTCGATGTCATTCGCGACGATGTCTTCGCTCGACGGGGGCAGCAGTGTCCCCGGCTCGGCGACCGCGGCGTTGATGAGTGTGCCGCACCAGGCGCCGGTGCAACCGCCGCGGCGCTCACATCCGGCAACTGCGATGACAACGAAACCGACGAAGGAGTGGAGTAGAAAGCGCCGTAGCATGGCGCTTAAGATTTCACTGTGTCCCAGCAGATGCAACGGCAGGGGGCAGAATGGCCTCGCGCCGCCCCCGCCGCCCCCCCCCCGTTCGCTGGAGCGGTTCTCCCCAATTCACGACAATCGCTGTCGTGATTTCCTGGAATGTTGGGACCCGCCCCAGCACTGCGGCGAGCGTCGTCGCTGCCGAGCCTCCGTCCACGTACTTCTGCGCCCCGGCGAGCAGGATCGACCCATGCTGCAGAAACGCGTCTCCGCGCCGCACCTGCGCTGACCCGACGAGCTTCTTGCCGGCGACGAGGATCTCGCCGCCGACGGCCACGGCGAAGCAGGATGGGGGACGGCCCGACGGCCGCATGGCCTGACGGCCTGCCAGGACGGCGTCGACGCCGAGCGAGCGCAGCGCTACGGCCAATCGTTTGTGAATCTCGCAGTAGGCGTTTCGAAGCGAGCCGAACATGGCAATGGGCGCCGCCACCGCGTACGTGACCTCGCGCTCGTGCCACACGGCCTGGCCGCCGGTCGGACGGCGCACGACCGGCATGCCGTCGAACCTGCTCTGCTGATTACGTCCCACCGACAGTGCCGGGGGATCCCAGCGATAGAGCCGGAGGTACGAGCGGCCGGAGCGCGTGACTTCGTCCAGCAGGGCGTCGTCCGTGGCCATGTTGTACTCGCCCGGGCGTCCGACCGGGTCGACGAGCAGGACCCATTCAGACGGTTGCATATGCCTCGAGCGGCGGGCAGGTGCACACCAGGTTGCGATCGCCGAACGCCGCATCGATGCGGCTGACCGGCGGCCAGACCTTGTGCTCGCGCGTCGCGGCGGTCGGGAACCCGGCGCGCGCGCGCGCGTACGGCCGATCCCAGGTGTCGACCAGCAGGTCGGCCAGCGGATGCGGCGCGTTCTTCAGGAGGTTGTTCTCGCGATCGGCCTCACCGTTCTCGATCTCGCGGATCTCACCACGAATGGCGATCAGCGCGTCGATGAAACGATCGAGCTCCACCTTCGGCTCGCTCTCCGTCGGCTCGACCATCAACGTGCCGGCTACGGGGAAAGAGACCGTGGGCGGATGGAAGCCGTAGTCGATCAGGCGCTTCGCAATGTCCTCGACATCGACGCCCGCACTTGCCTTGAAGGGGCGCGTGTCGATGATGCACTCGTGCGCGACGAGGCCGTGCTGGCCGGCGTAGAGCAGCTCGTAGTGCCCGCCGTCCTGCAGGCGTTTCGCGATGTAGTTCGCGCTGAGAATGGCGACCTTGGTGGCGAGCGTCAGGCCGTCGTGGCCCATCATCGCGATGTACGCCCACGAGATCGGCAGGATCGACGGACTCCCCCACGGGCCGGACGACACCGTGCCGGCGCTCTCCGCCAGGGGAATGCCGACATCCACGACCGGATGCGTCGGCAGATGCGGCACCAGATGCTCGGCCACGCCGATCGGCCCCATGCCCGGGCCGCCGCCGCCGTGCGGAATGCAGAACGTCTTGTGCAGGTTGAGGTGGCAGACGTCCGCTCCGATGTCACCCGGCCGGCACAGGCCCACCTGGGCGTTCATGTTGGCACCATCCATGTAGACCTGCCCGCCGCACTCATGGATGATCTTGCAAACCCGCTTGATGGAGTCCTCGAACACGCCGTGCGTGGATGGATACGTCACCATCAGGGCGCCCAGCGTGTCGCGGTACTCCGCCGCTTTCGCCTCGAGATCGGCGACGTCGATGTTGCCCATAGCGTCGGTCTTCACGACGACGACTTGCATCCCGGCCATGACCGCGCTCGCGGGATTCGTCCCGTGTGCCGACTGTGGAATCAGGCACGTCGTCCTCTGTGTCTCACCGCGATGCTTGTGATACGCCCGAATCACGAGGAGCCCGGCGAACTCTCCTTGTGAGCCGGCATTGGGCTGCAGCGAGACTCTGGCGAAACCGGTGATCTCGGCGAGCCATTCCTCGAGCTGCTTGAAGAGTGTGGCGTAGCCCTGCGCTTGCTCGCGCGGCGCGAACGGATGCAGCTTGCCGAAGCCCCGCCAGGTGATCGGGATCATCTCCGTCGTGGCGTTGAGCTTCATCGTGCACGAGCCGAGCGGGATCATCGCGGACGTGAGGGACAGGTCGCGGTCCTCGAGCCGTTTCAGGTACCGCAGCATCTCCGTCTCGGAGTGGTGCGTGTTGAAGACCGGGTGCGTGCAGAATGGCGTGGTACGAAGCGACGACTGGGGCAGGAACGATTTGTCGGTTTGCAGCGACGAGCCTCCCCCCCCCCCGCTGCGCCGCCCGCCGCCGCCAATTCCGGTCGCGAAAGCGGCAAGAACGTGCAGGACATCCGTCGTGGTCACCGTTTCATCGAACGCCACCCCAATCCGCGTCTGCGAAAGCGTCCGCAGGTTGATCTGTTTGGCGCGGGCTGCGTTGATGATCCGCGGCAGCACTTCTGCGGGTACGTCGACCGCCACGGTGTCGAAGAACTCCGGATACGCCAGCTTGTAGCCGAGGTTCTCGAGGCCCTGGGCGAGCGCGCCGGTGTGCGCGTGCACCCGCCGGGCGATACGCCGCAATCCGTCGGGGCCGTGATACACCGCGTACATGGCGGCGATGACGGCGAGCAGCACCTGCGCCGTGCAGACGTTGCTGGTCGCTTTTTCGCGGCGGATGTGCTGCTCCCGCGTCTGCAACGCCATGCGCAGCCCCAGGCGGCCGGCGCGGTCTTTGGAGACGCCGATGATGCGCCCGGGCAGGTGGCGCTTGTACTCGTCGCGGGTCGCAAAAAAGGCGGCGTGGGGGCCGCCGTAGCCGAGTGGGACACCGAAGCGCTGGGAGTTGCCCACGGCGATGTCCGCCCCCCATTCGCCGGGCGGCGTGAGCAGCGTCAGCGCGAGCAGATCGGTGGCCGCCGTGACGAGTGCTCCGGCCGCGTGCGCGGCCTCGCACACCGCTCGGTAGTCGCGGATGGCGCCGTCGGTCGCCGGATACTGCAGCAACGCGCCGATCACGTTGCCCTTCTTGAAATCGAACTGCGCGGTATCGGTCACGACGATCTCGAGTCCGCGGGCGGCGGCCCGTGTGCGCACGACCGCAATCGTCTGTGGATGACAATTCGCGTCCACGAGATAGGTCAGCTGGCCCTCATGCTTCGCCATCGCCTCGGTCAGGTGCATCGCCTCGGCCGCCGCGGTTCCCTCATCGAGCAGCGACGCATTGGCGACTTCGAGGCCGGTGAGGTCGGACACCATCGTCTGGAAATTGAGCAGCGCCTCCAGCCGGCCCTGGGCGATTTCCGCCTGATAGGGCGTGTACGCGGTGTACCAGCCGGGATTCTCCAGCACGTTCCGCTGGATCACGGTCGGTGTCACGCAATCGTGATAGCCCATGCCGAGATAGGACCGGAACACCTGGTTTTGCGCCGCGAGCAGCCGGAGCTCCTCGAGCGCTTCCTGCTCGGTCTTCGCATCCGGAATGCGCAACCGCGCGCGCAACCTGATGTCGGCCGGCACGACGTCGTCGATGAAGGCGTCGAGCGAGTCGTAGCCGATGGCGGCCAACATGGCCGTCTGATCCTCGGCCGACGGCCCGATGTGCCGTTCCTGAAAGAGATCGCGTGCGATGTCCATTTACGGGAGCGTGAAGGATTCCCCGGGCTTCAAAATGGTGACGGCGGACGTGCTGCCGACGCGACGCTGGAATTCCGCCGGATCGGCCTTGATCACGTCCCAGGTATTGTAGTGCATTGGGATAACGTTTTTGGGTTTCACGAACTCGACGGCGCGGACCGCGTCTTCCACACCCATCGTGTAGTTGTCGCCGATCGGTACCAGCATGAGGTCGACGCGGGGGGGGCCTGCCAGGAGCTGCATCTCCATCGTCAGACCGGTGTCGCCGGTGTGATAGGCCGTCTTCCCGCCGATCGTGACCACGATGCCGGCGGGATTCGTCGTGTACCGTCCCGTCTTGTCGCCTTCCACCCGCCCGCCGTGGAACGCGGGCACGAGCTTCACACGCCCGAACGGGAATTCGTGCGATCCGCCGATGTGCATCGCGTGACTGGTCGCGCCCTGATCGCCGCAGAACTGCGCCAGCTCGTACGTGGCGACGATCGTTGCTTTGTGCTTTTGGGAGAGCGCGACCGCGTCGCCGAGGTGGTCACCATGGCCGTGCGATAAGAGAATGGCGTCGAGATGGGGCACTTTGTCCGGACCGATGTCGGCGGCGGGATTACCGGTGAGAAATGGGTCGATGATGACGCGTTTGCCGTCTCGCTCCAGGACAAAACAGGCGTGTCCGTGAAATGTCGCTTTCACTCTCCCACATGCTTCGCGTACGCGTCGGCGCGGAGCAGCCCCTCCAATTCCTTGGGATCCTTGACCTTGACCTTCACCATCCAGCCCTTGCCGTATGGATCGCGATTCACCAGCGCCGGATCCTGCTCCAGCGCCTTGTTGAACTCGAGAATCGTGCCGGCCACCGGCGCGTAGAGCTCCGAGACGGCCTTGACCGCTTCGATGGTGCCGAACACAGCGCGTTGCTTGACCTCCGCCGATGCCTTCGGCAGCTCGACGAACACCACGTCTCCCAATTCGCCCTGTGCATAGTCCGTGATGCCCACTTCGACCACTCGGGGATCAGCGCTCTCGCGCACCCACTCATGGTCTGTTGTATAGCGGAGCTCCTTGGGGATGCTGGACATGGGGGGGGAGCCTACAACAGGTCCCCGCGGGGCGCCAGCCCTGCGCCGTCTTCTTCGCTCAACGCCACGCGATCGTAACCCCAGGGCCGCAGGTCGAGCCGCACGGCGATCGGGTCGGGATCGGGCGACAGATGATACAAGCGGCAGGGACGCGGCGGATCGGCGGATTCCCACGCCACGCGCGCGCCCTCCGCGGCCGCGGCAGTCGCGACGATCGAGAGCGGCTTGACCGATTTGAGGGTTTTGGCCAGCGCCTTCACCGGGATGAGCTCCACGCGGATCCCCGCGTCCGTGTAGCGGCGCTTGATCGCCTGGACCACGGGTGCCGCACCGTCTTTGGCGTCGAGCGCGCTCAAGAGCAGCGTTTGCCCCGGTGCTTCGTGTTGCACACCCGCGCGCGCGGCACGCTTCCGCAAATCGGCAAAGACGCGCTCCGCGTTCCGCTCGAGCTCGGGCAGCGTGCCCTCGTTGTCGATGATGTATTGGCTCTGCGCGCGCTTGCGCTCAGCCGACATCTGCGCAGCGATCATGCGGTCGGCCTCCTCATTCGAGAGCCCGCGCAACGCGCGCAGCCGCGTGCGCCGCAGCGCGACCGGGGCATCGACCAGCACGACGGCGTCGAATTGCGCGGGATCGAGCACCTCGAACAACAGCGGAATATCGTTCACTACGATGGCGTCGCCGCGCTCGGTGGCGACGCGCTGGAGCTCGAGCCGGCGTTGTTGCACGGCGGGATGCACAATGGCGTTGAGCGCGGCAAGGGCGGCATCGTCACCTATGACCTTGGCGCGTAACGCGGCGCGATCGAGCTCACCCCGCGCGACCACGTCGGTGCCGAAACGCTTCGCGATCGCGGCGAGCACGGCGCTCCCCGGCGCCTGCGCTTCGCGCGCCAGGACGTCGGCGTCGATGACCGTCGCGCCCCATTTTCTGAAGAGGTCGACGACTGTCGATTTGCCCGAGGCGATGTTGCCGGTGAGGCCGACGTTTAACACGGAGGCAGGAGCTGGGAGCCAGGAGCCGGGGCCTCAATCCAAGATCCTGACTCCTGGCTCCAGGGTCCTTTAGAGTAGCGCAGTCTGATCTTCATCCTGTCTCGGAACTCGATGGCAGTGCCGGCAGCGTGCCTCATACGACTCGCGTCCCCCGACCATGATGATGGGAGAGTCCCACAGCGCAGGTTTCCCGTTGACCAGCCGTTGATTGCGCGTCGCAGGCCCGCCACAGACCACGCAGATCGCCTGGAACTTGTCGACCACCTCCGCGATGCACATGAGTGTGGGCATGGGCCCGAACGGGAGGCCACGGAAATCGACGTCGGTGCCCGCAAGAATGACGCGGACTCCACCGTCGGCGAGGCGGTTGGCGATGTCCACAATGCCGTCGTCCAGGAACTGCGCCTCGTCCACAGCGACGACTTCCGTATTGTCTTTCAGGCGGCGGGAGATCTCCTCGGCAGAATCCACGGGCTCGGCCTCGACCGTAACGCCGTCGTGCGACGAGACGGAGAACAGCCCGGCATATCGGGCATCTAGATGGGACTTAAAGACTTGCACTTGCTTGCGCGCGATGACGGCGCGCCGTACGCGACGGATCAGCTCTTCCGATTTGCCGCTGAACATCACGCCGGCGATGACTTCAATCCATCCCGCACGGCCTGCTTGTTGGAACATGGGGCCTCACGTTAGGCGCGACTGGTCCGTGGGGCAACGGGACATTTCAAGAGTTCTTGAACTGGCGGGAGCGGGGGGTGGAGGTGGGGGTGGGTCGAGAAAGTCCAGTAATCTTGCGGTTTTTCAAGGGATATCCCATAATAATGCAGTATCTATGCGGGTTTCCGCGCCCCCCCATCAAGGAGATCGCAGTGAATAAAGCAGAACTCACCTCCGCTCTGGCGATGCGCACCAAGATGTCCAAAGCTGATGCCACTCGTACCATCGAAGCGTTGTTCGACGACAAGGGCATCATCGCCGTCGAGCTGAAGAAGGGCTCGAAGGTGCAGATCACGGGCTTCGGCAACTTCGAAGCTCGAAAGCGCGCCGCGCGGATGGGGCGTAACCCGAAGACCGGCGGCGTGATTCAGATCAAGGCGTCGATCGCTCCCGCGTTCCGCGCCGGCAAGCAGCTGAAGATGGCGGTGAACAACAAGAAGTAAGCGGCGCTATCCTCGATCAGGCCGTGCGGTAACGCGGCGTCCGCGAATCGAGACGCCCGACAGACGCTGCACGGCCTGATCAGCGACCGGAGGTGCCACCTCGACGAGCGAATACGTCTCGCGCACGTCGATCTTTCCGATTTGACCTTTCTGCAGTCCCGCTTCCTTGATCAACGCGCCGACCAAATCCTTCGCGCTGGCCCGGTCCTTCGTCCCGGCGGTGACGAACAGTTTGACCCAGGCAGGCTCGGCGTCGATAGCCGTGGCTTCGTTTACCATCGACGACTTGCGACTGATCGCGAGCAGTGCGCCTGCCACCATGGCCGGCGCGTGCTCCTCGAAGAGTGGCGCAAGGACGGCCAGCTCTGCATCGACATCCCCGTGGCGGAGCCGCGCCGCGATCTGGGCGCGCAGCTGCGCATTCCGGTCTTGCGCGCGATCGGCGGGCGAGGGCAGCGGGACCGCGGTCAACGTGGCGATGGACCGGAGATAGGGGAGCTGTGACGCGAGCGCCAGCACCGTAGGCTGCCCGACCACCGCAAGCTGGCGCAGCTCGTCGCGTGTGGGGAGCAGCGCTGCCAGGACGGCATCGGGACTTTCCGCCGGTGCTGCGATCGGACCGCCGGACCAGACATAGGGGCGCACCGAACGCAGCGCATCGAGCACGTCGCGTACACGTTTGCGTCCGGCGGCGACAATGGCATACCGCGCTGCCGTCACCGGTCCGAGCGGCTGCCCGACGTCGTCGAGCGGCAGGTTGCCGATGATTTCCGGACGCCGCGCATGGCGCTCGAGAAATGGATCGAGTGGCGTTGGATTCCAGCTCAGGATGACGCGACGCGCACGCGGCGCTTCCGAGAGGAGTGTGTCGAGTTCCGTGACGAAGCTTTCGGGCCACGCGAGGACGATCGTTTCGATCGTCTCGAGTTTGAGCATGGAGTGCGCGACGAGCGCGGCGAGATCGGCGGGAGAGCCGGCGAGCAGGCCGACGCGCCCTTCCTTCAAGAGGGACGCGGTCCGGCCGAGACCGGTGACGGCATGCGACCGAAGCTCGGGAGGCGCCGCATCAGCCCAGAGGACCGCCTGTTCGTAGTCCGCACAGACCACGACGGTCGAGCCCTCGAACAATTCCCACGCCTTGTCCGCCCGCTCGATGGCCGGAGGGATCACCAGCACGACATGCCGCTTCACACGCGCCTCGATTGTCAAAGGGTACTACTTTTGAACGCGTGAAAGCTAACCGTTTACTCCTAATCCTTCTATTCAGCAACGCAGCCGCGGCTCAGACGCGGCCTCGTGCCCGGGATATCGGCATCATCGTTGGCTCGCTTCCCACGGGTTCCTTGAATGCCATCACGGACGTGGCGGGCGTCCGGGTCGGCCACACCACGATTGCCCGCGGCGATTCGATCAACACGGGAATCACCGCAATCCTGCCCCACGGCGGCAATCCATTCCGAGAGAAGGTCCCGGCGGCCATTGTGGTCGGCAACGGCTTCGGCAAGCTCGTCGGTTCGACTCAGGTGAACGAGCTCGGCGAGCTGGAGTCACCGATCGTGCTGACCTGCACCCTGTGTGTGCCGCGCGCGGCCGACGCCGTGCTCACCTGGCTCTTGTCGCTCCCCGGCAACGAAGACGTGCGCTCGGCGAATCCCGTCGTCGGCGAGACGAATGACGGATTCCTGAATAACATCCGCGCGCGTCCGATCGCCGAGGCGGACGTCTTGAGCGCGATTCGCGCCGCGAGTGACGGCCCTGTGGCCGAGGGCGCGGTGGGCGCGGGGCGGGGCACGGTAGCGTTTGGGTGGAAGGGCGGGATCGGAACGTCGAGCCGCAAGTTGCCGGCGCAGTTCGGTGGATGGACGGTCGGCGTGCTCGTCCAGACGAATTTCGGGGGCGATCTTCGAATCGATGGCGTGCCGATCGATATCAAAGTAAGTGTGCAGCCTGCTGCGCCCCTGCCACAAAACGGCGACGGGTCCATCATCATGGTCGTCGCGACCGACGCGCCGCTCGATCACCTGCGTCTCACACGACTGGCGAATCGCGCGCTCACCGGGCTCGCACGCACAGGCAGCTCGATGAGCAACGGCAGCGGCGATTACGTGATCGCGTTCTCGACTCGGCGAGCCTCCCAAACCGCCGAACCGCCAAACCGCCTAACCGATTCTATTGAAGTGGTTCGCAACGACGCGATGTCGGGACTATTTCAGGCTACGATCGACGCGACCGAAGAAGCGATCTACAATTCCTTGTTGCGGGCGGAGACGGTCCGGGGCTATCGTGGCGTGGTGCGCGCCCTTCCCGTCGATTCCACGGTCATCATCCTCAAACGTCATGGAGCCATCTCACGATGATCGAAGGTCTCTCCCCCAACCTCCAGCATCTCGAGACATCGGCCACGATCGCGATTTCCGCGGAGGCAAAACGCCGCAAGGCGGCGGGGGAAGACGTCATCGACCTGGGAGCCGGCGAGCCCGACTTCCCGACGCCGTCCATTCCCGCCGAGGCGGGAATTCGCGCCATCAAGGACGGCAAGACGCACTACTCGGCAAACGAGGGCATCCTGGAGCTGCGGGCGGCTGCCGCAACGCATCTCTCCCTGCTGTCAGGCGGCCGACCGGTGAACGCGGACCACATCGTCGTCTCGAACGGCTCCAAGCAGTCGTTGTTCAACGCCTGCTTCACCCTGTTCGGTCCCGGCGACGTCGTGGCGATCCCGGCGCCGGCGTGGGTGTCCTATCCGCAGATCGTGCATCTCGCGCGCGCGCGTCCCGTCATGATCGCGGGCGATCCGGAATGGAGCCTCAAGGCCAGCGTGAAGGACTTCGAGCGGATGCTGCCTGGCGCCGCGGGGTTGATTCTCTGCTCGCCCTGCAATCCCACCGGTGCGGTCTACACGCACGGCGAGATCCGCGCGATCGCGCAGTGGGCGCGAGACCGGAAGGTCTGGGTGATCGCGGACGAGATCTACCGCCGGATTCACTACGGCACCGGTCCGGCGCCGTCATTCCTCGATCTTCCCGATGACCTGTTGGAGCGCGTCGTCCTCATCACGGGTGTCAGCAAGACCTACGCGATGACGGGATGGCGGATCGGGTTCGCGCTCGCGCCGGCCAAGGTGGCCAAGGCGATGGCCGCGCTGCAGTCGCACACGACCACAGGTGCGAATCACCCGGCGCAGTTCGCGGCCGCCGCGGCGCTCGGCGACGAGCGCGTGGAGCAGGACGTCACGCGCATGGTCGGCGAGTTTCGCAAACGCCGCGACATCGTGGTCTCCCGCTTCCGGCAGGACCTCCCCGGCGTCGAATTCGTGGACCCTCTCGGCGCCTTCTACTTCTTCTTTAGAGTTGACTCGTTCGGGAAGATCACGGGCACGGATTTCTGCACGCGCCTCATCACGCAGACCGGCGTCGCGCTCGTGCCTGGTGCGGCGTTCGGGGACGACCGCTGGGTACGGCTGTCTTACGCGGCGGCGACGGACTCCATCAGACAGGCGCTGGACAGGATTGTTGCGTTTGCGAGAAAACTGGGGGATTAGGCTTGAGCTGTTCTGACCCCGGGCGCGAGCCGGGGGTTCAAAAACCACCGATCCATTTGTGGTTCCCCGGGCTTGCGCCCGGGGTTAGAAATTCGAACTACAACTTCGCGGTCCGATGGGACAGCACCTCCACCCCCGTCGGCGTCATCATGCAGTCGTCTTCGATTCTCACCCCAAACTTGCCCAGCTGATAAATCCCCGGCTCATCGGTAAACACGATGCCCGGCTCGAGTAACGTCGCATTGCCTTCGACCATATAGGGCGGCTCGTGCCCATCCATTCCCATGCCGTGCCCCAACCGGTGCGTGAAGTATTGTCCGTAGCCCGCATCCGTGATGACCTTCCGCGCCGCGCGATCGACCTGCTGGCATTGCGTCACGCCGGGCTTCGCATTTTCGATCGCCGCTGTCTGGGCATCGTGCACGGTGTTGTAGACCTTCTTGAACTCGTCGGACGGCGCATCGCCGAACCAGATGGTGCGCGTGATGTCGGACGTGTAGCCCTCGACGCGCGAGCCCGCGTCGATCAGCACGACCATCTCGCGGGCGAGCTTCCCCGCCGAGGGGCCGCCGTGGGGCAGGGCGCTCGAGGGCCCGAACTGCACCAGCCCGCCACCCGGTGAGCCGCGGGTCGCCATCTCCCGCGACAGGAGCGCGGCGACGTCGCGCTCCGTCATGCCAACGGCGAGCTGCGAGAACGTCGCGGCGATCGACGCCTCGGTAGCCGCGATCGCCTGGCGAATCAATGAGATCTCCTCCGGACTCTTGATGATCCGCAGCCGTTCCGTCACGGGCTGGCCATCGTGCGGGATCCACCCTCGCATCTTCGTCACGAGCCGCACGTAGCTCTGGTAGGAGGTGGTTGGCTCGATGGCGACGATCCCGTCGCGGCCGGCGGGCTTGAGCTGCTGCGCCGCTTTGGCGACGAGGGTCCAGGGATCTTCTTGTTCTTCCCAGCCCCGCGCGTCGCTGATCGTGGTGTTCCGCTTGATCCGCTCCACCTCGAACGACGGGCAGATAATGACGGGCGCGCCTGTTGCCGGGAGCATCAACAGAATGAGCCGCTCGCTGCGGCCGGGGTTGTAGCTCGTGAAGTACTGGAAGTTGGTGCTCGGCTCGACCACGAGCAGATCTAGCGTGCGTGATTTGAGCTCGGCTTGGGCGCGGGTGATGCGTTGCGCGAACACTGCTGGAGTCAGGGTTGGATTTTGCATGGGGCGCGTGGCTTGCGGCATGACATCGACTTCGCGATGCCCCACGTCGAATGCCGCACGCCGCACGATGGGCGTCATCGCAACGAATCCCGCAGTCGAAAGAAACTCGCGTCGTTCCATAGTGCCGCTATATTACGCGAGCCTCGCTCGCGCTGGAAGGCGCAGATTCCAATGCACTTCGAAGCACGCATCGTGCCGCTCAACGGCAAGCTGCCCAAGGTCACGTACCGCTGGGATCCGGAGACGGACATCCTGACCGTCGCCTGCAAAGGCGTGCCGAAAGGGAACGGGATGAACGGCACCGTGGATCTCGAGGGCGGTGACGGCTCCTTTGTGGTCATCGACGTCGCCGGCGGCGCCATGCGTGGCGTGGACGTCGTGACGTGGCCCGATGACGTCCGCACCGTGGCTTCGCTCCAGGCGCCGGACGCATCGAAGGAAGGGCAAGTGACGTTTCCGAACCGCCGCTCGCAGCCCGATGTCGCCGCGGTGGAGCTCGATACGTCGCTGACCGTCGACAAGAACCCGACGGAGTCGGTATTTCACATCCGCGTGGGGCGGCAGCGCCCCGCTACGGTGGTGCGTGTCGCCGACCACATGTTGGTGGAGATCGACAAGCAGTCGCGAATCGCGGGACTCTGGCTGCTGGAAGTCCCGCCTTTCCCCAACGTCGAAGCCACTGCCTAGTGGAGGAAAGATTCGAGCGCTACATCACCGAGCTGTTCGCTGCTGAAGACCCGATTCTCTCGAAAATCCGCGCCCGGCACGCCGCCGAAAAGCTCCCTCCGATCAACATTTCTCCTGAAGAAGGCAAGCTGCTGCATGTGTTGCTGTTGACGATTCAAGCGAGACGCGTGCTGGAGATTGGGGCGCTGGGCGGCTACAGCGGAGTTTGGCTGGGCAGGGCGTTGCCGGCCGGCGGCGAGCTGATCACCATCGAGAAGGACCCCAAGCACGCCGGCGTCGCGCGCGAGGCGTTCGACATGGCGAAGCTGCACGGCCGCGTACGTCTGATCGAGGGCGCCGCCCTCGACGTCCTGCCGACGCTGACGCCGGGCTTTGATGCCGTGTTCATTGATGCCGACAAAGAGCCGTTGCCCCGGTATTTCGAGTGGGGAATGAAGCTGCTGCGTGTCGGCGGACTCCTGCTGTGCGACAACGCCTTTTTCCATGGCGCGGCCGTCGACCCGAACGATCGTTCCGAGAGCGCCGTGGGTGTGCGAAAGTTCAACGAGCTGGCCTCGCGCGACCCGCGCCTGGTGGCCACGATCATTCAGGTGCGCGACGGCCTCGTCGTCGGGGTGAAAATGCGGGACCGCGCATGACCTGGTGGCAGTCGCTCATCGAGGCGGGCGCCGTCGCCGGCAATGGCGGGCGACGCGATGAGGCCGAGCCGGCGGAGCAGGCACCGGCTGATCTCGTGGAGGATGCCGAGCTCCAAGCTCACCCGATTCCTGCGCGAGGCCGCAGCACGATTCGCATTCCGCAGCCGGTGTCGTTCCTCAATGGCATCGAGCGCTGGAATGTGGTCGCGTACGACGGCGTGGTGCAGGTCGTCAATGCGTACGTCGCGGCCGCCGTCTGCCGCCGTGACGAACACGGCGTGCTTCACACGACCGGCGACTTGCACCGCGCCTTTGCGATTGCGCCGCTCGAGCGCATGAGTCCCGCGATGCGCCAGGCGCTGGAGCGATCGTGTTCCGACATCGAGCCCGTGGACGCCCAGCTGGTCGAGCAGCCGGCGCGCTACCTGGAGATGGTCGAGACGACGGTGCGGCGGATCCGCGCGCACCTCGAGCGCGACCTGGCCGAGGAGGCAATCCGCGAGCTGGGTGACGATGAGTGGCTGGTGCTCGACGGGCGGCTGTCACGCTCGCCCGCCGTCGCCCGGCATCCCCGCGCCCTCGGCGCGATTAAAAGCCACGGCGTGCAGTTTTTGGAAGGACGCGGTCTTGAACGCGCGTTGACACTGCCCGCAGGTCACCGGACGAGCGTGTTTGTCGTGCGCGGAGGTCACACGCGCACGGAAGTGTACTCCTGGTACCTCCGGCTCTGGCCGTGGCAAGGCAACGACCTGCTTTACGGACTATTGCGCGTCGAGGCGCGCGCCGATCCGGAGACGGTCCGCCAGGCCCCGGCGTTGAGTGCCTGGCTCATGGCGGAGCGAGCGCCGATCGCGACGCCCGCCACACGCTGGGACCGGCTGTTGTATCCTTTACATCACGTGGAAGAATACTTGAACGCCCGGGCTCCCCGGGATCTGCCGCAGCGTCGCGGGTCTTCCCGCCTGCCGAGACTCGCGTCGTGAACGTCCCCCCGATCGGCCGCGTGGTGGCGACCGAGCTCAAGCCGGCGACGCCCCATCAATTCCACTTCTGGACTGCGACCGACACCTCGATCGGCATCGGCGCGATTGTGAAAGTCGTAGAAAACCGCGTGGTCTATGGGGTCGTCACAGAGGGATTCGCGTATTCCGACCTGGCGACACCGCTGCATGACGTGGTTGCCGCCGAGGGCGACCCCGTGCGCGCCACCGAGGCGCCCACGGCGCGGCAGCAGATTCGCTACTGGACCGCCGCCGTGCTGCGGCAGATGCCGGAGGAGCCGCTGCAGCCGGTGCCGCTCGGCCAGGTCTATATGGCCGACGACGCCGACGTCGCGCAGGCGCTGCGCATGGATACATTCCTGCACTCCGCGACGCCCACCGCCATCCCCGTGGGCCTGTACACGTCGGCCGGCCGCGATGCCCCGGTCTATCTCGACGCCGACTTCCTGCTGGGCCCCGAAGCCGCGCACCTCAACATCTCGGGTGTCTCGGGGCTAGCGACCAAGACCAGCGCCGTCGAGTTTCTGCTCGCGTCGATCTTCGCGCACTTTCCGGCCCACAAGGGGCGCATCGCGGCGGTCTGCTTCAACGTCAAAGGCCCGGATCTGTGTTTCCTCGACCAGCCGGGTGATTTGAGCGACGAGGACCGGCATCGCTACGAACGTCTCGGTGTCCCCGCGACGCCATTCGACCGTGTGCGGCTGTACGCGCCGCTGAAGGCCGACGGCGTGAATCTCAACACGCTCCGCACGCATCCCGATCTCGTCGGCGACGTCGAGCCGCTCACGTGGGGACTGCAGGAAGTCGTCGATTACGCCGAGGTGCTGCTCAACCGCGACGATATCGACGCCAAGGCCGACGCGTTCATCGACTTTCTGCGCGACCGGGTGCTCGGCAGAACGTTCGACGATGGATTCGGCACGACCCATCGCGTACAAACGTTCGCAGACCTCGACCGGTTGTTTCGCGCGATTTTCGATGGACTCGAGATCACGGCCGGAGGCCGCAGCGACACCTGGCGGACGCATCACATCGCCACGATGCGGAAGGTCCGCAACCGGTTGCTGAACATCTCGACGCGCTGCAAGGGACTCGTCACCGACGACGGCCCGTCGAGCGACCTGCCGTGGAACGGATTTGAAGACCGCACCGTGTACGTGATCGACATCGCGAACGTCGATCCGCTGGGGCAGGATCTCGTGTTCGCGCGGGTCGTGTCCAGGCTTCGCGAGCAGCTCGAGCGGCGCGAGCTCGGCGTGGATGCGGTGGTCGTCTTCGTGGACGAGCTCAACAAATACGCGCCGGGCGACGGGCCCGACACCTACGTCAAGAAGATGCTGCTCGATATTTCCGAGCGCGGGCGCTATCTCGGCCTCGTGCTCTTTGGGGCGGAGCAGTTCCGCTCGCAGGTGCATCGCCGCGTCGTGGGAAACGCCGGGACGCAAATCTTCGGCCGCATGGACATGGATGAATTGGCGACGCCGGGGTATCAGGTCTTGAGCCCTGCCACGAAAAGCAAGTTGGCGAGCTTGCCGATTGGCGAGCTGATGATCCGCCACCCGCACTTCACACAACCGATTTTTGTACGCTTCCCCAAGCCCTCGGTGCTCCGCGGCCGGGACGGCGTGGAGCGGTTCCCGCCCGCCGCCGATGTGCCGTTCGAGGACGCGGTCGTACGCCAGCTCGTGCGATTGGACCGGCGGGTGCGGCCGAACCAGGTCAAGGATCTGATCGCGGATCGCGAGCAGGACGATGTGCGGCGTGCGCTCGCCGCCGTGCGCCGCACGCGCCCCGATGACGCGCTCGCCTACTTCCGGAAAGTGCTGGGTGCCCGGGTGGAGAGCGATGCCACCCTGCGGCGGGGACATCAGGCGGTCCCCCCTCTCACTGCGATCTCCGACGAGCCCTATTAGATGAAGCTCGCCCATCTCGCCGACCTGCATCTCGGGTTCCGCCAGTTCGACCGGCAGACGGCGAAGGGCGCGAACCAGCGCGAAGTCGATGTCGCCGAGGCCTTCAAGCGCGCCGTAGACGATATCCTCGAGCAGCAGCCTCAGCTGATCGTGATCGCCGGCGACCTGTTTCACTCGGTCCGGCCGACGAATGCCGCCATCCTCTACTGCTTCCGCCAGCTTCATCGCCTGCGGACCGGATTACCGGCGACGCCTATTGTCGTCATCGCCGGAGAGCACGATACCCCGCGGTCCAGCGAGACCGGGTCGATTCTGCGGCTGTACGAAGCGTTGGGCGTCGAGATCGCGGTCGAGGACGCGCGCAGAATCGTGCTGCCTCAGCTCGATTGCGCGGTGCTGGCTGTGCCGCAGCAGGCGCTTGCCAGGGCCGATCGCCCGTCGCTGCGTCCCGAGCCGGGCGGTCCCACGCTCAACGTCCTGCTCACGCATGGCGTGTACGGCGGACTCGGGGAAGAGCGCGGGACGATGGAGTACGGTGGCGCGCCGCTGTCGCGCGAGCTGCTCGCGCCCGAGAAGTGGGACTACATCGCGCTCGGCCACTACCACACAGCGCAGTCGATCGCCGCGAACGCCTGGTACTCCGGCAGCCTCGAGTACCTGCCGCCAAACCCGTGGGGACAGCTGCAAGACGAGGCGGCGCAACGCGCCCCGAAAGGGAAGAAGGAGCGCAGCGGCAAAGGCTACCTGTTGGTCGACTTGCCGGGGGCCCGCGTCACGTTCCGGCCCATCGCGCCGACGCGGCGCCACATCGACCTTCCGCCGATTCAGGCCGCGGGCCTCAATGCGAAAGAGCTCGATGCGCAAATCGCCGAGCGCGTGGCGGGCGCCAAGATCGACGATCAGATCGTGCGGCTGCTCGTCTGGGACGTCGATCGGGCCAAGTCGCGCGATCTCGATCACGCGGCGATCCGCGCATACAAAGCCCGCGCGCTGAACTTTCAGCTCGACCTCCGTCGACCGGAGGCGCAGCGCACGACCGCCACCGCCAGCTCGGGGGGGGGAGCACGGCGCCGGAGCCTCACCGAGGAGTTGCGCGAGTTCCTCGGCGGGCGGCCACTCGATGCCGAGCTGAACCGCGAGACGTTCGTGAAGCTCGGCGTCGAGTACCTCGAGTCGGCGGCGAGCGCCGACAATCCGGCATGAAGCTGCAGCGCCTCCGCCTCGTCAACTTCCGGCAGCACGCCGACACGGAGATCGTGTTCGGCGACGGCATCACCGGGATCATCGGGCCCAACGGCTCCGGCAAGACGTCGCTGCTCGAGGCGATTGCCTGGGCGATCTACGGCAATCTCGCCGCCCGGGGTGACAAGGAATCGATTCGCAACCTGCGCGCGAAGGCGCGCGCGCCCGTGCGCGTCGAGCTCGAGTTCGCCCTCGGCAGTCACTCGTTTCGCGTGGAACGCGGCCTCAATAACGCCGAGCTGCATCAAGACGGCGTGGTGGTGGCGAATTCACTGAAAGAGGTGACGGGCCGGCTGCAGCGCGTGCTCGGCATGACGCACGATGAGTTCTTCAACACCTACTTCACCGGTCAGAAAGAGCTGGCCGTCCTGGCCGACGCGTCGCGTCCCGAGCGGGCCGCGTTTTTGTCGCGCGTGCTACGGCACGAGCAGATCACCGTGGCCCAGGAGCGGATCCGCGAGCGGCGGAACGCGCTCGACCACGAGGTGGACGGTCTCGAGACGGGGTTGCCGGCGCCGTCGGAGATCGAAAAGGAACGGAAAGCGGCCGAGGCCCGACTGATCGAGGTGCGAAAGGCCGCGGCGGCGGCGACGGCCGATCGCGGCAAGGCGCAGGAGGTCCTGGCGGCGGAGGAGCCACGCTGGCAGGAATGGGTCGAGCGGCGGGAGCGGACCCTCTCACTGCATGGCGACCTGCGCGTGGCGGAGGCGGCGGTCGTCGCGGCACGGCAGGAGTTTCAGCGGCTCGACAAGGAGCTCGCTACGGCGCTGGCCGCGCGTGAGGAGCTCCGCAGCCTCGAGAGCGCCGTCGCGCCGATCTCCCGGCTCAAAGCCGAGCTCCTCGAGCTGGAGCGCCTGCATCGGGAGGACGCGGCGCGGCGCGAGGAACAGGCCAAGCTCACCGAGTTGACGCGGAATCTGGGTGTGCTCGATCGCCGCATCGCCGAGCTGGCCGATGCCGAGGCGGCCCTGGCGCGCGCGACCACCCAGGTACGAGCGCTCACGGAAAAGCTCGAAGCGGCCGAGCAGCTCGTCGACGAGCAGCAAGCCGCCTGGGTGCGCGACAAGGAATACGCGGGCACGAAACGGACGGAGCTGCTGAAGCAGTACGACGAGGTAAAGGATCACCGCGACAAAATCCACCGCCTCGGGCCCGACGGCGAATGCCCCACGTGTCGCCGGCCACTCGGAGCCGAACATGCGGCCGTGATCGGCGTGCTCGACCGGCAGCTGCAGGCCATCGTCGATGACGGCACGTACTTCCGTCAACGCCTCGAGCAGCTCGCCGACCCTCCGGCGTCCGTTGCCCAGGCCGAGGCGGCGCGCGATGCGCTGCGCGAGGAGGCGCGCCAGTCGAGCGAGCGCGAGGTAACGCTGCGTGAGCAATCGCGGGAAGAAGCGCGGCTGCAGAAGGAGCGTGCCGGTCTCGCGAAGCGCATGCAGGAGATCGAGCGGCGCATGGCGGCACGTGATGCCGGGTACAACGCCGAGCGCCACAACGAGGTACGCACCGAGCTGGCGCGGCTCGAGCCGGTCGCGTTGCAGGCGGCAGCGCTCACGGCGCGGGCCGATCGCGCCGAAGCGCTGGTGGGGGAGGCCGAGCTTGCCGAGAAGTCGCTCTCGGCGCGGGAGGAGAACGTCAGACAGCTCGCCGACGCGGTCCAGGCGGAGGGGTTTTCGGAGCCCAAGTTTCACTCGGCGCGCGACCGTCACGATCGCGCGGCGCACGCGCTGCGCGCGGCCGAGCTGGCCGTGGCGGAGACGCGCGGCGAGCTGGTGGCGGCCGAAACCGCGGTCCGCGAAACCGAGCGCCGCGCCGCCGAGCGCGCCGCCCGCGAGCGCACGATCGCCGAGCGCAAGATCGAATTCCGGCTGCACAACGAGCTCGACCGCGCGTTTTCGGATCTGCGCGCCCACCTCAATGAACAGCTGAGGCCCGAAATCAGCGCGCTGGCATCAGGCTTCCTGTCCGATCTCACCGATGGGCGCTACGATGAGGTGGATCTGAACGACGACTACCGCGTCGTCGTTCTGGACGAAGGAGTGCCGAAGCCGGTGATCTCGGGTGGAGAAGAGGACATCGCCAACCTGGTACTGCGGCTCGCCATCTCGCAGATGATCGCGGAGCGCGCTGGGCAGCCGCTCTCGCTGCTCGTGCTCGACGAGATCTTCGGCTCGCTGGACGAATCGCGCCGCGGGCAGGTGCTCGCGCTGCTGCGCCGCCTGGGTGACCGCTTCCCCCAGGTCATCCTCATCACGCATATCGAGCAGGTGCGCGACGGGCTCGATCGCGTCATTCGCGTGGCGTACGACGCCACGAGCGGGACGAGCGTTACCCGCGACGACACGGCTACTCTGGGATCGCCCGATGCGAGCGTGGCTGCCTGAAGCGCGCGTAACCGGGCCGGAGCAGGCGGTCGAGCGCGATATCGAGGCCCTGAATCGCGTCTTTGCCGAGGCGTTTACCGATCGCTACCGCCGCGACGGCCTGATCGGCGTGCGGGTGCCGCAATTGAATCCGCTCGTGTGGCGTTATGCGCTGCTCGATGCCGGCGCGGGCGCGATGGTGTGGCGCGACGAACACGGAGACATCGCGGCGTTCAATGTCGCGCACCAGGCCGGCTCCGAAGGATGGATGGGACCACTGGCCGTGCGTCCGGACCGCCAGGGCACCGGCGTCGGGAAGACGGTGGTGCGGACCGCCGCCGACTGGCTGATCGATCGCGGCGTTACGACACTCGGGCTCGAAACGATGCCGCGTACGCCGGAAAACATCGGCTTCTACGCGCGGCTGGGCTTCGCTCCAGCATACCTCACGGTCACCCTGACCAATGAGATCGCGACGCGCGGGCATCCCGCGCCGGTCCTGCTGTCACGCCGCTCCGAGGATGACAAGGAGGCCGCGATGGCTGCCGGGCGGCGTCTCGCGGGCGATCTCGTGCCCGGCATCGACTTCTCGCGAGAGATCTTGCTCACCGCCGAGCTCGGCCTTGGGGACACATCGCTGGTGGATGGCAAGGACGGACTCGACGCGATCGCCGTGTGGCATTCGGCTCCGCTGGCGGACAGCCGCACCCGCGATGAGGTGCGCGTGCTGAAGCTCGCCGCCCGCAGTGACGCCGCGTTCGATGCCGCGATCGGCGCGGTCGAGGCGGCAGCCGCCAAGGCCGGAATTCGGCGCATCGCCGTGCGGTGCCAGAGCCGCTACGCCGAGGCATTCCGGCGTCTGATTGCGCGCGGCTATCGCGTACGCTGGACCGACCTGCGGATGACGTACGAAGGCTACCCCGAGCGTCACGCCGCCGAGGGTGTGTTGTTTTCGAATTGGGAGATCTAGGCCCCGCCCGGCATTCCCGACACGTAGATGGCCTGCGCTAATCCGAGCACTTCGATCGTATGCGGCAGGTTCGGCGGCAGGTCGAGTCGGTCTCCGGGCCCCAGGTCCACCGCCTCCGCGCCGGCGGTGACGCGCAGATACCCCTCGACGACCCAGCGCGTTTCCGGAAACGCGTGTTCGTGCTCCACCATCCGCGCACCGGGGAGGTCCGACCACCACGCCGTGACCATGCCTTCGCGCTCGAGGACGCGGCGCAATGTGGCGACCTGCAGCGGCCCGAGCTTCGGATCCCAGGGGCGCCGGGTCAGGCTCACGACAGCAGACGCGGCGCGCCCACCAGAATGCGGCGGGCGAACAGGATCACAGCCGCCGCATACAGCAGATGGATGGTGCCGCTCGGCACTTGCGCCACAAAGAGCAGCAGAAACCAGGCAATCAGCAAAACGGTGGCGGCGAGCAGTGTCAAATTCACGGTAATTGACCTTTGGGAGACAAAGCCTATTCTAGTACCCAGGAGCGGGGAGTCAAATTATTGAGCCAACAGCTCGATCGTGGACCCGGATACTGCGGCCCATGTCATGCCCCCTCGATTGGGGAAGACAGAATTCGTGGTGAGGGCCCCGTCATTACTTTCGGGCTTCAATAATCCTCCTCGTTCCTGTCGTACCCGGTCGGCCGGCCTGCGTTATGCAGCACCGGCCGATCGTTTTTTCACCACCGTTTGCCAGAAGTATTTCGGGGCGAGCAGCGGCCTTCCCCGAACCAGGAATCCCACGAGCAGGATCACGATCCAGAGGGCGTAGGCAACCGAGACCTCGTCGCGCAGGCCGGGCGACAGGAACTGCACGAGCCAGAGCACGAACAGCGCGGTTGCGTCGAACCAGTCGAACTCCATGTTCGCGAGCAGCACCATCCCCAACGCCGTTTGGAGCAGCGTGAGCACGATCTCGAGTCGCTGCGCCGCATCGAAATGGAAATCCGCCCAGGTGCCGGTGTGCTGGTAATGCGAATATCCGTACACCAGCGGAATCATCGCGGCGAGCACGGTCCACTGGTTGATGTTGCTCGACACCATGTTCATCAGCGCCATGGGCGCGTGCGTCACGCGCCGCGCCCACAGAAATGCGGAGACCTTCTCGGGAAACTCGGAGAGAAAAGGCGCGACCCATTGCACCAACACGAACTGGCTGACGCCGAACACCGCGGCCACCGCAAGCATGGACTCGAGGAACGGGCGCGCGGTGACGTAGAGCAGGAAGCCGCCCCCCGCGAACAAGGCGCCGACCGCCGCCGTCCGCCGCCAGCCGCGCTGGCGGTGCGCCCACTGCGCCACGCGGGGCGCGTTGGCGAGCTCCTCCACGTCGTGTGGCGGGTTGCGGAGCAGTGCGGCGAGGTACGCCACGTACAGCAGCAAGAGAACCACCGCGTCGATCCAGCTCATCGTCTGCTTCCAGACGATCACGACGAAATAGAGCAGCGGCGGAATCAAGCCGATGACTTCGATGGCGTGCTCGGGCTGCAGCGTGATGTGCGCTGGCTTGGTAGCACCACGCCGGCGGGACGATACCGCGAAGACGAAATAGATCATCGGCCAGCCGAGGCCGAGCAGCAGGCGGATCGCGCCGGTGAGATTCGCGATCGCGAGATGGGAGACCTCGGGTTTCCCTCCCGCTTCCCACGCGATGACCGCTTCGACGGCGAATTCGGGGAGCGTCTGCACCCACGCGAGAATCGCGAGCGCGAGGCCTTGAGAAATGAGGAACTGCGCGGCTTCCGCGCCCCAGGCCACCAGGAACGCCGACAACAGCATGCTCGGAAAGGTCCACAGCGCCGAGAGCGCGCTGCCTCCCGCCTGCAGCACCGGGGGGGGAGCGAGTAGCTTTAGGAATCGCACGGGGGTCCAAGATACCATGGCACGAGATCAGATAAAGTCCGCCAGCCTGCACAGCTTCCACGAATCGCACACCGAGCCCACGGAAGTGCGGATTCCGTTCCAGCAGATCGTCCATGAGATGCTCGAACAGCTGGGCGAGGACCCCAAGCGCGAAGGGCTCCGGCAGACGCCGGCTCGCGTGGAGGCGTCGCTCAAGTGGCTCACGCGCGGGTATGGGATGAAGGTCGATGAGGTGATCGGCGACGCCCTGTTCGAGGAGAAGCACGAGAGCATGATCTGCGTCCGCGACATCGAGATCTACTCGATGTGCGAACATCACATGCTGCCGTTCTTCGGCCGGGCGCACGTGGCGTATCTGCCCAATGGTCGCATCGTTGGACTCTCGAAGATCCCGCGCGTCGTCGAGGTGTTTGCGCGCCGGCTCCAGGTGCAGGAACGGCTCACCGATCAGGTGGCGGACGCGCTCTGCCGCGTGCTAAAGCCGCTGGGCGTCGGCGTCGTGATCGAGGCCTACCACCTCTGCATGATGATGCGCGGGGTGGAGAAGCAGAACTCGAAGACGGTCACCAGCGCGCTGCGCGGCGCGTTCCGCGATGACGGCAAGACGCGCGATGAATTCCTGAGACTCGTCCACGGCGGCAGCTTCGCCCTGTGAAGATCGCCCTCGTGACGGGCGCGTCGCGGGGGATTGGCCTGGCCGTCGCCGAGGCGTTCCAGGCGACGGAGACGATGCATGTGGTGCGTCTCGCGC
>WNGI01001700.1_pt1 | contig 27682 bp, 28 predicted proteins | sample 5400621 | NCBI WGS metagenome assembly WNGI01 (sample SAMN13153374, study PRJNA577476) | soil metagenome | isolation source: 20 cm soil or saprolite under Garry oak tree replicate 1 | place: USA:California | collected 2016-06-15
TCTGGCTTCTCTCGTCCTCGATGGTGATCTTGACACCGCGATTCAAAAAGGCCAGCTCGCGCAATCGCTGGGATAAGATGTCGAAGCTAAACTCAACGGTTTCAAAAATCTTGGTATCGGGCTTAAACGTGACCCGCGTCCCCCGTTCTTTCGATATGCCTACCTCTTTCAATTTTCCTTGGGGGTCTCCCCTTTTGTAGTTCTGCTGATAGACTTTGCCGTCGCGCTTAATCTCGACTTCCAAGTCTTCCGACAAAGCGTTGACAACCGAAACTCCCACGCCGTGAAGGCCGCCGGAGACTTTGTAGGAAGCTTTATCGAATTTCCCTCCGGCGTGCAGCTTCGTGAGCACAACTTCCGCAGCGGATACTTTCTCGGTAGGATGAATGTCGACGGGAATGCCACGACCGTTGTCAACCACCGTAACGCTATTATCGATGTGGATTGTCACGTCGATCTTGTCGCAGTGACCGGCCAAGGCCTCGTCGATCGAGTTGTCGACAACCTCGTAGACGAGATGATGTAAGCCTCGTTCGCTGGTATCGCCAATGTACATGCCGGGCCGCTTTCTGACGGCTTCAAGCCCTTCAAGTACCTTTATGTTTTCCGCTTTGTATTCGGTTTGCTGCGAGGGTTTTGATTCAGCCATTTTGACCAATCGTGATTTGAAATTTTTGCTGTAAAGTTATGGGGTTAGATTGATTTGTTAACGTCCCAAATAATACCGTAAAAATGCTCAAATGTAAAGCGCAAAGTTCTTTCTAACTTACTGATATTTAAGGTCAATTTTTGCCATTTTAGCAGACATCTAAAATGTCTGTCTCAATATCGACATTTTTACCAAATTGGTTGACAGCTACGGGGGTCTGAGAGAAAAGAAAAAGCCATGAGAAGCGCACTGTCTGCCTTCAAATTTCTGACCATCTGCGGCCGTTTCGACGCCGATAAATTGAGCCCCAAGCAGATCGGCGCTGGCGCGCTTTTTTTTCCGCTTGTCGGTCTGATTTTGGGCCTAGTCTTGGCTCTGCTGAATCGTTTATTGGAACCCTACCTCGAATCCGAGATTCTTGGGGTGGCTCTCATAACGATGCTGATCGTTATGACCGGAGCAAGTCACTTGGAGGGCACACAACAAACGTTTGACGCGTTGCCGGGAAAGCCGCGCGGAGAAAATAAACCAAGCGGCATTTATGGCTTCCTTGTGGTGCTGCTGATTGTTCTCTTCAAAGTCCGAGCCGCCGAAGTCATTGGCGAGACGCGAACTTTAAGTCTCTTAGTCACTCCGGTGTTAGCCCGTTGGTCACTGGTGATGTTTCTTTACGGCTCCACGGCGGTGGCTGACCCATCAGCCCGAGTCGTTGCGGAAAACGTGCGAGGGTGGCACCTCCTCGTCGCAACGATCGCGACGCTAACCTTTGCCGTCTTCATGGTGGGGCGGACAGTATTGTGGATTGGACTGTGTCTTTCTCTCCTCGCGCTTTTCAGTCGCGCCTATCTTCATCATCGCCACGGCGGTATAACCTGCAATCAACTTGGAGCTGTCATCGAGTTGAGCGAGACCTTGAGCCTTACCCTTTTCGCATCCCTTTACTAACAGAGTTCGTCACCATAATAGCCAGAGATCCGTCAAGTTTGTCTGAAGCATTGCGCTAATATGCAGTTCATGGCCAACTCGCAAAATAGATCTTGACATGTTCTTTTTCTCATTATAGCTTCCGTATCGTTTGATGCTCTAAGGCGTCAGGGAAGTCCGGTGCAAATCCGGCGCGGTCCCGCCACTGTGATGGCCACGAAAGCCGCAAAGTAAGTCACTGTCCTGAGCTAAGCCGAAGGACGGGAAGGCGCGGCGAGTAGGATAAAGCCTAAGCCAGGAGACCTGCCTAGAGCTTCTCCACCGGCCTCTCCGAAAGAGAGAGAAAGGTTCTTCGATTTTTCCTTTTTCTTGTAGCCGGTCGAGGCCTCTACAGTGAGTTTACTATGAGGCTCATTTCGTTTCTGTTTATCTCTGTTGCTTTGCATGCCGCAGCGCTGACCTATCCGGCCGTCTCTTTCGAGCCCCGAGGTCAAGAGCCCATTGCGGTAGTCGTTCTGAATTTGGGCGATGGAGATGGCGGGGGAATCAAAGGCGACGGCCAGGCCGAAGGAAAAAAAGGCCAGCCGGGCGGACCAAAACGTCGCCCTCCGGCGCCGCAAGCCAGGGTCACAGACAGCAAAGAAAAAACGCAACCAATTGAATCACGAGATCTCATGAAACTCTCTGTCAGCCCGCTTGATGTGCTGGCGGGGATTGCCGTCGTATCAGCAGAACCGGCTCCGACAGAGCTGGTTGGAGCCTCGTCGACGCAACCGGCGAACGGAAGCGGCGGAGAAGGCGAATCGGGCGGCCAGGGAATTTCCGGCGCCGGAAATGGCTTAGGGATCGGACTAGGAGACGGGAGTGCGGGCGCGAAATTCGTCCAGGTGTCTAAGTCAGTTGAAGTGAACCGTAGTTCCGGAAGCGAAGCATTGGACCGTGCCGCAGCCGAGGGGATCAAACGCTGGCGCTTTTCTCCGGCTCGTTATGGCAACAAGCCGGTGGAGAGCTGGGTTAAGATTCCCATCGACTTTCGGCTCACGGACGCAAACGCATTAGAAACAAACTTAAGGAGGTACTAGCGAGAGAATTATCGGCTGCAGACGGATGCAAGGGAAAGGGGTGACTCGCTATCCCGCCGAGCCGCAACCATTTTCGATTTTAGATTGCCGATTTTGGATTGGGTCTCAATCTAAAATCCAAAATCAAAAATGGGTCGGTTGGGCGGGGAGCGGGAATTCCCCTGCTGCCCCGCAACTGTAAGGGTCACGAAAGCCGCAGTTAAAGCCACTGTCCTGAGCTAAGCCGAAGGATGGGAAGGCGCGGCGAGTAGATCGAAGCCCAAGCCAGGAGACCTATCCGATCTGCCTCAACCTCCCCTTTCGCGGGAAAAGGAGGCTTTATGGTTCTGTTCTTTTTTATTCTCATCTCGACGTTCTTTTCCATGTTAGCTCCGCCGGTCGCGGCTCAACAGGAAGAGTCGCTGCCGCCTGTAGTGGTAACCGCGACGCGGACGGAAACGCCGCAGCAAGACGTTACAACATCAATTTCGGTGATTACGACCAAGGATATCGAAGCCCAGCATGCGGAAACGGTGCTCGAAGCGCTGCGCAACGTCCCGGGGGTCGATGTGGTTCAATCTGGCTCGCGGGGAACCACGACCTCGATCTTTATTCGCGGCTCCAATTCAGATCAGGTGCTGGTCCTCATTGACGGCGTGGAGGTCAACAGCACGACTTTGGGCGCTTTTAATTTCGCCCATCTGACGACCGACAATATAGATCGTATCGAAGTCCTCCGGGGCGCCGGCGGCACGCTCTACGGATCCCAGGCCATCGGCGGCGTCATCAATATCATCACAAAAAAAGGCCAGGGACCGATGGAATTGAGCACTTCCGCAGAAGGTGGCAATTGGTCGACGCACCGGGAGGGGTTAGCTCTCAGCGGCGGCGCCGACAAACTCGGCTACTCCCTCAGCGTCTCTCGCCTCGGGACCAATGGCTTTCATCGCTTTAATGACGATTATCGGAACCTGAGCAGCTCGGCACGGCTGGATTACAAGTTGACCGACGATACAAACGTCAAAGGCATGTTTCATTTCGTGAAAACCGACCTTGGGCTGTTCAATAGCAACAATTTCCTTCCCGGAAACCCCGGCGATCCCAACGCTCGTGAAGGCACCGAGCAGTATCTCGGCAAATTGGAATGGGAGCAAAAGATTTTTCCGAGCTGGGACTATCGCATCTCGGGATCGATTTTCAAAGAGCATATCAAGGACAAAGACGATCCTGAATTGGGATCGTTTGACGGCAGAGAACGCAGCCGCTTCCGTCCGCAAATTGCCACTGCGGAGTTTCAGACCAACTACAGCTGGGAAGAATTGTCCACCACCAGCTTCGGCGTGGAATTCAAGCGGCGCAAGGCAAGCACGGCCAGTACTTTCGACGGCTTCGATGTCGGCGGAATCGATCGGTCGATCCGTAATATGGGATACTACCTCCAAGAACAGATGCGCTTTCTTGATGGTCGTCTCATCCTGGTTCCCGGCGTCCGCTTGGACGATCACCAGACGTTCGGTACAGAGTGGAGCCCGTCTTTTTCCACCGCGTATCTTTTCAAAGAGATCGGAACCAAGCTCAAGGCGGGATACGCGCAGGGATTCAAGGCTCCGACCCTCAATGAGCTGTTCTTTCCCTCGAGCGATCCCCGGTGCGCTTCTTTCGGCAATCCCAATTTAAGTCCGGAAAGGAGTTGGGAATTGAACGCCGGCTTTGAGCAGAACTTTATAGCTGATCGAGTCGCCATCGACGGGACTTACTTTCATCGCGAAGTAAAAGACCTTATCAGTTTCGCGCCCGTAGCTCAGGGCGCATGCCCGTTCGTTCCGGTGCAGGCGATAAACTTGGGCACGGCACGGTTTGACGGAGTGGAATGGGGGCTGAAGGCGAAAATTCTCCCGGGACTGAGCGGCGGCGCAAGCTATACCTACCTTGACTGGGACACCGCCACTGGGAAACTCGCCCGTCGGCCGAGGCACCGAGGAAATCTCAATCTCAACTATCTCTATGAGCGTTTCCAGGTTAATCTCGGTGCGAATTTTATCGGCAGGCACGATGATAATGATTCGGTTACCGCTGCAAATATCACCAAACCCGGCTACGTGAAGTTCGATCTCGCGGGCTCTTATCAGCTGCCGGTCAAAATAGACCTGGTGAAAAGCGTCAGCCTCGTTGGAAAAATCGAGAATCTATTCAACAAAAAATATGAGGAAGCTGACGGCTTTCGCGCCCGGCCTCTCAATTTTCTAATTGGGTTGAGAGGCACTTTTGGCAAAACTCCATGACGGGAGTGAATCGCAATGAGTGAAAATCTACCTTCGCAACTCGGAGAATTTGTCAGCCCGCCGCGGCGGATCGTCTGCCTGACGGAAGAAACCGTCGAAACCCTCTATCTCTTGGATGAGCAAGAACGGATCGCCGGTGTCTCCGGCTTTGCCTGCCGGCCTAAAGAAGCGCGTCAGAAGCCGCGGGTTTCCGTTTTCACCTCGGCCAAGATCGACAAAATTCTCGAGCTCCGGCCCGATCTCGTTCTCGGGTTCTCGAACCTGCAGGCGGATATCGCGCGCGACCTGATTCGCGCCGGCGTCAACACGCTGATCTTTAATCAGCGGTCGGTCGGCGAGATCTTTCAGATGATTCTCACTCTGGCGCGCATCGTCGGCCGGGAAGAAGCGGGTTTGGAGCTTGCCGGCAAGCTGCGCGAGGGGCTGGAGCGCGTCGCCGACTCGGCACGGCGCTTTCCGCGCCGTCCGCGCGTCTACTTCGAGGAGTGGATGGAGCCGCTCATCAGCGGCATTCGTTGGGTGGAAGAACTCATCGAGATTGCCGGCGGCGAAACCATTTTCCCTGAGCTTCGTTACCAGCATGACGCCATGCGGCGCACTGTGAGTCCGCGCGATGTCGCAGCCGCAGGCCCTGACGTGATGATCGCGTCGTGGTGCGGCAGAAAAGTGAACAAGGCGCTGATCCGCGGGCGGGCGGGGTGGGAAACAATTCCAGCGGTGAAACACGGCCACATCTATGAAGTGAAATCGACTTATATTTTGCAGCCCGGACCGGCGGCGCTCACTGAAGGCGTGCTGCAGCTTCACGACTTGCTCGCACGCTTGGCAGGGATCAAACCGTCTGCGGGATTACATCCGCTCGAACGTATGGATGCAGACTTTGACAACGCTCCGCAGGCGCCATGACCAAGGCTCGAATGCCACGGAAACTGACTCTGTAAGAAGTTCAATTCATGACGACACTATCTGGTTGTGTCATTGCGGGGACCCACAGTGGCGTGGGAAAGACCACCGTGAGCCTCGGCATCATGGCGGCGCTGCAGCGCCGCGGATTGAAGGTGCAGCCTTTTAAGGTCGGGCCGGACTTCATTGATCCAGGATTACATTCCAAGGTCTGCGGAGTACCGTCGTATAACCTGGACGGCTGGATGTTATCGCGAGACTACAATGCATCTTCTTTTCAGAGAAATGCGCGGAACAAAGACGTAGCGATCGTCGAAGGAGTGATGGGCCTCTACGACGGACACAGCGGCTCGAGCGAGAAAGGCAGCACGGCAGAGATGGCGAAGCAACTAAATCTGCCTGTTGTCTTGGTGGTGGATGCTTCCGCCATGGCCCGAAGCGCCGCGGCGATGATTCTGGGCTACTGCCGCTTCGATCCCGACATCTCTGTGATCGGCGTCATCTTCAACCGCGTGGCGGGCGAAGGCCATCTGCGCTATTTGAGAGATGCTTTAAAGTCGCTGCCGGAAGTGCAGTGGTTTGGCGGGCTCCCGCGTGAAGACAAAGTGAAGATTCCGGAACGGCATCTCGGCTTGACCGTCGCGGAGGAGAATGTCCTTGATGAACGACTCATCGGCCGGCTTGCGCGTTTGATCGAGAATCACATCGATTTGGATCGTTTGCTTAGAAAGACCAGCATCAGAATCGGCTTGCCGCCGACTCGAGTTAGAAAAGCAGGGCGCGAAGAAGTTTCCATTGCCGTGGCGCGCGATAAGGCTTTTTGCTTTTACTATCCGGACAATCTGGAATCGTTGAGAAGCGCGGGAGCGAAGCTGGAAGCCTTCAGTCCCATAGCCGACCGGAGGCTGCCTACAGGAACCAAGGGAATTTATCTCGGCGGCGGCTACCCGGAGCTTTATGCCAGCGAGCTTTCACGCAATCGGTCGATGCGAGCTGCTGTCAGAGATTTCATCGAAGCCGGCGGCGCCGTGTATGCCGAATGCGGCGGCCTCATGTACCTGACCGAGGCGCTCTTCGACGGGAACCATCGAGAATATCCCATGGTGGGAATTTACCCGTTCAAAACCCGGATGCTTCCAAGTTTGAGAAGCTTCGGTTATCGCGAGGTCGTATTCAAAAGAGCCGGCTTCCTCCCCAGCGGAAAAGCAAGAGGGCACGAGTTTCATTACTCCGAGCTGAAAAGAATTGCGGGCAACGGATCTGGTATTCAGCGCGCGTACGCCGCTCCGATCGGAAAGAAAACGCAAGCCTGCGAAGGTTACTTGTATAAGAATTGTCTTGCCAGCTACGCGCATCTCCATTTTGGTTCCAATCCTGATTTCGCCGCTCGCTTTGTCGAGGCATGCAAATGGACATGAGCAGAGTGTTTAAAGCAGCTCCATCTGAAGAAATCATGATCCGCAAAGAACGAGACGCTCTGATTCTCAGCTTCCCGCGGCCGGTCCTTACTCTAAGTTGGGCGGTTCTCAACGGTGGATTTTGCCGCGCAGACCACATCCTCAATCATCAGGTGCATATCGGCGATGCCGCCTTTATCGCAGACCCGGAATTATGGCTGCAAAAACAAGTGCAGCGCCGAAAGCTTCACGGCAGAACCGTGGCGCTGGTGACCGGCGTTGCAATGACTTCTCTCGTCCAGTTCTCATCGAGACACGGCGCGGCCGAAGTTACTTGTTTCGCGACTGTCGGCTGCGCCAACGCCCTGTCGGCCGGCGATGCCGCTTCTTTTAACGGCGATGCGATAGCCTGTCCGCATACTATCAACATAATTCTCTTGGTCCGACCCGGCTTGAGACAAGAGGCAATGGCGGAGGCAGTGCAAATCGCGACGGAAGGCCGCGTGCGCGCGCTCTATGAGAGCGGCGTTCTCAGCTCCCGGTCGACTCTTCGCGCGACGGGGACCGGCACCGATTGCATCGCGGTTGCCTCGTTAGGTGAACCCGAGAGCCGCTATTGCGGCAAACATACCAAGCTTGGCGAGCTGCTCGGGTTGGCGTCGTACACGTCGGTGAAGAAGGGCGTGGCGGCATCGAGGCACAGGCCTATGAACAGCGACCGGGAACATTTGGCCCGAAGTCGCTCTTAGGTGAAGAATGCGAGCAAGAGCGATTGCGATCCTCGGGACCGCGTCCGATGTCGGCAAAAGCGTGATCGCAGCGGGTTTGTGCCGCATTTTTCGTCGCTCCGGTCTTCGGATCGCTCCGTTCAAGGCGCAAAATATGTCGCTTAATTCTTACGTCACTCCTGACGGCGGCGAAATCGGTTGGGCCCAGGCGGCGCAAGCGCATGCCTGCCGCATAGAGCCGACAGTTGATATGAATCCGATTCTGTTGAAGCCGACATCGAAGCTGGGTTCTCAGGTGGTCATTCAAGGCAAAGTCCATGGCAATATGAGGATCGGCGACTACTACGCCTTGAAAAAGCAGATCTGGGAAAAGATCAAAGAAAGCTATCGGCGGCTCGCGCGCGATTTTGATTTCATCGTGATCGAAGGCGCCGGCGGCGCGGCGGAAATTAATTTGCGCGATCGCGATCTGGTCAACTTTCGCATGGCGCAGTTTGCCGGTGCCGATGTGCTTCTAGTGGCGGACATCGAGCGCGGCGGCGTCTTCGGCTCGTTAATGGGGACGCTGGCGCTCATAAGACCAAGCGAGCGAAAACGCGTGAAAGGCTTGATCATCAACAAGTTCCGCGGCGATAAGCAAATCTTCGACGGCGGCATCGATTTTCTGGAGCGCCGGACGGGGATTCCGGTGCTGGGAGTGATTCCGTACTATGAAGCAATGGCGATTCCCGAAGAGGACTCGGTGGCGCTGGAGCGCAAGAGCAAAGAAGCAAAACCATTCACAAGCGAGACGATCAACATCGCCGTGCTTCGTCTCCCGCACCTGGCGAATTACACCGACTTCGCCGCTCTCGAGCGGGAACAGACGGTTGCACTCCGCTACCTGAACGCGAAGGAAGACCTTTCCGGCGCGGATGTGGTTATCTTGCCGGGGACAAAAAGTACGCTCAATGATCTGGCGTGGCTTCGGAGTAAAGGATGGGCAGACGCCATTTCATCGCATGCGCGCCGCGGCGGCCGGGTGATCGGCATCTGCGGCGGGTATCAAATGCTCGGTGAAGAGGTCAGAGATCTCCATGGCATCGATGGCAATAAACGACTCGGGAAGGGACTCGGCCTTTTACCGCTGGTAACAGGAATGGTCGAGCTGAAAATCACCCAGCGCGTGATCGCGCGATCTTTGATGAACGGTTGTGCGGGGTCGGTGCCAGCATACGAGATCCATATGGGCCGTACGGCAGCTCGCGAAACGATTTTGCCGGCATTCAAAATCATCCAACGAGCCGGTGTGAAAGTCAGCGACAGTGACGGAGCCGTAGCTCAAGCCGGGCGTGTATGGGGAACCTATCTCCACGGCATTTTTGCCGATCCCGGCTTTCGCGCGAGCTGGCTGGACAACCTTCTGAGCTTGAAAGGCCTGCGGCGAAAAAACCTCCGGCGTCAGTCGAAGGACCCCTACGACACGTGGGCCGCCCATCTGCGGCGGCATCTCGACATGAAACGGATTTTTACTTTGATCGAACCTGACACGCTGAGACATTTCTCATGAACTATGCACCGGTAGTCGACTCGTTTGCAGCTCTTGCGGTGAGCGGTTTTCTCTTGGATCTCGCCATCGGCGATCCGCGCTGGTTCCCCCATCCCGTGGTCATGATGGGAAAAGCGATTTCATGGGGCGAAAAGCTTCTCTGGAGTGGCGAACCGCGACGAGATTTCCTCGCTGGAATGGCGTTGACACTCGCCGTCCTTGGACCTTCTGCAGCTATCGCGTGGGCGGCGGTTTTATTGGTTTCGCTCTTGCCCTCGGCTGTTGCCTTCATGGCCGTCACCTTTCTCGCCTCTACGGCCATTGCCACGCGCGGGCTATTAGTCGCAGCGGCTCGCATAGAGGAACCGCTGCGTGCCGGAGACATCGTACAGGCGCGGCAGCAGCTTTCGCACATCGTCGGGCGTGAGACCCACAATTTAAATCAGGACAAAGTTCTGCGTGCCGGCCTGGAATCACTCGCCGAAAGCACCTGCGACGGCATCGTGGCGCCGCTCTTCTATCTCTTCCTGGGCGGCATCCCGCTGGCCATGGCCTACAAAGCGGCCAGCACCTTGGACTCCATGATCGGTTACCGCACCGAACGTTACTTCTATTTCGGGAAATTCGCCGCCCGTTTGGATGATGTCTTCAACTTTCTCCCGGCGCGCTTGACCGCGCTTGTCATGATTGTGGCGGCTTCCCTGCTGAAGCTCAGAGCCCGTCTCGCCGCGAAAGTTGTGTGGCGCGATCACGCCAATCATTTAAGTCCCAATGCCGGCTATCCCGAGGCCGCATTGGCGGGCGCCTTCGGCATTAGGCTCGGCGGTCCGAGCACATACTTCGGCAAGCAAGTCGCGAAGCCCTATATCGGTGAGGAAGCCACACCGGTCAAAATTGAAATGTTGAAGGAGGCGCGATCGTTATGTCTGGTCACGGCCATTCTCTCGCTCGTGATTTTCGTGCTGATGTCGACAGCCCATTCGTAGAAACGCCGGTCGACAGAGAACACGGTGGGAACATCTATGCCTGGGCGCGCACCATGGGCATCGATGGCAATGAGATTATCGACTTCAGCGCCAGCATCAATGCTATAGGGCCGCCGGCATCGGCTCGGCAGGCCTTTTTGAAAAGCTACAGGGAAATCTCCCGCTATCCCGATCCCCATGGAACGGAGCTAAAGCAGGCTTTGGCAAAGTGGCATACGGTGGAACCCGACGAGGTGCTTCTCGGCAACGGCTCCACCCAGCTTATCTATCTTATCTGCACAACTCTGCGGCTTGAAAAGGCGCTCATTGTCGGGCCGGCATTCTCCGAATATGCCAACGCCCTGCGACTTGCGGGAACGAAAATTTGCTTCTTCTCTTTGCCCGCGGAAAGCGATTTCAAGTTTTCCACCGAAAGATTTATGGCGACCTGGGAGAAAGATCACGACATCGTGTTCCTGACCACGCCCAATAGCGTAACCGGACAGCTGATTCCAAGAACGGAACTGGAGAAAATTGCCCACATCGCTTTCCTAAGGAAGACCTTTGTGGTGATTGACGAAGCCTTTATCGATTTTGTTGAAACGGAATCAGTGAAAGGATGGGTTCGTGAGAACCCCTACCTTGTCGTTCTGCGCTCCTTGACGAAATATTATTCTCTACCCGGACTGCGTCTCGGTTATCTGCTGGCTCAAGTTCCACGGATCAAACAGTTCGAAGCTCATCACGAGCCCTGGTCCGTCAACGGCCCCGCTCAGAGGGTCGCATTGGCTTGTTTGACAGATGCCAGTCATATTGCGAAAACGGATCGCTGGCTGCAGCGCGAAAGAAGTTTTTTAGCGCGGGGTTTGGCCGCTTTGCCTGGACTTCGTGTTTATCCCTCAAGCACAAACTTCCTGCTCGTCAAAATTGACAACGATCACGCGGACGCTTTGCAGCTGCGCTCTTTTCTCCTAAGGAAAAAGCTGCTGATCCGGCCCTGCAATTCATTTTTGGGTATCGGAACTGCGCACTTTCGCGTCGCCGTACGGCGGAGAACGGACAATCGGCTGCTCCTCGAAGCGCTGAAAGAATGGACCGCATAGGCACTTATGTCCAAGCAAATCATTCTGATCACCGGCGGCGCGCGGTCTGGAAAAAGCAAGTATGCAGAAGATCGCGTATTAGAAATGGGCCGGCGGCGGCTTTACTTAGCGACTGCCGAGGCCAAAGATGAAGAAATGGTCCAGCGGATCGCGGCGCACAAAAAACGCCGCGGCGACTCATGGACCACCATCGAGGAGCCGGTGGAAATGGCCGAAGCGCTGCTCGCGCATCGCGGCAAAGCAGACGGCGCGGTGGTGGATTGTCTGACTCTTTGGATCAGCAATCTTCTGCTCGGGCGCGACGAGAGTTATGCAGCGGAAAAAGTCCAAGAACTGATTGAGCGGCTAGCCGAATTGGATTTCCATGTCGTTTTTGTCACCAACGAAGTCGGCTCGGGCATCGTTCCGGATAACCCGCTGGCCCGGCAGTTTCGTGATCTTTGTGGCCGCATGAATCAGCGGGTCGCGCAAGTTGCGGATGAAGTCGTTCTCATGGTCGCCGGGCTACCCTTGATCATTAAGAAAGATAGCGCATGCTTTTAGAGGAGACTCTGCAAAAAATTCGCCCTCTGGATCGTTTGATAGAGCCTGAAGCGCAGCGGAGACTCGATTCCCTAACGAAACCGCAAGGAAGTCTGGGCAAATTGGAAGATCTGGCGCGCTGCATCTCCGTTATTCAAGCCAAAGTGCCGCCGCGACTCGGACGGAAACTTCTGTTCGTTTTCGCCGCCGATCATGGGATTACCGATGAGGGCGTGAGCGCATATCCCAAAGAGGTGACGGCGCAGATGACCTACAACTTCCTCCGCGGCGGCGCCGCCATCAATGTCTTGGCACGCCATTGCGGTGTGGACACCGAAGTAGTGGACATCGGGGTTGACCATGAATTTCCGTCTCCGCGAGGTCTGCGCGACTGCAAAGTTCGCCGCGCGACAAATAATTTCACTCGCGGGCCCGCCATGAGGCGGGAGGAGACCGTGCAATCGATCGAGACGGGAATTCGCCTGGTAGAGGAAGTAGCTTCCGAAAATCTCTTTCTTCTCGGTGCCGGAGATATGGGGATCGGCAACACCAGCAGCGCGGCGGCGGTGCTGTGCGCCTTGACCGGCGCCCTGCCACGCGACGTAGTTGGGAGAGGTACGGGAATCGACGACGCAACGTGGGGAAGAAAAGTCGCGTCGATCGAAAAGGGTCTCGACATAAATCGACCCGACCCGAAGGACCCTCTCGATGTTATCGCCAAGGTGGGCGGTTTGGAGATTGGCGCGATGATCGGCGTCATTCTCGGCGCCGCGGTGTTGCGAATTCCTATGGTCCTGGATGGTTTTATCTCCGGAGCTGCAGCGATTTTGGCGCGCCGCCTTTGTCCCTCCGTCACAGACGTGCTGTTCGCTTCGCACCTTTCCGCGGAAAAAAGTCACGTGCTGATGCTTGAAGATCTCAAGCTGGCCCCACTCTTAGACCTAGAGATGCGCCTGGGTGAAGGAACCGGCGCTTGTCTGGCCATGGGTTTGATCGAAGCTGCAGTCAGAATTCTCCGCGAGATGGCGACGTTCGAATCAGCGGGTGTAAAGCAAAGAATTTTGTGAAGTCCTTCCTCGCCGCGTTGCAGTTTTTGACTCTTTTCCCCTGGCCCAAAGGCATGAACTACTCGGCCGAGGAATTGGGGCGAGCCGCGATTTTTTTCCCTTTGATCGGTTTTATCCTCGGGCTGATCTTGGTCCTCGTGAACTCGGTGCTGCAACCGTTTGCAACCGCCGGCCTGGTGAGTGTGACGCTGGTGACTATCTTGGCCTTGCTGACGCGCGGTTTTCATCTCGACGGCCTTGGCGATACTTTCGACGGACTGGGCGCGGGCGGAGACCGCGAGCGCATGCTCACGGTCATGGATGATAGTCACACCGGAGTGTTCGGTCTCATCGCGGTTGTCTTGGTGATCTTCTTCAAGGTCAACGCGCTCGAAAGCATGGGGGATGACCGCTGGCGGGCGCTGGTCAGTGCCCCTGTACTGAGCCGATGGGCGATGGTGCTGCTGGCTCACCGGTCCGGGGCGGCCAAGGAAGGATTGGGCTCGATGTGGATCGGCCACATGGAGCCGAAACATTTTCTCTTCGCTAGCTTGCTCGCTTTGGTTCTAGTCGCCGCTATCCAGCAGGCTTTCGGCGTACTTATGATGATTTGGGTCGCAATTCTTACAATGGCATGGAAGCGCTACTTTCACCGCCGGTTGGGCGGCGTGACCGGCGATACGTTCGGCGCGGTGGGAGAATTGAGCGAGGCCTCAGTCCTTTTTCTTTTCGCACTGGCACCCAGATGAATTGGTTCAAGCACAATCTTACCGCACTGTTCGTTGTGAATCTCTTCTTTGTCTGCTTCGGTATCGAAGCCCACGCCGGCGAAGCGAAAATTCCCAAAAGCGTGGTCTCGCTTGCGCCGAGCGTAACCGAGACTCTGTTTGCACTTGGATTGGGCGACCGCCTGGTCGGCGTTACGAACTATTGTGATTATCCGCCGGAGGCGTTGAAGGTCCCAAAAATCGGCGACTTCATCAGCCCCAACATCGAGGCGATCATGGCCAAAAGACCGGACCTCGTGATCGGCGTCTCCGGGGCGACCGATTTGCAGAAGACAAAAGAGCTGGAACGCTTGGGCCTCAAGGTTGTCTTGGTCTCGGCAGCCAATCTGAACGAGATTATGAATTCGATGAAATCCATCGCCGGTCTGTTGGGAAATGAAGCCGCAGGGAAAAGGCTGGTCATGAAAATCAACGCGCAGGTCTCGGAAGTGAAAAAGCGTGTCGAGCCGGCGCCCAGACGCCCGGTGCTTTTGCTGGTCGGCATTCGCCCTTTGATTGCCGTGGGCGGAAAAAATTTTATTGACGAGCTGATCACCCTCGCCGGCGGCACAAATATCGCCGGCTACGCCGGCCAGCCATGGCTCAATTTGCCGGACGAATATGTTGTGGCGAAGGCCCCCCAAGTCATCATTGAGGCCGGCATGGGCTCGGAGCGAGAGGCATCCTCTAAACGTTGGGAAGATCTCAAGTCGATTCCCGCCGTGAGACAGGGACGCATTTATTCCTATCCCTCTGACAAGATCTTGCGCCCGGGGCCGCGCTTCGGCGAGGCTCTAGAAGAGCTCGCCCGCCTCATTCATCCGGAATGCTTCAATTTCGCAAATAACCAACGCAATGGAGAGAGTCGATGTGAAAGTCCTAGACCGTAGAAAAATGATCGAGGTCAATGGAATCCTCTTCTTGGCTCTGATCCTCTCCATAGTCGGCTGTGCGCTTCTCGGTCCGGTCCAGATCGATCTTTCACGTGCTGTGAAAAACCTGTTCTCGTCCGATTCCAATGCCGAGATTCTCCTGCGGACCCGTCTACCCCGCGTTCTTTTAGGAGCCGCCATCGGCGGCGGGATGGCGGCCTGCGGTGTCGTGCTCCAGGCGCTGCTGCGCAATCCACTTGCTTGTCCCCAGATGCTTGGGGTTTCCGCAGGCGCCTCTTTGGGCGGAATATTGGGGTTGATCTTTCTACCGAACTGGCTTCTGCTCCTCGGCGGAGGGCTTCTCGGCGAAATTTCCTGGGTCCCTCTGGCGGCGTTTCTCGGCGCATTGTTGAGCATGGCGTTGGTTTATCACTTTTCCCTCTTTCACGGCCGGCTCCATCCCTATCATCTGCTCCTCACCGGCGTAATCTTTAACGCGTTTATCGCGGCGATTATGACGTTTGTTAACTCCATCGTCGATTTCTACCAGGCACAGGGACTCCTCTTTTGGTTGCTGGGCAGCCTTTCCACGCGCGCTTATTCCACCGTCGCCTTTATCTGGATTTATGTCTTGCTGGGATTTTTTTGGCTTTGGAGCAAAGGTGTCTCGCTGAATCTCATCACGCTGGGCGAAGACTCCGCATTGCAGTTAGGCGTAGAGATCAGCGCGCTCCAGCGCCAGGTGTTCGTCGCCTCCTCTCTGATGATCGGGGCGATGGTCTCGGTGAGCGGCATGATTGGATTCGTCGGCTTGATGATTCCTCACGTTATGCGCCTCATTATCGGCAGCGATCACCGCTTATTATTGCCGGCGTCCTTCCTCGCCGGTGGAATCTTCTTGAGTTGGGCCGATACACTTGCTCGCCTGCTGTTGGCGCCCGCCGAGCTGCCGGTTGGCATCGTCACGGCCTTTCTCGGCGGACCGTTTTTCTTTTTCCTCCTCTACCGCGAAGGCAGAAGGCGCATCGCGTTATGAACTCCGCGGTCGAAATTCAGGACCTGAGCTTTACCTACGGTAAAGATCCCATTCTTCAGGGTATCACCTTCACGGTAAAACGCGGTGAGATGCTGGGCATCATCGGACCCAATGGTTCTGGGAAAACGACCTTGCTCAAGATCCTCGCCGCGGTTCTGGTCGGCGCGGGCGAAGTGAAGATCAATGACAAAGACATTCGAAGTTACAATCGGAGAGAGCTGAGCCGCTTGTTAGCCGTCGTGCCGCAAGATAATCAGGTCAACTTTCCCTACAGCGCAGCTGAGATTGTCCTCATGGGTAGAGCCGCCCTTCACGGCCCATTTTCACTGGAAGGGAAAAGAGATCTGGAAGTGGCGAAGCAGAGCATGCAACTGACCGAAACGCTCTCTTTTGCCGACCGTTATCTCCATGAGCTGAGCGGCGGCGAAAAACAGTGCGTGATCATCGCCCGCGCCTTGGCGCAGGAGCCGCAGATCCTCTTACTCGACGAGCCTTCCGCTTTTCTCGATTTGCGACATCAGGTCCAGATCCTCGAGCTTCTGAGGCGCCTCAATCGCGAACAGGGGTTGACGATCATCGCCGCGCTGCACGACCTCAACCTCGCCGCGCTTTTTTTCCCGCGCCTTTTGATGCTTCGCGCCGGCAAGATCTATCGCGACGGAACGCCAAGAGACGTTTTGACGGAACAAACGATCGAAGAAGTGTACGGGATCCGAGTTCAGGTTCAGACGGATCTTTCCGGCGAGCGACCGCAAGTGATCATTTGCCCGTCTATGTGAATTTGCTGGTTTCTAGCGGGCCCTTAGGATCTTTGGCGAAACGATCTTAAATAACTACGGGCGATTCGCCCTCCTGTACCCCAACGCGTCCTGGGCGATGATGAGCTTTTGGATATTCGAGGAGCCCTCAACGATCTGATAGGATTTGGCATCTCTGTAGTAGCGCTCGACGGGAAACTCGGTGGAATAGCCGTAGGCGCCGAGGATTCTCAGGGCAGCATCGGCGGCGTACGCTGCGGCCTCGGCCGCGGTATATTTGGCGATCGATACCTCGAGATTGTTAGGCCGGTTCTGATCGGCGAGCCAGGCGGCCCGATAGACGAGGAGCCGCGCCGCCTCTTCGTGCACGATCATTTGTGCGATCAGATCCTGATTCATCTGATACTGGCCGATCTTCTGACCGAATTGCTCTCGCTGATTGCAATAGTTCACCGCCGCTTCGCGTGCCGCACGCGCCAAGCCCACGGCGCCGGCAGCACAGTTGAGCCGCGTTTGGTTCAGTTGCCACATGCAAACTTTGAAGCCATCGCCTTCTTTGCCAAGCAAGTTTTCAGCGGAAAGCGCGAAATTCTCAAAGGTCAATTCGCCGATGGGCGACGCATGCGCGCCCAACGTCTCGAGAGCGCGGCGAGTGATGCCTGGCCGATCGAAGTTTGCGTAGAACGCTGAGAGCCCACGGTGCTTCTGGCTTTTATCGGTATATGCATAAACCAATCCGCCGTCGGCCACCGGCGCGTTAGAGATCCACAGCTTTGTTCCGTTAATGAGGTAGTTGTCACCTTTTCGCATGGCAGTGGTGCGGATGGCCGCGACATCCGATCCGGCGTCCGGTTCGGTAATAGCGAAACAGCCGACCGATTCGCCGCGCACCAGCGGCGGAATCCATTTCTTTTTCTGTTCCTCGTCACCGAATTTCAGCAGTGCCAATGCCGGGCCGATTTGCATGTTGATGGCGACCCGCAGAGCGCTGTGAGCCCGAGCGACTTCTTCCGTGATCAGAGCAAGCGCGAGAAATCCCAAACCGTTGCCGCCGTACTCTTCCGGAATGACGGTTCCGAAAAATCCCAATTCGCCCATTTTGAGAAGCAAGTCCTTGCGGAAATTGCGCTCTCTGTCGTCCTTTGCCGCCGTCGGCGCGATCTCTTTCTCGGCGAACTCGCGCGCCAGATCACGCACCGCGACTAGTTCCTCTGACAATTCAAAATCCATTCTGCCTCCGTCTCAGAATAGGCGATAGGTAGGGGCGACCGGCCGGTCGCCCCTACAAAACCTTATGCCTTCTTCAACAATTCCCGTGCAATCACCAGCTTTTGTATTTCGGATGTTCCCTCGTAAATCCTCAACGCGCGGATGTCCCGATACAATCGCTCCATGATGTTTCCTACAACTAGTCCCGCGCCGCCATGAATCTGCAGCGCTCGATCAATGATCCGCTGCGCTGCCTCGGTGGCGAATAATTTTGCCATCGAGGACTTTTGCTTGCCATGATCGCCGCTGGAGTCGTGGGTCCAAGCCGCCTGGTAAACCAACAGTCTTGCCGCCTCCAACTCTGTCGCCATATCTGCCAGTTGGAACTGTATCCCTTCAAACTCAGCCAATGGTTGGCCAAATTGACGCCTGTCCTGACTGTAACGAATTGCCTCTTCGAGCGCCCTTTGGGCGAATCCCACGGCTGCCGCGCCGACCGTGCAGCGAAGAACATCTAAAGCGCCGAGCGCGACCTTGAGTCCTTCACCTTGGTTCCCCAATAAGGAATTCTCTGGGACGACGCACTCTTCGAATTCAATGACGCCGATGGAATGTGGCGATATCAGCTGGGTCTTTTCTCTAATAATCAAGCCAGGATCATCCGCTTCCACGACAAAGGCGCTGATACCTTTGCCCTTTTTTTCAGGCTCGGTGGAGGCAAAGACCACGTAGCTATCCGCAATTCCAGCGTTCGAGATGAATCGTTTGACGCCTGTCAGATAATATTCTTTGCCCCGCCGGACGGCTCTCGTTTGTAGCGATGAAACATCAGATCCGGCTTCAGGCTCCGTGAGGGCAAAGGCGGCAATGGCTACTCCCTTGCCAATGGGCGGGAGATAGCGTTTTTGCTGCTCCTCGGTGCCGTATAGCGTAATCGGATAACTGCCCAACGCCTGCATCGCGAACATCGCATCGGTAAGCGCAGAGGCGCGCGCCAGTTCTTCCCTGAGTATACAAATGTCACGCGCTTGAACACTTTTCCGCTGGCCTCCGAATCTCTTGGGAATAACGTAGGCTAGTATTTCCGACTGACCCAATAATCTCACGAGCCGGCAGGCTTCTTCTTCAACGTCACTCACCCGCCCATTGAGAGAATCCCAATTTTCTTGCACCCACGCGCGGACATGAGCGCGCAACGCCAAATGATCTTGATCGAAGAAGGGAGCCATCGATTTCATCCGACTAAGATTTATTGAAAACCGGCGCTCTTTTCTCCACAAAGGCTTTGTACCCTTCTCTAAAATCCGCCGTTTGCATGCAACGCGCCTGCGCCGCGGCTTCCAATTGAAGCGCCTCGCCTAGATCCATGTTTGCCTCTCGTTCTACCAGCTCTTTGGTGACGCCCAACGCGTGCAGCGGAGCCTTCTTGAGCCGCCCGGCGAGTTGGTAAGCTTCGTCCGTCAGAGCTTCGTGCTCCACCACTCGATTGGCCAGACCGATACGGTAGGCTTCCTGGGCGTCGATCGCATCTCCCAAGAACAGTAACTCGATAGCCCTTCCTTGTCCGACGATCTTCGGTAGGAGATAGAGCGCTCCCATGTCTGCTCCCGAGAGTCCCACTTTGGTAAAGAGAAAAGCGAATTTGGCTCGGTCCGATACAATCCTCAAATCACTGGCCAATGCCAACATCGCGCCGGCTCCGGCGGCGATGCCATTGACTGCGGCGATAACTGGTTTTTTAAGATTTCGCATGTTCTTAACGACGTTGCAGGTCATACGCGTGAAGCGATTGAGTTCTTCGGCGTTCATGTCCATCAACTTGCCGATGATTTCGTGCACGCTGCCACCGGAGCAAAAGCCTTTGCCCGTGCCCGTGATGATTACGACTTTGACTGAATCATCCTGTGCCAAGTCTTGGAAAAGCCGTTCCAGTTCCTCATAGGTCTGAAACGTCAGGGCGTTGAGTCTGGCCGGGTCGTTCAGACGAACGGTTGCGATAGCGTCCTTAACTTCGTAGATGAAACTCGCGTAAGCCATAAGGTCCTCACGAATTCGGATTTCAACAGTCAAAACCCGAGACTCGAAACTTTCAAACCATCACCGCGCCACCGTCCACATTGATCGCTTGTCCAGTCATGCCGCCAGCCTTGTCGGAGGCGAGCAGCAGCGCTAGGCCGGCGATTTCGTCGGGGTCTATCAGCCGATTTTGAGGTGAGCTGTTGGCAAAAATCTTAAGGATGTCTTCAATACTTTTCCCAGTCCTGTCCGCCATTCGCCGCGCGTTTTCGCGCGTCCGCTCGTCGTCGAGGTATCCCGGGCAGATCGCGTTCACCGTGACTCCTAAACGCGCCGTTTCCAGCGCCAGCGCGCGGGTTAGCCCCAACACGCCATGTTTGGAAGCGGCGTATGCCGATACGTGGGAATAGGCGACTTTGCCCATGGTGGATGCGATGTTGATGATCCTGCCCCAACTCAATTTGATCATGCCGGGAAGAAATACTTTGCAGCAGTTATAGGTGCCGGTCAGATTGGTTTTCAAAGTTTCATTCCACAGACCGTCCGCCATTTCTAAAAAGCCCACCGCTTGGGCCATGCCGGCATTGTTAATCAAGACTTGAACGGTTCCTAACTCCCTCTTGATCTTGCTGTCGAGGGCTTCCACCAATTCCCTTTGAGTGATGTCGCATGGCAACGCCAGTATCTGGCCGTCGTTGCCGATTTCTCTGGCGGTGGCTTTCAATCTTTCTTGGTTGCGGGCCGTGATGATGACATGGCTACCCTGCTTAACAAAAGCCCGCGCCAAAGCCCGTCCTAGGCCGCCGCTCCCGCCTGTCACCAAGACGATTTTCTCCTCCAGGCCGGTCACTTCGGCAGGATAACACATCCCGCGGACCGCAATCGAGGTGTCTTGGACCACTTGTCCTCGTCACTAGTTTTAGATAATAGGGATGGCAATCAATCTGCCCGGAGGCTTAACGGTTATGGCTATCGCCAGGTCGATCTTGTTTCTTCTTGTCCTCGTGATTCTACCCCTCGCTCTTTCAGCCGACGAGAAGTTAGCGAAATCATTCACGCCAATCTGGCGTGATGCGCCGCTAACAGAGGGTGATACAGAGCTGGAGCGCCTCAACCGAGCCTTCGTCCAATTAGCAGACAATGCGCGGCCGGCCATTGTCCAGATTCGAGTCATGGCTTTCCACGAGGCGATCGGTAGTCGCGGCTCCGGATTCATTATTGATCCCCAAGGTTACATCCTTACCGCTCAGCACGTCATCGATAAAGCTAAAGAGATCGAGGTCCGCCTCGCGGATTCACAACGGCTCCCGGCGCGAGTCGTCGCTGCGGATAGCCAAGTCGATCTGGCCATTCTGCAGATAGCCACGGAGCGGCCGCTCCCTTTCCTGCCCCTGGGTGATTCCGACAAAATTCGCGTTGGGGATTTGGCCGTGGTGTTCGGCTATCCCTTCGGTCGCGAAAGCTCGATGAATTTGGGAATCATCAGCCGCCCGGGTCGAAGCTATCCCGACTCGGCAAGTTATGAGTTCATTCAAACCGATGCGGGAGCCTACGCCGGCGGCAGCGGTGGACCTTTGCTGAACAGCAAGGGTCATATCATCGGGATGATCACCATGGCGTCGGAGAGAGGTAACATGGGATTCGCCACCCCGATCAATGTTATTAAGAAAATGATTCCCCGTCTGCTGGGCGGGGAGAAACTGGTATGGGGTTGGTTAGGAGTCCAAATGGCAGAAGTTTCCTTGGATCAAGCGAAGACCCTGGGCCTTCTACTTTTAAAGGGAGTCGTGGTACGTTCCGTGCTGCCGGGTCAACCGGCGGCGCGAGGCGGTATTCTAAAGCAAGACATCATCTTGTCGGTGAATGACACTCAAGTCGGCAGCCCGCGCGATGTCCTGCGTATGATCGGCGGGTTGGAAGCCGGGAGAGTGGTGAAATTGACCATCCTGCGCCAGGGAAAAACCCTTCATCTATCCGTCCCCCTGGGAACCAAACCCGAATCGCTTAAAGAACAGCGCGGATAAACCGATTTATTCTTCCTTTGGTCGTCAACCCCGCGGTTGCTCTCGATTCGGCGCTATTGAAAACGCGACCGCACTCTTTATAATCCTTCAATGATTCATGGGACTGGCAAACTTCGTCGGTGGCCTATTTCTTGTGCCTGGTTCCTCTCGGTATTAATCGTAATCAACGGCTGCAGTTCCTTCGTTCCACCGAGTCTACCATCGCTTCCCTCCTTAGGTCCGCCCACCGAGGATGAAGAAGTAAGAATCAGTCGCGAATTTCGTCGTGAGGCCAAGAAGGAGTTCAAGTTCGTCAACGATCCCGAGGTGGAACGGTATGTGGATCGTATCGGGCAACGGATTCTTTCGGCCATGGGCCCCCATTCCTTTGATTATCGCTTCTTTGTGGTGCAAGACTCTCAACTAAATGCTTTTGCCGTTCCCGGTGGAACTATCTACATGTACAGCGGGCTTATAGAAAGGGCGAAAAGCACCGACGAAATAGCCGGCGTGCTGGGACATGAGATCATCCACATTAAGGGTTATCACATGGCTCGCTCGTCCGGACCCGACGCGATTTCCGTCCTGAGCCTTTTGAGTATGGTGTTGCTGGCGCGTAGTGGGTCGGGTGCCCAAGCGGCGGGCGCGGTTGGCCAAGCCGTTTCAGCCACTCGGCAAATCGCTTACAGCCGGCAGTTGGAAATGGAAGCGGACACCCTGGGCGTAAGATACATGGCAGCGGCAGGTTACGACCCGAAGGGCTCGTTAGGATTTCTCAAAACGTTAGATCAAGAGCGAGCCTTAAGTCCCGTCGACGTCCCACCCTATCTGATGACCCACCCGATCAGCCAGGAACGGGTGGCGAACATGGAACAGGTCATCCGCTCCCTGGGGAAAACGGAAGTCAGATCCGAGCAGCCGGACACCCTTAAGAAAGTGCAAATTATCATCCGGATGGAACGCCATAACGGCGATGTTGTCGTTGGCGAGTACGAGAAACTCGTGCGGCAAAATCCGCAAAGCGCCGAACTATTGCAGCTGCTCGGTTTTGCGCAGCAACTCAAGGGACAATTGGCTGAAGCTCAGAAGAACTACGAAAAAGCTCGCGAATTGAATCCTAATAACCCAGGGCTCCAACGTGATCTAGGTCGGCTTTATACACGGGTGGGAGACATTCCCTCCGCCCGGGCAGCCTTTGATCGTGCCTTGGCATTGGAGCCGAAAGAGGTTCTGACCTATCTTTATCTCGGTGAGCTGTTTGAGAAACAAGGAGATCTACGAAGCGCCGCTGGCGCTTATCTGAATGCCAACAATTTCTCGCCTCTGTGGGACAAGCCGCCGTACCGGCTCGGAGTTGTCTATGGCAAGCTAAACCGGCTCGGCGACGCATATTATTATCTCGGCCGCTCTTTTCTCCTCCAAGATGAAGATCAAAAAGCGATCGCCGACTTTGAGAGGGCTCTCAAGCTTGTCGGCGAGAATTCCCCGCGAGGCCAGCTAATCAAGGAAGAACTAACGACTCTTCGGGCAAGAAGAAGATAGGGCTACTCTTGCTCACTGATGGCAGGGAAAGAGATAACTTTGTCGCGGGTCGGCTGGATAAACTTGTTTTCCCGCTTTACCAGTACTTCGCGAAGATAATCGGGATCAAATCCCAAAAAATCACAAATACTGGTGAAAGAAAAAAGCCAATCCGTGCTTTTGTCCTGGACCCATTCCAGGGCGTTCTGATAGTGGCTCTGCCCCGAACTGCTGCCAGTGCCGCGGTACTTATCGAGACACTCGACGGCATCTTTAAGAATAGCGATCATTAGCCTTTTTTCTCCTTCGAGCGTTCGAGGCAACCCTCTCGTCCCGTAGAACTGCGATGGCAAAAAGATATCGGGTTCCAGAATCCTGGCTAAAAAATCATCGTACATGTGTGGAAGGCTCCTGGTGAGATGGAATTGCGTTTTTTACCACACGCCTTACCAAGTTGCAATAAAAAAATAGGGCCCAGGATTTGCTGCCGAGATTAGAAAAGTCACAAGAAAATATATCGTGCCGGCTGGTTGCGTAATTTCTTTAGCTAAACCCAGAACTTGGCGACGGGAAGCATGCGCTAATTACTTCGACGGGGGCGTTTGGGTGAGCGAAAATCCTTCGGAAATATCAAATACCTTCCATCAGTCCCGCCAGTTTCGTTTTGGCGACATTGTGGTCCCAGATCTTCTGAACCACCGAGTCCTTCCGCCGACCTTTCATGACCCGCTGCGTTTCGTCATCGGTATAGACCCGTACTGGACCCAGAAGGGAGGCCTGGTAGAATCTCGCCGCCGCTTCCTCGAGATCGACACATGCCGCAAAAACCCACTCGATGGTTTGGCCCACGACCATGGAGCCATGGCCGCGAAGCATCACTGCATCGCCTTTTCCGAGTGTCCTGGCGACTGCATCGCCTTGCTCGATGGTGTGGATCAGCGCGGGATCCATATAGACGGGCATCGGACCTGGACCAAAGAAGGCGCCTGGATTGGATGAGGCGGGATAAAAAGGCTTGTCCACCATACTGAGCGTGGCAACCATATGGTTATGTAAATGCGCCACGCTCTCGATATCACTTCGCGCCTTGTATGCACGCGCGTGCATGAAGACTTCCGAAGGAGCCCTATATTTTCCTTCCACTGACTTTCCATCAAAGTCGGCGACTACCATATCATCCGCTGCAACCGTCGCGCGGCTAACGGGATGAGGCAGGATAAAAAAGTGATCGCTACCCGGGATTCGCGCGCTGATATGACCGCTGTAGTCCACTAGCTGCGCGTTAAAGAGCATACGAGATGACATTGCCAACTTTTTCTTAAGATCGTTTAATTCGGACACAGAGAGTTCCCTCTTTCTTTCTACATTCCTCAATAAATGCGCGCTATCATACCCTTTGAAGCTGCACCGTCGCAACTCCTTATATTGCTCACCATAAAATTGGACTCTAGTGTGGTGGCTCCGAAGTTCGCTGAATAATTCTGGTGTCATTCCGGCCAACCCCGGATCAGAGTCCGGGGTAGCGCGAGCCGGAATCCAGGAATTTCAAAGACTTCTGGATACCGGCTTTCGCCGGTATGACGGCGAAGATCTGAATGACTTATTTAACGAACTTTGGTTCCAAGACACTAGGTGTTTGTCACTGAGCCGCAACACACAAAACCCGTGACCCCACACCCGCTCACCAAAATGCGCCGGCCTTTTCGAGTATATTGACACCCACTTTAACAGCAGCTGTACAGTCCGCCCGTTTGATAGCGCTGGTATTGAGTGCAGCTTATTTGCTGCCCTGCTCCTTGAGGAAGGCGTCGGCGCGCCTGGAGATTTCCTCCGGTGAGACGTCCTCCTTGTGCGTCGAAATTGTCCAAACGTGTCCGAAGGGATCCTGCAGCATGCCGAGGCGTTCACCGTAAAATTGGTCCTGAACAGGCCTAACCGTTTTTGCACCCGCTTCAGTTGCTCGACGAAACCAAGCGTCGACATCTTCTACGTAAAGAAAAATACTCAGGGCTGATCCTCCGAATGACCGCGGACTGTGGAATTCCGTGGTCTCGTCGGCCAACATAATGATCGAGTCGCCGATCTTGATTTCTCCATGCGCGACCTTGCCGTCGGGTGCGATCAAGCACATCCGCTCCGTTGCCCCAAATGCTCGCTTGTAGAACTCGATGGCGTCAACTGCGTTGGTTACAATCAAGTAGGGTGTTACCGTGTGATACCCATCGGGAATTGGCTTCGCCATAATGCTACCTCGTTGTTATTTGTAACTTAACAAGTTCAGCCGCCCCGTGCGAGCCATTAAGTCGTGGTCGACGGCGTAGGAACTTTGCTTCTCTCAACTCTATTTACGGAAGGATTTTACCCAGCCAGCTTTTTCCTTTCCAAAGCCCCGCCATTACGATCCGTTGTCAGTTCCTTTTCCTTCCACCGGAGTAACCCGTGACGCACGTATTCGGGATTGAAGCCCAAGACCTGGCAGATATTATCAAAAGAAAAAATCCAGTCGCCGTCTTTATCCAGGATCCACTCCTCCGCCTCCTCGAAAAATTTCTTTCCTTTGACGCTCGGTGACAAGAGATTGTCCTGAAAGGAGTTGATGGCGTCTTCCAAAATGGCCAACATGAGCCGCTTCTCAGGTTCGAGAAGGGTCTTTCTGCGAAGATTCTCAAAATACTGGGCCGACAGAAGCGTGTCCGGCTGAAAGAGAAAAGTAATCCTTTCATCCGCTGTGAGGCCGGTCTGATCTCCGGTGTATGCGGAGCTAGCTGTTTTCCATTCCACCCTTCTCACCTCCTAATTCGAAGCTGCGCCTAAGTGCACGTCGATGGTGCGCGCGATCGCTTCTTTGGTTGTTACTCCAATCATACGGTCTTTTTCTTCGCCGTTTTGGAAAAGAACCAAGGTTGGTATGGCTTGAATGCGATACCGCTGCACGGCTGACGGGTTATCATCGACGTTGAGTTTGACGACCTGCGCAGCGCCGGCATACTGCTTGGCCAGAGACTCGACAATCGGCGCAAGCATGCGGCACGGTCCGCACCACTGCGCCCAAAAATCCACCAGGACCGGCCGGTTAGACTGCAACACGAGTTGCTCGAAATTCCCGTCGTTCACTTCCTCGATATATTCACTCATGAAACGTCTCCTCGCTTGATCTCTCCTACGATCGCTTTCGTCATGCATCCTTCGGCCACAAGCTCGGCCCCTTGCCGATGCATATCGGCCAAAAGCTTTCTTCCCGCGCCATCAATGAACGTCACCGCTTTCAACAGAACCGTCACCTGCCAATCGTCGGTGACCGCACGGTGCCAGCAGTTTTCGACTTCTTGAACCCAAGGTCCTGCCAATTTTCCCTCAAGCTCAAAGATGGTTGTTGTACCGTCGGTTTGCGTGGTGATCTTCAGCATAAGCTAGAAAGCGATCTCATATGGAGTCTCCCTCCAAGAGGGACACAAAGACTCCTTCGGGCTCATCTTTCCCCGCAAATAATCCGCGATCCACAGCCATCCTTTGGATGCCGAATCGATCGAACCAACCGACAGCTATTAGATCGCCTGTGTTGTCGTACAATTCAAAATAATCCGCCGGTCTTTTGGTGGTTGGGTCATCGTATACAACGACCTCGCCCAATACCTCGCCGGCAACGACCAACGGGGAAAAGGAGACAGGGGTCAGAGAACGTTGTTCCGGCCCGGTATTAGGAACAAAGACTGCCTGTGGCAGTGCTCGGTCGCTGGTTTGTATCAACTCTGCCTGCGTGGGTGTGACGAAGGACAGTTGAGCGCAAAGGCCCAACACGGCAGCAAAGATTTTGGATTTGAGTTCCACGCGCTACCTCCCATGAAAGTTCAATTCCATGCGACTTGCCTATGAAGCACGATCTCCTGCCCGTTATCATCGACTTCGACTATCGGATCACACCAACAGAAACCGGAGTCTAAGTGGTTCAGCCCGATCGGCATCTCTACCGGCGCTATCGCAGGATAAAACCATGTCTGATTGACGAACATCAAAGACGGTCTCCTTTGGCTCGACGCAGACCTACCGATGCAATTTCACAGCACCGGGGAGAAGCTTTGTCGCTGCTTTTATACCGTTTAGGCCGTATTCAATCGCTGTCGAGAAAAGCGCCTGCTCGACACCTTGAGCTGCTGCACGAGCCAGCAGGTCTGTTCCAATAAACAATAGAGCTGCCAATAATGAAATTGCGATTTTCATGGGGCTTACCGCCTTTCGCTTCGTTTCTTCCTGAACTTAGTCATGGCAAGCACTGTGCCAAGCGCATCGAAGTGGAAAAGCAGCTGTAAGTGCTGAGATTGAGAAAAGTTACGAGCTGTCCGGCTCTTGGTTAGGAGGAATTGTGACGAAGGAAGAGTGCCGACCTATCGGCAC
>WNGI01001574.1_pt1 | contig 27662 bp, 29 predicted proteins | sample 5400621 | NCBI WGS metagenome assembly WNGI01 (sample SAMN13153374, study PRJNA577476) | soil metagenome | isolation source: 20 cm soil or saprolite under Garry oak tree replicate 1 | place: USA:California | collected 2016-06-15
GCACCCGGATGGGCGACGATCACCGACGGCTTACCGTCGCGCGTGTACCAACGCCAGCGCGAGCTCAATCCCGCCGTGCTCGAAGCCACGACGAACTTTTGGTACGACCGCGACGGAATCCAGGATGAGTACATCGCTGCGCTTGCATACGTCGCAAAGCGCTTCCTTGATCAGCCGATCGTCGCGGGGTACGGCGTCTACAACGAGCCACTCTTCGGCTGGAACCTGCCGCCCGGCTTTGAGGACCTCCTGCTCTTTCCTTTTTACAGAAGGGTGATCGACGCGATCACAGGCGTGCGCGACGGCCTGCCATGTTGGTCAGGTTTCTTCATGCCCGCCGTGTGTGGGTACCGCGACCTGGGAGTCGACGACCGTCGTCATCTGTTGTTTCTGGAGCCAGGGTTGCTGCGGCAGGTGACGGACTTCCCGACGCATCTCGGGCTGCCGATCAGCTCGTATCCGAACCTGGTTCTGACGCTGCACGCTTACACGCATGTCTTCACCATCGAGCAGCTGCTCGGTCAGAAGCCACGCACCGCGACGTACCCGTGGGGCGGATTCGACCAGACCTATGGTTTCGCCAAACGGGAGGCACAAGCCATGGCCGCCGCACTGTTCGTGTCGGAGTTTGGCAACTCGCCTGCGGATGACGACCTGCTGCTGACGGCTCAGGTTCGCGAACAGGAACTGCATCTGACCGGGTTCGCGCAGTGGCCGTGGAAGGAAAACGGAGCCGGCTGGGGCATGTACAAGCCTCCCAACTCCCCGCAGGATTCAAGCGGCTGTTTGCGCATCAGCCGTGAACGACTGCTCGCCCGCGTCTATCCGCGCGCCACCTCCGATCCCCACCTGACCTTTCGCTACGACTCCGCCACTGGCGCCTTCACGCTGACCGCGGCGGGGCGCGCCGGCGACGCGCCGACCATCGTCTACGTCCCTGCGGAGGACCGCGGTCCCATCGCGACCAGCGGATCCGGGACGACATCGGTCGAGGCAGGCGTCGAGGGCAGCAGGACCATCTCCACCGTACCGACCGGAGGCAATTTCACGGTCTCGATCGGCCCAGGCGCCCTCGACCTGAAGGGATGCCCCTGAGGGACTTCCAGAAAGTGGCCTTTGACGATCCCGATAGGCACGCCCGGCCGCGTGCCCCATCGAAACTCCCATGGGTCAAACGTCCCGCTCTCCGGGCGGCCCGGCGTGGGGTAATCTGAAGCCCAAGGGTGGGAAGCCGACCAGCAACGTCTGGCCGCGTTGTCGCGTCCACAAACGGGCTCGACAAGAACGTCCAGCAGCCAAACGGAACGCAGAAGAACGGCTCGGCCAAGCGGCGCGTCGGCCCTGTTGCCGCGCCGGTTGTCGAGCCAGCAGTCAAGCTCGTCGCCGTCCACAAGTCGTACGGACGGAACCAGGTGCTGAAGGGCGTGAACTTCGCGGTGGCGCCTGGCGAGCTGGTCGAGGTCACCGGACCGAGCGGTTCGGGCAAGACAACCTTGCTGCGCCTGGTCCACGGCCAGCTCAGGCCGAACGCGGGCGAGCTGTGGGTGCGGGGACGGAACCTGCACCGGCGTTGGCGGCGCGGCCTCGGCGACCTCCGGCGTGACGTCGCGTTCGTCTTCCAGGAGCAGCGCCTGCTCCCTCGCCTGACCGCCCTCGAGAACATCGTCCTCGCCCTCCAGGTGCGCGATCCCCAGGTCCCCAACGCGACGATCAAGCAGCGGGCCCTGGCCGCACTCCAGTCGGTCAATCTGGCTTCGAGACGCGGCGCGTACCCGCATGAGCTTTCCGCCGGTGAGCGCCAGCGGGTCGCCGTCGCCAGAGCGCTGGCGACCAAGCCACGCGTGCTGCTCGCCGACGAGCCGCTCGCGTCGATGGACGAAGACAACGCCGCGATCGTCATGGGATTGCTCGAGGCTGCAGCCGCCGGCGGCACGACCGTGATCGTCGCCACGCATCGCCACACCTTCCCCGCCAGCCGGATCCTTCGCCTGCCGAGCGCGCGGGTGATGACCAACGGTGCCAAGCGCCCGCATGCGAACGCCAACGGCCACTCCAATGGCGCTGCCAACGGGAGCGCCGGCAGCAACGGCAATGGTCACGGCAACGGACACACCAACGGCGTGGTGGTGCAGCGCGCGTGGTGGCGGACGATCGTCCCGGCTCGCGAGCGAGCGCACCGCGCGCCTATACCGAAACGGCTCCCACTCTGGCGACGGGCGGCGGCGTTCAGCGCGAACAGCTACCGCCTCGTCGTTCTCCACGGACTGCGCAGCTGGAGCCGCGACGCAAGGCAGACGACACCGGTGCTCGGCACGATCGCCCTGCTCTTGATGCTGTGCGGGACGCTCGCTCTGATCGGCGTCGCGGTCCAGCATGCGGTCGCGGACCAGGCCGGCCAGGCTTCGCTTGTCCGGGTGTACCTCGCCGGCGGCGCGACTGATAGCAGCATCACGACGCTGGAGGAAAAGCTGCGAGCCGACCCGCGCGTCGCCTCCGTCACCTACGTCTCGCCTGAGCAGGCGCTTGCGGAAGCCCAAAAGCGCCCTGGGCTCGACAACCTCTCGAGCCTCAGCTCGACGAACCCGTTCCCGGCGAGCCTGGACGTGCGCGTGAAGGTCGTGACCCAGGTGGCCGCGGTGGCCACTTCGGTCAAGGGAGACTCTGCGGTCGATCCCGCCTACTCGACGTCTTACGACCCCGACACCTACTCACGCTTGCGACGCTTCGCGCTCATCGCCGGTGGCATTGCCGGCGGCATCGTGCTGCTGTTCGGGGTGGTCGCGTACGCGGTGATCGCCAACGCGATGCGTGGCATCGCAGTCGCCAGGCGGCCGGAAGTCTCAGTCACGCGGCTGCTCGGAGCGCGTGGCTGGATGGTCCGGGGGCCGTTCGTCGTCGAGGGCCTGACGACAGGGGCGCTCGCCGGCGCAGTGGCGGCGGCCGCGGTCGCCGGCGCCTACCTGCTTGCGACACGCTTCGAGTCGACGGTTTACTTCCAGGTGTTGCCCGGCGTAAATGAGACGGCCGTTCAGTACGTGCTGGCCGCCGTATTGACGGCCGGCCTGGTGCTGGGTGCCGCGACCGCGATGCTCGGCTTCCGCAAGGCGCGGGGGTGAAGCGACTCCTCGTCGCCACCGGACTGGTCGGGGCATTTCTCGCCGCGCAGGTGTCGAGCGCCGGGGCGACCGACGCGTCGCCCTGCCCCACGAGCACGACATCCTCGGGCAGCCGGGTCAGCTGCCCGGCGCCCACGGATCCCAACCAGGCGGCGTACGACCAGCTCAAGACGCGGCTGGGCGGCGACGTCGCGCGGGCCCTCGCGGCCCAGCAGCGCTTGCGCCGGACGCTCGACCAGTTCGCGGGCATCGAGCAGTCGCTGACGGCGGAGGTCGCGCAAGAGGAAGCAGTGGTCGCGCAGCTGGAACAGCGGATCGCGACCCTCGACTCCGAGATCGTGGACACGCAGGAGCGGATCGACGTCGAGAAACAGGAGCTCGCCGTGCTGTCGCGAGCGATCTACCGCGAGCCTGACTCGTTCTGGCTGCTCCTCGCGCGAACCGGCAACCTGCACGACGCGCTGATGGCGACCGCGGACGCGGTCGTGGCCGGCCAGCGCGCGCACGCCCTGCAGAACAGGCTCGAGGCAGACCTCGTGAAGCTGCAGGCGGACCGCGATGCCCGCCAGGCGGACCTCGACAGGGAAAGCAACACGCTCGCCCTGCTGAACGCCAACCTGAGCTCGCTGCAAGAGGTGATCGACGAGCAAGGCCTCGTCAGCGGGAACCTCACGACGCTGATGGCGCAGCTGAACACCGCCAAGAGTCAGTTGCGCAACCAGGCGCCCGACATCACCGCGACGCTGGCGCAGCTGCTCGAGTCGCAGGAGCAGGACCTGATCCTGCGTTCGTACCAGACCGCGTGGACCCAGGCCCAGGTGGGCACGGGCCTCGCGCTCGTGAACAAGCTCCTGCCCGCCGGCAAGACGATCGCGGGGCTGGCGCTTTCGTGGCCCATGAGCGCGTTCCAGATCACGCAGGTGTTCGGGCCCACGAGTGTGACGCTCGAACCTGCCCTTGCGCCGTACAAGCACTTCCACACCGGAATTGACATCTCAGCACCGCTCGGCGCGGCCGTGATGGCCGCCGCGGATGGCATCGTCGTCGCCGTCGGCCACACCACATCGGGCTACGGGAACTACGTGATCATCGCTCACGGTGGCGGCATCGCCACGCTGTACGGGCACCTGCTCGCGACTAAGGTCAGGTACGGCGACAAGGTCGTGCGTGGGCAGGTGATCGGGCTGGAGGGGTCCACCGGTTTCTCCACCGGGCCGCATGTCCACTTCGAGCTGCGCGTGGACAACCAGGTCGTCGACCCGATGCCCTACCTGCCAATCCCAGGGACGAACTGGTCCGGCCAGTAGACTCTCAAATCTGGCTACGCCCCCGTAGCTCAGGGGCGCCGGGCGCGCTATTTAATAGTTAGATTTCTTGAACGCGCCCCCGTAGCTCAGGGGCGCCGGGCGCGCGCAGGGCGCACTACTTAGTAGTTAGATTCTTGAACGCGCCCCCGTAGCTCAGGGGATAGAGCAGGACGGTCCTAACGTCAAGGTCGGGGGTTCGATTCCCTCCGGGGGCACCATTTGTCGAAGGGTTTCTTAGGCGGCGCGTTCGCCCCAGCGGCGTCGCCTGGTGAACATCTCCGGGACCCCCAAACCCACCCCCCCCCGCCCCTTCACCGTCCTCCCCAACGCCTCACAGAAACCTCACAGCCGGCTCTTAGATGCGCTTGATGCGACGGGCGCAAGCTTCCGCCCATGAACACCACCGATCGGGCTCACGCCCGGGACGCCGCCCTCCGCCTCCTCAACCGCCTCACCTACGCCGCCGCGTTCGCGGCCGTCGCCGGCGTAGGCCTGTTCAGTGCCGTGAGCGCCGCCACGATCCCAGGCTCAACATCCGCCACGTCGACTAGCACCAGCACTTCGGACTCGGCCTCCAGCACCTCCAACTCATCCTCTTCACAGACCTCATCGAACTCCTCGACCTCGAGCGGCATCTCCTCCTCGAGCGGCGTCAGCTCCTCCTCGTCGGGCACCACCCACGCCGTTTCAGGCGCCTCCCACTAAGGCACGATGTCCGACTCCATCCTCTGGTACACGACCCGCGGCGCAGGTGCCGTGACCCTGATCCTCCTCAGCGCGGTCGTCGTCCTGGGGATCCTTTCCAACCTCCGGGTGCAGTCCCCCAGCTGGCCCCGCTTCCTGACCACCGGCCTGCATCGCAACCTCGCCCTGATGACCCTCGTCTTTCTCGCCCTCCACATCGTCACCGCGGTCGTCGATCCCTTCACCAACCTCGGTTGGGCCGCGGCCATCGTCCCCTTGTCGTCCTCCTACCGCACCTTCTGGCTCGGTCTCGGCGTGATCTCGTTCGAGCTCCTGCTCGCGATCGTCGCGACGAGCCTCGTCCGTGGACTAATCGGACACCGCGTCTGGCGCGCGATCCACTGGCTGACGTACGCGGCCTGGCCGGTGGGCGTCGTGCACGGAATTGGCACCGGAACCGACACCCTGGCCGCCTGGATGCTGGCCATCACGGCGGGTTGCGTCGCCGCCGTCGGCGGCGCGATCGTGCTGCGGCTGAGCGCCGGCTCCAAGGACCCGCTCGCAGGGGCGCGCTCAAACTTCCAAGCAGCCGTGGACAGGCGCGAACCACAGTGACGCGCCTTCTCGCCGGCCCGGATGATCGACTTCCGCTGCCACCCGTCGACGGCCGCTTTATCGAGCTGCTCGAGCGCTCGCGACTCATCGGTCGAGGTGGCGCGGGATTTCCCACGGCCGTCAAGTGGCGCGCTGTGGCGCAACGGTCGCGCGGCAACGCCGTCATCGTGGTCAACGGAGCCGAAGGTGAGCCCCGAAGCCAGAAGGACAGGATTCTCATGACAACGCGTCCGCACCTCGTCCTCGATGGCGCGTTCATCGCGGCGCGAGCGCTGAGAGCGCGACGCGTGGTCCTCTACATCGGCGAGCGCCACGAACAAGCCCGCAACGCGCTGTTGCGCGCGCTGGGCGAGCGCGGTGAGCCCGAGCGAGGCATGGTCTCCTTCGCAGCGGCACCGGCCCGCTACGTCGCCGGGGCAGAGAACGCCGCCATCCATTTCTTGAACGAAGGCATCGCCACGCCCACGAACATCCCGCCCTATCCCTTCGAGCGAGGGGTCGAAGGCGCGCCGACCCTGGTCCAGAACGTGGAGACGCTTGCGCGAGTCGCCCTGCTCGCCCGTGGCACCCCCGCTGACACGGCCCTGATAACCCTCGTCGGCGCAGTGCGCCAGCCAGGCGTGCTCGAAGTTCCGATGGGGACGACGATCGGCGAGGCGGTCCGGCTCGGCGGAGGTGCCACCGAGTCGCCGCGCGGCGTGCTCGTCGGTGGTTACTTCGGGTCCTGGATGGAGCCGCAAGCCGCCTGGCAGGCGCCGATCGACCAGGACCTCAGGCTCGGTTGCGGCGTCATCGGCGTGCTTCCGGCCACCCGATGCCCCGTCTGCGAGACGGCCGGGATCATGCGCTATCTCGCCTCGGAAAGCTCGGCGCAGTGCGGACCCTGCTTCTTCGGCCTGCGGGCCCTCGCCGACGCATCCACGCGCATCGCGGAGCGGGGCGCGAGCCCGGACGACCTCAGACGACTCCAGCGCTGGGCGAGCGAGGTCCGCGGCCGAGGCGCGTGCAAGCACCCCGACGGCGCGGTCATGTTCCTCGCATCGGCGCTCGACGTCTTCGCGAACGAGTTTGTGCACCACAGCGCGCACGAGGAGCGCGAGGTCCGGCGAAGCGCATGAGCAAGCCGCTCATGCTGACCGTCGACCGCATCAAATGCGATGGGCGCGGGCTCTGCGCGGAGCTGCTGCCCGAGCTGATCCGCCTCGACGACTGGGGCTATCCGATCATCTCCCCCGGACCCGTCCCCGAACACCTGGTACCGCTTGCCCAGCGCGCGGTTGAAGATTGCCCTGTGCTCGCGCTCGCCCTTCGCCGCATGGAAGCCAAGGCGTGAGCGTCAGCCTGCTCGGCATAGCCGACGACCGGGCCCTGGGCAGCTCGGTTCGCGTCATCGTGACCCGGCCCCAGTCGCTGGCGGCCGCCAAGGCCGCGGTTGACGACGTCCTCCGCGCGATCGACGCATCCGCCAGCCGCTTTCGCGAGGACAGCGAGCTCAGCCGGCTGAACGCGGCACCCGACAAAGTCATCAGGGTCAGCCCGCTGCTCGCGCAGGCGATCGCCGAGGCCCTCCGCGGGGCCACCCTCACCGACGGAGCGGTCGATCCTACGGTGGGACATGCGGTCCGGCTGGCCGGATACGACGCCGACTTCGAGTCCGTGGCTCCCTTCGGGGAAGGCCTTCACCTCGTGGCTCGCCGCGTGCCCGGTTGGCAGGCAGTCCAGTTCAGCGCCGCGACGCGCACCGTCCTCCTGCCCCGAGGCGTCCAGCTCGACCTGGGCGCCACCGCCAAAGCACTCGCGTCAGACCTCGCCGCGGCCGCCGCCTTTGCTGCGATGTCAAAGCAGGGAGGCGTCCTCGTGAGCCTCGGCGGCGACATCGCCCTCGCCGGCGCGCCGCCCCCTCGAGGCTGGTCGATCCAGGCCAGCGAGGACGCCGCCACGCCGATCTCCGATGACGACGAAGCCGTCTCGATCAGCTCGGGCGGCATGGCGACCTCGGGCACGACCGTCCGGCGATGGATGCGCGGCCAGACGATCCTTCACCACATCATCGACCCGGCGACAGGCCTGCCCGCCAACAGCGTCTGGCGGACGGCGACAGTCGTCGCGGGCAGCTGTGTCGACGCCAACATCGCCTCCACCGCAGCGATCGTGCTGAGCGAACGCGCGCCCGCGTGGCTCGAGGAGCGCCACCTGGCCGCGCGGTTGATCGACCGGGACGGAGGAATCCACCGCATCGCCGGCTGGCCCGCCGGGCGCCCGCAGGGCGCACCCCAAACGGACGCAAATCGAAGCTGATCCCCAAGATTCTCTGAGCAATTTCCCAGGAATCTCGATCAGCATGGAGTCGATGAACAAAGAGACGGCTCGTGTCCTCGTCGTCGACGATGAGCCGAACATCACCGAGCTGGTGGCCATGGCGCTCCGCTACGAGGGCTTCACGGTCAAGACGGCCGCCACCGGGCGCGGCGCTCTGACCGCGGTCACCCAGTTCTCGCCGTCGCTCGTGATCCTCGACGTGATGCTTCCGGATATCGACGGGATCGAGGTCTTGAAGCGGCTCAACAGCGCCGGCGCCAAGGTGCCGATCATCTTCCTGACCGCGAAGGACGCGACTGAGGACAAGGTGCACGGCCTGACCATCGGGGGCGACGACTACGTGACCAAGCCCTTCAGCATCGAGGAGCTGATGGCCCGCGTCCGCGTCGTCCTGCGACGCCACGGGAACAACGCAGAGACCGGCAAGCTCGCCCTGGCTGACCTCGAGCTCGACGACGAGGCGCACGAGGTGCGCCGCCACGGTCACGTCATCGACCTCACCAACACCGAGTACAGGCTCCTTCGCTACCTGCTCATCAATGCCGGACGCGTCCTGACCCGGAGCCAGATCCTCGATCACGTCTGGCACTACGACTTCGGCGGCGACGCGAGCGTGCTGGAGACCTACATCAGCTACTTGCGACGCAAGGTCGACCGCTACGACCCGCCGCTCGTCCAGACCGTGCGCGGCGTGGGATACGTGCTCCGAACGCCAAGGAAGTGACCTTGTCGCTCCGGGGGCGCTTGCTGATCGGGGTGGTGACTCTGGTCGTCGTCGGATTGATCGTGTCGGACGTGGTGATGTACGCCGCGATGCGCAACTCGCTGCTCAGCCCGATCAGCAAGCAGCTGGTCGCACCCTCGAGCAGGACTACGGCGCAGATCGTCCTGTCGCACACCGACTGCAACGGACACGGACCCGGCGTGACGGACTTCCCCACCGGCACGGTCGCGGAGCGCATCGGCGAGGACGGCACCGTGCTGCAGTATTGCCGGCTGGGGCCGTTCGGCAACACGGAGACGGCTGCCGGTCTGCAGCTTCCTAAAGAGCTACCCAATCAGGGGATCGACCACCCCGCCACCCCGTTCAACGTGGCGGACGCGAGCGGCGTGCACTACCTCGCGACGGCTTGGCCCGAGGATTCCTTCAACGGCCAATTTGTCGTGTTCGCGATTCCAGTGACGGATGTCAACACGACGCTGAGCAACCTGCTCCTTCTCGAGATCGAGATCGGGCTCGCGGTTGCGGCGGCCACGGTGATCCTCGCGCTGGTGATCATCCAGCTCGGGCTGCGCCCCCTCCAGAAGATGGGCGGTGTGGCGGGTGAGATCGCGGCGGGCGACTACAGCCGTCGTGTCGCACCCGCGACCTCGAGGACGGAGATCGGCCGCCTGGGCCTCGCGCTCAACGCGATGCTCAGCCAGATCGAGGCCGCATTCGAGCAGCGGGCCGCATCCGAGCGGCGGTTGCGCCGCTTCATCGCCGACGCCTCGCACGAGCTGCGCACTCCGCTGACCTCCATCCGCGGCTATTCCGAGATGCTCCGAAGGGGCGCGTCGAAATCTCCCGCCGACTCCGACCTCGCCCGGCGCAGGATCGAAGAGGAGTCCGTGCGGATGTCCACCCTGGTCGACGATATGCTCCTGATCGCGCGGCTCGACCAGGGCCGGCCGCTGGAGACCAGGCCGGTCGACCTGCAGGCGATCGCGAGTGACGCCGCGGCCGACGCCCGGGCGGTTGCGCCGAAACGCGAGATCACACTGCAGGCCCCGGCAACAGTCGTCGTGAGCGGCGACGATACGCGCCTCCGTCAGGTGGTCGGCAACCTCGTACGCAACGCGCTGGTCCATACGCCTGGCGCGTCGCCCATCGAGATCGCGGTCAGCACGCAGAACGGCGCCGCGCAGCTCTCGGTTGTCGACCATGGCCCCGGGTTGCGGCCCGAGGACCGGGGCCGGATCTTCGAACCGTTCTACCGGGCGGATCCCAGTCGCAGCCGCGACAGCGGAGGCGCCGGCCTCGGTCTCTCGATCGTCAATGCCGTGGTCGTCGCGCATGGCGGGCGTGTCCAGGTGAAGGAGACCAGCGGCGGCGGAGCAACCTTCGAGGTCGCGCTGCCGCTGGCCTCCGGGCCTGGCTAGCTTCGGCTTCTATCCAGGCACCCCGATCGGGCTCGCCGCCGGATCGTCTCCAAGCGAGCTCCAAGGTTTGTCTCAGATCGCTATGAGGGCTGGACCTCATCGTGGTCTTTGGCGCCCGATGCCACCTCGGGGCCTTTCCCCCCAAACGTAGGGGCCGACCCCTAGCGGCCCCTACACCCCCTCCCCTTCCCCGCCAGCCAGGGAAGTTGGCCTGGCGGGAAGCGCTCGGGGCCGGATGGAGAGCGTCGGAGGCTTGCCGATGACGAGGCGTCAGAGCTTCCAGTGGATGCCCTGCAGCACCGGCTTCGCCGTCGCCACGTACGCCTTCAGGTTGTCCTGGCGAGTGACCACCATCACGATGTAGTAGACGCTGCCGCTGGTATTGGCTCCGGCGAACAGCGACGACGCCGCCGCCACCGAGTGCCCGCCCGCCGTGAGGGTGAAGCACAGGGACCATGACACGCCGTGAACGCCGTTGAACGTGCCGTTCGTCGCGGTGGTGCCTCCACAGGTTCGGGCGTCCGGGTAGTTCTGCTTGAAGTAAGCGTCGATGGTGTTCTTGTTGTCCTGCGCGGTCTGCGTGGGACTCGACCGTCCGCTCGCTGCGGTCACCGAGCCTTCGCTGTTCGGGTCGGTGAGGACGATCGCTTCGCTGTCCTTGTTCGCCACCGACCAACCTGCAGGGACGGGCATCGTCACGCCGTCGTTCGACTCGGTGTGCGCGCCTGACGTCGCGGTCGGCGATCCAATCGGGCTTGGCGTCACGCCGGGACTGGGGCTTGCCACATCTGGACTCGACAGGCTGCTTCCGTTCGTGTTGTTCGACGACCGGTTGCCGATGATCGCGAGCGCCGTCCCGCATCCGGCCATCAGGACGACGAGCGCCACGACCCCCGCGATGATCAGCATCCACGGCGTGCGGTGCACGGGTGGCACCGGACCGGCCGGCGTGTAGTAAGGGCTCTGGTAGCCGGTGGGTGGGGCGATCCCCGGCGGCGGACCGGGCGGGGGGCCTGGTAGCGGCCCGGGCGGAGGCGCCGAGGGCGCGCCCTGCATCGGAGCCGTCGCCACGGCGGAGGGAGCCGTCAGTGGCGTGCCGCACGACATGCAGTAGAGGTTGCCGTCGGGATTCTGCGCGCCGCACCTCGCGCAGGTCATCGCCACCTAAGCGGACCCTGAGGAGCTGGTCGGCGTCTCGCCCACCGGCTTGCGTGCGCGCTTGAGGGCGCTGGGCGACGCGGTAAGAGCCACGCCGCAGTTGGGGCAGAAGCCCGAAGCCACGATGTGCATGTGGCAGTTGGGGCAGACGGTCTCGGCGAACCCCATATGGGCCGCCTCCTGCAGCAGCGCGTGGTGCAGCAGGTAGCGCACGTAGATGAGAAGGGCACCCACCACGACCGCCTGCCACACAAGGACGAGCAGCGGGGAGACCGCGGACTCCTTCAGAAGGATGGTGCCCAGCGAGAACGCGACGTGTGCGAGCAGGGCCATCGCGACCCCGCCGATCTCGCGGCCCGCCAGGCTCCCCCGGCGGTATCGCCAGACCGTGGCGACGATCATCCCGGTCGCGCTGCCCTGGAGGAGCGGCTGAAAAACCGCAAGCGTCGTGAGGTCGAAGATCCAGTTACCCGGCGTGAGGTGCGCCGGGAGACTCGTGAGCGCGCTGGAGAACGCGACCAGCGATTCGGCCACGCTGAATCCGAGGCCGGCCGCCACGCCGAAGACAAGCCCGTCGACCGTCTCCGGGAAGTTGAGCCGGTTCGGGAGGAACAACGCAGGCAGCGGCTTCAGCGCCTCCTGCACGATTGGCACCAGCAGACCCAGGAACAGCAGCGTGCCAACGCTGGCGCCGATGTTGGTCAGAGGGTTGCCTACCGCCGGATAGGGGTTGAAGACCGCACGCTCGATCAGCGTCAGGACCAGGCCGACCACGGCGCCGCCCCCGATCGTGAAACCGAGGACGATCGCCGGCTCGTCGCGGTAGACCTGCGCCTCGTACAGGTAGATCAGGTACAGGACCGGCACCAGGAAGGTCGCGACCAGGATCGCCGCGGTGATCAGCCCGGAGAGGTACAGGACGATGATCCCCCCGAGGCCGACCGCGAACGCCCAGCGGAACTCGTGGATCTTGTGCTGGCCGAGGTGCGGGAACAACGTGGTGAAAACTGACGGCTGGATTACGTGCTCGGCGGGGTGCGCGGCGTAGCGGTACTCGCGTGTCCGCGTGCTCGCGCTCGCGCTCGCGTTGCCGAGCTCACCCATCGTGCCCTGATGGGCGCCGCAGCGTGTGCAGAACACCCCATCCGGCACGTCGTTCGCGCAGTGGTCGCAGCGCATTGGCCGGAAAGGATATCCGGCGAGTGCCGGACTTTAGGCTTGCTTAGCCCCCTCTGCCTCCGCGGGCACCCAGCCCCGGACGAAATGGCAGGAGTAGTGGCCGGGATGCTTCTCGAAGTACCGCTGGTGATACTCCTCTGCGCGCCAGAAATCGGTCGCGGGAACTATCTCGGTCACGATCTGGCGGTCAAAGAACTTCTGCGCCTCCACCAACGACTTGCGCGCCGCCTGCTCCTGCTCGGGGTTGCTGTAGAAGATCACCGAGCGGTACTGATGGCCCGTGTCCGGTCCCTGGCGGTTCAGCGTCGTCGGGTCGTGCATGTTCCAGAACGAGTTGAGGAGCTGCTCGTACGAGACCTTGGCCGGATCGTATGTCACCTCGACCGCTTCGGCGTGCCCGGTGCGCCCCATGCACACCTGCTCGTACGAAGGATGGTCGACATGGCCGCCCTCGTAACCCGAGACAGCCTCGATCACGCCCGGCACCTCGTTGAAAAGATGTTCGACGCCCCAGAAGCAACCGCCGGCGAAAGTGGCTTTCTCCATCTCACCCTCCAACATATTCAGGACCCATCATGATTCCCCAGCCGGACGATTCCCTAACCGCAATGCCGCGGCGCCGCTGGTGGCACCTCGCCACGGTGGACATCACGCCGCTGCTGCGGCATCGCGACTTTCGACTGCTTTTCATCGGAAGGTTTGTGTCCTATTTCGGCTCGATGGTTACAACCGTCGCGTTCCCCTTCCAGGTCTACCAGCTCACGCACAGCGTGCTGCTTGTGGGAGCGCTGGGCGTGCTCGAGTTCGGCGCGATCCTGATCTTTGCCTTTGTAGGTGGCGCGCTGGCCGACGCTCGCGACCGCAGGTCGATGGTCTTGCTGGCCGAAGCCGCCCTGATGGGCTGCAGCCTCCTCCTCGCCGGCAATGCCGCGCTCGCGCAGCCGCAGTTGTGGCTGCTGTTCGCGGTCGCGACCGCGTGGGGCGTCCTCGATGCGATTCAGCGCCCTTCGCTCGACGCGATGCTGCCCCGCCTCGTGGACAAGCGCGAGTTGGCGGCGGCTGCTGCGCTCGGCAGCCTCCGCGGCACCCTGGGCATGATCCTCGGACCTGCGCTCGGCGGCGTCCTGATCGCGGTCTTCGGACTTCCCTTCACCTTCCTCTTCGATGTGGCGACGTTCGTGGTGGGGCTCGCCTGCTTGTGGCTCATGCGGGCGGTGCCACCGCCGGTCGATGCCGAACGGCCGAGCCTGCGCCGCGTCGTCGAGGGGTTGCGGTACGCCAAAAGCCGTCAGGAGCTGATCGGGACCTACGCCGTCGACATGCTCGCGATGTTCTTCGGCATGCCTTTCGCCCTCTTCCCGGCCATCGCGCAGGGACTCGGTGGCGCCAAGGTCTTGGGCCTGCTGTACGCCGCTCCGGCGGTGGGATCGTTTCTCTTCTCGGCGACCAGCGGCTGGACCAACCGCGTCCACCGGCATGGGATGGGCCTGGTCGTGGCCGCGACCATTTGGGGCCTTGCGGTCATTGGTTTCGGTCTTGCCCCTGGGCTGCTGCTCGCCCTCGTCTTCCTTGGGCTGGCCGGTGCGGCTGACATGATGAGTGGCGTCTTTCGATCGGTGATCTGGAACCAGACGATCCCCGACTCCCTACGCGGCCGGCTGGCCGGGATCGAGATGATCAGCTACACGTCAGGCCCGGCCCTCGGCAACTTCGAGGCCGGCCTCGTCGCCTCGCTGTTCAGCGTCCGGGTCTCGATAGTATCGGGCGGAATCCTGTGCGTGATCGGCTGCGTGCTGGCGGCGATTGCGCTGCCCGCGTTACGCACCTACGACGCACGCCTGTACCATCTCGCGCCAGATCCCCAGGCCGGCAGCGTCAAGCGGGAGAAGCAATGAGCGCCAACCAACTCCTGGTCGTACTGATGGCCGCGACGGCCGTGCTCGCGCTGTGGGCGGCCTTTTTCGCAACACGCGCTGACTGGGCCACCCGGCGCGCGATGAAGAGCTGGGACAGCGCGACCAAACCGATACCCAAGCTCGTCTTCACGGGCCAGGTCTCGCCTGGGCAGGCAATCGACCTGGAGGTGGAGAACCTCGGTGGGACGCTGGCTGCAGGGGGAATCATCGTGCACGCGAGCGACGAGCTTTACGGCGGGGAAGTGACGCTGCCGCAGAACGCGCCGGCCAGGCACATCTCTCTGCCCTTCATCGTCAAGGCCTGGAAGCGGGCGCTCGAGCCTGAATGCCTCGTGCTCGTCGTCCGCGACGTCAGCGGACGGTGCTGGGACTACGCCGACGGCGGCAAGCAGGTGAAGAACCCGCGCCGCTGGCTGTCGGGCCAGCTGCGCGGGCTTCGGATGCAGGGCATGATCGATTTCCCGGGCGTGGCCGGCAGGGAGAAACGCTGAGCCTGCTAGTGCGTGTGGTCGAGCTCCGCCTTCAGCTTCAGCTCGACATTTCCTTTTAGCGCCTGCGACACGGGGCAACCATCCTTCGCATCCTCGGCCAGCTTTTGAAACTCGCCTGCTTCGATGCCGTGGACATGCCCTCGCACCGTCAGCGTGATGGTCGTGATCCCTGTGCCGGGCACGAACTCGACCTCGGCCGTGGTGTTCAGACGCTCGGGATGATGGCCCGCCTTGCTCAGGCCGTTGGACAAAGCCATCGAGTAACAGGCGGCGTGTGCCGCAGCGAGCAGCTCTTCGGGACTCGTGCCGCCGTGCGTGCGCTCCGCGCGGGACGCCCACGTGACAGGAAACTCGCCGAAAGCTCCGCTGGCGACCTTGACCCGACCCTTGCCGCTGGCGAGGTCGCCTTCCCAAACCGTATCCGCCCTGCTTACAGCCGCCATCCGATCAGTCCCCCTTTGTGTTGACGCTCGGTTTCGAACAGTTAAACGTTAAGGCGCGACGTGTGCTTCCTCAGCATTACGCCATGACCACCGGGTCGTTGTGTCTGAGAATGCGCCTTCTGGGCCCGGCAACCGTACTTTTGGCGCTCGGCGCGTGCTCGCCCAACCTTTCGACGCCCACGCCATCGCCCTATCCGACGACGACCTTCCGCGTGGACCAAGGCACGAGCAAATCGATCTTCGTCATGACAAAGGGAGAAACCATCCTGGTCCCGGGTGCGATCGCCGGTGATCCGACCCTTGCGGTCGTGGCGCGGTATCCGGGCGCCACAGTCCTCGAGGCGATGGCTTCTGGCCGCCGCCACATGTTTTCACCCCCGCCCGTGATCGCGGCATGTGGTGGCGGCCGGGACTGCGCTCAAATGGCAGGCGTCACATTCCAGGTCGTGGTCGAGAGCGCAGGCGATCTTCTCCAGGTGGGAGGCGGCGACGCCGGCTGGAGGTATCGTGTCCCGCTCGGGCAGCGGCTCGAGGTCTCCCTCCTCAATTCTCCGAACCAACCCCCCTGGGAAAGTCTCGCTTCGTTGGACCCGGCCGTCATCATGCCCGAGGAATCGTCCTTCGTCACCGAGTCGGGCATCCGGCGAATCTTCGTAGCCCGACTTGTCGGAGGCACGGCCGTCGATGCGTGCCGCACCTCGAACTGCCGGCCGGACCAGGCAGTACTGTGGTGGTCCTTCACCGTGGGAAGCTAAGCGTCACCGATGCAGGCGCACGAGATTCCGGAGCTGGATCCTCAGCCGCGGGATGCCGAGGGTCACGGCTACCTTGACTTCCTGGCCTCAGACAAGCTCAGCGTCGGACTTGCCGTGTGGCCCGCCGGATCGACCGATCGCCAGCGGCCACATAATGAGGACGAGGTCTACTACGTGATCAGCGGCCGCGCGGTGATCCGGGTCGCGGCCGAAGACAGGCCGGTCCAGGCGGGAAGCCTGGTCTTCGTCGAAGCCCACGTCGAGCATCGCTTCCATGACATCGAAGAAGACCTCCGCGTCCTCGTCTTTTGGGCGCCGCCGCACGATGCTCCCCGTCATGCTTAACCCGTGTCGCAGCAGCCCCTACTCGTAACGACGACGGAGAGGCCCGCGGGCTACGAGGTCAAGCAGGCGCTGGGTCAGGTGTTCGGTGTGGTCGTGCGCAGCCGCGGACTCGGCGGCAACGTCATGGCGGGCCTGCGCTCTCTGGCCGGCGGTGAGATCGTCGAGTACACGCGGCTCGTCGAAGACACGCGCCGGCACGCGATCGACCGAATGATCGAGAACGCACGCGCGATGGGAGCCAACGCGGTCGTGATGATGCGGTTCGACTCCTCCGAGATGGGACAGACGATGACCGAGGTCGTCGCTTACGGGACCGCCGCGATCATCGAGCGGAGCCAGTAATGCATCTCGAGCTCGTGATCTGCGGCATCGTTGCCGTGTTCGCGATCGTCGGTTATTTCGTATGGGATCGGCGCTATCGCGGCGACAGCCAGGGGTCGTTCAAGCCCACCGGCGAGGTGTTCAAAGACCCGACCTCAGGCAAGATGACCCGCGTCTACGAAGATCCGTCCACCGGACGCCGCCAGTACCGGGAAGAGTCCTGAGCCTCTAACCCAGCTCGCGTTGCGAAGCGGTGTTGGGCTCCAGGTCGTCGCTTGCGGCCTTCATCTCGGCCACGGTGCCCATCGCCCTGTTGCGCAGGTGCCGGGCCTTACCGCCACTCCATCGCTGGACGTCGCGGCCGGCTGCCATCGCCCTGTCGACGGCCATCTGGCGTCGCGCGGCTCCGCGCTGGGGGTCGAAGAGATACCCGACTGCCATCGCGGCCGCGATCCCACCGGCGAACCACAAGCCGGCAGTCCGCCAGAACGGCCGGCGTGGCTTTGCCACGACGACCGGCATCGGCCTGTCCCGCAGCTGACCCGCCATCTGCAGCAGGTCGCTTGACCGGTCGCGCAGCATGGATGGCACGTTCTTGAGCTCTCCGGCCTTTTTCTGGGCGACCTTCGCCGCCTTTTCCGACAATCTCGTGGTTTCCATACCTAGGGAACGGCCTCTCGATCGTCGCTACTCGCGCCGCCGCCAGCAGGTTTCCACACCGCCCAGAGGGGGAATGTGTCAGGTGAAGTCATGAGTGAAACAAAGGTGGTCGGCTGCCCTAAGTGCGGCCAGAAGAACCGAGTCGATGCCGCCGCCGCGGGCGTTCCACAGTGCGCGAAGTGCGGTTCGGAGCTGCCCTGGCTCGCTGAGGTCTCGACGGCCAGCTTCCACTCCGCGGTTGAGGCCAGCCCGGTGCCCGTGCTGGCCGACTTCTGGGCACCGTGGTGCGGGCCTTGCCGGATGGTCAGCCCCGCCGTCGAACGGCTGGCCGCTGACCTGGCGGGCAAGCTCAAGGTCGTCAAGATCAACACCGACGAGCAGCCCGAGCTGCAGCAGCGGTTCGGAGTCCGCAGCATCCCGACGCTGGTCCTGTTTCAGGACGGCCGGGAGAAGGACCGCGCCGTGGGTGCGCGACCCGCCGCGGCGCTGCGCGAGTGGGTCGACGCGAGACTGAACACTCCCGCCCGCTGAGACCCTAGCCGGGAGGCGCGGCGAGCACCATTCGCACCTCGCGCGCGACTTCCACGTCCTCGCGCGCTTTGATCACCAGCGTCGGTACCTGTGCCCCGGGGGCGCTGATGTCGCTGTCGGGCCGCAGGCTCGCGTTGAGAGTCGGACCGAGCTCGACGCCCAGGAAACGCAGCCCCGCCACCGCCGCCGCGCGCACGGGCGCCGAGTTCTCGCCCACACCTCCTGTGAACACGAGCGCATCCAGCCCGTTCATGGCCGCGGCCATCGCCGCGATCAACGAGCGAAGGCGGTGGATGTAGACGTCGAAGGCAAGCTCGGCGCGGTCGTCGCCGTCCGCGATCCTCTGCAGGATCTCACGCATGTCCGCGGTGCCGGCCAGCGCCTTCAGCCCGCCCTGGCGGTCAAGCGCTTCGGTCAGGGCCGGCTCGTCGATACCCGCGTGGCGCTGTAGCCACAGAAGCATCCCCGGATCGACCGTCCCGGAGCGAGTGGCCATCACAAGTCCCTCGAGCGGCGTGAATCCCATCGTCGTGTCCACGGAGCGGCCGGCGCGAACGGCTGCGAGCGAGGCGCCCGCCCCCAGATGGCACGTGACAACGCGCATCTCCGAGGGCTGCCGGCGCAGGATCTGAGCCGCGCGCCGAGCGGCGTACGCGTGGGAAAACCCGTGAAAGCCGTAGCGCCGGACGCCATAACGCTCGCGCCACTCCTCCGGGACCGCATATGTGGACGCGGCCTCCGGCATTCGTGAGTGGAACGCGGTGTCCAGGCAAGCCACGCCTGGCGCACGGGGCAGCAGCTCGCGCGCGGCAGCGATTCCCGCGAGGGCAGCCGGAAGATGCAGCGGCGCGAGATCGGTGATGGTGACGAGGTAGCGGATGACCTCGGCGTCGAGCCGCACCGACGTCCGATAGCGGGGCCCGCCGTGCACGACGCGGTGGCCGATCGCCTCGACCCCCTCCATATCGTGGATTGCGGTGGCGAGCTGTGTCTCGTCGAGCCTTCCCTCGGTGACCGGAAACTCCTTGTCCGCGAGCACCTTGTCGTCCGGATCAACGAGGCTCACCTTGAGCGAGCTTGATCCGGCATTGAGGACGAGGACGCGCAACGCTGCTACTCAGAAAAGGGTCTTCATCGGGAAGGAGAGCAGCGGCGCTTGCCCCGGCGCCAGCCGGGGTCGGCTTTGCCGACGCCGATCGACCATGTCCTGGCGGATACGCGCAGCCGTCGAGCCCAGCGACGGCACGCGGTCGATCACGTCGATGACGAGGTGGTAGCGATCGAGATCGTTGAGCATGACCATATCGAAAGGCGTGGTCGTCGTGCCTTCCTCTTTGTACCCGCGCACGTGGATGTTCGGGTGGTTAGTGCGGCGGTAGGTGAGGCGGTGGATCAGCCACGGATACCCGTGGTAGGCAAAGATCACGGGCCTGTCCTTCGTGAACACCTCGTCGAACTCCGCGTCGGTCAGGCCGTGGGGGTGCTCATACGGCGGCTGCAACCGCATCAGGTCGACCACGTTGACGACACGCACGGCGAGCTGCGGAAGGTGCTTGCCGATGAGGTCCGCGGCGGCGAGCGTCTCGAGCGTCGGCACGTCGCCGGCGCACGCGAGGACGACATCAGGCTCCCGGTCCTTGTCCGTGCTGGCCCAGTCCCAGATTCCCAGGCCGCGCGTGCAGTGCGCGATCGCATCGTCCATCGCCAGGTAGTTGAGCGCCGGCTGCTTCCCGGCCACGATTACGTTGACGTAATTGCGGCTGCGGAGGCAGTGGTCTGCCACCGACAGCAGGCAGTTCGCATCAGGAGCGAGGTAGACGCGGATGACCTCCGCCTTCTTGTTCACGACGTGGTCGATGAAGCCCGGGTCCTGATGGGAAAAGCCGTTGTGGTCCTGCCTCCATACGTGCGAGGACAGCAGATAGTTGAGCGACGCGATCGGCCGCCGCCACGGGATCCGCCGCGTGGTCTTCAGCCACTTGGCGTGCTGGTTGAACATCGAGTCGATGATGTGGATGAAGGCCTCGTAGCAATCGAAGAGGCCGTGACGCCCGGTCAGCAAGTAGCCCTCGAGCCATCCCTCGCAAAGATGCTCGCTCAGCACCTCCATGACCCGCCCGTCGGGCCCCAGGTGATCGTCGCCCGGTAGCAGTTCCGCGTCCCACGTCCGATTGGTCGCCTCGAGCACCGAACCGAGGCGGTTGGAGACCGTCTCGTCGGGGCCCATGATGCGGAAGTTGTCTGGGTTCATCTTGATGACGTCGCGGAGAAAGGTGCCCATGACTCGCGTCGCTTCGCTCGAGGTCATGGCAGGGCTTGGCACGTCGACCGCGTAGTCGCGAAAGTCGGGAAGCCGCAGGTCTCTCAGGAGCTCCCCGCCGTTGGCGTGCGGGTTGTCACTCATCCTGCGTTCGCCCTTCGGCGGCAGGTTCGCCAGCTCGCCGACCAGCTTGCCCGAGCTGTCGAAGAGCTCCTCGATGCGGTAGCTGCGGAGCCAGTCCTCGAGGATCCCGACGTGGTCCGGATGGGAGGCGAAGTCCGTCACGGGTACCTGGTGCGCGCGGAACGTGCCTTCGATCTGCTCTCCGTCCACGGTCTTCGGCCCGGTCCAGCCCTTGGGCGTGCGCAGGATGATCATCGGCCACGTTGGGCGGCCAGATTCATGACCTGTCCTCGCCTTTTCGTGGATGCGCGCGATCTCGTCCAGCGCCCAGTCGAGCGCCGCCGCCATCTGCTGGTGGACCTTCGGCGGATCGTCGCCGCTCACGACCACAGGCTCGTGGCCGTACCCGCGCATCAGCTCGAGCAGCTCGCGTTCGGGGATTCGCGCGAGCACCGTTGGGTTGGCGATCTTGTAGCCGTTTAGGTGGAGGATGGGCAGCACCGCGCCGTCGCGTGCGGCGTTCAGGAACTTGTTCGAATGCCAGCTTGCCGCCAGGGGCCCGGTCTCCGCCTCTCCATCGCCGACGATGCAGAACACAGTCAGCTTGGGGTTGTCGAACGCAGCGCCGTACGCGTGGACCAGCGCGTAGCCCAGCTCGCCGCCTTCGTGGATGGAACCCGGCGTCTCCGGCGCGTTGTGACTCGGCACGCCACCGGGAAATGAGAACTGGCGGAACAGCTTGCGGATCCCGGTCGCGTCCATCGAGACGTCTGGATAGCGCTCGGAGTACGTGCCTTCGAGGTAGGCGTTGGCGACGCCCGCGGGCCCGCCGTGACCTGGGCCCATGATGTAGATCGCGTCGAGATCGCGCTTCTTGATCACGCGGTTGGCGTGCGCGTAGATGAAGTTGAGCCCGGGCGTCGTGCCCCAGTGGCCCAGCAGCCTGGGCTTGATGTCGTCGAGGCGCAGCTGTCTCTTGAGCAGCGGGTTGTCCAACAGGTAGATCTGGCCAGCCGACAGGTAGTTCGCCGCCCGCCAGTACGCGTTCATCAAGCGGAGTTCCTCCGCGTCCAGGGGCTGGGCGCGTCCGACGTCTGGCGCAGCGAGGCTCCTCGCCTGACTCATCTGTCCCCCACCACCCATCATCATGGCGTGGTGGCTGGCGCGCGGCCGGTGGCCGTCTTTGCCGCGCTCGACCAGGAGGCGCATGCGCTGGTGCGCAGGATGCCGCGGTCGGAAAGCGTCGGACCGCGGCTCTCGACATGGGAGGGCGACGGGCTGGTGGTCGCCGTGGGCGGCGTCGGCAAAGTCGCCGCCGCGATCGCGGCGCAATACGTATGCGACGTGTTCAAGCCGCGATGCCTGATCGCGATCGGTCTCGCCGGCGGCCTCGAGGACGACGTGCGCCCCGGACAGATGGTGATCGGGACCGGGGCCGTGCAGCACGACCTGGACGGCCGCCCGTTGACCGACGCCAAGGGGGTGATTCCGAGCCTCGGCCTCGCCGTCATCGCGGCCGACCCGGCCGTCTCCGAGAAATTGCTCATCGCCGCCCGGCTCGAATCCAAGCACGCGCGGCCCGGCCTGGTGTTGACCGGCGATCAGATCGTCACCTCGCGCGCGGTACGCGACGCGCTCGCGCGGGAATTCCCCGAAGCCGCGTGCATCGACATGGAGACCGCGGCCGTCGCCCAGGTGGCGCACCAGAACGCGGTGCCGTGGTCCGCACTCCGCGTGCTGTCCGACTCCGCCGATGAAACATTCGACCTGCGAGGCGTCATCGGCCTTGGTGTCGGCACGGCCGCCAACTTGTTCGAAAGCATCATTCAAGCGGTGGTCGAGGAGCTGTGACCGACGACTCGGTTCGCTGGATGTCGGCGGAGCAGATCGGCCGCCGCGTTCGGCTGGAGAAGCTCGATCCGCAATCGGTTGTCAGCGCGCATCTGGACGCGATCGATCGTTTCGACTCACGCATAAACGCGTTCATCTACGTCGAGCGCAAAGCGCAGGCCCGAGTCGCAACCTACGGAGGCGTGACGGTGGCGGTCAAGGACAGCCTTCCTGTGGCGAGCATGCCCTACACGTATGGCACGCCGTCGTGGCGAGACCGGATCGCCGACCAGGACGCAGTGCCGGTAGCGCGTGCTCGGTCGTGGGGAATGGTGATCCTGGGCAAGACAAATCTCCCCGAGCTTGCGGCCGCGATCGGCACGACGAACACGATGTTTCCCGCGACCCAGAATCCGTGGCGAGACGGAATCACGCCTGGCGGATCGAGCGGCGGCAGCGCGGCCGCGGCCGCGGCCGGCCTGTGCACCGTCGCGATCGGCGGCGACACCGGCGGCTCGATCCGGATCCCCGCCTCATGCTGCGGAGTGGTCGGCTTCCGCCCCACGCCCGACCGCGTCCCATCCGAGGAGGTCGATGTGACCGTGCTGCAGTCGCGCGGACCCATCGCTCGCACGGTTCATGACGCGCGGGTGCTCTTCGCGGTGATGTCGGGGACCGAACCGAAGTGGGGGGCGGAGCACTACCCGAAACTCATCGGGATGGCTTGTTCCGGCGCGGAGGCTGCCTGCGAGTCCGCGTGCCGGCGCGCGGCCGCCGCATTACGCGACGCGGGCCACACCGTGGAAGAGATCGCCTGGAATCCCGACCCTGTCACGCAGGGCTACGGCACCGTGCGGCGAGCCAGCATGGCGAGCTTTCCCGCCGACCTGTCGACTTTTGGTCCCGGGATCCAGAAGCTTGCCGCGGAGGGACGCGACCTGAAGGCGATGGACTACTTCCACGCGTTCGAGCAGGCAACCGACGCCGCCAATCGCGCAGTTGCCGTGCCCCTGCAGACGCGGTACGACTTTCTTCTCACGCCGACGCTCGGCCTGCTTCCGATGGCGATCGAGAACGTGCCGCCGTTCCTCGGCGACGAATGGGCGCGCTACGTGCAGTTCGTGCTCCCCGTAAGCTTCGCCCGCACGCCGGCCATCTCGATCCCCGCCGGCTTGCACGACGGGCTGCCTGTGGGTGTGCAGCTGGTCGGCCGTTTCGCCCAGGAATATGAGCTGCTCGATTTCGCTGAGCAGCTGGAGAAGATGCCGGGCTTCGGGTTCCAACGACCGCCTGGCCTGGACTGAGGTAAGGAATGAAAGCGCAGAGGGTTGAGATGTTCGTGTGTCCGAGCGCGATGCCCGCGGACACATCAGGCCTGCAGGGACTCGCCGACGCGGGCAAGATCAAGCCCGACACGCTCGTCGCGCTCGTGGGCAAGACGGAAGGCACGGGCGCGCACGACGACTGGGGTCGCGTGTGGGCGGACGTCGCGCTGCGCGAGTGGACTGCGAAATTTCTCGGCATACCTGTCGAAGAGGTTGCCAAGCACGTGATCTTCGTCCTGTCGGGTGGATGCCCAGGCGTGATCACCCCGCACATCGCCGCGGTGACCAGGGAATGGGTCGAAGCGCCCGAGAGACCGAAGAACGGCGACAAGCGATTGGTCGTGGGACGGGCGGGTTCGGACGCGATCGCACCCGAAGAGGTTGGCCGGATGGGCCAGATCCGCAAGGTGGCCGAAGCGACACATCAGGCGATGGCCGATGCGGGGCTGACCGACCCCAAGGACGTGCACCTCGTGATGGTCAAGGTGCCCGGGCTGACCACGGCGAGCATCGCCGACGCGGAGTCGCGCCACCAGTCGGTGGTATCCCATGACCTGACCTTCGGACCGGAGGGCGCCGGCGCCTACGCGAACGACGCGGCGGCGCTGGGCGTGGCGATGGCGCTGGGCGAGGTGCCCGAGTCGAAGCTGTCGGATGACGTCGTGCGACGCGACTGGGACCTGTACTCCGAGGTGGCGATGACCTCGTCAGGCGGCGAGAAGCGCCACGGCGAGGTGGTCGTGTTCGGAAACTCGAGCGCTTCGGCAAGCGCCCTGCAGATCGGCCACGCGGTCACGCGTGACTTCATCGACGCTGCGGGGGTACGGCATGCGCTGCGCTCAGCGGGACTGCGCTTCAAAGATGGTCTTCCCGATGAGGCCGACCTTTCGCGCCTGGTTCACGTCTTCGCGAAATCCGTGATCCCTGGCAGCGATCAGGTCCGCGGCCATCGCATCACGCTGCTCGACGACGCCGACGCGTATCAGATCGGCAAGGCCCTCGGCGGCATGCTCGTCGCGTCGGTCACCGGTCGTACAACCAACTACGTGAGCGGCGGAGAGCGCAACTCGCACCAGGGGCCCCCAGGCGGCAACATCGTGGCCGCCGTCGTCAGGAACGAGTAACCCCTCGCCTTCATGAACGCGATCGTGGCCGAGGGGCTGGTCAAGATCTACCGGTCCAGGAAGAGCGAGGTTCGCGCGCTCGACGGGCTCGACCTGACCGTGGCCGAAGGGACGGTGGTCGGCCTGCTCGGCCCCAACGGCGCCGGCAAGACCACGACCGTACGCATCCTGGCCACGCTCCTGCGACCGGACTCCGGCCACGCTGCCGTCGCCGGCCTCGACGTCGTCCGCCAGGCGCAGCAGATTCGGCGCCTCATCGGACTGTCCGGCCAGTACGCCGCGGTCGACGAGAACCTGACGGGCCGCGAGAATCTCTGGCTTTTCGGCCGTCTGTACCACCTGCCAAGCGCCCAGGCGCGCCGTCGGGCCGAAGATTTGCTCGAGCAGTTCGAGCTGGCGGACGCCGCAGACCGGGTCGTCAAGACCTACTCGGGCGGCATGCGGCGCAGGCTCGACCTGGCGAGCGCGCTGACCGGCAGGCCGCGCATCCTCTTTCTCGACGAACCGACGACGGGTCTTGATCCGCGCGGCCGTCTCGGGATGTGGGACGTCATCCGCGGCCTCGTGCGCGAGGGCGTGACGTTGCTCTTGACCACCCAGTACCTCGAAGAGGCCGACGCGCTCGCGAACACCATTGCGGTGGTCGACCACGGGAGGATCATCGCGCGCGGCACCTCGGACGAGCTAAAGGCGCAGGTCGGCGGCGAGCGCATCGAGGTGGTCGTGCACGCACGCGACGACATCACTCGAGCCGTCGGGGTCCTTACCGACGGAGTGGATGGCGACCATACGATTGACGAGCACATGCGAAAGATCACAGTTCCGGCAAGAGGAGGGGCGCGGCGGCTCGCGCATGTCGTGCGTGAGCTGGACGATGCGAAGATCGCGATCGACGATATCGCGCTTCGCCGCCCAACCCTGGATGACGTGTTTCTCACCCTGACCGGCCATGCGGCCGAGGTCGGCGCCGCGGCCGGTGCGTCAAATTGACCGGTAGCCCGGCGCGCCAGGCGCTCGAAGACGGCCTGGTGATCGCGTGGCGAAACCTGAAGCGCGTGCCGCGAATACCGGAGCTCGCATTGTTCGCGATCCTCCAGTCGATCATGTTCGTGCTGCTGTTCGCCTTCGTCTTCGGGGGCGCGATCCCGCTTCCGGGCGGCGCCTCCTACCGTGAGTACCTGATGCCCGGGATCTTCGCGCAGACCATCGTCTTCGCCACCGCCACCACGGCGATCGGGATGACCGACGACCTGAGCAAGGGAATCCTGGATCGATTCCGCTCGCTGCCGATGGCGCGCTCGGCGGTGCTCAGCGGACGGACGCTGTCCGACGTCGTCTACAACGCCGGGATCCTGATCGTGCTCATGCTCACGGGGCTGGCCGTCGGATGGCGCGTTCATACCAGCGTCCCTGAATTTTTCGCCGGTGTCGGGCTGCTCCTGCTCTTCGCCTTCGTGATGGCGTGGATCGGGGTGTGGCTCGGCCTGACCCTGAGGACGGTCGAGGTCACGCAGCAGGTATCTTTCACCGTCCTGTTTCCACTGACCTTCCTGTCCAACGCCTTTGTGCCGACGCAGTCACTGCCCTGGTGGTTGAAGCCTGTAGCGGAGTGGAATCCGGTAAGCGCGCTGACGGCCGCCACGCGACACCTGTGGGGCAACCCGAATCCTTTCGCGGTCAGCGGGCTGCCGGCGGAGCACCCGATCGAGCTCACGCTGATCTGGGTCGTGGTCCTGCTGGCGATCTTCGCGCCGCTCGGCGTATGGCGCTACCGGTCGATGAGCCGCTAGGCCGTCGTCAAGACCTCGACCGCGGGCTGACCCACGAGGCTGTCCTGGATCGTCCGCTGAAGGCTAGTGAAATCAGGCTGCGAGTGAAACGTCTTCATTGCCTCGGTCGACTCCCAGCGGGAGATCAGGACGACCTGGTCCGGTTCACGGTCCGAGCTCGCGACCTGGGCGCCAAAGCATCCCGCCGCGTCACGCGCCGCTTCGGCCGCCGATTTCAGAACGCCGGCCACCTCGTCGCGGCGCCCTGCCGCCGGTACATGTCGAGCCACCCTCACAACGCTTGCGTGATCGTTCATTTCCTCAGCATAGAAAGCTCGTAGAGCTTCAACGGTGAGAGCGGCATCTCGGTGATCGTGAGGCCGGTCGCATCCTCGATCGCCGACGCGAGGACGGCGCCGACCGGGATCACCCCCGCCTCGCCCGCCCCCTTGACACCGAGGGGGTTGAGGGGCGAAGGCGTTTCGATGTGGTCGATCTCGATCGGAGGGATCTCGGTGGCGTAAGGCATCAGAAACTCCATGAAGGACGCGTTGCGCAGCTGCCCGTCGTCGTCGTAGGCGAGGCGCTCGTAAAACGCCCCGCCGATGCCCTGCGCGACACCACCCTCGATCTGGCCCTGCAGGACCAGCGGGTTGATGACGCGCCCGCAGTCGTGGACGACCACGTACTTGAGGATCTCGAGCCGAAACGTCTTGGGATCAACCCGGACGTAGGCGGCGTGGCATCCCGACGCCCATGTCGAGCCCGGCGGGCTGTAGTAACCCGTCGCCTCGAGGCCGGGCTGCTCACCGTCGCGCAGCGGCGGGCCCTCGCGCGGTTTCGCGGCGAACTGAGTCGCTGCTTCCGTCCCGCCGCCAAACGCGTACCGAACCGGGTTGGAGAGGACAGCGACCGCGCTGAGCGGAATGCCGCGATCGGGCGAACCCTTGACCCGGACGCGCCCGTCGACGAGCTCGAGATCCTCGACGGCCGCCTCGAGGTGGTCGGCGGCGATGAGCTTGGCCTTGTCCGCGACCATGCGCGCGGCGACGTGCATCGCGTTGCCTGCCGTGACCGCGCCGCGCGACGCGAACGTGCCCACTCCCCACGGGAATCGCCTCGTGTCCCCGCTGGTGACCTCGACGTCGCCGACCTCCACGCCGAGCTCGTCGGCAACGACCTGCGCCCACACCGTCGCATGGGCCTGGCCCTGGCTGGGGATGCCGGTGGCGGCGACGACCTTGCCCGA
>WNGI01000583.1_pt1 | contig 27656 bp, 25 predicted proteins | sample 5400621 | NCBI WGS metagenome assembly WNGI01 (sample SAMN13153374, study PRJNA577476) | soil metagenome | isolation source: 20 cm soil or saprolite under Garry oak tree replicate 1 | place: USA:California | collected 2016-06-15
CGCGCCTATATCGGGCGGACATTCTGCGTCGTGGTCATGGCAGGTCTCGGCAGCATGACCGGCACGCTCGTCGCCGCCATCATCCTCGGCGTCGCCGAATCGATCGTCCTGACCCTGTTCGGCGCCTCCTGGGCGCCGGCCATTTCGTTCGCGATGCTGCTCGGCGTTCTCGCCGTTCGGCCGCAGGGCCTGTTCGGTAGGCGATCATGAAGCGTAACGGTATCTTTTTCTGGATCGGAGCTACGCTGTTTCTCGCCGCGGTCCTGCTGATGACGCAGGTCGTCGGCAACCAATATCCGTTCTTTGCCGGCTACGTGATCCTGCAGTTCATCGTGCTCGCCGTTGCATGGAGTATCCTCGGCGGCTATGCCGGTTACGTGAATTTCGGTACCAGTGCGTTTTTCGGGATGGGCGTCTACACGGCCGTATTCCTGCTCAAGGCTTTTGGCGCGCCGCTCGCGGTGCAGATCGCTGCCGCTGCCGCCGTCGGTGCCCTCATGGGGTTCGCCCTCGGCCTCCTGACCTTGCGCATGCAAGGCATCTTCTTCTCGATCGCGACCATTGCGCTGACGATCATCATCGAGACGTCGATAACGAACTGGCGATATGTCGGCGGCGCCGCCGGCATTCAAATCCAGCGGCCGGCAGTAACGGAGCCGTTCAGCAACTATGTGCAGATGCTGTTTTTCGTTCAGGCGATCCTTGTGGTGCTGGCGGTTGCGATCTCGCGCTACATGCAAAATTCATGGATTGGCCGCGGCTTGCAGGCGCTTAAGGACGACGAACTCGCTGCAGAATGTACGGGTGTGCCAACCCTGCGGCTGAAACTGCTGGCATGCGTCATCTCCGGGGCGCTGATGTGCGCGGCCGGCGCCCCCGCCGCGATGTACGTGCAATACGCGGACCCCGCGTCCGCGTTCAATCTCAATTACTCCGTCTCGGCCCTCGCGATGTCGTTGATCGGCGGGACCGCGCATTGGGCGGGACCGATCATCGGTGCGATCCTGTTGAGCACGACGCAACAATTGCTGACCGTCACCATCTCGTCGGAAGTCAACGTGCTGTTGCTCGGCATGATGCTGGTGCTGTTCGTGGTGGGCGCGCCGGAGGGCATCATCGGCCTGATCCGCAGGGTTCGCCGCAATCGAAACGAGGGCGAAGGATGATGCCTCCCGAAACCCTGTCACCCTTGCTGCGGATATCAGCGCTTACCAAGCGTTTCGGCGGCTTCACCGCGGTTGACAATGTCAGCGTCGAGATTCGTCCGAGGGAGCGTTTCGGCCTCATTGGTCCGAACGGCTCGGGAAAGACGACGCTGATCAACTGTATTTCCGGCGCGTTCCGTACCGAGCCCGGCACCGTGATGTTCCGCGACGAGGACATCACGCGCTTGCAGCCGCATATGCGCACGCGCCGCGGTATTGCGCGCAGCTTCCAGATCCCGCGGCCGTTCAGGAGCATGACGGTTGCCGAAAACCTCATGGTCGCGCTCGACTTCGCGGTGGCTACCGGGGAACCCGCTTCGGCCGCGCAACGTCGCGAAACCATGATGTCGATCCTGAAGCAGATGGGTCTCGAATTGAAAGCGGACGTGTCGGTCACCAAGCTTAGCCAGGTGGAGTTGCGCAAGATGGAGCTCGCCCGCGCGATAGCGACGCACCCAAAACTCCTGATTTCCGATGAGGCCATGGCCGGCCTTTCCAGCTCGGAGGTCGACGAGGTGCTTGATCTCCTGATGAGCCTTGCGGATCACGACATCACCATCATCATGATCGAGCACATCATGCAGGCGGTGATGCGCTTTTCGGACCGCGTGATGTGTCTCGACGCCGGCAAGATCATCGCGATCGGCACGCCGTCCGAAGTCATGGCTAACCAGCGCGTGCAGGAGGCCTATCTTGGCACTTAGCCTTGCCATCAATGACCTTGATGCGGGTTACGGCGCCGTGAAGGCGCTGCGCGGCGTCAGTCTCCATGTCGAGGCTGGCGAGACCGTCGCATTGCTCGGTACCAACGGCAACGGCAAGAGCACGCTGATGAAGTGCGTCGCGGGCCTGGTACGACCACAGCGCGGAAGCGTGTCGCTGACGATCGACGGCACTGCGCATGATCTGACGAGATTGTCGACCGAGGCCATCGTCGATCTCGGCGTGGCGCTGGTTCCCGAGGGGCGGCGATTGTTTCCCAGGCTGACCGTGCTGGAAAATCTGATGCTCGGCGCCTTCCGCAAGGCCGCCCGGCGCAGTATCGATCGCAATCTTGCGCTCGCCTTCGAGACATTTCCAGCCCTCAAGGGCCTACAGAGCCAGCTCGCCGGTACAATGTCGGGCGGGCAGCAACAGATGCTAGCCATCGCGCGCGCGCTGATGTCGTCGCCACGGCTGTTGTTGATCGATGAGCCTTCGGTAGGCCTGTCGCCGCTCCTGGTCTCGCAGACCATCGCCAAGATCGGCGAGCTCAATCAGCATCTTGGTCTGACGGTGCTCATGGCGGAGCAAAACTTCAATCAGGCGATCCGGATCGCCGATCGCGGTTACATCATCGTCCATGGTGAAATCGTCCTCGCCGCCGGTTCGGTCGACGAATTGAGAGGCAACGACATCGTCAAGCGGCTCTATCTCGGCGGGGTCGCATGATTGTCGGTTAAGGGTTTCAGGCGCCACGGGCTGGCCGCAGGTTCAAGTCCCGGGAGAACCTTACGCTGGGTCTCCGCTGGCCGACAACGAGATCAAGGAACGCTACTGCTCGGTGTGAATCATCCCCGGATTGCGCGTCCGGTTTCTCTACTCCGCCGCCACGTTCTCAAGCAAGTTCGCTTGCCGGGTAGTGACGACGACTTTGATGGCGTCGTCGATCCGATCGCGGGCGTAGCGGAGCGCGGTAGGAAGATCGGCAAGGGCGAACGTATGGGTGTGAATCTTCGTCGCATCGAAGCGCTTTTCCGCCATCAGCGCCATCGCACGGCGCGTGGCGCTGCGGCCTTCGCCGCGAATGCCGTAGACATAGATATTGTTCTTCACCAGATGCGCCAAATCGGTCGTCACCTGGTCATGCGGGAATGCCGCAAGGCAGATTTTCCCGCCCCTACTGGCCATGTGGATGGCCTGATTAAAGGTGGCTTCGGTGCCTGCGCACTCGACCACGTAATCCGCGCCAATACCGCCGGTGAGCTCTTTGACGACGTCGACCGCGTTCTCTTCGGCGACATTGATGACGCGGTCCGCGCCTAACTGCTTGCCGATCGCGAGGCGCTTGTTGCGGGTTCCCGTCAGGATGACCGGGCTCGCTCCCAGCGCTTTTGCAACGGCCACAGCGAGTAGCCCGATCGGACCGGGACCAATCACCACAACGCTCTCACCGGCAACGAGGCCGCCCAACTCGGTCAGGCCGTACATCGAAGTTCCGGCAGTGACGACAAGCGTCGCTTCCGCGTCGCTCATCGTGTCGGGTACCCGCGCCAGCGTATTGATGTGATTGACCGCGTATTCGGCGAACCCGCCATCGGTAGTAAAACCGTTGGCGCGGTGGCCTTTGTCGGGTCTGCCGTAGTTGAGGCACGAGGTGTACATGCCCTGCCGGCACCGCTTGCACTGGCCGCAGCCGGCATGGATCTCCACGCTGACGCGTTCGCCGATTGCAAACTCGTCGACATCAGGTCCGAGCGCGGCAACCGTGCCCATATATTCATGACCGGGTGTGAAATTCTTGTTGAAGGGCAGGCCGCCCTGAATGCTCGCGGGCGAGCCGGCGTGGATGATCTCGAGGTCGGTTGCGCAGATGGCGACCGCGTCGATGCGGACCAGAACCTCCGCGCGCCCAGGAATGGGCGTAGGCTTGTCGCGCAGCACAAGCTCATCCGGGTCGCCCAGAACCCAGGCTTTCATCCGCCCAGGAACAGGAAATTCGGGTGATATTTTAACGCCTGAAGGGTCGTACATTGGGAGAGTGGATCCCCGGTTGAATTGGAGGCGTCCATGCGGAAACGTATTTCTAACGGCCCTTTGCGCGACCGCAATTGGTTTTTTGTCTCCGACGACAGCATCGTCTCGTGCTCCAGCGGTGGACACGAGTCATCGGAAATCCCATGATCCCGAGCCCGAGTACCGGGCTTTTGCGCGTTTTATCTATCCAACCTGCCAGTCTCGGCCATTTGAATCTCCCACCTCACCGCTCGAAAAGCCTATTGGGCATGCCGGCCATCCCATATTCGAGCCTAGCCGGAACGCACCACGCTCAATCAAGCCCAACGGCTTGCCTGAATGTTTGAACCATGAAAGATTTAGCGGAAACAGCTTGCGCTGGCGTCTGTTGGCATCGAAAAAGTGGAGTGGGCATGATGCGGATACCTTCCAAATTGATTTTGGCGGCTGGAGCTGCGGCCGTCGTTTTTGCCGGCGTGAACTCATCTCACGCCCAACAGACAATCCGCGTCGGCTGGACGATTCCGGCCGAGGAGTCGAAGTATTGGATGATGCGGCGGCCGGCCGAATTTCCCGATCTCGGCAAGACGTACAATGTCGAATGGACGCAATTCCAGGGCACCGCACCGATGACACAGGCACTGGCGGCGGGCGCGCTCGATTGCGCAACGCAGGCGCCCTTGTCGCTGTCGAATGGCGTGGTCGGCGGCAACCTAAAGGCCTACATCGTGGCACAGCACGTCTTCGAAAGGCCCGGCGGCTTTTCGGTCTACTGGGCCGTGAAAGAGGATTCGCCGATCAAAACTATCGCAGATCTCAAGGGCAAGACTGTCGGCATATCCGTGATCGGCGGCGGCACCCAGGGACCGTTCAACATGCTCCTGAAGCAGAACGGGGTCGACCCGACAAAGGATATCAAGCTCGTCGAAGTCGGCTTTGCCGTTTCCGAAGACGCGCTGCGTCAAGATCGCGTCGATGCCGTCAACATGAATCAGCCGTTCGCAGCGCGGGCGGAGGTCAAGGGCGGAACGCGCAAGCTGTTTTCGCTTTCGCAGGCGATGCCGAATATCGTTCATATTCTGGAAGCTTGCCGCGCCGACTTTGTCGACAAGAATCCGGAACTGGTAAAAGCTTACGTACGCGACATCACTTCGGGGATGAGGAAGGCGCTAGCCAATCGTGAAGAGACGCTGAAGGTTGTTAACGAAGTGCTGAAGGCACCGATACCGGTTCTCGATACCTACCTTCTCAAGGACAACGATTTCGGCCGCGACCCCGGCGCCGCGCCAAATTTCCCGGCGATCCAGAAGATGCTCGATATCTATGCCGAGACTGGAATGCTGCCAAAGTTGGATGTCGCACAGTTCAAGCACCCGACGATCGTCGCGCCGCTGCAATAGGCGAGGACGTCTCAACGAGTCGTCCCGGCGCTCGCCGGGACGCGCGGAGAAATTTTGCTCATGAAGAAGTGGCGATCACGCGTGACGACCGATGGTCTCGATCGAGCGCCCCACCGCGCCTTCATGCGGGCAATGGGTCTCGACGATGAGGCGCTCGCCAAGCCAATGATCGGAGTTGTCAGCATGAAGGGCGAACAGACGCCCTGCAACATGACCCACGATTTTCAGGTCGATGCCGCCAAGGCGGGAATCGCGGAGGCCGGCGGTACGCCGCGGGAATTCACTACCATTTCGGTGTCCGACGGCATCAGCATGAACCACGAGGGAATGAAGTTCTCGCTTCTCTCGCGCGAGTTGATCGCCGATTCGATCGAGGCCGTGGTCCACGGCCTCGCCTACGACGCACTGATAGGATTCGGCGGCTGCGACAAGACGCTGCCCGGCGTGATGATGGGAATGATCCGTTGCAACGTGCCGTCGATCTTCATCTACGGCGGCAGCGCGTTACCTGGGCGGTTCGAAGGAAAAACCCTCACCGTGCTGGATTCCTACGAAGCCGTCGGCGGTTTCATGACCGGCGAAATCGGTGAGGCGACGCTGGCCGGCATCGAGCGTGCTTGCCTGCCGACGACTGGCGCTTGCGCCGGACAGTTCACCGCCAACACCATGGCAATGGTTTCGGAAGCGATGGGACTGACGATGCCCAACGTGTCGATGATCCCCGGCGTTTATGCCGAGCGAGCGCAGGTCGCCCGCCGGGCAGGGCGGCTTGTGATGCAGATGCTGCAACGGGGCGGACCGTTGCCTCGTGAGATCATGACGCGAAAATCGCTGGAGAACGGCGCGGCCATTGTCGCTGCCACCGGCGGCTCGACCAACGCCGCGCTGCATTTGCCGGCACTTGCCAACGAAGCCGGTATATCTTTTACGATCGACGACGTCGGGCAGGTCTTTGCCCGCACGCCCTTGATCGGCAATTTGCGCCCGGGCGGGAAATATACCGCGAAAGACGTCTACGACATCGGCGGCGCCGCCGTTGTGATCCGCACGCTGGTCGAAAGCGGGCACATCGACGGCGCTTGCCTGACGATCACCGGCAGGACTATCGCGGAGGAATATGGTGAGGCGAGTGCGCCGGATGGCGAGATTATCCACTCAACCCGCGCGCCAATCATGCCGGACGGCGGCGTGGCGGTTCTGAAGGGCAATCTCTGCCCGGATGGTGCCGTCATCAAGGTCGCCGGCCTCAAGAAGTTGGTGTTCGAGGGAAACGCGCGCGTGTTCGAGGATGAGGAAGAATGCGTCGATGCCGTGCGCAATCGCAAATATGCCGCTGGTGAGGTCCTGGTCATTCGTAATGAAGGCCCGGTCGGCGGTCCCGGCATGCGAGAGATGCTGGGGGTCACCGCATTGATTTACGGGCAGGGGATGGGAGAGAGGGTCGCGCTCATCACCGACGGGCGCTTTTCCGGCGCTACGCGCGGAATGTGCATCGGCTATATCTCGCCAGAATCGTTCATCGGCGGCCCGCTGGCGCTGGTGCGCGAGGGCGACCGAATCAAGATCGATGCTGGTGCGCGCCGCATGGATTTGCTGATCGACGACAATGAATTTGCAGAGCGTAGGCGGACATGGAAGCGGCGGCCGCCCCGGCATCGGGCTGGCGCGCTTGCCAAATATGCACGATTGGTCGGGCAGGCGCCTGCCGGCGCCGTTACTCATCACGGCCCGGCGGAATGGCCGTGGTTCGACTAGCGGCCGATGAGGCACTCAGCCCGAAACAGCATCGCCAAGCCTTGCAACTTTCCGCTATGCTCGGACCGTCAAGCGACGGAAATCGAGAACCAATCCGTGCCTGAAGGACCTATGGCGGGAAGAAAAACGGGAATGAAGGTATTGCCATCGCGGACAGACGTTCAGGCGGAATCCGCGTCGGCGCGCGCGCAGGCGACGCCCATGATCGAGATCGACCGGGTCTCGCACGTTTTTCAAACGTCCGGGCGACAAAATCATCTGGCGTTGTCGGAAATTTCTCTGACAATCGGGGGTGGCGCCTTTGTCTCGATTCTCGGCCCGTCCGGCTGCGGGAAATCGACATTGCTCTACATCGTCGGCGGTTTTGTCAGCCCGACCGCAGGCGTGGCTAAGGTAAGGGGCAAAGCGATCGCCGGGCCCGGTCCCGATCGCGGGCCGGTGTTTCAGGAGTTCGCGCTGTTTCCCTGGAAGAGCGTGCTCGGCAACGTGATGTACGGCCCGCGCCAGCAAGGGGTGAAGCACGCGGAAGCCGAAGCGCAAAGCCGCCGGCTGATTGAGATGGTCGGTCTTAGGGGTTTTGAGCACTTTTACCCAAAGGAACTGTCCGGGGGCATGAAGCAGCGCGTCGCGCTGGCGCGAACGCTGGCCTATCACCCCGCGGTGCTGCTGATGGACGAGCCGTTCGGCGCGCTCGATGCGCATACCCGCACGCGGCTGCAGAACGACTTGCTCAACATCTGGGAACGCGACCGCAAGACCGTGCTGTTTGTCACGCACTCGGTCGATGAGGCGGTGTTTTTGTCGGACAAGGTCGTGGTGATGACGCGTTCGCCGGGGCGCATCAAACAGGTCGTCGATATCGACCTGCCACGTCCGCGCCGCCGGGCAGAGCTTCTGCTTGATCCCCGCTATCAGAAATACGTCGTCGAAATCGAGCGCATGATCGATGATACCAGCGAAGACGGGTTGCAGCCATGATTTCAGGTCGCGCACTCATCTTGCGCCTGGCGCCGCTGCTGGCCTGCCTCGGTCTGCTCGGGCTCTGGCAGATTGCAGCGCTAATCCTGAGCACCGACAGTTTTCCGACCGCGCTGGAAGCAATTCGCGCCATCCCCTCCATCCTTGGTGACAAGGAATCCCTGATCAACATTCTGGCGTCGATCCGGCGCATGGCGATCGGCTTCGGCGTTGCGATTATGGTATCTATCCCGCTCGGATTGATGATGGGCCGCAGCCGCGGCGTGGCATCGTTCTTCAATCCGCTGCTGATGGTAACCTACCCGGTGCCGAAGGCGGCGCTGATGCCGATCATCATGCTCTGGCTCGGCGTCGGCGAGATCGCGAAAATACTGGTTATCTTTCTCGGGGTCAGCCTTCCCGTGATCTATCACAGCTTTCAAGGCGCAAAGGCGGTAGAGGAAAAGATGCTGTGGTCGGGTGCCGCCATGGGGCTGTCGGCAATGCAGCGGATGATCCGGATCGTATTGCCGGCGGCACTGCCGGAAATTCTCACCGGCTGCCGCACCGGGCTGGTGCTCGCGCTCATCACCATGGTTACCAGCGAGATGATCGCGCGGCAGTCCGGCGCCGGCAATATCCTGTTCAATTCACTCGATATGGGACAGTACGACACCGTGTACGCGATGATCATCATCATTGGCGCAATGGGCATCGGTCTCGACGCCGCCTTCGAAAGGCTTCGAGGCAGGCTCGTCAGATGGTCGGAGCCGGGCTTCGACATTCCATTGAGTTTCGCATGAACGCACGCGCTGCTACATCAGATGTTCTGCTTGGAATCGCGCCGATCGCGCTGCTGATCGCAGTTTGGCAGGCGATTGCATCGTTTGGTTACGCCCCGGCTACGCTGTTGCCGCCGCCCGGTGTCGTGCTCATGCGGCTCGCGCAGCAGCTCACCAACAGTACGTTTCAGCACGAGATCGCCGCCACGCTGTTCCGGTTGTTCGCAGGCTTTTCGATCGCGGTGATCCTGGGCGTCACCATCGGTCTTGTCGCTGCGGCCATCCCGGCGATCAACGCAGTGGTACGTCCTATCGTGCGGGTGCTGGCACCGCTGCCGAAGGTCGCGCTGTATCCGGCGCTACTGTTGTTGCTTGGCTTCGGCCACCAATCGAAGATCACGCTCGTCGCCGCTGACGCATTGTTTCCGATTCTGCTTTCGACCTATTACGGAGCTTCGATGGTAGAGCAGAAACTGATCTGGTCGGCGATGGCGGCGGGTACGCCACGCCGTCAAATCTTGTTCAAGGTAGTGCTGCCGGCGGCGGTGCCTTCGATCCTGACCGGCTGCCGCATCGGGCTGGTGATCTCCTGCATCGTGGTGTTCCTCGCCGAAATGATTACCTCGACGGAGGGTCTCGGCCATCTTCTGGTGACGGCGGCGCGGACTTTTCAAGCGGTCGACATGTTCGTTCCGCTGATCACGATTTCGCTGCTGGGACTGATTCTCAACGGCCTCCTGCAGGGGCTGCGGTCCTACTTGCTGCGAGGATTTCCGGAAGTCTGACCGCGAGTTGCGCGCTACTTTTTTCGGTCATGGCCGGGCTTGTTCCGACCATCCACGCCTTTTTTGCTGGTATGCTGTTAAGACGTGGATGCCCGGCACGAGGCCGGGCGTGACGACGTTGCTATAACTGGGAGCTAAAGCATGTTGGCGGATCGCATCGAAGCGAAATGGATCGACGCGTTCTGCGAGATTTTCGGGCGCTGCGCGGTCAAATCCGGCGATACTGCTGCGATACTTTCGGAGACGCAGTCGCGCGCGCTCAACGTTCACCTGTCCGAGCTTGCTCTGTTGCGCATGGGTGCAAAACCGTTTCACGTCATCGTGCCGACGCCGCGCAACCGGCAGATCGTGCCGATCCGCTCCACCGGCGCCAGCGAGGCGATCCAGCGACTTGCGCCTGTGGTTGCCGCGCTTCAGCAGGCTGGCTTCGTGGTCGATTGCACGATCGAGGGGCTGATGCACGCGGTGGAGACCCCGGAAATACTGAAAGCGGGCGCGCGCATTCTCGTTATTTCCAACGAACATCCCGAAGCGCTCGAGCGCATGGTGCCCGATGCGGCATTGGAAAAGCGCGTGCGCGCGGCGGCGAAAATGCTGCGCGGAGCCACGCGGATGCGCGTGACCTCCAAAGCGGGGACCGACCTCAACGTCGACATGGCCGGCGCCTCGACGGTTGGGGTGTGGGGTTGGACCGACAAGCCGGGCACGCTGGCGCATTGGCCCGGTGGCATCGTCGTTAGCTTTCCCAGGAGCGGCACGGTCAACGGCACGCTTGTGATGGCGGCCGGCGACATCAATCTGACCTTCAAGCGTTATCTGACGTCGCCGGTTCGGATGACGCTAAAGGATGACTATGTCACCGACCTCCAAGGCGAGGGCGCCGACGCGATGATGATGCGCGCCTATCTCGCGGCGTGGGGCGACCGCGAAGCCTATGCGGTATCCCATGTCGGATTCGGCATGAATCCCGCCGCCCGCTATGAGGCGCTGGCGATGTACGACCAGCGCGACACCAACGGCACCGAGCTGCGCGCTGTTGCCGGCAACTTCCTGTTTTCCACCGGTGCCAATGAATTCGCCGGACGCTACACCCCCGGCCACTTCGATCTTCCCATGATGGGCACCACGATCGAACTCGACGGCGTAGCCGTGGTCCGCGAAGGCCTGCTGCAGGAGGTGTTCGGCTAATCCCGATCGAGTACCGGCGGCCTTGCCAATCCGAAGTGCCTGAGCATTTCAACGAGGGCGGCGAGGCGCTGCTCGCGGTAGGCGTCGACATCGAGGTTCGAATAATCGAGGAAGCCGGCGCCGGTCCGCAGGCCGATGCGGCCGTCGCGCATGTTGCGTGAGATGACGTCGGGCGCGCGATAGCGGTCGCTGCCAAGCGCGTACTCGAGATAGCGGCTGGCGTAAAACAGAATGTCGCCGCCGCCCCAGTCAATGAACTCCAAAAGCCCCAGCACCGCGTAGCGGAAACCGAAGCCATAGCGGATTGCCTTGTCGATGTCTTCGGCGCTGGCCACTCCTTCCTCCACCATCCGCGCCGCCTCGTTCATGGCGAGCGCCTGGATGCGCGGTACGATGAAGCCCGGCGTGGCCGCACACACCACCGGCACCTTGCCGATGCTCTCGAGCAAGGTCTTGACCCGCGCGATGACGGTCGGATCCGTGGCAGCCCCTGGCGAAATCTCGACCAGCGGGATCAGATAGGCAGGATTAAGCCAGTGCACGTTGAGAAAGCGCTCACGGTGATCGACCGCGCCGGAGAGGTCGTCGACCAGGATCGTTGACGTCGTCGACGCGATGATGATTTCAGGCCCGACACATTTCGAGGCGGCCGCCAGCACCTCGCGCTTGAGGTCGACCACCTCCGGCACGCCTTCGAACACGATGTCGGCGCCGGCGAGCGCGGCGGTCATATTTTGCGTGGGCATCACCGAGACGCGGGCGACCACTGCGTCGGCGTCCTTTTCCGCCAGCAATCCAAACCGCGCCAGGCTTTCTATCGTCTTCTTGATTTCGCCGAGCGCCTCGGCCTCGAGCGTCGCGAACTGGTCCGTCGAACGCGCCTTTACATCGATCAGGATGACGGTGTGGCCGGCATAGGCGAATGCCACCGCAATCCCCCGACCCATGCGGCCGGCGCCAAGACAGGCAATTATGGGAGTAGTCATTGGCGAAAGCCCTCGCGCAACAAAGTCTGCAGTCGCTCACGGTCGAGATCGCCAAGACCGAGACTTGCGAGAGTGCGTCCCTGATTCATGAAATCCTCGCCGCAGATCGTCCCTCCGATAGTCAGAAACGCTTTCGCCAGCGGCGTTGCAACGCCGGCCTGCTGAGCAGCCGAGACCAAAAACGACAGACCGAGGCGCAAATCTTCCCGCATATAGCGATGCTCTGCGAGCACAATCCGCTCGCGCCAGTCGCCGGAATCGGTCAGGCGGTCGTGCGAGCCACGGCCATACATCCATTGCTCGCCCTCGGCCGCGTAATGATGCGCCAGGGGAAAGTGCGGGGTGCCATAGCCAAAGCCTTCGCGTACCGCGATGCGTTCGGCATCGAGCGCGTCGGTGACCCGTCGGATCGAAGTTTGCGTGCCCTCCTTGTGAATGTCCCAACGCTCGAAATGCTCGATGGCGCCGGCATTCATCACGATCAGCGGCGGATGGATGATCGGGCCGGCATTCATCAGCGCCGCCGACAGCGCGTCGCCGCAGGGCTCTATCACGCCGGGAAATGCCCGCCCGATCACATCGAGCGCATGATCGGAAGCCTTCAACGGAAATACGCCGACCGGCAGCCGTTTGGCGCGGATGGTGACGGCGACTTCGAACGGGCCGTGCTTGCGTGCCAGCCACGGCAGCGTGCCGGTCTCTGCAAAGCTCACTGCAGCGCGGTTGCCGGCGTCGCGGACGGCTCTCGCGAAGATCATCGAGCCGAAGGTTGCCGGCGGCAGGAACACCACCTGCCCATCGGTTAGATGCGGCGCGAGCAGCGTTGCGATATCCTGCTGCGCAAAGGCCGGGGTAGGGCACAAAATCAGTTCGGCATCCCGGACGGCTTCGGCGATGTCTGGGGTCACCTGCGCCAATTGCACGTCGTGACGGCCGTTGGCGTCCTTGAGCATAATGCCCGAGCCCACGGCCCGATGCGCCGCTACCTCAGCCGCATCGCGCCGCCACAAGCGGACGTCATGGCCTTGCAGCGCAAAATCGCCCGCGGCTGCGAAGGAACCGTTGCCGCCGCCAAGCACCGCGATCTTCAACTGGCCTCTCCTTGCGCGCGCGGGTGCTCGTCAAGCTGTCTCAGCATGAAATGCTGGACCTTGCCCAATGCTGTTCGCGGCAGGTCGTCGACAAAAACGATATCGCGCGGTACCTTGAAGCGGGCAAGCTGCTTCAGCACATGTGCCTCCAAATCCTGTGCCTCGACCGAACTGCCCGCCCGCCTGATAACAAAAGCGACCGGTACCTCGTCCCATTTCGGATCGGGCCGGCCGATGACGCCGCATTCAACCACCTCGGGGTGCTCCAGCAGCACGCGTTCGACCTCGGCAGGATAGATATTTTCACCGCCAGAAATGATCAGGTTCTTCTTGCGGTCGTGCACCCAGAAATAGCCGTCGGCGTCGCGGCGGCCGATGTCGCCGGTGCGATACCAGCCGTCGTGCAGCGCCTCCCGGGTCGCTTCCTCATTGCCCCAATATTCCGCGAAGACGTTGGGACCACGCACGGCGATCTCGCCCGGCGTGTCCGGCGGCAGCTCGACGCCGGCGTCGTCGATTACAGCCGCGTCGCAGCATAGGCCGGGGAGGCCGGTCGAGCCGACACGCGAAAGATCGCCGCCGAGGCGGGTATAGATCGCAACCGGGCAGGTTTCGGTCGAGCCGTAGACCTGCAGCACCGGTACGCCGCGCGCGACAAAGCGCTCGATCAGATGCGGCGGCACGACGGTCGATCCGGTCGATATTGCCTTTAGCGAAGACAGATCGGTCGAGGACCAGGCGGAATGATCGGTCAGCGCCTGAATGGTTGCGGGCACCAGCACCGTCAATGTCGGGCGGTCGCGTTCAATCGCTGTGAGCGCCGCATCCGGCGTGAAGCGCGGATGGATCGTCACGGTTGCGCCGTGCTGCAGCGCCGGTGTGGTCTGAATGTTGAGGCCGCCGACGTGGAAAAAAGGCAGCACGGTGAGCACATGATCATGCGAGACGAGGCCGTGCATGTGCTGGCTCATCACCCCATTCCACAACAAGGCTTCCTGTCGCAGCACCGCGCCCTTGGGTCTTCCCGTCGTGCCCGATGTGTAGACAATCAGCAGCGGACAAGACAATTCCGTCTGCGGATTGCGGCCATCCCCGCGCGCTTGCGCCAGCAGCTGGTCGAAGGCGCTTCCCTTGGGTGGAGTAAAATCGAGCCCGACAATGCTGGTGCCGGGCAAGCTTTTTTCCAGTGCGGGCAGAATCTCCGTAAAGGCCTGTTCTAGCACCAGCACTTTTACGCCGGCATCCGACAGCATGAACAATTGCTCCGCCACCGCAAGACGCCAGTTCAGCGGCACCAGCATGGCGCCCAGCCGTGCGCAGGCATAGAGCAGCACCAGATAGTCAGGTCTGTTCAAGCTGAGGATCGCGACGCGATCGCCGCGGCTGACACCCAATTCGGCCTTGAGCGCGCATGCCGTCCGCTCGATGCGTGCACTCAAGCCCGCGTAACTGAGAACCTCGCCCTCAAATATCACCGCGGGCTTGTCCGGCGTGAACGCCGCGTTGCGCTCGATCAAACTGCAGAGATCCACAGTTACTCGTCCGTTTCGCCGGTCTCGTACAGCGCCTCGCGGCCGATGCGGTCGAGACAGAGTTCAGCGGTCCACGGCAGCATCAGCGAACCGCAGCGGCTGTCGCGATAGATTCGTTCCAGCGGCAGCGATTTCAACATCGCCTGACCGCCGCAGGTGCGGATCGCCAGCGTCGCGATCTCGTTGGCGCCTTCCATCGCCGAATATTGCGCGGCATAGGCGCGGAGCACCTGCTCCTTGGTCGGATTGGCGTGGGCTTCGGTGATGGCCTGAAACCAGATCGCCTTGAGCTGTTCCAGCTTGATCTGCATCTGCGCCACCGCGATCTGCTTGGTCGGATACATCCGCCGCTTGACCGGCGGGGTGCCGGACACCTCGCCGCGTAAGTACCGCACGGTGAAATCGTAGGCCGCCTGCGCCAGGCCTACATAAGTCGGCGACAACGTCAGGAACATGTGCGGCCAGCGCGTCGCCGCCTGAAAGTAGACGCCGCGGGGCATCAGCGCCGCGTCCTCGGGAACGAATGCGTCCCTGAACAAAAGCGTCCGCGATACCGTGCCACGCATTCCCAACGGATCCCAGTCGCCGACGACGGATACGCCGTCGGCCTTGGCTGGTATCGCGAGGTAGAGCGTGTTGCGGCGGGAGGCCTTCTGGCCTTCGGCAACTTCGGTACAGAGCACGCCGTAATAATCGGCGTGGCCAGAAAGCGACGCAAAGATCTTCTTGCCGTTGACGAGCCAGCCGCCTTTGACCGGTTTTGCCTCCGTGCCGAACGCAACGCCGCCGGCCGCGGCGGCGCCGCCTTCCGAGAATGGTTGCGAATAGATCGCGCCGTCCTCGATGATGCGCTTGTAGTGGATGGCGCGCCGTCGTTCGTGCTCGGCGCGGGTGGTGGCGTCCATCTCGAGATCGTCGGCTAGCGGGCCGGACCACAGCGTCGAGCAGACGTGCATGTTCCAGGTGAGTGCCGTCGCACCGCAATAGCGGCCGATCTCTGCCGCCGCTATGGCGTAGCTCTGATAGTCAGCGCCGAGCCCGCCGTGCTTTTTGGGAATGGCGATGCCGAGCAGGCCGGTGCGATGCAAGTCCCTGTAATTCTCGGTCGGGAATGTGGCGTCGCGATCATAGGCCGCCGCGCGGCCCGCAAACACATTTTGGCCAAGCTTGCGCGCGGTCGCGATGATCGCGACCTGTTCATCGTTCAGCCGGAACGCCTCGGCAGCGAAGATAGGCGCATCAAGATCGATCTCGTCGATATCAGTCACGCTGTTACTGGCTTGCACCGTCATCATGCCGTCACTCTTGTTGCAGCCGCGTTGGCTTTCAGAAAAGAATCCAGCGCGGCGTTGAAGGCGCCTGGACGTTCCAGGTTGGCCAGGTGGCCGACACCTTCGAGTTCAACGTATTTTGCCGATGGTATATACGTCGCCATCTTCGCCATCATCGGCGCCGGTGCATTTTTGTCCTTCGAGCCCGACAGCAGCAGCGTCGGCACCACGATATTCTTGAGGCTGTTGCGCTGGTCGAACCCTAACATTGACAGCATCGTGGCGCGATAAGTCGCCTCGGGAACGCAAGCCATGCAGTCGCGGGCAAGGTCCATGCCGCGGATATCAGGATCGTCCCCGGCCAATTCCTTCACCAGTGATGGTGCCAGCGAGGCCAGCGTTTCGCCGCGGTCGAGCGGACCGAGCCGCGCCTCGATGAAGGACTTCTGCCAGTCGCCGTCAGATTTGCCGAATGCCGGACTGGTTTGTGCGAGAACGACAGCACTGGCGATACAAGAATGCTTCGCCAGCAGCTGCTGAACGATCATGCCACCGATAGAATGCCCAACGAGAATGGGTTTCGTCGCGCTGACCTGTTGCAGGAAATCCTGCAACGCGCCCGCGAGCGCAGCAATGCTAACGGTTGGAAGCGGCGCCGATCCGCCATAGCCCGGCATGTCCCAGGCGATGGTGCGATAGCGATCCTTGAAAAAATCCAGTTGGCCTAGCCACGCCCGCGCCGCGCCGCCGATTCCGTGCAGGAACACCAGCGGCGGCATGCTGGGATCGCCGGCGGCCTCATAGCTGAGGCAGCCATCCTTGGTTTTCGTGGGCGCGAGATGAGGCACGCCGGCCCTCCGGTCAGATCGGACCTGCCGATGCTAACAGGACCGCGACGGTTGAAAAGCAATAATTTTACATTTAAAGCAATTGCGGGACGAGCAATGCTTGCCGGTTCGATTAGTCATTGGCCTCGGGAGGGAGGAAGTTCACTTCGTGCTCGACCGGGATGCGGACGATTGGCGCGGTCGGCCGCGTTGCGCTCATGTTGCAAACACTTGAAGTCCAAAATATACGCAAGTCGTTGCCTTGATGAAATCACTTGGGGGAGGCTGAGCATGTCCGGACTGCCGCGTTCCTCCCACGCGCTTGTCACCGGTGGTGGGCAGGGTATCGGCCGCGAGATCGCGGCCACGCTTGCGCGCGCGGGAGCGACGGTTACGGTGCTCGGCCGCCATCGCGCGACGCTGGATGACGCAATTGCCGCGGGTGCCGCGCACTTCGCAGCCGTGGCCGATGTCGCGGATCAAGCGGCCGTCCGCGGCGTGATCGCGGAAGCGGCGGCACGTCAGCCAATCGATATCCTGATTGCCAACGCGGGGATCGCGGAGTCCGCGCCGTTCGGAAAATCCGATCCGGCGCTATTTAAGCGAATGCTGGATGTCAATTTTATGGGCGTGGTGCATGCCGTTCAGGCGGCGCTGCCTTCGATGCGGGATCGGCGCTATGGCCGCATTATAGCCATCGCATCGACGGCCGGACTGAAAGGCTATGCCTATGTCAGCGCCTACAGCGCCGCGAAACACGCCGTGATCGGGCTGGTGCGCTCGCTCGCGCTGGAGCTGGCAAGCACGGGCGTGACGGTCAATGCGGTGTGTCCCGGTTTCACCGATACCGACTTGCTTGCCGGCAGTATCGACAACATCATGAAAAAAACCGGCCGCAGTCACGAGCAGGCGGTGGCCGAGCTATCCAGGCATATTCCGCAAGCGCGCCTCATAACCCCTGCGGAAGTCGCCGATACCGTTCTTTGGCTGTGCGGCGAAGGTGCCGGCGCGATCACAGGGCAGGCCATCGCGGTTGCAGGCGGAGAGATCTAAGGCATACGTGCAACGCAATTTTTGAAACCGTAGTTGCGAGCGTAGCGAAGAAATCCACGCCTCGGAGAAGACAGTATTGGATTGCTTCTTGCTTCGCGCCTCGAAATGACAACGATAGATCAGGGAGGTTCCATGAGCACATCGGCTAATCCGGTCACGCTGCCATTGGTGCAGTATTCGCCCAAGCATTTTCTGCTGGCGCTGGCTGACGGTGTGGCGACCGTGACGTTGAACCGCCCCGAGCGAAAAAATCCGCTGACATTCGAAAGCTATCGTGAACTGACTGATTTTTTCCGCGCCTGCGCCTTTGACGATGCAGTGAAGACCATCGTAGTGACCGGCGCCGGCGGCAATTTCTCCTCGGGCGGCGATGTGTTTGAAATCATCGGCCCGTTGGTGCAGATGGATACCAAAGGCCTGACCGCCTTCACCCGCATGACTGGCGACCTCGTCAAGGCGATGCGGTCTTGCCCGCAACCGATCGTAGCGGCGGTCGAAGGCATCTGCGCCGGCGCCGGCGCGATTATTGCCATGGCTTCCGACATGCGTCTGGCGGCGACGGGGGCGAAGGTGGCGTTCCTGTTCAACAAGGTCGGACTTGCCGGCTGCGACATGGGCGCCTGTGCGATCCTTCCGCGCATCATCGGGCAATCGCGGGCGTCGGAACTACTTTACACCGGCCGCTTCATGACCGCGGAGGAGGGCGAACGCTGGGGGTTCTTCAGCCGGATCGTTGCGCCGGAGCAGGTGTTGTCACAGGCTCAGCATCTCGGCAGAGAGATTGCCGAGGGGCCGACTTTCGCCAATACCATGACCAAGCGAATGCTGGCGATGGAATGGGCGATGTCGGTGGAAGAGGCGATCGAGGCCGAAGCGATCGCGCAGGCGCTTTGCATGACGACAGCGGATTTTACGCGCGCATTCGAGGCGTTTTCAAACAAGGCGAAGCCGGTATTTCAGGGGAATTGAGGGTTACGGTGAACGTAGCCCGGGGCCGAGCCACAAGGTCGGCGCGAAGTGCCTCTCGGTGACAGGCTCCGCAAAACTCGGGGCTCCGCCGGGTGCTTGGAGAGTCCCGATTGCGCTTCGGTCCATCCGAGTTACGAATAGGCGCCAGACCTTGCAAGGAAATTGCTTTAGGTTTAAAATAATTGCAATGGTCCCGCTGCGCCGGAGGCTCACATGAAGATCGCGATCATCGGCGGCGGACCGGCCGGTCTCTATGCGGCTATCCTGCTCAAAAAGCAGCGCCCGGAGGCCGAGATTACCGTCCATGAGCGCAACCGCGCCGATGATACCTTTGGTTTCGGCGTGGTGTTTTCCGACGCGACCCTCGATAATTTCGAGAAATACGATCCGCCGAGCTATCGCCGCATTACTCAGGAGTTCGCCTATTGGGACGATATCGCCGTGCATTTCCGCGGCACGGTGCATCGCGTCGGCGGCAACGGCTTCTGTGGCTGCTCGCGTCGCAAGCTGCTGCTGATCCTGCAGGAGCGGGCGCGTGAACTCGGCGTCGCCTTGCTGTTCGAGGCGGATATTGATGACGAGGCCCGCTTTACCGACGCCGATCTCGTGGTGCTGGCCGATGGCATCAACAGCCGCTTCCGTGACAAATATATCGATCACTTCCAGCCCGAGGTGGATGTTCGCTCCAACATGTTCGCCTGGATGGGTTCGACCCGGCCGCTCGATGCCTTCACCTTTATTTTTCAGGAAACCGAGTGGGGCCCGTTTATCGCCCACGCCTACCAGTACGAGGTGGGACGCTCGACCTGGATCTTTGAGACCGATCCCACGACCTTCAAGCGGGCCGGGCTGGAGGGCCTTGGCGAGAAGCAATCCGCGGATCGAATGGCCGGCATTTTCGGCTGGTTCCTCGAAGGGCATCAGCTACTGACCAATCGCTCGATGTGGCGCAATTTCCCGATGATCCGCAGCAAGCGATGGGTCAAGGACAATATGGTGCTGCTGGGCGATGCCAAGGCCACCGCGCATTTCTCGATCGGTTCCGGCACCAAGCTTGCAATGGAAGACGCGATTGCATTGGCGGACGCCATGCATCGTGCGCCAACGATCGACGCCGCGTTGCAGCATTACGAGGAGGGGCGCCGCGAGGAGGTCGAGAAGACCCAGCACGCCGCCGATGTGTCGCTGGTCTGGTTCGAGCACGTCGATCGCTTCTGGGATTTTGACCCGGTGCAGTTTGCGTTCGGCGTCATGACCCGCGCTAAGGCGATCACCTACGACAACCTGACGCTGCGGGCACCGGATTTTGTGAGAGAGGTTGACAGGGCGTTCGCGAAGCAGGTTCGTGCCAGGGGCTTCAATGTCGATGTCGAGAAACCGGTGGCGCCGATGTTCCAGCCGCTGCGTCTGCGCGAGATGGAACTAGCCAATCGCGCAGTGGTGTCGCCGATGTGCATGTATTCGGCAAGGGAAGGCGTGCCTGGCGATTTTCATTTCGTGCATTACGGATCGCGCGCCATCGGCGGCGCCGGTTTGATCTTCACCGAAATGAGCTGTGTCAGCCGCGACGCCCGCATCACGCCGGGCTGCGCCGGGCTGTGGAACGATGAGCAGGAAGCCGCCTGGCGGCGCATCGTCGATTTTGTTCACGCCAATTCCGCGGCGAAGATTTGCCTGCAGCTCGGCCATGCCGGCCGCAAGGGCGCCACCAAGCTGATGTGGGATGGCATGGACCGTCCGCTGGAACAGGGCGGTTGGGACGTTTTGTCGGCATCGCCGATTCCTTATTTTCCCGACAGCCAGGTGCCGCGCGAAATGGACCGCGCCGCAATGGACGCGGTCAAGGCAGCGTTCGTTCAAGCAGCACAGCGCGGCGAACGCTGCGGCTTCGATATGCTGGAGCTGCATTCCGCCCACGGCTATCTGCTTGCAAGCTTTATTTCGCCGCTCACCAACCGGCGTACCGATGGTTACGGCGGTTCGCTTGCCAACCGCTTGCGCTTCCCGCTTGAGGTGTTCGAGGCGTTGCGCGCGGCATGGCCAGCGCACAAGCCGATGTCGGTACGGATTTCGGCCACCGACTGGGCGGAGGGTGGTATCACCGGCGACGACGCAGTAGCGGTCGCGCGCGCCTTCGCCGAAGCCGGGGTCGATTTGGTGGATGTTTCCACCGGACAGACCGTGCGCGACGCTGAGCCGGTCTATGGCCGCATGTTCCAGACGCCTTTCTCCGACCAGGTCCGTAACGAGGCGCGCGTCGCGACCATGTGCGTCGGCAACATCACCACGGCCGATCAGGTGAATACCATCCTCGCCGCGGGCCGGGCCGATCTGGTGGCGCTCGGGCGCCCACATCTGGTCGATCCATCTTTTACGCTGAAGGCTGCGGCCTGGTATGGCGCCGACGCTGTATTCTGTCCGCCGCAATATTTGCCGGGCAAGGAGCAGATCTTCCGTAACAGTGTGCGCGATCGGCAGGATTTTGACGATCTGAAAATTAAGGCCAAGCCGAAGACTCGGGCCGAGTTGAAAGCAGAGGCGACAAAGCCGCTTGCGGCCGAGTGACCGGCCATGCAAGCTTGGTGGCCTTGGCGTTAAGGCATCGCGTGGAGTTGGGCGATGAAGGCGATTATCGTCGGAGGCGGCATCGGAGGCCTTACTACTGCACTGATGCTGCGCGCCCGCGGCATTGGTTGCGAACTGTTCGAGCAGTCCGATACCATCCGCGAGCTTGGCGTCGGCATCAACACCCTGCCGCATGCGATCCGCGAACTCGCCGGCCTCGGCCTGTTGCAGGGGCTCGATCATGTCGCGATCCGCACCGACGTGCTTTACTATCTCAATCGCCATGGCCAGGAGGTCTGGCGCGAATCCCGCGGTATCGACGCCGGCCATGATGTGCCGCAATTTTCGATTCATCGCGGCCGGCTGCAGAGCGTGATCCACCGTGCCGTCGAAGAGCGGCTGGGTCGGGACGCGATCCACACCGGCTGCAGGCTAGGAGCCTTCACCCAGGACGAGGGCGGCGTCACCGCGTATTTCTTCGATCGCGCAGGTCAGCACACCAGGACCGTGTGCGGCGATATCCTCGTCGGAGCCGACGGAATTCATTCGCGGGTGCGCGAGACCCTGTTCCCGGATGAAGGTCCACCGTGCTGGAACGGACTGATGCTGTGGCGCGGCGCTCGCGACTGGCCGGTGTTCTTGACCGGCCGATCGATGATTGTCGCTGGCGGCCTCCATGCCAAGGTCGTGGTCTATCCCATTGGCGAGGGATCGAGCCCGGCGAGCCGTCTGACCAACTGGGCGGTGCTGGTGAAAGTGGGTGATGGCAACGCGCCGCCGCCCCGCCGCGAGGATTGGTCGCGGCCGGGCAAGCGCGAGGAACTAATGCCGCATGTCGCGCGGTTCTCGGTGCCCTATGTCGACGTGCCGAACCTGATCGCGGCGACGCCCGAGTTCTATGAATATCCGACCTGTGACCGCGATCCCTTGCCTTATTGGTCCAGTGGCCACGTCACGCTGCTCGGCGACGCCGCCCATCCGATGTATCCGGTAGGATCGAATGGCGCGTCGCAAGCCATTCTCGACGCGCGCTGCCTGGCCGATGCGCTGGCGCGTTCCGAGCATCCGCGCCAGGCGTTGGTGGCGTATGAGCGACAGCGGTTGCCGATGACGGCGGAGATTGTGCGCTCCAACCGGCGCGGCGGCCCGGAAGGCGTGATCGACGCGGTAGAGCAGTTGGCACCGGACGGTTTCGACGATATCGAGAACGTGCTGAGCTATTCCCAGCGCGAAGCGATCGTGCGCGGTTACGCGAGCAAGGCCGGTTTCGCGGCCGTGCCGGGGCTGGCAGCCGTGCGGGCGTAGCAACGCTCCCGTTTCACGCCCCGGGCGGCGGCAGGAAGTGAATATTGTATTCCGCGGCCATCGCGACAACGTCCTCCGGCTTTTGCTCCTTCATGTTGTGAAGGCCCCAGAACAGATCGTACAGCTTTTGGGTCGGCGATACCCAGAACAGCACTTTTGCGGTCTGCTCGGATTTGTTGAAGATGCCGTGGGGAACGCCCATCCCGAGACGTATCAGGTCGCCCGGCGTCGCCTGGGCATCGGCGCCGGCAAGCATGAAATCGAGTTTGCCTTCGAGCATATAGAGATACTCGTCCTGATCCGGATGAATATGCGGCGGGACAAACGTGCCGGGCGGCAGCGTTGCATGCCAGGAGAAGCAATGGTCGGTGCAGTTCTTCGGGACATAGGTCTGGCCGAGGATATTCCAGGAAATTCCCTGCATGCCCTCGTTGGCCCGGGTGATGCCGGTGATCTCGCTCTTCATCGTATTGTTCCTTCCCTCATCGCTTCAATTGCCCTGCGTGCATTCCTTGGCGTAACGATCGCCATAATTTTCGAATACCTTCTCGACAATCTCGGTCTGGAATTTGCCATCGGGGCGCTTGGCGACCTTGGTCAGGTAGAAATTCTGGATCGGATAGCCGTTGGTGTTGAACTTGAAATCGCCGCGCAGCGAGGTGAAGTCCGCCTTCTTCAATGCCGCAGCCACCGCATCCTTGTTGGAGAGGTCGCCCTTGACCGCCTTGACGGCGCTGTCGATCAGCATGGCCGCATCATAGGCCTGGAAGGCGTAAGTGCCGGGTACGCTGTTGTAGGCGGCCTCATAGGCAGCAACGAATTTCTTGTTCTGCGGATTGTCGAGATTGGGCGCCCAGTTCGAGCCGCCAAACATGCCGATCGCCGCATCCTGCTGCGCGGGCAGCGTCGATTCATCGACCGTGAACGCCGAAAGGACCGGAATTTGATCGGCCAGGCCGGCCTGCCTGTACTGTTTCACCAGGCTTACGCCCATCCCGCCGGGCATGAAGGTAAACACGGCGTCGGGCTTGAGCGAGGCCATCTTGGAGAGTTCCACCTGGAAATCCAGCGCCCCCAGCGGCATGTAGGTTTCTTCGACAATCTCTCCCTTGTAATCGAGCTTGAATCCGGCAACGGAATCCTTGCCGGCTTGATAATTTGGAACCAGCACATAGACGCGCTTGTAGCTGCGGTCCTGGGCGACCTTGCCGAGGATCTCGAACACCTGATCGTTCTGGTAGGAGGTCACGTAGAAAAATGGGCTGCAGTTCTTGCCGGCGTAGCTTGACGGGCCGGCATTCGGGCTGATCAGAAAGGTCTTTGAATCCGTAACCGGCTTATGGATCGCTTGAAGTATATTTGAGAAGATCGGTCCGACCACGAAATCGACCTTGTCGCGTTCGAGCAGGCCTTTGACCTTGGTCACGGCGCCATCGGGTTTAAGTTCGTCATCGACCGCGATGACCTCGACGTCGTGGCCGCTCATCTTGCCGCCGAGATCCTTGACCGCAAGCACAAAACCATCGCGAACCTGCTGGCCGAGCGCCGCCGCCGGGCCGGACAAGGTCACGATGACCCCGACCTTGAGCTTCTCCTGTGCGACGGCCGGATGCGCCGCGACGCTCAACAGAACCGCCAGCCCGGCCAGTTTCAATTGCCGCTTCATGATTCCTCCCCTGATCGGCTGCCAATCCACGCCGACCGCATCCGAGCTTCGAGACTAAAGCCTATTCTCATGACGGCTATCCCCGCAAGCAGTTCAAGCCCATCGCCAAAACGGCATGCAAGCCGCGCGCCAATTATTTGAAGCCTAAAGAAATCCGCAGAATGGCGCAAGTTGCCGGCGGTGTTTTGACTTGCAGCAATCCCTGAATTATTTGAAGGTCAAAATAACAGGCGGAAACCCGACAAACGCGAGATCGGCGATGCCGCCTCTGTGCTGCGGGGAAGGCTGCAAGCAGGTATGATGGCATCATGATCCTTGATTCCGAGACCAAGGCCGTCGAACTCCCGGAAGATCACGGCAACGAACTTCGATTGTGGCTCCGCCTCTTGACCTGCACGACCCTGATCGAGGGCGAGGTACGCAGCCGGCTGCGTGAGCGGTTCGATGTCACGCTGCCGCGGTTCGACCTGATGGCCCAGCTCGACAAGGTCCCCGAAGGCATGACGCTGTCCGACGTCTCGAAGCGGATGATGGTGTCGAACGGCAACGTTACCGGGCTGGTCGAGCGCCTCGTCGAGTCCGGTCACCTCGACCGGCGAACGTCTGACGCCGACCGGCGCGTGCAGGTGATACGGCTGACGAAAATCGGCCGCGCCGAGTTTCGCAAGATGGCCGCTGAGCACGAGACCTGGATCGCCGACATGTTTTCGGATCTTACCCCGAAGGATGTCCGCGAATTGATGCGTCTGCTGGCAAAGACAAAAGCCTCCGCGCAGAAATCCGCGAAGCGAAGGGCGTTGTAGCGTCTTGAACGCGACCGTGAACTATGAGGTCGAATACAACAACCGGGCGCGGGTTCCGGAACACCCCGCGCTATTCGCCGCTTGGGCAAAAGATGCGGCAGCCTATCGCGAGCGGCACGCCCCGCGCTCCATTTCCTACGGTGCTGGCGCGCGAAACATCATCGATTTCTTTCCCGGCGGTGGTGAAGGCCCAATCGTTGTTTTCATTCATGGTGGCTACTGGCAATCGCTGGACGGTTCCTCTTTCAGCCACCTTGCGGCAGGACTGAACGCCCACGGGATCAGCGTCGCCATTCCAAGCTACGACCTTTGTCCCGGCGTGACGGTGGACGACATTGTCAAACAGATGCGCGCGGCATCGCGTGAGCTGGCGCGGCTTGGGCGGTCTCTCGTCATCAGTGGCCATTCCGCAGGTGGGCATCTGGCGGCCTGCATGCTGGCGACCGACTGGCCGGCGTTCGATACTACGTTGGCTGAAGGCCTCGTCGTGGCGGCCTACGCCATTTCGGGCCTGTTCGACCTCGGACCGGTGGTCGAGACCTCGATCAATAATGCTTTGTGCCTCGACCATGCAGCGGCCCGGGCTGCGAGCCCGTTGTTCTGGAACGCGCCCTTGCGCGGAAGCCTTGACGCGGTGGTCGGCGAAAACGAAAGCGCGGAATATTTCCGGCAAAGCAGGACGATCGTCGACCTCTGGGGCGCGGCTGGGCTCACGACACGGTTCGGGGTGGTTCCAGGCGCCAACCATTTTACCGCGATTGCCCCTTTGGCCGATCCAGAGTCGCCGATGGTGCTGCGCCTGAAGGAATTGGCGGGGCGATAGGTTTCAAAAAGTGTTGGATGCCCGGATTCAGTCTATTGCACCAAATTGTTTTAAGTATAAAATGTTTGGCAATAAGGCGTTGTCGTCCAGATTGGTCCCAAAGCTATCATCGCGAAAAACGAGGGGCGGTGGACATGTCGGGTGGAATTCCCAGTCTTGGCCCATCGGGTCACATTGATGATTTTGCGCGGCGAAATCTTCCGCCGTTGCACCAATGGCCGGAATTGCTTCTCGACCGGCCGGAGTTTCAATACCCCGAATATCTCAATGTCGCGGTCGAGTTGACCGACCGGATCGTCGAGAAGGGATTCGGCGATCGTATCGCGCTCATCGGCAACGGTCGCCAGCGCACCTACAAGGAGCTGGCAGACTGGTCGAACCGCCTTGCGCATGCGCTGGTGGAAAATTACGGCGTAAAGCCCGGCAACCGGGTCCTGATACGCTCGGGCAACAATCCGGCCCTGGTAGCTGCATGGCTTGCGGCAACGAAAGCAGGCGCCGTCGTTGTCAATACCATGCCGATGCTTCGCGCCGGCGAATTGACCAAGATCGTTGACAAGGCGGAGATCGGCCTCGCGCTGACTGACAGTCGCATCGCCGACGAGCTGGTCGCGTGCGCCAAGACCAGCCGATTTCTCAAGCAGGTCGTGAATTTTGACGGAACGTCAAACCATGACGCCGAGCTCGATCGGGTGGCGCTGAACAAGCCGGTTCGGTTCGATGCGGTCAAGACCGGCCGGGACGATGTCGCCTTGTTGGGATTTACCTCTGGCACCACGGGCGAACCAAAAGCCACGATGCATTTTCATCGTGATCTTCTGATCGTCGCGGATGGTTATGCCAGGGAAGTACTCAACGTCACTCCGGATGATATCTTCGTAGGATCACCGCCGCTCGCCTTTACGTTCGGACTCGGCGGTCTTGCGATCTTTCCGTTGCGGTTCGGCGCTACCGCGACGCTGCTGGAAAACGCGGCGCCCAGCGAGATGGTCAATATCATTCAAACCTACAAGGCCACGATTTGCTTTACCTCGCCGACCGCCTATCGGGCGATGATGGCCGCGATGGACAAGGGCGCCGATCTGTCGTCGCTGCGTCTTGCGGTTTCGGCGGGGGAGACCTTGCCGGCGCCGGTTTTCGAAAGCTGGATTCGCAAGACGGGCAAGACGATTCTCGACGGGATTGGCAGCACGGAATTGCTGCATATCTTCATTACGAACCGAATAGGCGACGCCGTCGCCGGAACGACGGGGCACCCGGTTTCCGGTTACGAAGCAAGGATCGTCGACGATGACATGAACGAATTGCCGCCGGGAACCGTCGGGAAGCTTGCGGTTCGCGGCCCGACCGGGTGCCGCTATCTCGCGGATTCGCGGCAGTCGAACTATGTGCGCAATGGCTGGAATCTGACAGGCGATGCGTTCATCCGCGACGAGAAGGGCCGCTTGTCTTTCGTGGCCCGATCGGACGACATGATTATCTCCGCGGGCTACAACATCGCCGGCCCGGAGGTCGAATCGGTCTTGCTGACTCATCCGGCGGTGGCCGAGTGCGGCGTCGTCGGCGCGCCCGACGAAGCGCGCGGCATGATCGTGAAGGCCTATGTGGTTTTGGCGCCCGGCATCACCGGAGATGCGGCGCTGACGGCTGACTTGCAGGACCATGTCAAGCGCGAGATCGCGCCCTACAAATATCCGCGCGCGATCGAATTCGTCGCGCAACTGCCCAAGACGGAAACCGGCAAATTGAAGCGATTTGCATTGCGGCAGATGGCCCAGGCCGGCGCTTCGTCGGCAGGCATGGCCGCGGAATAAATGCCTCTGAAGCGATGGAGAACGACCAGTGAGCACGCCAAAAGCGCCCACGCTTGCGGTCTTGCCGACCACGAAAGGTGAGACTTCAGCCGACGGTCCGCAAATCTTGCAGCCAAGCGGTTGGCCGGCGCCAAAGGGTTACGCCAACGGCATGGCGGCCGACG